>WBZO01000192.1_pt1 | contig 158614 bp, 143 predicted proteins | sample 5204261 | NCBI WGS metagenome assembly WBZO01 (sample SAMN12412400, study PRJNA552823) | activated sludge metagenome | isolation source: activated sludge from anammox sidestream of wastewater treatment plant... | place: USA: North Carolina | collected 2017-09 | reverse complement strand
CCCGTAGGGGTGAAATTATAATAGAAAAGAATACAACACACAACCCAAACCCCGTAGGGGTGAAATTATAATAGAAAAGAATACAACACACAACCCAAACCCCGTAGGGGTGAAATTATAATAGAAAAGAATACAACACACAACCCAAACCCCGTAGGGGTGAAATTATAATAGAAATCACCATCATAAAAAATTCGAATAAATAACAGATTTTTAAAAGGCAATTCACGATCACCTCAATAAAAATTATTGAAAACAACTAAACCGACACCAATGCCAACGCTTCATATCCGCACAACCAACAGACAATCTGGGTGAAAGACAGAAGGGCAGCAGCTAACATATAGGAATTAAACAAAACTCTGCTTTGATTTAATCCTGTGCCTGACTGCCTTTGGCAGGTTGAATAAAGCTCCCGGAGCTCAGTTGCAAATAAAAAGTATATGGGGTTTTAAATATTAAAAGAGATGCAAATGCAGTTTTAGTCTGTTGTAGGTTTGTGTTATTGGTAATTGAATAATTAATTTTATTCTTTCTTTTTACCTCTTTTATTTATTTTGATACGTTTATAGTTTATAGCCCAAACAAGCCCATTTCACTTCCCAGCAGCTATTTTAAGCTGTTTGTATCTCTAACTTAACACAAACTATATTTTTAAAAAAAAGTTTTTTAGTTTGCTTATAATTGAAATAAATGCGTAGTTTATTGAAGAAAATTAACGGTAAACAAGATATAGGAATAACTAATTTTTGGTAGGAAAACAAAAAAGAAAAAATGTGCAGGGGCAAACTGTTAATTATGGACTATAAATGGTAAATCAATACAAATTCAAATCAGGTTAATCATCAAAAAATAATCAAGCAATGAAAAAAATACTACTGATTTTGACTTTAACTTTGCTCACTCAATCAAGTTTTTCCCAATCTACCAACAATTGGTTAGATGCCGGTTCTGACTGGCATCATGCTACTTACTCTTTCATGCCAAACTATGGATAAAGTTATTGATAAGCTCCAAAATAAAGATTGTTATAATTTAGAGGTAGCGAGAATTAATACCGATACCTATGCTAAAGCAGCCGTAAAATATAAAGTAAGAAATGTGCCTACGTTGTTAATATGTAATCAGGGGCAAGTATTATGGCGTCAAACCGGATTAACTACTTTGGCCGAAATTGAAATAATAATAAAGGATTTTACTTTTGCAAGATAGTTTATAGAATTAACTATTGGCAATTGATTCGGGGCGATTATAAAACAAGGTCTTACAACTTTCTGAATTTTTCATTGATTCCAAAACTGATTTTAAAGGCTGAGCGAATACTTGTGGATAATCAACTTCGCCAAGCTCAGTACGAATAGGGTAGGCCAGTTTTTCTTCGGTAACCGAAAACGCTGAATTTACACCGGGTTTGTTTCCTCTGGGGTCTAATCTAAACCAACCATAATCTTGAAGATATACTGCATTTAAACCATGTAAAGCATAACCTGAATCTATAGTACCTTTACGTAATACGCGCTGATAACAAAAACCTGCCGGAATACCCATACCACGAAGTAATGCTGCCAAAAGATGCGATTTGGCAAAACAAATACCTTCCTTTTTTTCGAGTGTGTCGTTTGCACTAATAGTTATTATTTCACTGTTGATGTCAAACGAGTGTTGAATTTTATCCCTAACCAGCTCAAAGGCAATTTTTGTTTGTACTTTTCTATGACTTGTTATTGCTTGTATTGCTTTTATTTGTTTTTGTATTAATGCAGAGTTAAAAACTATATAAGGAGGAATTTCATTTAAGTATTCCTGAAGATTATTTGACTTAATTTCAAGTTTCATGGTATGAAAAATTTATATGCTTAACAAAATTAGCTATAATCGTTAGAGCAACTACTCTTTATGATTTTATATAGTCAAATCATATTTTATTAGTTGATTTTATAATTAAATAACAAATAAAAGTATAATAATACTTTTATTGTACCTGTTAAATTTGTATTAAATTTTATTAAATTACTGATATATTGGAGTATGTGTTGGCAATATAGAGAAGATTTAAAACTTTACTTTGTAAATATTGTTATTAACTTTGACACGATTTTTTAATATGCTCAATAAGTTTTCAAATTGTTGAAACATTATTTATTGGTTTATTTATGAATTTATACAGAGTACTGGTTTTAATACATGTTTTTTCGGCTATTTTGGGTTTAGGTCCCGGGTTCGTGATGATATATGTTGTTACTAAGGCCCAAACTCTTACAGAACTTAGGCATGCCTACGTAATACGTAACAGATTGCACAATTTTGTGATGGTTGGCGGCACACTGTTATTACTGACCGGCCTAATAATGGGAGCTATGAACCCACTTTTATTTCAATTGAAATGGTATGTAATAAGTTTAATTTTGTTCTTAATAGCATTAGCCTTCGGGCCGGTTGTTTTATCACCCAAATCAAAGCCAATAAAAGCATTGTTGAAACAAAGCAGTGGCGATGTTATTCCTGCGGAGTATTATAGTATGGCCAAAGATTTGTTTTTTTACGAACGTATAGAGAATGTAATATTTTTGATAATAATAGCCCTTATGATATGGAAACCCGTATAATTTTTTAAAGATTAATTTTAAACAACTCTTAATAATTAAAACTATGACAACACAAGAAGAAATAAAAAATATAGATGGCGAATTAGATGTTAGGGTACTGGTACCAATTAAACGTCATGAATTGCTTATTCAATTATTTAAAGATTTGCCTGCCGGACAGCATTTTATTTTTATCAACGATCACGACCCCATCCCTTTGTATTACGAGTTCAGATCAATATATGGTGATGTAGTGGGCTGGGAGTATTTGAATAAAGGTGGAAGAGATTGGAAAGTAAAAGTAACCCGTACTGAAGATTCGTCCGGAATTGATATGTCAGAAGTATCAACTTTAATTGACTTACGTAAAATTGATGAGAAAGATTGGAAACAGGTAGTTTTTCATCGTTATGGAATGATGGAGAAAGATACTACTATGGAACTTATAGCAGCATCAGATCCTGTTGAAATTCACGGTGTATTTGTAAATAAATATGAAGGTAAGCACTCATGGATATATAAAGAAAAGGAACCGGGCAACATTAGAATTCATATAACCAAAAAAGATAAAAGTGGCTTGGGAGATGATGGTTATTCAGTTGTAAACGATTTTGATATTCGTCCGTACGAACCTGCCTTACGCCATGAAATGTTTTATAAGGCATTTGCTGATATTAAGCCGGGCGAGGCTTTTCAGTTTACTAACGACCATGATCCAAAACCACTGTATTATCAAATGGAGGCTGAAAGTAAAGAACCATTCAGATGGGAGTATATCGAGCAAGGTCCTGAAGTATGGAAAGTACGTGTTATAAAAGTAAAGAAATAAATATTGTTAGTTTATACTTTTTAAAGCCATAGATTTTGTTTCTGTGGCTTTTATTTTTACAAAATGTATATAACTGTTTATAAGAGTTTGTTGGAGTAGCTAAGGCATTAAAGTAGATTATAAAAGATTTATGGGAGAAATTACATTAAGAGTTTTCTAAACCCCTTGTCGCATTTTTGTGTGAGATAATACAAATGCGATAATTAAATATTTATACTCACTTCAATAACTACAAGGAAACTAACTTGTAACCTGAAGATACGGTTTTTTGATTATTAATTCATATCATAAATGCAGAATGATACTGTTATGTGTTATGTTTAAAATAATGATTGACTTAATTGGTTACTATTATTATATTATATAAATTGCAACATAATTTTAATGAAATTCTACTAAGTTTATTATTAGTGCCATTAAGTATTTTATCTCTAACATCCGTTGTTGGTTCGAAAATACAAAAGGTTAATTAAGAAATGTTGAAGTGGTATTTCACAAAACAATATGGAAGTAAACAATTCTTATAATACCACGAGAAACTATACCATTTACTGTGATAATAGCGGCATAAGTGATTCTAATTTTACCTACCATTACGCTTGGTTGCTCGGTTATGTACATAATAATATGAGTTCAATAAATCATACAATGGCACGCTATTGGAACCAAATAGGTGACTCTTTGTTGTATATTAACCGTTATACCTATATACATCATAATTCTTTCGGTTCTCTCATTACATATTTTAACCATGCTTTTAATGCAGTTTATCCTTATCCATATTTCAAACGTATTTCTATTTTATTACCTTTATGTGACCTTTTGAAAAGTTTATTCGGGCATTTAGTAGTTTATCAAAAAAGTACTCAAACCTTCCTACATCACAATAACTCCAGGGAGTTTATTATTATTAATAAGGTGGGGTTTAAAAACTAAGCAAAATGGTTGTAGAATTAATAAATTTAAGTGCAGATATTTACCACCTATATTACTTTACAAAACTTTCATTATGATTACAAATATGATTAAATCGCTCTACCACTACTTGTCTCCAAAGTTTCAGAGTATTCATTTAGATTATAAGGTTGATATGAAACCTCGTTACGGGCATGGATTGCCTCCACATCAACTTTTATATCAGAAAATAAATGCCAATCGCGCTACTTATGAAACATTGCTGAATTATTTCCTGACCTTATCAGACAAGATCCAGAGGATTAAACCAAACCATCAAGAAAATAACGAAGATAATCCCGCCTGGAACAATGGATTTTTACCCGGACTTGATATGATTGCAATTTATGGGATGCTGGCTCATTATAAACCTTCGCGATATATTGAAGTAGGTTCGGGAAACTCTACCAAGGTGGCTCGCAAATCAATTATTGAAAATGCACTAAATACAAAAATAATTTCAATCGATCCATTTCCTCGAGCAAACATTGACCATCTTGCTGATACTGTAATACGCAAACCTATTGAGAATATTACTGATTACCGTTTTATTACCGATGAATTGCAAAAGAACGACATCCTTTTTATTGATAATTCACATAGAGTTTTTCCTAATTCTGATGCCATGATGTTTTTTATGGAATTATTGCCTCAGTTAAAACCCGGAGTTATAGTGCATATACATGATATTTATTTGCCTTATGATTATCCTCAATTTATGTGCAACAGGAGTTATAATGAACAATACTTTTTAGCCGCATATATATTGGCCAATCATCATAAATACCATACTTTATTGCCCAATTATTTTATAAGCGAAGACAAAGAACTATCTGCTATTTTAACTCCCCTATGGAATCATCAGAACCTTAATGGAGTTGAGAAACATGGTGGTTCATTTTGGTTGCAGATAAACTAATTTTTTTTCTTAAGCTACCTATCTCTAAATAGGTAATTTTTTGATTATGTTTTGTTACTGTAGTAATAATTCTCAGTAGTTATCTTATTGTATTTTTGTTTAGTTAGATTTATTATAAACTGTATTTTAATGTTTTACAGAAATGATATTATATTATATTTGCACATCAAAATTCTACACCAATGAAGAAATTTATTTTATGGATAGCCATATCGGTAATATTTAGTAATTGCACTAATAATAAGGCAGAGGTTGAGCAACAACCGGAAATTTCGTATGCTAAATTTGGAGCTGAAATTACTCCCGATAAAGCCATAAATAAAGCAGAAATGTCTGAAATGTTTAAAAGCCTTAAAGAGGGTGATACAGTGTCAGTAAAGTTTAAATCAAACATTATTGATGTGTGTCAGAAGAAAGGTTGCTGGATGAATCTAGATTTGGGAAACAATCAGGAAACAATGGTTCGTTTTAGGGATTACGGATTTTTTGTTCCCAAAAATGCTGCTAATGCCGAGGCTATTGTTGAAGGCTCTGCTTTTTTAAGTGTAACAAGCATAGATGAGTTAAAGCATTATGCCAAAGATGCCGGAAAAACAGATGAGGAGATAGCCTCTATTACTGAGCCTGAAACTAAACTATCTATAATAGCAGATGGTGTTCTTATCCAAAATATAAGCCAATCTACGGAAGGTGATAATTCAAAATCCGAACAATGAAAAAGCTACTATTTCTGTTAGGCATAATATTGTTTGTTTTTAGTTGCAAATCCAATCAGGAAAATGGAGAAGCAGCTACAAAAACTGACAATAATGAGTTTGAGATGTATCAAATGTCTGAAATGGCTGCCTTAATGGAACGTATGTTTAATGAAAATAGCCTTGTTAAGAAAAAAATTGAAGAAGGTAGTACAGATTTAGGAGTCTTTCCGGAAGATTATTTACGAATACATACCGCTGAACTTACCGATTCTACCGACTTTGATGAAGTTTTTAAAGTAGAAGCTGAAAAGTTTATTCAAGCCCAGAAACTTGTATTTAGTGCTTCTGATAAGCATAAAGAAAATTTTAATAATATGGTTAGCGCCTGTATTAATTGTCATGAGCAAAAATGCTCAGGCCCAATTCAACGTATTAAAAAGCTTTATATTCAGTAGCTTTTTCCGACTTTTACAATTCACTTTTGCTTAATGATATCAAAATATGATTCAAATCATATTTTGTGTTTCCTATACCAGCGATATTTACAAAAAAAAATAGCGCTATATGAATACAAACCATAAAACCCCTGAAACCGTTACAAAAGATTTGGCATTAAAGGCTCATAAGAAAAAGCTAAAAGAAGAAGACCCAATCCTTACCAACGCCACAAAAGACAGTACTATTAAAGAGCTTTCAGCAATGGATCCGCCATCGGCTTACAGTAAAGAAAATACCATAGGAGCAGAAGTTGAGAGCATGAATATTTTTTTAAGAAACCTGATTGACGAACATCAAGAGGTAACACAAAAGGTTAAAGATTTTGATGATGCTCTAATTACTTTCCGAAATAGTGGATTCTCATTCTCTTATGAGGTATCTGAAGCATTTAATAAGTTTTTCGTGTATTTTGATGAGCATATTTTACCACATAATCAAAAAGAAGAGCGCTACTATTTTCCGTTAATTCATAAAAAGCTAATTGAATCAGGCGAGCATGGTATTGGCAAGAAACCTAAAACAGCAGTTGATTTAATGGAAGACGATCATGTAAAATTTATTCAGTTGGCTTCCTTATGTTTTAATCTATTAGGCTTGGCTTCTCGATTACGCGACAATGAATCTCGTGTTATTACCTATGATTTGGCATTTAATTCGGGACGAGAGTTAGTAGAATTGCTTCGCTTACATATTTTTAGAGAAGATGAAACATTATTTCCTTTATCTCAAAAATTATTAAGTCCGGAGGAGTTTAAATGGTTGAATGAACAAACAGTATAGAATATGATTGTTGATAGCTTTGGACGCATTCACGACTATTTACGCGTATCTTTAACAGAGCGTTGTAACTTACGATGCTTTTATTGCATGCCCGAAGAAGGTATAGTTTTACGCAATAGGGCAGAATTTATGACGGCCGAAGAGTTGTTGAAAATAGCTTCGGTATTTGTAAATATGGGAGTAAAAAAAATTAGAATTACCGGTGGGGAACCATTGGTAAGGAAAGATTTTAGCCATATCATCAGTAATTTAGGTAAATTACCTATTGAGTTGGCACTAACCACCAATGCTGTATTGATTCATAAATACATTTATGACTTAAAGCAAGCAGGAGTTCAAAATATAAATGTAAGTTTAGACTCGCTTAAAGAAAGTAAATTTAATCAAATATCAAGACGCAATTACTATCCTCAAATACGCCAAAACATTGATTCTCTCTTACTCGAAGGTTTTAAGGTAAAGATAAATGTGGTTTTAATGAAAGGTATTAACGATGATGAAATAATTGATTTTATTGAATGGGCCAACCAATATGATTTACAGGTACGTTTTATTGAGTTTATGCCATTTCAGGGAAACAATTGGAATCTTGAGCGTAAAGTATCTTATGCTGAAATTATTGAAAAAGTAAGCGGATATTACGGGTTATCGAAATTACAGAAGCTTACCGATAGCAAGAATGACACCTGTAAAAACTTTATGATTTTAGGAAACTACGGCTCTTTTGGGATAATTAGTTCAATTACTAACCCTTTTTGCGATAGTTGCAATAGAATTAGATTAACTGCCGATGGGAAAATAAAAAACTGTTTGTTTTCACAAAGCGAAACTGATTTATTAACTGCTGTACGCAAGGGGGCTAATATTGAGCATATAATCAACGATTCAATTATGAGTAAGAAAAAAGAAAGGGGCGGTTTAAGTAGTTTCTCCAACGAATTGGTAAAAGAATTGAGAAACAGAACTATGGTAGCTATTGGGGGATAGAAAGTTTTGTTTTTTAATTCATAAACACAATAAAATTATAGGATTTATTTTGCATTATGAGTTAGAAATATTCCCTAAAATTAGTTTTAAGTTTCTTGTTATTTTATTTATTTTGCTTCTTTATTATATTTTATTTTTTGCACTTATATGAACACATTCCTGCAAAAGTTTTTTAATGATGAATGGCAAGAGTTTATACTCTTTCACAGTAAAATATTAAAGTACGAGGCTAATGAAACAATTTTTAAAATTGGTGACAAAACTCATGGTATATATATAATCAAAAGTGGAAAAGTAAAAGTATCAACTTATGCCGGAAATAACGCTGAGCGTATTATAAGGCTGGCTACAAACAATGAAATGATTGGTCATAGGGGTTTTGGTGGTTCGTGGAAATATACGGTAACCGCTGTAACATTAGAAAATACTGAATTGTTGTTTGTTCCGCTTAAAATATTTGAGATGGCTTTTAGAGCTAATCCCGATTTTGCTTATCACATGATGATGTTTTATGCCATAGAGTTGCGTGAGTCTGAAAGGCTAGCTTCTCAATTGCCGGTAAAAAATGTGGTTGCTTCTGTGTTATACAATAATTTAAAAACTTTTGGATATGCTCCTGGAAGCAAAACCGAATTAGCTTATTCTTTATCCAGAAAGGATTTGGCAAGTCAGGCGGGTACACGCTACGAGACTTTAATTAGGACACTTGCCGATTTGAATAATGAGAAGATTATTAGGTTAGAGAGCAAAACAATTCATATTCTTGATGAAAAAAAACTGATTAAGTTGAAAGATGGTGTACTAATTTAAAGTATTAATCTCTCAATCACATATAGCCGCACAATTTATTAGCTTGTTTATATTGGTAATGATAATACTCTTACCATTTAGCTGAATAATCTTTTCCTCATGGAGTAAGGCTAAAGTCCTGATAGTTGATTCTGTTGTGGTGCCGGCCATATCGGCAATATCAGCTCGTGATATTTTTACGTTTAAAGTTTCACCGTCCATTAAAAAACCAAATGTGTTTTTTAATATAAGTAGCGCTTCGGCCACACGCTCTTTTACAGTTTTTTGAGTAATATCTATAAGGTGCTGCTCGGCACTTTTTAAATCTTCAGTAAGTAGTTGAATAATTTTTAAAGACATCATAGGATTTTTCTCAATGATACTAAAAAATCGCTCCTTGGATAAAACACATATATACGAATCATCCAACGCTATGGCTTTTGCCTGATAAGGAGTGTTTCCTAAAAGCGAACGATAGCCTAATATATTCCCACTGCTGGCAAATCGCACAATTTGCTCTTTGCCATCCTTTCCTAATTTGGTAAGTTTTATTTTGCCTTTATAAACACAATACAAATTATTAGCATGCTCGCCTTCGCTAAAAATAATACTCCCTTTTTTGAAAAAATTTTCGTTCTTATCTATACTTAACATTCTTTTCTCACCTTGCGAAAGGGCGCAGAAGATATCATTATTATTAGTGCAATTATCACAATGAGGAGGGAGGTCAATTGGTTTCATTGTATTTATATTTATGATTTATGTCAAAATTAATAATATTAAATAAAAAATAAAACTACAAAACAGGGTAAAAAATATGATTTTAATCATAAAAATAGAACAAATAAGTATGTACTTTTGAAAAAAACAAAATGGTTACTGTTCAAGAGGCTTTTCAACAAATTAATAATGCTGTTTCGATACTTAGTGTCGTGGAAATTGACTTATGTAAAGCAAACGGATTTGTACTGGCACAAGATTATTACTCACCTATTTCGTTTCCTCCATTTGGCCAGTCGGCTATGGATGGTTACGCCCTCCCCAATAACCCTAATCAAACTACTTTTAAACTTAAAGCCGAGTTGAAAGCAGGTGATGCCTCCGGAGATTATAAATTGGAGAATGATGAAGCTTGCCGTGTTTATACCGGTTCAATGCTACCTGTCAATACCTATTGTGTAATTAAGCAAGAAGATGTTGAAAGGATAGAAGATAAGATTTACGTTAAAAAAAGTTTTAGCAAGAATGAGAACGTAAGACCCTTAGGTGAGCAAATTATGAAAGATGAATTGGCAGTTCAGCAAGGAACATTGTTAAATCCGGGAACTATTGGTTTTCTGGCAACTATAGGAATTGGAAGTGTAAAGGTTTACCGTAAACCCCGAATAGTTGTTCTCACCACAGGAAACGAGTTAGTTAAAGTGGGGAATGACTTGAGTGAAGGAAAAATATATGAGTCAAATTCTTTTACTTTAATGGCAGCCCTTGAGTCTTATGGTTTTCAGGCGCACCATATAGGAGTTAAAGATGATTATGAGACTACCCGGCAAACCATTGAGAATGCTTTAATAAATCATGATTTAATATTAATTACAGGGGGTATATCTGTGGGTGATTATGATTTTGTTGGAAAAGCACTCTATGAATTACAGGTAAAAGAGTATTTCTATAAAGTTAAACAAAAACCGGGAAAACCTTTGTTCTTCGGAAAAAAAGAAAACACTATAATATTTGGCCTTCCGGGTAATCCTGCCTCGGTTCTCACTTCTTTTTATTTATATGTACTCAAGGCCTTACAATTAATGACAGGACGTAAAGAAGATTTCTTAAAGCGTGCCTCCTTATATTTAAATCAGGAGTATAGCAAATCTATTAATTTGACTCATTTTTTAAAGGGAAAAGCCTCGCATGATATAGTGCATATATTACCTTTTCAAAGTTCGGCAATGTTATCGCCTTTTATTGAAGCTAACTGCATTATAAAACTTGATGAAGGGAAAAGTGATTGGCTTAAAAATGATAAGGTTGAAGTATTTTTGTTAAATTAGTATTTAATATGATATAAATCATTTTAGGTAAAGGCTTTTCTAAGTATTTTTATCGTTAGGTATTTTTTGATATAACGTATGAAAAATAAGCCTCAATACATTGTAAAATCCCGAATTTGGATTGAGTCCGAAGCGGGTACTTTTATTGGAGAAGGGCGCATTAATTTATTAAAGAATATTGATGTAACCGGCTCACTTTCTAAAGCTGCACAAAGAATGAAAATGCCGTATAAAAAGGCTTGGGAAATGGTAAATTCAATGAATAAACTTTATAAAGAGCCATTAGTGAGTTGCTCGGTTGGCGGTATTAAGGGAGGTGGCTCGGTATTAACCGAATCAGGAAAAAGAATGATTAAATTATATACATTGTTGAACGAGAAAAACCATATTTTTCTAAAAAAAGAAATGGAGAAAATAGAATTGTAAACATGAGTGTAACAGCCATCATATTAGCCGGAGGAAAAAGCACCAGAATGGGAACTGATAAGGGTTTGGTAAATTATAACCAAAAGCCTATGATAGCTCATATTATAAATACTCTTCAAAAAACCAATATTAGCGATATTATCATCATTGCCCATAATGCCGAGTATGAGAAATTCGGTTACCCGGTTTATCAGGATATCATTAAGGATAAAGGTCCTTTAGGAGGAATATACACCGGACTGCTTAAGTCTAAAACCTCCAGTAACTTAATATTAAGTTGTGACATTCCTTTAATCAGTCATGCCGTGTTAAACCATTTGTTGGCGGTAAAGGTTTCTTGTCCCATTGTAATATGTAAATATAAAGAACAACAGCATCATCTTATAGGCTTATATAGTTCATCATTGCTTCTATCTTTGACCCAACATTTGCAACAAAATAGGTTAAAAGTAAGACAGTTTATTGAAGCGCACCCACACAAGATTATTGATATGGAAAAAGCTTTCATTAATTTTGACGAGAAGCAAGTGCAAAACATAAATTCAATGCAGGAATTAAAACAAATAGAAAAATGATTTGTGAAGTAAAATATTTTGGGCAAATAGCCGAAAAGCTTGGAAAAGACAGTGAAAGAATAGAGGTTGATTTATTTATCCATAATAAATCTGATTTGCTTGCCTCATTTGTTGCCCAATACCCTGAGCTGAAAAATAATTCATTTCAGATAGCGGTAAATGGGGAACTGATGAATCATTTGCCTGAAACGAGAATTCATACAATTGCTTTATTGCCACCATTTGCCGGTGGCTAAAATTATATGTGATGATAAGCCCCGAAGAAAATTTTTATTATTCGCGCCAATTAATTATTGATGAAATTGGTTTGGAGGGTCAGGAAAAACTGAAACAAGCCAAAGTAATAGTAATAGGAGCAGGGGGATTGGGATGCCCTGCATTGCAATACCTTGTTGCAATTGGGGTAGGGCATATTGCCATTGTAGATAGCGATAATATTGAAATTTCAAATTTACACAGACAGGTACTTTTTTCTGTTAATACAATTGGGGAAAATAAAGCACAAACAGCGCAAAACATATTAAGCAAGCTTAATCCTTTTATAAAAATTGAGGCTTTACCTGTGCGACTCAGAGCCGATAATGCTATATCATTACTTAATAATTTTGATATTGTAGTAGATTGTACGGATAATTTTGCTACCCGTTTCTTAGTTAACGATGCTTGTGTGTTGCTGAATAAACCCCTTGTTTCAGGTTCTATATACAAGTTTGAAGGACAAGTTACGGTATTTAATTTTTTAGGAGGACCTACTTTGCGTTGCATGTATCCTCAAGTTCACGAAAATGAGTTTGAAATGAATTGCTCCTTATCAGGTGTTATTGGTGTTTTGCCCGGTATTATTGGAATGTTGCAGGCCAATGAAGTCATTAAAATTATTTTAGGGATGGGTAAGGTATTGTCGGGCGCTGTTTTGTTGTTCAATGCCAAGTTTAATTCTTTTGAAAAATTTGCTTTAAAAAGAAACCCTCAGATTAATTACGATTTAATTTTTGATAAAGGAGAATTAAACGAAAAAAATTACGCTATGTCAATATGCTCTATAGATAATGAGAGCATAGAAAACACCAATTCTTTTGAGTTTCTTGAAACTTATGATTTGAATAACTATTCCATCTTAGATGTAAGAAATACAGAGGAAAAGCCACAATTCGAAGCTCATGGTGTTATTCAAATTCCATTAAATACACTACAAGAAAATTTGCATTTAATCCCCAAATCACCAAATATACTGGTAGTTTGTAGTTCAGGACTAAGAAGCCGAAAAGCCATAAAAATATTACAAGAATCATTCAAAGAACAACATTTTCAAAATCTTGAAGATGGCATTTCTTTACAATTTATTGAGATATGGAAAAAGAAAAAAAGCCTATAAAGAATTGTTTTGTTGAAGGGCCTATTCATAGTTCTTTCATTGCTGATTCAATAGCCAAACATCAGGCTAAGACTAGCATTGGTGCACATCAAATTTTTTTAGGACAGGTTCGGGCTGATGTGATTGATGGAAAAACTGTGTCAGCTATTGAATATTCTGCCTATGAAGAGATGGCCAATAAAGTATTTCATGAAATAAGAGAAGATACTTTTGCAAAATTTAATTTAACCTGTATGCATATTTACCACAGCATGAATAGGGTAGAGGTGGGACAGATTTGTTTGTTTGTTTTTGTTTCTTCAGCTCATCGCAAAGATGCGCAGGCTGCTATTGAATATTTAGTTGAAAGAATAAAGAAAGATGTTCCTGTGTTCGGAAAAGAGATATTTACGGATAACTCGCATATTTGGAAAGTAAATAAATAAAAATGTAATTATGATTGATATCACACATAAAAATAGAACATTAAGAGAAGCTGTAGCAGGTGCCATATTATGCGTATCAAAGCCTGAAACTATTGATGCAGTTATAAATAATAAAGTTCCTAAAGGCAATGTTTTTGAAATGGCTAAAACTGCCGGATTGTTTGCTGTAAAGAAAACAGCCGATATGATTCCCGATTGTCATCCTTTGCCTGTTGAGTTTACCTCAGTAAGTTATACTTTAAACGACTTAGAAATTCATATTGAAGTAAAAGTTAAGACCATATACCGTACCGGAGTTGAAGTTGAAGCTATGCATGGTGCCAGTGTTGTGGCATTGACAATGTACGATATGCTTAAACCTATTGATAAAGGAATAGAAATAAGAAATATAAAGTTATTGAGCAAATCAGGAGGTAAATCAGATTGGAAAGATAAGTATATGGAACTCCACTTGAATGCCAATGTTATTGTATGCTCCGATTCTATAAGTGCAGGTAAAAAGGAAGATAAAGCAGGTTTAGCCATAGTGAGCAAGTTAAAATCCGTGGGTGTAGATATAAATCATTACCAAATTATTGCTGATGAGAAAGAATCTATTTTCGAACAGGTAATGCAGGCGGTTAATGATAAAGTTAACATACTTGTTTTTACCGGAGGTACCGGGCTATCTATGCGCGATGTTACCCCCGAGTCAATTATTCCTATGCTAGATCGCAGAATCCCGGGGGTTGAAGAAACTATCAGAAATTATGGTCAAGAGCGTACACCTCTTTCTATGCTGTCGCGTAGTGTAGTGGGGGTAAAAGGCAAAACTTTAATCATTGCATTGCCGGGTTCTACCAAAGGAGCAACAGAATCAGTAGAAGCTATATTTCCGGCAGTATTACATATTTTTAGAATATTTAAAGGTACTCGGCACGATTAATCATGTATAGAAAACATGACATATTAAAATTGGTAGTTATTGTAGCTGTAATTATATGGTCAATGATACATTTTTACAGCCGTAAAGATAAGTTACAAAGATATGACAATGGTAATATTATAAGAACAGGACAAGTTATTAATAATCTTAACGAAGGCCTATGGACATGGTATTATAAAAACGGCAAAGTGCAAATTCAAGGAAATTTTGTGAATGGCAAACGTGAAGGCACATGGAAAACATACGATTCATTAGGTAATCTGATTATTGAAAGTAATTATAAAAAAAATTTATTAAGCGGTATCTATAAACAATATTCATCAAGCGGAAAACTACTACGCAATGATGTTTACAAAGATGATATAATAATAAAAAGCAATCCTTAATATTTACACTATGGGTTTAATTGAAAATGAAGATTTAGCAAACGGTGAATTTTTAAACGAAGCATTCAGGTTTTGGTTTAATGATAATAATCATATTCGTTCTCCTTTTCCTGAATATATTCACATACCGTTACAACAGGAATCAACCAAAAAATTCCGCAAATGGTTAAACCACGTTCATCCCGATGCTAAAGATGAAATTAATGATGAGATATTGGCAGAAAAGTTTGAAGAGATTTTATTTGAAACCGCTCTTAATTTGGTATTGACCGATGATGAAAGAATAACTATTTTGTATCCTTTCTTGCCACGCTTAGGAGATAAAATAAAGGCTAATGATAATTCAGAAAGTGTCATCTCGGGTAGGGTTATTAAGAAAGAAAATGATAAGAAATACCTTCGACTTAGCTGCACCAAGTTGCTTACCGATATTAAATGGGAAACATCTATTGAACTACCCGAGTGATGTTTTTTTATTATTGAAACATTGTTTTCTATCACTAATTAAAGTGATAGTTGTATGATGCAAATCATATTATAAATTCTCCTTTCATCAGAATTTTACGCTGTAATTTTAATGAGTTATGGCGACTTCAATTCAATCCGAAAGCAAAACTCCCAACCCAAATGTAATACTGTTTCTTACCACCTTGGCGTTTACTATATGCTTTGCTGCATGGATGTTTAACGGGGTAATGGTAACTTTTTTAGTTGATAAGGGAGTGTTTAACTGGGGGGCTGTACAAATTGGGTGGCTGCTTGGAATTCCTGTACTTGTTGGTTCTGTAATGCGTTTGCCAATGGGTATATTAACCGATAAGTTAGGCGGCCGATTTGTATTTACAGGCTTATTGTTATTTTGTGCAATTCCAATGTTCTTCTTAAGCAAAGCAAATGATTTTGCATCATTTGCTTTGCTGAGTTTTGGATATGGTATGGCCGGTTCAGGTTTTTCTGTTGGAGTAGCTTATACTTCTGTTTGGTATTCAAGAGAGTGGCAGGGAAGGGCTTTAGGTATTTTTGGCGTTGGCAATGCAGGGTCGGCCATAACCACCTTGCTTGCTCCAACTATCTTAAATAAAATAACTAATAATGGCGCTGATATTGAACAATGGCGCATATTGCCTCAAATATATGCGGCTGTGTTAGTTATTATGGCTGTGATATTCTTCCTATTTACGGTAAATAAAAAACCTCAAATAGGTCAAAAAACAGTAAATCAAATGCTCAAACCACTAGGCAATGTTCGCGTGTGGCGTTTTGGTTTATATTATTTCTTAGTATTTGGCTGCTTTGTAGCCTTCTCGCAATGGTTGGTTCCTTACTTTGTAAATGTATATGGTGCCTCTTTGGTTGTTGCCGGCTTGTTTGCTGCTTTATTCAGTATGCCTTCCGGATTAATACGTGCTGTTGGAGGTTGGATGAGTGATAGGTGGGGCGCACGTAAAGTAATGATTTCTGTTTTTATATGGTCCATCTTTTTTAGTGCCCTATTAATTTTCCCTAAGATGGATATTTTAACTCCCGGAAAAGGCGTTATTGCCATTAAAGACGGACAAGTTACTTCTGTAACAGAGTCGGTAATTACAGTTGACCAGATTGAATATCCCGTTAAGGTAAAACAACAAGATTATGAATTAAGTCAAGAATCTTCATCTGTTTTTCCTCATAAAAACACCTGGCAAACACCTGTAGTAAAAGAAGGAGAAATGATTAAAAAGAAACAACTACTGGCCCAAGGAACATCACATATACATTTTAGTGCTAATATGTGGGTATATGCGGTATTGGTTTTGTTGATTGGCATTGTATGGGGCATTGGTAAAGCCAGTGTTTACAAATTTATTCCTGATTATTTTCCAAATGATATAGGTGCTGTTGGTGGTATGGTTGGCGTAATTGGTGGACTAGGTGGATTTATATGCCCAATCATTTTTGGGTATTTGTTAGAGTGGACGGGCTTATGGACAAGTTGTTGGTTTTTGATGCTACTTATTTCTATTGTTTGCTTTATGTGGATGAAACGTGTAGTACGCGGAATTATGAGAAAACATGCGCCTCATGTGGCTGATGATATCGAACACAAAAATGAACCTATAAAATAACATTATATTCTATGAATACAACAACAAATTCAAAGTCTTCAACTTGGCTTTCGCACTGGGATGCAGAAGATAGTAAGTTTTGGGAAAATGAAGGGGAGAAATTTGCCTGGAAAACATTGTGGGTAACCACCATTGCCTTAACCTTATCTTTTGCTACATGGTTTATGGTAAGTACTCTTGTAGTAAAACTTCCGGGAATAGGTTTTAATTTTACTCAAGATCAACTTTTTTGGTTAGCAGCTATGCCAGGTTTGGCAGCAGGTACATTACGCATAGTACATACTTTTCTATTACCAATTTACGGGACCCGTCATGTTGTATCCTTTTCTACATTAATTAAACTTATTCCATGTATAGGTTTAGGAATGGCCGTCATGAATCCAACTACCCCATTTTGGGTATTTATGGTATTGGCATTCACTGCAGGTTTTGGTGGTGGCGATTTTTCTTCATTTATGCCTTCAACCAATTTGTTTTTTCCTAAACGACTTAAAGGAACCGCCCTTGGCATACAAGCCGGTATTGGTAATTTTGGAGTAAGCCTGGCTCAATTTATGACTCCTGTAATTTTGGGCCTTGCATTTATGAGTTCTCAAACTTTTACAAAGGTAAATCCTGTAACTAAAGAGGTGGAAGGAACTAGTCAGATTTATTTACATAATGCAGCATTTTGGTATGTGCCTTTTGTATTAATTACTGTTGTTATCAGTTGGTTCATGCTTCGCAGCATACCTATCAAAGCTTCATTTAAAGAGCAGTTAGATATTTTTAAAGAAAAACATACTTGGTATTGCACTATTACATATTTTATGACCTTTGGTACATTCTCCGGGCTGTCAGCAGCTTTCCCAATGATGATGAAAGCCTTATACGGTAATTTTGAGGGAGCACCGGATCCTTTGAAATATGCTTTCTACGGGCCTTTAATTGGTTCTGCCAGCAGGGTGTTATTTGGATTTGTTTCTGATAAAACCGGTGGTGGTGTATTAACAACTATTTCAGGGCTTGGCCTTATTGTTGGTTCGGTACTTTTAGTGGTAATGGGATTGGTAGCACCCACTTCAATAGAGCAGTTTCCTATGTTTGTTTCTATAATGCTTATTATGTTTTTCTTTGCCGGAATAGGCAATGCCTCCACCTTTCGTCAGTTCCCAATTATTTTTCAGGATAATCCCCGTCAGGCTTCCGGGGTTATCGGTTGGACTGCAGCCATTGCTGCTTATGGCCCGTTTATCTTTTCTATGATTATTGGTGTTGTTATTAAAACTTCAGCTAACGCAAATTCATTTTTCTGGGGCTTAACGGTTTTCTTGCTTGTAGCCACTTGGATTAATTGGAATTATTATCACAAAAGAGGCTGCGAAAGACCTAGCTAAATAGGAAACCGAAAAAAGAATATAAAATATGTTGATATATCTCATAAAATCCCACAATTATTTGTGAGTGGTTAATAGGTAATAAATATAATGATAAACCGATTTGTTGAGTGTTTAAATAAAATCAAAGAAAATCAATAAAAGCAACATTATATGATACAAATCATATTTATAAAAATTATTAGCACTGAAATTTGTAAACGAAAAATCATAAGTTATGGAAAAATATCTTTCTGAAAAACTAAAATTGCTAGGGTTACTTTTTGCTTTCTTTCATGTAAGCCTTGTGTTTAATTCTGCTTATGCACAAATGAGTCCCGAAGTTCTTGAAGGGAAAAATTTATTTGAAGGTCGTGTGCGTTTTGAAAATCGAGGTCCCTCATGTATTAGCTGCCACTCGGTAAATAGTAAAGATGTTGCTATGGGAGGTTTGTTAGCTAAAAATTTAACGGATGTTTATACAAGAATGGGTGAGGGGCTTTCGGCATGGTTGGCCGCACCTCCTTTTCCTGCAATGGCTTCATCATATCAAAACAATCCTTTAACCGACTCGGAGAGAGTTAAATTACAAACTTTTTTGAAGTATGTAAATGATGCTGACCAAAAAACAAAGGTAGCTGAAGATAAAGGTTATGGAGTTATGCTTACTGCCGGACTTACCGGTGTAGCAATCATAATTATTTTTATTGGCATTATATGGCGAGTACGTAAAACTAAAATGGTTAAACAAGAAATTTTTGACAGGCAAATCAAAGCAGTTGATGCAAAATTTTAAATGAGTAATATATTCTAAAACCCTAATATTATGAGCTGGATAGAAGATTTAATTTCACCTAACACACGTAAGTGGGAGGAATTTTATAGAAACAGATGGCAGTACGACCGTATTGTACGCAGCACACATGGTGTTAATTGTACCGGTGGATGCTCGTGGGCAATTCATGTTAAAGATGGTATTGTTGTTTGGGAAATGCAACAGGTAGATTATCCTCAGTTTAATAAAGAAATTCCTCCATACGAGCCTAGAGGCTGTCAGCGTGGTATCTCTTATTCATGGTATTTATATAGCCCTATTCGTGTAAAGTACCCCATTATTAGAGGAGCTTTAATTGATTTATATAAAGAAGAAAAGGAAAAATGCGGAGGCGACCCCGTAAAAGCATGGGCAAACCTTCAGGCAGATCCAGAAAAGAGAAAAAGATATCAACGTGCCAGAGGCAAAGGTGGTTTCCGCAGACTAAAATGGGATGAAGTAATTGAAATTATTGCGGCCTCCAACATCTATACCATTCAAAAATATGGCTCAGACCGTATTATAGGTTTTGCCCCCATCCCTGCCAAGAGTATGTTAAGCTACGCTTCAGGAGCTAGATATCTACAATTAATGGGGGCTGTTAATTTGTCGTTTTACGATTGGTATTGCGATTTGCCAAACGCTTTCCCCGAAATTTGGGGTGAACAAACAGATGTTTGCGAATCGGCCGATTGGTATAAATCCAAATTCATTGTTTCCATGGGTGCCAATCTCGGAATGACACGTACACCCGATATTCATTTCTTCTCGGAGGCTCGCCATAATGGAACTAAAACCGTGGTAATGGCGCCCGACTTTAGTATGGTGGCTAAGCATGCCGACCAATGGATTCCCGTGCATGCAGGATCTGACGGGGCTTTTTGGATGGCTGTAACTCATGTTATTTTACAAGAATATCATGTGGATAGAAAAGTTCCTTACTTTATTGATTATCTAAAAAAATATACCGATTGCCCATTTTTAGTGAAATTAGAGAAAGATGGTGATAAATTATTGCCGGGCAGAATGATTAGAGCTAATGAAATTGCTAAGTATTCGGGTGCCGAAAATGGGGATTGGAAATTTTTAAACTATGATTCAAAAACCGGTGAATTAGTTTGCCCTATGGGAACTATGGGATATAGATGGCAAGAGAAAAAAGGGCAATGGAACTTATTTTTTAAAGATGGAGAAACCGGTGCTGATTATGACCCTGAATTATCCTTCTTAGAAAAAAATGAAGGTGTTATACAAGTAGAATTTACTGAATTTGGACTAAATAAAAAAGCATTGCGAGGTGTTCCGGTTAGATACATCACCACCTCTAAAGGCGAAAAAATTGCCGTGGCCACCATTTATGATTTAACAATGGCTCAATATGGTATTGGGCGTGGATTACCCGGTGATTACCCAACTTCCTACAATGACGAAAAAGCAGCCTATACTCCTGCGTGGCAAGAAATATTTACCGGTATTGGCCGTAAAGAAGTAATTCAATTAGCCCGCGAATGGGCAAGTACAGCCGAAACTACCCAAGGAGCTTGTATGGTAATAGTTGGAGCAGGTATTAATCACTGGTTTCATGGCAACCTTATGTACCGTGCAGCTATTATGGCTCAAATGCTTACCGGATGTAATGGTAAAAATGGCGGAGGTATGAATCACTATGTAGGACAGGAGAAACTGGCTCCCATGGATTCATGGTCAACTATTATGAGTTCCAAGGACTGGGATACAGCACCACGCCTACAACAAGGCCCTATTTGGCATTATATTAACTCTTGCCAATGGCGTTATGATGGCAATCAAAAGTTTTATAACTCATCACCGGATAATAAATTGTCAAACATTCACTCTGCCGATTGGGTAGTTATGTCTGTGCGCAATGGATGGATGCCATATTATCCACAATATAGCAAACGTAATTTTGATATTGTTCAAGATGCAAAACAAAGCGGTGCCAATACCGAAGAAGAAATGAGAAAATATATAGTTGACCAAATTAAATCAGGGCAATTAAAATACTCTGCAGCCGAGCCTGATGAAGAAATTAATTTCCCACGTGTATGGTTCATTTGGAAAGGCAATGCCATTGGTACTTCTGCCAAAGGTCATGAGTATTTTTTAGACCATTATTTAGGGACTCATACCAATAAGATAGCTGATGAAGTTGCCGGAGATATTGTTAAAGATATTGCCTATAAAGGAAAAGAGGCTCCAAAAGGAAAAATGGATTTGGTTATTGATATTAATTTCCGTATGGATACCTCTGCCTTGTATTCCGACATTGTGTTACCTACTGCATCATGGTATGAAAAGGCTGATATTAATTCAACCGACATGCACTCATTTATTCACCCACTCTCAGAAGCTATACCTCCTGTTTGGGAATCAAAAACAGATTGGCAGATCTTTAGAGAGTTAGCCCAAAAAGTGCAGGAAATGGCAAAAGTATATTTGCCTGAACCGATGTTAGATGTGGTAAATGTTCCTTTATCACACGACTCAAAAGATGAAATTACTCAACCTACCCTGAAAGACTGGTTTAAAGGCGAATGTGAGCCTATTCCGGGAAAAACTATGCATAAAATAGTGTTTAAAGAAAGAGATTACACCAAAATTTACGATAAGTTTATTACCCTTGGTGAGGGTGTAGCTAAGAATGGCTTAGGTGCCCACGGGAACAGCTATAAATGTGAAGATGTTTATAACGAAATGTTAGAAAATAAGGAACATGTGATAAAACTTAGCAATGGCAAAACTTATCCATCTTTAAGGGCTGATGTTGAAGCTATTGATGCTATCCTAAAACTATCTACCTTAACCAACGGTAAGCTTACCAAGCGCTGTTACCAGAATATGGCCGAAAAAATTGGTAACAAAGATATTGCTTCCTTAGGTGATGGGTATGAGCAAATTTCAATGGAATACAGAGATTTACAAGCTCAACCAAAGCGTTATAACTCTTCCCCCTTATGGTCAGGATTAATGCATGAGGGTAGAACCTATGCAGCTTACACCTATAATGTTGACTACTTTGTTCCTTGGCGTACACTTACCGGTCGTCAGCATTTTTATCTTGACCACGATGCGTATATTGCCTTTGGCGAACACTTAGCTACTTATAAACCTTCGCCTACACCCGAGGTTTATGGTGACTTACGCAAAACCGTTAATGATGGAAAAGCTAAAATGCTAAATTGTTTAACTCCACACGGTAAATGGCATATTCATTCTACTTATGGCGATACACTTAGAATGTTAACTTTATCAAGAGGTAATGAGCCTTGCTGGATGAGTGAAGAGGATGCCGCAGAATTAGGAATTAACGATAACGACCATGTAGAAGTTTATAACGATAATGGAGTTTATGTGGCACGCGCCTGTGTTAGTGCCCGTATTCCAAAGGGAGTTTGTATTGTTTACCATGCTGTTGAGCGTACCTACAACATTCCTAAATCACAAACATTTAGAGGAAAGAATGGCGAGCCACGCAGAGGTGGTATGAACAATTCTTTTACACGTGTGCATTTAAAACCTAACCTAATGTGTGGTGGCTACGGTCAATTCACTTTTCATTTTAACTATTGGGGACCTGTAGGTGTAAACCGTGATACCCATGTTTTAGTTCGCAAAATGCATGTTGTAGAATATTAATATGAACCATCAATAAAATAAAAACTATGAATATAAGAGCACAAGTTTCTATGGTTTTTCACCTCGATAAATGTATCGGGTGTCACACTTGTTCCATTGCCTGTAAAAATGTATGGACTGACCGCAGAGGAGCTGAATATATGTGGTGGAACAATGTGGAAACAAAACCGGGAACCGGTTACCCTACAAAATGGGAGGATCAGGAAATATATAAAGGAGGTTGGGAGAAAAACGGTGACTCGGTTTCTCTGAAAGGAGCCGGAAGGCTTAAAGGGCTGAAGAATATTTTTCATAACCCTAACTTGCCTACATTAGAAGATTACTATCATCCTTGGGCTTATAAATACAGCGATTTGTTTACAGCTCCCGAAGGTAACGACCAGCCTATTGGCAGAGCTGTTTCGTTAGTTACCGGTGAACCTATAGATATTAAATCAGGACCTAACTGGGATGATGATTTGAGTGGCACACCGGATTATGCCCGTAAAGATGTTAACTTCAAAGACCTTGATGAGCAAGATCAAAAAACCATGTTCCAATTGGAACAAATGACAATGATGTATTTGCCACGCATTTGTAATCATTGTTTAAATCCTGCTTGTGTTGCCTCTTGCCCATCGGGAGCCATTTATAAAAGAGGCGAAGATGGTGTGGTATTAATTAATCAAGACAGGTGTCGCGCTTGGCGAATGTGTGTTACTGCCTGCCCTTATAAAAAGAGTTACTATAACTGGCATACCGGAAAATCAGAAAAATGTATTCTGTGTTATCCGCGTCTTGAGTCAGGACAGCCGCCAGCCTGCTTTCATTCTTGTGTAGGACGCATCAGATATCTAGGGGTTATGTTATATGATGCTGACAAGATTGAACAGGTGGCTGCTTCTGACGATAAAGATTTAGTTCAAGCCCAGCTAGATATTTATTTAGACCCAAACAATCCTGAAGTAATTGAACAGGCACGCAAAAATGGTGTGCATGATTCAACGATTACTGCAGCGCAAAATTCACCCGTTTATAAGTTTGTAAAGCAATGGGGAGTGGCATTGCCATTGCACCCTGAGTTCAGAACTTTACCTAACCTGTTTTACGTGCCTCCTATGTTACCGGCTATGGCTCAAGTTGATGAAAAAGGGATGTATAATACCAAATCAAATGAGATGTTCCCGGGTATTGACCACAATCGTATGCCAATGAAATATTTAGCTTCATTGTTCTCTAATGGTGATACCCAAAAAATTGCCACCATTTATGAAAAACTTTTAAGTGTAAAGATGCACAGAAGAAGTGTAACAGTAGGCGATGTTGACAAGAGTACCTTAAACAGCTTATTGGAGCGTTCAAAGGTTTCACCCGATATGGCCGATGCTATATTCCGTTTAACTTCATTGGCTACTTTCGAAGAACGTTTTGTTATTCCTCCTGCGCACCGCGAAGAATCAATAGAAATGATAGAAGCTACTGCAGATGTTAAGGGCGAAACAGGCTTTGGATTTAAATTAAAACCTACTAGAGGATTATAAATCAATAAATATCAGGTGTTATGCAAAACATAAGTCATTATAATTTACTGGCAAACTTGTTCAGATATCCTGATCATAAGTACAAAACAAATATTATTGAATGTGCCAATATGCTTCAAAATATATACCCCGATGCTTTTGAAGAAATGAAACCGTTCTATAATTATATCTTAAGTAAAGATGATGATGAAATTGAAGAAATATTTGCTAAAACTTTTCATATTCAAGCTGTTTGTTTCTTAGATATTGGTTATGTTTTGTTTGCCGAAGATTACAAGCGAGGCGACTTTTTAGTGAAAGTAAAAAGTGAACAAGAAAAAGTTAACAATGATTGTGGCAACGAATTGGCCGACAATTTACCCAACATTCTTACCCTATTACCATTACTCCACGATAAATTATTCTTAGCTGAATTTGCAGTAAGAATTGTAAAACCTGCTATTGAGAAAATGCTTGATGAGTTTAACACGGCACGTATGGAACTTAAAGACAAGGTTAGACAAAAAAAGCAAAAAGTAATTATTATGGAAAATGTTGAAAATAAAAATATTTTTCAGTATGCACTTCAAGCTTTATATACGGTTATACAGCACGATTTTGCGCATGTTTCGTACAACGATCCTTTAATTAAACCAACCATAGGCAGCGATTTCTTAAAGAATTGTAACACCGGATGTTCAACTACGCCACAACTTATTAAAAACAATTAGGTTATGAAATATACTATTAATAAAATGAAAGCAACAGTAAATCCAATTCCCCAAAAAAGCAACAAACTTATATTCATGTTGCTAATGACCATTGTTTTGATAGTGCCCTACAAATCAATGGCCAAAACAGGTCAGGAAATTTATAAAGAATTGTGTGCTGCCTGTCATACCTTAACCGATAAGAGATTAGTAGGTCCCGGGTTTGCCGGAGTTACTGAAAGAAGATCAGAAGACTGGCTTATTTCTTGGATTAAAGACTCACAGGCAATGGTTAAAGCCGGTGATAAAGATGCGGTTGCTATTTTTGAGGAATATAACAAAACTCCCATGCCTGGCTACGCATCACAATTATCTGATGATGAAATTAAAGATTTATTGAAGTTTTTGGCTGAAGATCATACGGTAGTAGCTGCTACTACAGCAACAAGCGGAGCTTCACCCACTACAGTCGAACCAAAAAAATCAGAGCCTTTGTCAATTTATACCATTGGGGCAATTATTGTTTTAATTTTATTAGGTTTTTGGCTCTATAAACTTCGCGAAAGCACCAATAAACAAATGCGCGACTTAGGCTTTCATTCCGAACCGCACGAAATTCCTAATTATTCTCTTCACCTGTTAATTTATATATCAATTGCCTCTATTTTAATATATTTCTTAATCGAGGCTCTTACCCTAAAATCAGGAATGATAGATACAATTATGTTTATAGCTTTTCCTTATTTCTCATTAGGCATTTTCCTTATTGGAAGTATTTACAGATATCTCAACAGAGGTTTTCAAGTATCATCACTCTCGTCACAATTCTTAGAAGGACGCAAACTATTCTGGGGTAGCCTACCATTTCACTGGGGCTTATTTGTTCTCTTTTTTGGGCACCTAATAGCTTTCTTATTCCCTTCTTCGGTTATGGCCTGGAACGGACATCCGGTACGTTTGTTAATTCTTGAGCTATCCTCATTTGCTTTTGGGTTAGGCGCTTTGTTGGGTTTAATACTATTAATTAAGCGTAGATTGGCGAGCCGAAAATTATTAGTTGTAGCCAATAAAATGGATATGGTTGTATATACCGTATTATTAACACAAATAGTATCCGGATTAGGGGTTGCATTCTTTGTTCGTTGGGGGTCTTCATGGTTTGCCAGCGTACTTACGCCATACTTACGTTCTATTTTCTCTTTTAATCCTGATATTAGTGCAGTGGTAGAAATGCCTATTTGGGTTCAAATACATATTATTTCTGCCTTCTCTATTGTTGCTATTATTCCGTTTACACGCTTTGTACACTTCCTGGTTGCCCCGTTTGATTATGCTTGGCGCAAATACCAAATTGTAATTTGGAACTGGAATCCAAAATATATCAGAATGTCCAGAAAATGGAATTACGGTAAGAAAGCAAAAAATCACTAAGAGTCATATATACAACCTAAACCATATTAGGTTTGAAGAAATTGCATAGCGATTGTTATGTAATATTGGGAGGGAGGTTATTCAATTAAATTTGGATAGCCTCTTTTTTTATGTCAAATATATCTCAACAATATCAGCCTATAAACTGTATAAGTATAATTGGGCTAATTCAAATATCGGTAATGAACACATTAATGCTGAACCTGAAAAATGTCCGGCAGTACACAAAAATATATAATATTTTAAGAGCCTTTCTATTTTTTGTAAATTACGTCTGTTCGCCTATTCTTTTCATCTCTATTTTATTCTGAGTTTGAGTTCAACAATATTAAGTAAATTCACTATTAAGTAGCCTAATTATAAAAAAATGATTAAGTTTGCAAGATTTATGAATAATACTTTGCTTAGCAAAGATTATAGGATGGAAAGAATAAAAATTTTATATTTTGGAAGTAAAGGTATATAGAAGTTCAAATAAATACAGTTTAATACAAGTACTTAAAGATAGTTTTAAAGGCTATAAAAATTCATTTTATCTTGCCAAACAGCTAGCAAAGCGCGATTTGAGTGCCTTATACAGACAGTCGCTGTTAGGTTTTTTATGGGCATTTATTCCCATCATCATGAATGCTGCAGTATGGATTTTTTTACAAAGTACCGGAACAGTTAGATTATCGGAAACGGCTGTTCCTTATGCGCTTTATGTTGTTATTGGAACCACCATTTGGTCAATATTTAGTGATTCTTTCACTATGCTAATCAATGATTTAACTGTTAATAAGGCCGTTATTACCAAAATTAATTTTGATAAAGAGGCTTTAATTTTATTAGGTTTCTTTAAACTGCTGTTTAACAGTGGAGTAAAAATGCTTTTAATTATATTCTTATTGATATATTTTAAAATTAGCATTAGTTTCTCTATAGTTTATTTTCTTCCTCTTTTAGTTCTTTCCATGCTGCTGTTTGTTAGTTTAGGTATGCTGCTTGTTCCTGTTGGAATGTTGTATCAAGATATAGGCAAAGGTATACCACTTTTAATGCAGCTTTTAATGTACTTAACTCCTGTTGTTTATAACATACCCAAAGAAGGTTTAATGAAGAATATAATGGAATGTAACCCTTTTACCTATCTGTTGGTAGAGATTAGAAATACCTTAACCGGTTTCCAGGTTGAGCATTTTACAGTTATTGGTTTGATATTAATCTCAACCCTATTATTATTTACCTTTGCAAGTATAATTTATAGGGTTTCAATGCCTATCATAACTGAAAGAATGAGCGCTTAATTTGAATTTGTGTATGAGTGAAGTGTTAATAAAAGTAGAAGGAGTATCCAAGAAATTTTCTAAAAAGCTGAAAACAAGCTTGTATTATGGACTAAAAGATGTTTTTGGTAGTGTTTTAGGATTACAACCTTCAGCAGAACTGAGAAAAAACGAATTTTGGGCAATAAGTGATGTGAGTTTTGAAGTAAAAAGAGGCGAGTGTTTAGGATTAATAGGTCATAATGGTGCCGGAAAATCAACCTTATTAAAAATGCTCAATGGTTTAATTAAACCCGATAAAGGTCAAATAACCATGCATGGAAAGATTGGCGCATTAATTGAGTTAGGAGCCGGTTTTAACCCTATACTAACCGGTAGAGAGAATGTTTATAATAATGCAGCTATATTGGGTTTTACAAAGAATGAAATAGATAAGAAATTTGATAGCATTGTAGAGTTTGCTGAAATAGGCGAGTTTTTAGATATGCCGGTGCAAAATTATAGCAGTGGTATGAAAGTGCGATTAGGCTTTGCTGTTGCAGCCCAAATGGAACCTGATATATTATTAATTGATGAAGTTTTAGCTGTGGGGGATATTGGCTTTCACGTAAAATGTTTAAACAGAATTGCCGAATTATTGCCAAAAACAGCAATCATTTTTGTTAGCCATTCTATGCCACAAGTAACCCGTATTTGTACAAATGGTATATTAATGAACCGTGGTAAGATTTTACTTAATACTATTAATATTGGTGAACTAATATCTCATTATTATGCTCTTTTTGAAACAGATAACGAAAGTATCATAGGCTCAGGTAAAGCTACTTTAGAAAGTTTTAACTTGTCTGCATATTCAAGGATTGAGAATGGAATTTGTATTTATGAACAAAATAATTTAGAAATAAATGCTAAGATAAAGGTTATACCAAGTATTAAAAGATTTGCCATTCATGCAATTATAGTAGATACCGAGACTAAGCCTGTAGCAATTGCGTCTTCTCTTAGTTCTGATATTATTTTAGAAAACAAAAATGGTTCTCATACTGTTAATCTTTCGATTCCTCTAATTTTTTCCGATGGTAAGTATTCAATGTATTTTACACTTGTAGAAGTTTTAGATAAAAACAGAATAGGAGATACTATGGTAAGTCATAGAGGCATTGGGAAATTTATTGTAAATAAAAAAACATATCCCACTGCTATAGGAATTCAATTGCCTTGTGAGTGGAGCTTTAATTAATTCATCAATGATTTATAAAATTAAACAAAAGGTAAAAAGTGTATTAAAGTTTGATAATAGTTTACATAATAGTAATACACTTCCTAAAATATTAAATGAGCATAAAACAAACAAATTACATACTATTACCCATGTTTCGGCCTTCAACTACGGCAATGCCGGAGATGTCTTGTTGCCAATAGCATTACAGGATACCTGGAAAAAAATATTGCCTTCTATACAATGGGAGAATCAACCTGTATATCCTATAGTAAATGACAAATTGGTTGAAAAGATTAATACTTCTAAGGGGCTGGTAATAGGCGGTGGCGGGTTGTTTCTAAAAGACACAAACGCAAATCAAATTAGTGGTTGGCAATGGCCATGCTCCATTGAAATGTTGCATAAAATAAAAGTCCCTATTTTTCTTTTTGCAGTTGGTTATAATCGCTTTAGAAATCAAGATGAATTTGAGCCGTTTTTTTATGAAAATTTGACTGCTTTTGCTGAAAAAGCAGTGTATTTAGGAATTCGCAATCAAGGAAGTATAAATGCGTTAAAAGGGTATCTCCCTCAGCAATTGCACCATAAGCTGAGGTTTCAACCCTGTATGACCACCTTTACAGCTGAATTGTATCCTGAGCTTACAGATTATAAATCAAAAGAAGATTTTATTGCAGTTAATGCAGCCTTTGACAGGTCTCATCTTCGTTTTGGTGACAAAATAGGTAATATCTTGACGGACACAGCAAAAGCTATTAAGGAAGCATCTAAACACTACCCAATAAAATTCTATTCCCATATGCCTTCTGACGATGCTTTGTTACCTTTTATGCAAAGTTTTGGTATAAAATATGAGCTGGTGCGTTTGAACAATGCACACCCAAGCGACATCATAAAAGAGTATGCTAAACCTAAACTTGTTGTGGGCATGAGAGGACATGCACAAATGATACCTTTTGGTTGCAAAACTCCTATAGTTTCTATAGTCTCACATAATAAAATGCAGTGGTTTTTAGATGATATAGGACAGCCTGAATGGGGGGCCGATGTTTTATCTCCAAGCTATGGACACGACTTAACAGGTAGAATAATGTCTTCTTTAGACAACACTAAGCATCAAATTGAATTTATATCTGAAAAACAAAAAGAATTATTCAATATTTCAATAAATAATGTAAAAGATGGGCTTACAGCTATGCATTTGGTATAGTATATAAGAAAAAGAAAGACCATTTATCATATCATCTTTTATGATTATCGATATACCTCTCATTTCAATTTGTAAAATAAATATGAATGATATTTGTTTGAGTATATTGGGAATTTTAGTACATTTGTGTTTGGTCGATTTTAAAGTGTTTAACCAAAGAAATAAGGAGTATATAAAGGAAAACTATGAACCAACCTAAAATAATAGCCGAAATTGGCTGCAATCACAAAGGTGATATGGAAATAGCCCATGAGCTTATTAAAACAGCAGCCGTTTTTTGTAAAGCCCATGTAGCAAAATTTCAAAAGCGTAATAACAAAGAGTTGCTCTCAGCTGAAGAGTATAATGCTCCGCATCCTAACCCTGCCAATTCCTATGGAAATACCTATGGTGAGCATCGCGAGTTCTTAGAATTTACGGTAGAGCAACATCAGCAGCTTAAGAAATGGTGTGATGAGTATGGAATAGAGTACTCTACTTCTGTTTGGGATGTTACCTCTGCCAAAGAAATTACCGCAATAAACCCCAAACTGATTAAAATTCCATCTGCTTGTAATTTGAATAAACCTATGCTGCAATATTTATGTAATAATTATCAAGGAGAAATCCATTTGTCCTTTGGGATGACCACACAGGAGGAAGAAGAGCGCATAGTAAGTTTTTTTGAAGACCATAAAAGAGCTAAAGATGTGGTGCTTTATAGTTGCACTTCCGGATATCCTGTTCCATTTGAGGATGTTAGCTTATTGGAAATTACGCGTCTTCGCAAACAGTTTAGTAATCGTGTAAAAGCTATTGGCTTTTCGGGTCATCATTTAGGAATTGCTGTAGATGCTGCTGCTGTTGCCTTGGGTGCAGAGTGGATTGAAAGACATTTTACTTTAGACAGAACTTGGAAAGGTACCGATCATGCAGCATCACTCGAACCGGATGGCATGCGTAAACTAGTACGTGATTGTCAGGCAGTTTATAAAGCACTAACTTATAAATCAAACGAAATCTTAGACATTGAAGATGTTCAGCGTAAAAAATTGAAACGTAATCAAATTAAATGGCAGTAATTGCATTTATTCCGGTTAGAGGGGGAAGTAAGTCTATACCACTTAAAAATATAAAACTATTTTGTAGAAAACCTTTAGTGTATTGGAGTGTAAATGCACTACAAGAAACTCATGCTATTGACAAAGTAATAGTAGCTACAGACTCGGAAGAAATAAAAAATGCCGTTACTAGCTTTGGATTTACTAAAGTAGAAATATACCATCGTTCGCCAGAAAACGCTACTGACACAGCAAGTACCGAAAGTGTGATGTTAGAATATTTACAACAATCCCATCATCATGCAAACGATATTTTTATTTTAGTACAAGCAACTTCTCCACTTACTCAAAGCAATGATTTTGCAACAGCATTAGAAAAATTTCAAGTGTCAAGTTATAACTCCATGCTTAGTGTTGTAAGGTTTAAACGTTTTCTTTGGAATTCTGATGGAACGCCTAAGAATTATGATTATCGCCATCGCCCAAGAAGGCAAGATTTTGAAGGAGAGTTTATGGAAAATGGAGCATTTTATATAAATCATGTTGGTGACATTATAAAAGATAGAAATAGACTTAGCGGAAAAGTAGGCTTATACGAAATGGAAGAATATACTGCTTTTGAAATAGATGAGCCTGATGATTGGCAAATCATGGAACAATTAATGTATAGACATATTTTATGTAACCAAGCTTTAAATAATATCAAACTTTTTGCTACTGATGTAGATGGTGTATTGACCGATGCAGGTATGTATTATTCAGAGCATGGTGATGAACTGAAAAAATTCAATACACGTGATGGAAAAGGATTTGAATTGCTTAGGAAAATTGGTATAAAGACTGCCATAATAACCTCCGAAAATACCAATATAGTTGAAAGAAGAGCAGCTAAATTAAAAGCCGATTATTTGTATCAAGGCAGGGAGCATAACGGTAAGTTAGCGGTGCTAAAAGAAATATGTGAAAAAGAAAACATCACTTTAAGCCAAGTTGCATACATAGGAGATGATATTAATTGCAGGGAAGCATTGCAAAATGTTGGCATTGCTGCCTGCCCAAAAGATGCAGTTGATAAAATAAAGAACATACCTAATATAAAAATTATGAATAACAAAGGAGGCGAAGGGGTTGTGAGAGAATTTATAGAATTTATATTAACTAATCAAGGATTAAATTAGGAAATTCATCTTTCTAAAAGATAAGTTACAAGTAGAAAAATTAATGAATATAATTAATCAATATACCGAACAACTTATTAACAAAGATGGAATTTTCTTTGCAAAAGATCAATCAGAAATTTCATATCCCAAAGAAGGAAATGAAAACTGCAATCAAATAGAGCAAAACAGTTTTTGGCTCAATCATAGAAATAACTGTATTAATGAAGCAGTAAAAAAATATTCCCCAAATAATATCTTTTTTGGCATTGGAGGAGGAAATAGTTTTGTCTCAAAAGGATTGGAAAATGCTGGTATTACAACAGTATTAGTTGAGTCAGTTGTCCAGTGTGTTAATGTCATAAAAAGAGGTTTATCTAACCTAATATGCTCTACCTTAGAGGTCGCTTCATTTAAAACAAATTCTATTAACAGTGTAGGATTGTTTGATGTTGCTGAACACATCGAGGATGAATATAAATTCCTGAAATCTATAAATAAGTTTCTAACCACCATTGGTTTTGTTTATATTACTGTACCTGCCTATAATTTACTTTGGTCGGATGAAGATACCGATACAGGACATTTTAGGAGATATACATTAAACAGCCTCAAATCTGTACTTAACAAATCTGGTTTTACAATAAAATATTCTACATACATCTTTTCAATATTGCCATTTCCCATTTTTATTGCCAGAACTTTACCTAGTAGGCTAAAATTTAAGAGAAATTCCAATAGTTTGACCAAACATACAAATGAGCCTAAAAATAGTCAAGGTCTTATGGGGAGTATTACCAACAAGGTTTGGAATTATGAACTAAATACCTTACGTAAAGGAAAACAGATACCATTTGGAGGTAGTTGTTTTGTTGTAGCTATGAAAAATTAAAAATACTTAGTTATATTTACCAATAAAATAATGAAAAAAGCAATTATCACTCAATCAAACTATATTCCTTGGAAAGGCTTTTTTGACAGCATTGGCCAAGTGGATGTTTTTGTAGTGTATGATGATATGCAATATACCAAACGAGATTGGCGAAACAGAAACCTGATAAAAACACCACAAGGATTAAAATGGCTAACCATACCGGTTGAGGTAAAAGGAAAATACTTTCAAAAAATAAAAGATACAAAAATTGCAGATAAAACATGGAATCTTTCCCATTGGGATACTTTAAAGCAAAATTACAAAACTGCAAAATGCTTTAAAGAAACTGCTGAATGGCTTGAACCATTGTATAAAAATTGTTTGTATGATTACCTTACTGAAGTAAATTTACACTTCATTTCCGGTATTTGTAACCAATTAGGCATTAAAACAGAGTTACGATATTCATCGGAATTTGTACTTGCTGATGAAAAAACACAACGATTAGTGAATATTTGCAAGGATATAAATGCAACTGACTATTATTCAGGACCGGCAGCAAAAGCATATATGGATGAAACACTTTTTGAAAAGGAAAACATAAAAGTACATTATTGGAACTATTCAGGGTATAAAGAATACAACCAATTATTTCCACCATTTGAACATGGGGTTACAATCATAGATTTACTTTTTAACGAAGGCAATGAAGTAAAAAAATATTTAAAATGGAATCAGTAGAACTAAGTATTATAAGCCCTGTCTATAAAGCAGAAAAGATTGTTGACGAGTTAGTGAGGCGTATAGTAGAGGAGGTATCTAAAATAACCCTTGATTACGAAATTATTTTGGTAGAAGATGGAGGGGGGGATAACAGTTGGGCTAAAATCGAAGAAAATTGTAAAATTAATTCAAAAATTAAAGGTATAAAACTAAGCCGCAACTTTGGACAACATTATGCCATTACGGCTGGTTTGCAATATTGCAAAGGAAAACGTATTATTATTATGGATTGTGATTTACAAGATAATCCGGCTTCTATTCAGAGTTTGCTGAAGAAAATGGATGAAGGTTTTGATATTGTTTTTACTAAGAGAATAAAACGTCAACATAGTATCTTTAAGGGGCTAACTGCTAAACTCTATAATTATTTGATAGGTGTGTTAGCAGATAGAAATTTTGATGTTAATACCGGGTCAATGATTTGTTTAGGAAGAAATGCCGCTGATGCTTTTTTGCAGTTAAAGGAAAAAGACAGGCTTTATATACAGTTATTTAAATGGATTGGTTTTAAACAAACTTATGTTTATGTTGAGCATGATAAGCGATTTGAAGGTAAGACCACTTATTCATTAGGTAGAATGGTTTCTTTAGCTGTTCAAGGATTAACTTCTCATTCAAATAAATTACTAAAGCTAAGTATTTATTTAGGTTTTGCATTGGCTTGTTTATCTTTTTTAATTGCACTAGCTATTGTTATACTTTATTTTGTCAGAGGATTCTCTCCAGGCTGGCCTAGTTTATTTGTGGCAATTTCTTTTGCAACTGGAATGATTTTAGTTAGTAATGGTATTTTAGGACTTTATTTAGGCAAAACATTTGAGCAGACAAAGGATAGACCACTTTATATAATTGAAAAACATATAGATAATGAAAAATAAAATAATTGATGGAGTCAGGGAATATTATTCTCAAAAGATTGCTTCTCACGGAACAACATCGCAAGGTGTTGATTGGAACTCCAAAGAATCCCAATATCTTAGATTCAAGCAGCTATGTAAGGTAATTGATAAAAAGCAAGATTATTCAATTTTAGACTATGGGTGTGGCTATGGAGAATTGGTTAATTTTCTGATGGAAGAAGCCAATACCTTTTCTAACTATATCGGATTTGATATTTCAGACAAAATGATAGCCCAGGCTCAGGTTTTGTTCGGTAAAAATGATAAAAGAATTGTGTTTTCAAATGAGCTTTCAAATGATATATTTGATTATGCCGTTGCTAGTGGTATTTTTAATGTTAAACTTGATTTGGCCAACGACAATGATTGGTTAGAATATATATTACAAACACTACATTTGTTTAATCAAAAGACAAAAAAAGGATTTTCATTTAATGCGCTTACAAAATACTCAGATAAAGAATATATGAAAGACTATTTGTATTACGCTGATCCATTGTTTATATTTGACTATTGTAAGAAAGAATTTTCGAGAAATGTTGCTTTGTTGCATGATTATGATTTATACGAATTCACAATATTGGTAAGAAAATGAAAAATAGAAAACTAATAATATTTGGAACCGGAGACATTGCACAAATTGCAAAATATTATTTTGATATAGATTCAGATTTTGAGGTTTGTGGATTTACTGTTGATAAACAGTATTGTGCCTCAGAATCTTATGAAGGTTTACCTCTGGTACCATTTGAAGGCATAGAGACAGTTTACCCTCCAGCTGACTATTATTTGTTTGTTGCTTTAAGTTATGCCCAAATGAACAAATTAAGGGAACAAAAGTTTAATGAAGCCAAAGGTAAAGGATACAGAATAGCATCGTATATTAGTTCTAAATGCAGTTACCTGTCGCAGTTTAAAGCAGGAGAAAATGCATTTATTTTTGAGGATAATACCATTCAGCCTTTTGTAAAAATAGGAGATAATGTTACCTTGTGGAGCGGAAACCATATAGGTCATCACTCTGTAATTGAAAGCCATAATTTTATAAGCTCTCATGTGGTTATTTCCGGGCATTGCACCATTGAATCCTATTGCTTTTTAGGTGTAAACTCAACTCTGGCCCATAAAGTAAAAATTGCAAAAGGCACATTATTAGGTGCCGGTGTTGTGATAAGTAAAGACACTGAGGAGGATGGTGTTTATGTAACAAACAGACCACTGAAATTAGATAAAAAAAGTTTTGAAATTAAATTATGAAGTGGAAAAAATTAGGTCAAGTTTTTAGAATGGAAGAGATTCATCCACTATTAAAAACACACGCATCCAACCCTTTGCCAGTTTGCTTGCATGGTAATATTTATAGGGTGTTTTTTAGTGGAAGAGATGATAATAATAAATCATCGGTTGGCTTTGTTGATATTGATATAATAACACTTAAAGTTGTGAATCTTTGTAATAAACCTGTACTTGAATACGGTGCTGAAAATTCTTATTTTTCTCACGGAATTAGTATAGGAAACATGTATTCTCAAAAGGAAATACAATATATTTTGTTTATGGGTTGGAATATTCGCAACAATGAACATTGGCGTGGTGATGTAGGCAGAATAGAGTTAGTCGGCAAAAACACTATGATTTTAAATTCTCAAATGCCGTATCTCACAGTTGATCAAGAGGACAAAGTAAGTCTATCCTATCCCTGGGTAATGTTTCATAATGGTGTTTATAAAATGTGGTATGGTTCAACCCTTTCATGGACAAGTGAAAATGGTGAGATGATTCATGTGATTAAATATGCCACATCTACTGATGGAGAAAATTGGACAAAACATGGAATTGCTATACCTTATGAAATTGGTATTGCTCAAGCATTTTCTAAGCCATGTGTAATCATTGATAATAACAATTACCATATGTGGTATTCATATAGAAGCGGCACCGGTGAAACTTATCGCATTGGTTATGCTCAAAGTAGAGATGGAGTTAACTGGAATAGGAAGCATAACGAAGTTGGAATCACTGTTTCTGAAAATGGTTGGGACAATGAAATGATTTGTTATCCTTATGTATTTGACCACGAAGGCAAAAGATATATGCTTTATAATGGAAATAGTTATGGTAAAACAGGTTTTGGTTTAGCAGTACTTGAAAATGAATAATCAATTTATTGGGTTTAACAAACCCTACCTCACAGGCAAAGAATACGAATACATTGCAGATGCAGTGAGTTCAAAAAAACTTTCCGGCAATGGCAAATACACACAGCTTTGCCATAAATTTTTTGAAGAAAAATACGAATTCTCCAAATGTCTGCTTACAACCTCATGTACAGACGCACTTGAAATGGCGGCTATACTTATAGATATTCAACCGGGAGATGAAGTAATTATTCCATCATATACCTTTGTTAGCACAGCCAATGCCTTTGTGTTGCGTGGGGCGCGTATAGTGTTTGCCGATTCAATGTCTATTAACCCAAATATTGATGCAGATAAAATTGAAGTATTAATTACCCCTAAAACTAAAGCCATTGTTGTAGTACATTATGCAGGTATTGCCTGCGATATGGATAAAATTATGGAGATTGCCGCTAAGCACAATTTGTTTGTAGTGGAAGATGCAGCGCAAGCTATTGATAGTTTTTACATTGGAAAAGACGGGATAAAAAAACCTTTGGGAAGCATTGGTCATTTGGCTGCGTTCAGTTTTCACGAAACCAAGAATATTATTTCAGGAGAAGGTGGAATGTTGGTAATCAATGACCAAAGGTTTGATAAAAGAGCAGAGATTATTTGGGAAAAAGGCACTAACCGTTCTGCTTTTTGGCGTGGAGAGGTAGATAAATATGGTTGGGTAGATATTGGCTCCTCGTTTTTGCCATCAGAAATTGTTGCGGCTTTTCTTTGGGCTCAGTTAGAAAACCTAGATGGCATACAAAATAGAAGAAAACAAATTTGGCAACAATACTTAGATGGGCTAAAATTAATCAACAATATATTCCAATTACCTAATATTCCAAATTATGCTACAAATAATGCACACATGTTTTACATCGTTTGTAATAATTTAGAAGAAAGACAAAGTTTAATACAAAGTTTAAAACTACATAACATACATGCTGTTTTTCATTATTTAAGTTTACATCAAAGTCCTTTTTATAAACACCAACACGATAATAGAGAATTACCTAATTGTAATTTGTTTGCTGATACTTTATTAAGGCTTCCATTTTATTATGATTTGTTAGATAGCGAACAGCAATTAGTAATTAATGCTATCCAAAATTTTTATAATTAACAAGGTACACTTATATGTTTATAGATAAATCAAACAATAAACTAGCCCAACTTAATATATTAATAAATCAACATAATTTATTAATGTGGTTTTCTTTGTTTATTATTATTATTTATTTTCTACCCTATTTCCTATTAGGAGAAAATTTCCCTATAAGAATTCATGATAATGCAGATTCAAATATTGTAATGGCAAAAATTGCGCTTGAAGACGGTGGATTTTTCCCTGCACCAAATGCAATAACCTATAGAATAATGAACGGTATTCCTATAAGTACTATTGATTCAGGAATCAATTTATATTTAATTCCTTTTAAAATATTTGGCTTTTATTGGGGCTATGTTGTAAACAAGTTAATAGTATCTCTTACTGCTTTTTGGGGTATGCTTTTACTTTTAAGAAGCCATATTGTTTCAAAAGAAAAGAGTAATCTTATTTATTATGGTGTCGCACTATGTTTTGCATTATTGCCTTTTTGGTCTTTTAATTTACCTGTTGCCGGTGTTCCATTGGTACTTTATGTTTTCTTTAATAGAAGAAAAGGGATAGTTAAAAAAACTGATTGGCTATTAATTCTATATTATTTAGCTTATTCATCTTTAATTTTTACAGGATTATTTTTAATAGTCTTTATTGGAATAATAGGAATTATTGATTTAATTAGGCAAAAGAAAATTAATTTACACTTTTTATATGCATTTATATTTTTAATTATATCAACCATATTAATTAATTATTTATTGTTTTACAGTTTCTTCTTAGGGGAAAAAATTCCTTCTAATAGATTAGAAAAGGTTTGGATGCATTATGGAATTGTTCAATTTCTAAAAGAGTCTTTTATTATGTTTGTAAAAGGTGATATACATACCCATGCTTCAAGTTTACAAACAATCATTATTTTGCCGTTAAGCTTAATAGCGCTTGCCTGGATGATAATTAAAAAACAATTTAACTTTCTATTTCTTTTTATACTATTCTTTATTGCAGCAACTTCTATTTTCCATGGTATGGAAAAATGGGATCGTTATTCACAAATTCACCTATTCTTATGGAATATTGTACCAATAAATCTTAGAAGATTTTTTACCTTACACCCACCTCTTTGGGCTGTATTATTTGCTTTTTCACTATCAATAGTTTGGAATAAAAAAATTTGGAGCAAAATACTTGTTTCAATATTTCTTGTTGTTCAAGTAGTTTATTGTTTCTTAAATCATGAGTTTATAAAAAATAAAGATTATCCAACATTTAAAGCTTTCTATGCAGAGAATCAATTTAAAGAAGTTAAAAACTCAATAAATGAACCCCTAAACTCTTTTAGAGTAGCAAGTTTAGGTTTACATCCGGCTATTACGCAGTTTAATGGATTTTATACTTTAGATGGGTTTGTTCCAAGTTACTCATTAAATTATAGACATGATTTCAAAAAAATTATGGAAAAAGAAATAGAAAAATCACCTGCGTTAAAACTACTTTACTCTGTTAGTTCGCGATGTTATTTGCTTTCAAGCGAATTAGGTATAGAACTATTAGTATCTAATCCTATTAGTCGTAAAAAAAATATAGAATTGAATAAACAAGGCATAGATAATACAAGTGTTAAAGCAATTTCACAACTTGATTACAACTATGAGCAATTTAAAAAAATGGGAGGGAAATATATTATTTCTTCTGTACCAATAAACGATTCAGTACATTTGAATCTTAAAAATACCTTTGAAGACGAAGAATCTAATTGGACTATATATTTATATTACGTGCTGTAGCTTTGTATTGGTTTAATTTAATTTATTTGTTTTCAGGAAAAGTAAAATTTGGTTTATTCATTATTTTTTTAATATAGATTGATAATTATGGGGTTAATTAAGAATATTATTAAGGACTATTTGGTTCCTCCCGGCTACCTTAAACTAATCAGAAAAAAGGAGGCAGTGAATATGGAGGCTAAGTTCGATAATAAATTATTTGAGGAAAATTTGAAATTTAAAAACTTACATCAAGGTGAAAGATGTTTTATCTTGGCCTCAGGCCCCTCCATAAGAACACAAGATTTAAAGAAACTACAAAATGAGTTATGCATTGCAGTCAGCCACTTTCATCTGCATGATGATATTAGAATTATTAGACCCCAATATCATGTATTAGCCCCTCAGCATGCACCTTTCAACTTTAACGATAGTTCCAAATATTTTATTGATTTTAAAGAGCAATACAAGGATATTAATCCGCATATTTTTTTAGGTTTAACCAACTATGCCTATAACTATTTTGAGCTTTTAAAGCATAAGCCTAATTTGGTGGTACCTCATCTTCATTATTTAAATTATGCTGCTCTTCTTTCTATTGATGAAAATAATTATTTAAATGATGAGATATGGGACATTACAAAAGATTTATTTGGTCAACGAACGGTAATATATGGTGCAATACAACTTGCGGTTTACATGGGGGTAAAACAAATATATTTACTGGGAGCAGACCATGACTATTTAAATGATACAAAAAGAACTACTAACCATCATTTTTATAAGGAAGAAAAAGGAATAAGCGACAAGGAACATTTATCTGATTTTAGTTCTGAAAAGTGGTTTTATGAATACTATATGAGATGGAAACAATATCGTTTAATGAACGAGTATTGTGTTAGTAAAGGCGTGCAAATATTTAACGCTACCAATGGCGGTATGCTTGACGTTTTTGAGAGAGTTTCGTACGAGAGTTTATGGCAGCACTAGATTTCCAATAGGCAGTAAATAAAGTTATTACCACTTGTGCTAAAATCAGTTCAAATAAGAATTTGTTGTTAATTTTGCTAGTTAATTCGGTTAAAGCGATTTTTACACTCAATGAAACAAAAAATTAGAAATATCATATTTAATTTTGCATGCAAATTAATTCCTGAGTTAGGTCAGTTAAATTATATTAATCAGAAGGTAATTTCTTCCTGCCTAATTGATCCTAAAACAAAACTATATCCACCATACGTAATCAATAGTTCTTCTATTGGCAAAGGAAGCTATATTGCACCCAATGCTAAAATTTCTGAAACTACTATTGGCAAATATTGCTCTATAGGCCCTAATTTAATTAGTGGTTGGGGTATTCACCCCACTCATGGGCTTTCTACTTCGCCTATTTTTTACTCAACCCGAAATCAATGTGGCTATTCTTACTCTGAAAATGATAAAATTATAGAACGTAAACCTATTGTGATTGAAAATGATGTTTTTATTGGAATGAATGTGGTTATATTGGATGGAGTAAAGATATCAAACGGTGCAATTATTGGAGCCGGAACTGTTGTTTCTAAGGATGTTCCGCCTTATGCCATTGTGGTGGGCTCACCTATGCAAATTATTAGATACAGATATGATAATGATATAATTACAGAGTTGCTAAAAATTAAATGGTGGGATTTTGATGATGATAATATTAAAGCTGTAGAGAAATACTTTTTTGATATTGAAACTTTTATTAAGGTGTATGCCACCAAAGATTAAGGAATAGAGGAAATAGTTAATGATTTTTTGTTATGCTAAAAACATAAATTTCAACATTATTATAAAGGATATTGATACAATGAGAATTATTTATCTTTCTTATCTTGGTGTTTTTTACACAAAATATTTTTTTATCCCATAATATGAGAAAATATATATTAAAAACCTCATTATTTATTAGTCCTTTTATACTTTTTGTTATCATAGGAGTTTGTATGCCTACCACCCCTCGTGCCTCCCTGTCACTATTAATGGCCGAAACAAGCAAAAACACCTTGTTGCAAAATACCCCATTGCCTCGTATAATTTTTGTGGGAGGCTCAAATTTAAGTTTCGGATTAAATAGTCAGGAAATAAAAGATTCATTAGGTTTAAACCCCATCAATACCTCCATTCAGGCTTCTATCGGTATTAAGTATATGATGGATAACACCATGAAATATATCAGAAAAGGTGATATAGTGGTATTAGTTCCCGAATATCAATTATATTACAATAGCCTTAATCAGGGGTCAAAAGAGCTTATGCGAACAGTTTTTGATGTTAATTTTTATAATATTAGAAACCTAAATATTATACAGTTCATCAATATACTTCCTTTATTACCTGAGTATGCCTTTACTAAATTTAAACCATCAGAGTATCATCCCAAAGTTGATGAAGATGATATATATGCAGTAAACTCTTTTAACCAATATGGTGATGCCTTTAGACACTGGACTAAAAAAGATCAACATGATAAGATAGTGCCTATTCAACTAAAAAACGAGTTTAATCCTAGAGTTATTGATTATTTAATCTTTCAAAATAAAAAGTTAGAAAAAAAAGGAGCAGTGCTATTAATTTCATATCCTTGTTTTCAAGAGTCTTCATACCTAAGTTCGCTTGAAAGAATTGAAAAGGTGGAAAAAGAATTAAAAAAATCAGGATTAAATATTATTGGAACACCTGAACGATATAAAATGGCCGATACGCTTATGTTTAATACACCATATCATACCAACAAAACAGGAGTTGATAGGAGAACTAAAAGGGTAATTGAGGATATTAGAGAGTTTCTAACAAGCACTAACCATTTGTATAAATAATAAACAAAAGAAACTGATAAAACAACTCATTATAGTCATTTATTGATGTATATAATTAATAAAAATCATTTAAAACTTATAACATAAAAAAACAATGCTTTTTAACTCAATTGATTTTGCTATTTTTCTTCCCATAGTTTTTATACTATATTGGTTTGTTACCAATAAAAGTTTAAAACTTCAAAACGCTCTACTACTAGTAGCCAGCTACTATTTTTATGCTTGTTGGGATTGGAGATTTTTGTTTTTATTAATGTTTTCTACATTCTTGGACTATTTTACAGGTTTGAAAATGCAACAGGCGCAAACGGTAAATAATAAAAAATTTTGGTTTTGGCTCAGCATTATTGTTAACCTTGGATTCTTAGGCCTTTTCAAATATTATAACTTCTTTGCAGAGTCTTTTACAGAGTTTATGGCGGGTTTCGGATTTAAAATTAACCCTTGGACTATTAATGTAATACTCCCGGTAGGTATCTCATTCTATACCTTTCACGGACTATCGTATGTTATTGATATTTATAAGAATCGTATTAAGGCCGAAAAGGATTTTATAGACTATGCCGTGTTTGTGAGTTTCTTTCCATTGTTAGTGGCCGGACCAATAGAACGCGCTACACATTTATTGCCACAAATTAAAAAAGAAAGAATATTTAATTATGCACAAGCAGTTGATGGCATGCGCCAAATATTGTGGGGTCTTTTTAAAAAAATCGTAATTGCCGATAATTGTGCAGAGTATGCAAATATTATTTTCAATAACTCCAATGATTACTCCGGTAGCTCCTTGTTGTTAGGTGCACTATTTTTTACTTTCCAGATTTATGGAGATTTTTCGGGGTATTCTGATATAGCCATAGGTACAGCACGCTTGTTTGGAATTGACTTGCTTCGCAACTTTGCCTACCCGTACTTTTCGCGTGATATAGCTGAGTTTTGGAGACGCTGGCATATTTCATTGTCTAGTTGGTTTCGCGATTATTTATACATTCCGTTGGGAGGAAGTAAGGGAGGAACTTGGATGAAAGTTCGTAACACTTTTATTATATTTATAGTTAGTGGTTTTTGGCATGGAGCCAACTGGACTTTTATTATATGGGGCGCTTTAAATGCCCTTTATTTCTTGCCCTTATTATTAACCAACAAAAACAGAACTCATCTTGAAACTGTTGCTCAAGGGCAATTGTTACCTAATTTCAGAGAGTTATTAGGAATGACTGTTACCTTTATCTTAACTGTATTTGCGTGGATATTCTTTAGGGCTATTGATTTAACCCATGCTCTACAATTTATTCAAGGAATATTTAAGGCCAATTTGTTTAGCATGCCTTATGTAATTGAAGAAAGCACCGGATTACCTATATTCCCAAAACTTTTATTACTTATTGTTGGTTTATTTATGACAATAGAATGGATAGGCAGAGAGGATCAATTTGCTATACAAAAATTTGGATTAAATTGGAAAAGACCTTTAAGGTACGCCTTTTACTACTTAATAATCATTTCCATATTTACTTATGCCGGTTCTAATCAACAATTTATTTATTTTCAGTTTTAATTTGGTAATATTTTAATATTTTCTTTAATGAGAAAGCTTTAAACCATTCTATAATGATACAGCCAATTCATTTCTAGTGGACATTTAATTAGGTATTAATCAAACAATTTGTTTAGGCCAGCTCATACAACTGCCTTAGCACTCTATCCGGAACAAGCAGTAATTTTTGAGCATATCTTAAACGAAGCAATTTCATATCAAAACGTGTTAATCCGCTTTTAACTGCTTTATTAATAATAGATTCAATATTGGATCTTTCAGTTCTTATTAATTTGTATGCCTCCAATACCCTATTTCCACTATAGTGTTTTAAAATATAATCAATCTCCTTAAGTCTTTTTTCACCTCCATTGTTGGTTTTGTGTGCATCATGTATGCGGTAAATTGACATTACCCTGCTCACATACTTAAATTCCGTACCTAACATTTCGGCTCTAATAAACCAATCCCAATCAAAGGCAAAATGCATATCGTGTTTCAAAGAACCTGTGTTTTCCCATACTTTACGTGTCCAAAAACTTCCCGGCTGAATAATATAATCATAATATTTTAAATTATAATGCTCAAGCTTATTCTTTACATTACTATGTACTATTTCTTTTGTTTTATCAAATATATGATCTACCTCACCAAACAAAATTTGTGCTTTATTAATATCTAAATTTTCGGCAACAAACTTTAAGGTGCCCGGTAAATAATAATCATCAGAATTTAACCAGCATAAAATATCACCGGTAGCGCGTGCAAACCCTTTGTTTACGGCATCGGCCTGGCCTTTATCTTTCTCGCTAATCCAGTAACTTATTTTATTTTCATATTTCTTTATAATATTAACCGTATTGTCATTACTGGCGGCATCAAGCACTATATACTCAATATTGGGATAATCTTGGTTTATAACTGATAAAATGGTTTCTTCAATAAACTCTCCTTGATTGTATGAGGGGGTAATAACCGATATTTTAGGTAACATTTTACTCATTAAATTTTTTGTGCAAATTAAAGCATTAATGCTTGGATTTAAAAGTTATTATATTTCAATACAAATTGTCCATAAACACCGTTTAATAAAATTCAATTTTGTATGTTTGCTTTAAACTAAATTATTAGTGGGTTTGAAGGCGCCAATTGCACTATTTTTATATAACCGTTTGGAACATACCCGTAAAACGGTCAATGCTCTATTGGCTTGCAAAGAATCAATCAAGACTGATTTGTTTATTTTTTGCGATGGACCTAAGACAGCAGCTACTGATACCGATATTGAAAACATTTCAGCAGTTAGAGATTTTGCTAAAAAAGTTAAAGGTTTCAAGAGCATTAAAATTGTTGAGTATTCATCTAACATAGGCTTGTCAAACTCTATTGTGAGAGGTATAAATGAAGTACTAAATAGCTATGAAAACATTATTGTTATTGAAGATGATATAATAGTGAGCAGCGATTTTTTAACTTATATGAATGAAGCCTTCCATAAATATGGGCAAGATAACAGAGTTGCGGGCATTACAGGATACTCTTTTCCTATTCATGAGTCAGATATGTATTTTACACGTACCGGTTCATGTTGGGGTTGGGGAACTTTTAAAAGAGTTTGGTTTAAATTTATGGAACAAAGAAATAGCCTTTCCGTAAGTCATATTCCTGAGAATGAACTAAAGTTGTTTAATGTATATGATCAACTATATACTAATATGTTTGAGTGCGCCAGAAACGGAATTATTCAATCATGGGCAGTTGAATTTTATTTATATTACTTTATTCAAAAACAATATTTTTTAATGCCCGGTATCAATCTTATCAATAACGTAGGTTTTGATGGTTCAGGCCGTCATGGTGGGAAAGGCAACTTTTTAACCGATACCAATCCCATAGGGAAAATACAGGAATTACGTTTCCCTTCAGAGGTCGGTGAACCTATACATATACGAAAAAAATTGGAAAAATTATACAAGCAAGGATATGCTCAAAAAGGGAATTGGACATATTTCTTTTCTAGAATAAAAAAATTATTTTTAGGTCAATGAAAAAAATTCTTATCAGCATATTGCAAAAAATAGTTTTACGTACTTCTTTACACCAGTACATTGTAAGGCAGTACCAGAATGATTTAATAGAGTCTAATCGTAAGAAAGTTACGGGTAGTAATTATGTTTTTTATCCGGAAACTATTATTACTAACATGCAAAATAAGCCTGAAAACATCATAATTGGTAATAATTCGCACATTAGAGGAACCTTGTTGATTTTTGGTTATGGAGGTAAAATAAGTATTGGAAATGACTGTTATATTGGTGATGGTTCAAGAGTTTGGTCAGGGCAGGAGGTAATTATAGGGAATGATGTTTTAATAGCCCATCATGTTGGCATAGTAGATACACAGGCACATGAAATTAATGCTAATGAACGTGCCCAAAGATATAAAGAATTAGTTGCCGAAGGATCTTGGAAGGATAAAGGAAGCATAGAAACAAGTCCAATTATTATAAAAGATAAGGCTTGGATAAGTTTTAACAGCATTATATTAAAAGGAGTAACCATAGGTGAGGGGGCAATTGTAGCTGCAGGAAGTGTGGTTACTAAAGATGTGGAGCCTTATACATTAGTAGGGGGTAATCCTGCGGTGTTTATCAAAAAATTAAATTAAGCTCTTTTATAGGTCAAAGAATATGAAAATACTTATTATAGGTTGCAGTGGTTTTATTGGTAGCAATGCCTATAGGTATTTTAAACTACATCAATATAGTGTTACCGGTTGTGATATAAATAAAAACACCCCAAACGATTTTCTATTAAAATCCGATTTGTCAAATATTCATGAACTTTTAAAAGATATTACTTTTGATGCTTGTATTAATGCTTCGGGAAGCCCAACAGTAGCATATTCCATAAGCAATCAGCAAAATGATTACGTATTAAATTTTGAAAATGTTGTCACCCTTTTAGATAGTATTAAAAAATATCAGCCTGCTTGTAAATTCATCAATCTGTCGAGTGCTGCGGTGTATGGCAATCCCAAAAAATTACCTGTTTCAGAGAGCGATTTTCCCAATCCATTATCACCTTATGGAAAACATAAATTATTAAGCGAAGATTTGCTTTCTTCATATTTCCAAAAATATGAAATACCAACTTTAAGTTTACGTATTTTCTCAGTATATGGCAATGGGTTGCAGAAACAACTCTTTTGGGATATTTATCAAAAATCATTAAAGAGTAACATCATTGAACTTTTTGGTTCAGGCACCGAAACAAGAGATTTTATACATATAGATGATTTAATGGAAGCCTTTCATTTAATCCTCAACAACGCTTCATTTAATGGAAGCACTATAAATGTGGCTTCGGGTATTGAAGTGCAAGTTAAACAGGCAGCCGAAACCATGGTAAATCATTATAATAAGGCCTTGCAAATTAAGTTTAGCGGAGTTATTAATAAAAATGACCCGGCACACTGGTGGGCCGATATAAGCAAATTAAATTCCTTGGGCTTTAAACCCAAAACTAATATTATCGAAGGTTTAAAAAAATACGCTTTATGGTTGAAAGAGTTAGGTTAGGATTAGTTTTTAAATATGATGACACTTGGATTGCCGGGAGTTATTACATTTTAAATTTGATATGCGCTTTAAAAACTTTGCCTGATAGTCAAAAACCACATATAGTGCTGTTTACTGATAGTACAAACGACAGAGAAAGGGTTATTGCTATTGAATATCCCTATATGTCTCATAAACAATATAACCCGCAGTTAAGTTTTTTCGAGAAGCTTTTAAATAAGGTTTCACGTTTTGTTTTACATAAAAACATGGTTGAAAAAAGGGTGCAGAATAGCGATGTGGACTATTTTCTAATGCTCAGAAGAAGTTGGGAAACCGATTTACTTGACAATACGCGTAAACTTTTTTGGATTCCCGATTGTCAGGAACTGGTAATGCCTCAGTTGTTTTTTAAGCGCGAGTTAGACGGTCGCAAACATGTATATAATGAAATAGTTACGGCTAAAAGCAATATATTATTCAGTAGTTTTTCTACTTTAAACACATTTAAATCATTTTATCCCCAAGCTGTTAATGCTATGTTTGTAGCCCATTTTTCGGTTACACATCCTGATTTTAGTCAAATAAATTTTGAAACTTTAAAAGAAAAGTACAACATTAAACATCAATTTTTTATGGCACCTAATCAATTTTGGCAACATAAAAACCATCAAATTATACTTGAAGCAGTACTTTTACTAAAAAACGCTACTCAAAAATTTCAGATACTATTTACCGGGAAAGAGAATGATTTCAGGGCACCCGAATACACTATACAATTGAAAGACTTCGTGAAAAGAAATAAATTGGAAAGCATGGTTTCGTTTTTGGGCTTTATTCCGCGCAACGAGCAGTTATGCTTAATAAAAAATAGTGTAGCAGTTATTCAACCTTCGTTATTTGAAGGCTGGAGTACCGTGGTTGAAGACGCTAAAGCCTTGAATAAGCAAATAATTTTATCTTCTATTGAGGTTCATCAAGAACAAATCAGCAAAAATGTGTGCTTTTTTAAACCCGATAACGCTCAAGAACTATCAGAAATTATTAAAAACGGGCTAATAGATGACTATAACCCTGAGTTTATTGACTATAATCAAAACATTAAACAATTTGCCCTAGATTTTATCAAATCTATAGACAAAAAATAAAGCCCTCCATAGAGGGCTTTATTAATAAGAATAAACTCGCTTGCAATTATTGAGCAGGAGCAGCTTCTACTGGAGCGGCAGTACTATCTGTAGTAGCCTCCGGAGTAGCAGTAGCTTCAGGAGTAGCCTCCGGAGTAGCCTCGGTAGTAGTTTCAGTTTGAGCAGCTTCAGTAGCAGCTTCTTCAGTTTTTGCACCACCACATGCAGTAGTTAACATTGCTACAGTTAAAGCAGCAAAAGCGAATTTGAATAAGTTTTTCATTTTGTTTGTTTGTTTAGTTAGTTAAATAAATTATTTTTAATTATGCCCTTAATACCTTAAAAAAATAAAAGGTAACCCATGATATAAAAAATTTTTTTTGGGTTACCTTTGGCATCCAAAAGTATAAAGAGTGCATCTAGGTTCAAACGATAAATATAATTCTGATGAATACATTATTACGGCTTTACGTAATAATGATGATAGGGTGCTTGAGGTTCTTTACAAGCTTTATTTTGGAATGGTAGTTCATTTTATTATTACCAACAGTGGGAGCGAAGATGATGCTAAAGATATTTTTCAGGAGGCTGTTATAGTTTTTTATCAAAAAATTAAAAATAACAATGATTTTGAACTTAATTGCAAAATTAAAACATACTTGTATTCGGTAAGTCGTAATTTATGGCTAAAACGCATAAAAAAGGCAAGCTCAGTAGTTGGAAAAATTACCGATTATGAAAATTATGTTTCTATTAATAGCGATGATGAATTAGAAATGCAAGAGCGTGAACTGCAATTTGGAAAGATGGCTGAGGCATTAACCGGTTTAGGTGAACCGTGTAAAAGTTTGATTGAAGATTTTTATATTCATCAGCTAAGTATGGCGGAAATTACCGATAAATTTGGTTATACCAATAGCGATAACGCTAAAACACAGAAATATAAGTGCTTGCAAAGGTTAAAGAAATTATTTTTTAAACAAAAAGATTAAAATATATAAAGAAATGAAAGAGGAAATAGACTGGGAAAGAATAGAAAATTATTTAGATGGGAAGTTAAGTACTGAAGACACCAACTTGTTTATACATGAACTAAAAAACAAGCCTGACCTACTGAACGAAGTATTGGAAATGAAGCAATTGAAAGACACATTAAATCAATATGGTAAAAGACTTAGCTTAAAAAATAAGTTAGATAAAATTCATAGTCAATATCAAAATAAACTTAATAACCCAACGGAGAAGCAGAATAATAAAATTAAAATATTCTGGATTCATCACTATAAAACAATGGCAGTTGCAGCTTCTGTTTCCATATTGTTCGCCATTTCAACCATTTTGTTTTTAAGTTTTCAAAAATCTGAAACCAGACAAAGCGCCAATTTTAGGGCCTTAAGAAAAGACATGGATAAAATTAAACAATCACAAAATTATTTAATTAATAACATGAATGTGGAGCCAAAGGTAGATGATTTTAAACAACCTAGATATACAGGAACTGCTTTTGCTGTTACTCAAAATGGTTATTTTATTACCAGTATGCACGTGATTAAAGACGCAGATTCTGTATTTATTCAAAACCAAAAAGGAGAAATATTTAAAGCAATTACTGTATTACGAAATGAAAATACTGATATTGCCCTTTTAAAAGTTGTATCAGAAAGCTTTGAACCTTATAAAACCATACCTTATAGTTTTGCCGAAAAATCAGGGAATATTGGAGAACGGGTTTTTACATTAGGTTTTCCTAAAGATGATATAGTGTATGGAGAAGGCTCTCTAAGTTCTTTGTCGGGCTTTGAAGGCGATACCGTATCTTATCAAATTTCTATCCCTGTTAATCCCGGAAACAGCGGTGGCCCATTGTTGGATAATAATGGCAACATTATTGGCCTTATTAGTGGTGTTCAAACCGAAACCGTGGGTGCTGCTTTTGCCATTAAATCAGAAAATATTACTGCTATACTTCATGAATTTGTGAAAGATACTCTAAATAAAGATTTTAAATTAAATAGAATAAACCATCTTAGCGGACAAAGTAGGGTTAACCAAATAAAACAGATGAGAAATTATGTTGTTACTGTAAAGGTTTTTAATAACAAGTAATTTTCAAATAAATTTTTTTCATATTTTATTAAGCACTTATGTATTATTATATATAAGTGCTTTTTTATTATTTCTAAGGTAGAGTAGCGTACAACTTATTGATAATTATAGTTAGGTATTTTTGTTGTTTAGCTTTTAGTTATATTCTATCAGTTGTTTTATTTTTTTCAGGAAAATGTAATATTTTTTGAATTTAAAAATTTATTTCTAAATTTGTATTGAAAGTGTAAAAATGACACATTAAAATTAAGCCCCTAAATTATAGAGAATGAAAAATAAGTTTACTTTCTTTTGGTTGATTTCATTTGTCTTAGCTGTGTTTCAAAGCAATGCTCAAAATTACTCGTTAGGTAATGATACCGTATTGCAATGCGGTCAAAGTATTATTTTAAATCCTTTTGTGAACGCTGTTTATTTCGAAGACTCATTAATCATTAACTACAATGCTGCTATGGGACAATCGCAGTTAGTTGGAGCTTCAAGTGTATATATTCATTCAGGTTATCAGGAGGTAGCTTTTGGGCCGGTTGTTGCTTGGGTTGGTAATTGGGGGCAAGATGATGGCATAGGGAAGATGCAAAATATGGGAAATAACATGTGGCGGTTTAGCATGCACGTAAGAAACTATTTTAATATACCTGCCGGCATAAATATACATGCTTTAGCAATGGTTTTTAGAAATGAAGATGGAAGCCTGACAGGAAAAGATGATAATGGCAATGATATTTATTTAGATATTGACATTACACCTCCTAATAGTGCCTTTGCCGGTGTAAACGGAACAATTAAAAAAGATAATATTCAATCAGTATTGTGGAGCACCGGAGAAACTACTCCTACAATTCAGGCAAGCTATCCGGGAACCTACTCTGTGGCTGTTACCGACACTAATGGAACAGTGTACAACGATGACATTGTAATTAGTTATAATAATAATGCAATCTTTAATTTAGGAAACGATACTATAATTTGCGGAAATATGCCTTATACCTTAAGTACAGGCATTACTCTTAGTCCATTTGGTGACAGCATAACAATTATATATGATGCTTCAAAAGGAGTATCTCAATTAATTGGAGCTAATAAAGTTTATTTTCATAGTGGATACCAATTGGTTAGCGGAGGCCCTGTGGTGTCTTGGGTAGGTAATTGGGGGCAAGATGACGGTTTAGGCCAGATGACAGCTATAGGAAATAACAAATGGAAAATTACTATTAATATCCATAGCTATTATGGTATTAATACACCTGATAGTATATACGGTTTAGCAATGGTTTTTCGAAATGCCGATGGCTCATTAACCGGAAAAGATAATACCAATAGTGATATTTACATGACAGTTGGTGTTACTCCAAGCAGCGCTTTTGAGGGGGTTAGTGGTACTTACTTTCAAAGTCCATACATTTCGGTGCTATGGTCAAATGGCGATACTACTGCCACTTCAACCATTACTTCATCAGGTGTATATAGTGTTGAAGTTACTGCTTTGGGCGGATGTATAATGCGTGATACTGTTAATATAAGTATGGGCAATATTCCTTTTGTTGATGCAGGAAGTAGTCAGCAAATTTGCCAGGGCGATAGTATTGTGTTGGATGCGGGACAGGGTTTTTTAACCTACACATGGAGTACGGGCGACACTACTCCATCAATTACCGTTCAGCAAACCGGAACTTACATTATTAATGTTACCAATAGTTTGGGATGTATAGGAACCGATATTATTAATATAGAAGTTTTACCGGCACCACAAGCATTGTTCACTTATACCTTAGGAAATAACGGATTGGTTAATTTTAACAGTACTTCTGTTGATGCTTTAACCTATGCCTGGGACTTTAATGATGATGGAGTAGTTGATGCCACAAGTGCTAATCCTTTTTATACTTACCTTAACCAAGGCGTTTACGATGTTACCTTAATAGTAACTAATATTTGTGGAAGTGATACGATTACTATTCCGGTAAATATGTTTAGTGGAATAAAGGAAAATACAAAAAATAGTTTAGTTGTTGGTCCTAATCCCGCTCATGATTTTATTGAGGTTCAAATTATAAATACCGCAATGGACGAACTGGAGTATAAATTACAAAATTTAACAGGCAATACCGTTAAAGTTGGCAAACTAAAGTCTCGCAATAATCGTATTGATATTAGTGAATTACCGGTAGGCATATACTTCTTACAAACTTATAATTATCCAAATAATCAAACATTCAAAGTTATTATTCAATAATCAATTAATTCTGCACAAATGAAAAGAAAACTACTTTCCTTATCCGTTGCTTTGTTAGTTCCTACTATGGGGCTTATTGCACAAACAACACATTATTTTAAGATACAGCTCGATACCCGAAAATTTACCAACATTAATTGTAGTTTAAATGCCCCTTGCGATGGTGTAACCCCATCACCCTTAACCGATGTATATATGCATGCAGGGGTATGTTGGCACGACCCTTCAAACCCAACAGATGCGGCAGCAGCAAGTTTATTTTGTGCCCAGCAAATTACTCCTTTTCACTCGGCCGTTTGGCAAAGTGTAGTAGGAAATTGGGGAACAAACCCGCAAGATGATGGGGTAGGGAAAATGGTTAATGAAGGAAATGGTATTTTTACCAAAGAATTTATTTTGGAAGAGTATTTTTCCAGTCCTGATGTTTCTACTGAACATGATGATTCAAGTAACGTTACCTCTCAGCCTATGCCTAATAATGCAGTAGCTTACACTATGGGAATAGTGTTTCGTGACCCAACCGGAATGATTACCGGTCGTGACCCTGATTGCAAAGATATTTTTATTTACCAGTTAAACACTGCACATCCTGTTGTTATAAAAGGTTCTGATATCTCTGAGTGGGATGATGGACCGGTATCTTTTATTTATCAACCTGCAGGAATTGAAGTTAATGAATTGTTTTATGATAGAAATATTGCTCCAAACCCATTAACAGGAGATGAAGCTAAAATTAATTTTTTTGTGCGTTTACATCAAAAAGATTTTGAAATATGTGTTTATGATGCCTTGGGAAATGTTGTTAAAAATCTGTTTAGAGGAGAGTTGCCTGCAGGAAAACAAACTGCGCGCTGGAATGCTACCAACAATGCAGGAAACAAAGTAGCCAATGGCTTGTATTTTTTAACCATGCGTAGTGGTAATAATACAGTTACAGATAAAATTATTGTTAACCGATAAAGTATAAATATCCATATTGCTTAGAAAAATAAATAGTTTTTTTATTAAATTATATCAGAATTTATGGGGAAAACCTTAGCCAAAACCTTTATATTTTTAGGGTTATTTATTACCAATCAACTGTTTGCACAAGTAATAACCTACACTCCTAATTACCCGACTGTAAGTGATAGTATTACCATCTTTTTTAATGCGGGTCAGGGAAATGCAGCTCTGGCAGGTGCCGACAGTGTTTGGATACATACCGGAGTTATTACCGAACGCAGTACCAGTATAAGCGATTGGCAATACAAAAAACGTCCGTATGCCATGCCCAACAATTCGGTTTTAATGACTAAGATTGCTCCTGACGCCTTTAAGATAAAATTTAAAATAAGCAATTGGTATGGTTTTAATAATCAGGAAAAAGTACGTGCCTTAGCTATGGTTTTTCGCAACAGACAGGGCACTGTGGTTGGTAAAAATGCTGATGGTTCAGATATAATAATACCGGTTTACGGAAATGGTTTCTCGGCTCGCATTACTTCACCTGTAAGCTCTTATGTTATAGCTCCACCAAACCAAAATATACAAGTTACTATTAATTCCAATCAAAATGCTTTTATTAATGTATTTAGTGATGGAACATTGGTTGGGCAAGCCTCTGCTACCAATAATTATACAGTTAATGTGTCAAGTCTGAATTATGGGGAGCATTGGATAAAAATGGTTGCAGAAAGCGGAATTACACAGGTGGCCGATTCGTTCCGTATTATTACCCAAAGTCCGCAATTGGTACAAGATCCACCGGCTGGTACTGGAAATGGGATAAATGTTATAAACGACAGTACAGTAATTTTATGTTTATTGGCTCCTTATAAAAACAATGTGTATGTGTTGGGCGATTTTAATGATTGGAAAGTAAAACCTGAATATTTGATGAATAAGGCCAGTGATGGAGAAAGATATTGGTTGCAAATAAATGGGCTTACGCCTAACCAAGAAGTCCGCTATCAATACCTTGTTGATAACCTGATAAGAATTGCTGACCCGAATTGCGAAAAGGTTTTAGAACCTGTATTGGATATTATGATTAATCCGGTTTTATATCCAAATTTAATTCCATATCCAACAGGTAAAACTTATGAAATAGTGAGTGTAATGCAACCCGGACAAGCTGAGTATAACTGGCAAATTACCAATTTTCAAAAACCTGACAATCGTGACCTGAATATATATGAATTATTAATTCGTGATTTTGTTACTCGTCATAATTTTAAGACAGTGCGCGATTCGGTGCAGTATTTAAAAAGATTAGGTGTAAATGCTGTTGAGTTAATGCCGGTTACCGAATTTGACGGCAATGATAGTTGGGGATATAGTCCTAATTTCTTTTTTGCTGTTGATAAAACCTACGGCCCAAAACGCGATTTAAAAGAGTTGATAGATACTTTGCATGCCAATGGTATAGCTGTAATATTAGATATAGTATTGAATCATGCTTTCGGGCAGTCGCCATATGCACGCCTATGGTGGGATGAGTTTGATAATAAACCTTCTCTTCAAAATCCTTATTTAAATAAAGATGCTACCCACCCTTTTAATGTTGGATATGATTTTAACCACGATAGTCCATACACTCGTGCTTTTGTTGATACAGTTTTAGCACATTGGGTTTCGGAGTATAAAATTGATGGTTTCCGTTTTGATTTATCAAAAGGGTTTACGCAAACAGTTTCTGTTAACGACCCTAATCCGGTGGGAGCCTGGGGCGGTTATGATGCTTCACGTATTTATAATATTCAGCGCATGTCAAACAAGTTATGGCAACGATTTCCGGGTACTTATGTCATTTTAGAGCACTTTGGGTCAAAAGATGAGGAAAAAGAATTGGCCTCGTATGGTTGTATGTTGTGGGGAAAGGCACATCATGAATACGGGCAGGCTGTAATGGGATGGTCAAACGGTTGGGATTTCTCCAATGCTATTGATTACCGCTCCTCTCAGCATGATTTTCCTTTTCATAATTTAGTAGGTTTTATGGAAAGTCATGATGAAGAAAGAATAATGTACAGTTGCAAAATGTATGGAAATTCAACAAGCGGATATACCACAAAATCTTACAAAAACAGGTTAGAGCGTTTTGCACAGGCAGCCGCCTTTTTCTTTCCGGTTCCCGGTCCTAAAATGACTTGGATGTTTGGCGAGTTGGGTTACGATTATTCTATTAATTATCCAACCTATACCGAAGAGTCAAGAACAGCCCCTAAGCCGGTACGTTGGGATTATATGAATTCACCGGGGCGTATGCGGTTGTATAAAACATACGCAGCACTTGGTAAATTACGTCTTTTAAACGAATCATTTAGAACTAACAATTTTAGTATTTCGGCTTTTGGAACACAAAAACAATTATATGTAAACGACCCAATCATGAACACTATTGTGTTTGGTAATTTTGATGTGGTTACTCAAGATACTTATTCCGGCTTCCAACACACAGGGCTGTGGTATGAGTATTTTACAGGTATTCCATTAAATGTTACCGATGTAAACATGACACTGAATTTACCTCCCGGAAAATTTAAATTATATACCGATGTTCAATTGCCTTTGCCTGATATGACAGCTACCGATAGTATTACCTCAATTTTCGAAAACAGTACCGAGTCAATGAACGTGTTTGTTTCGCCTAATCCATTTGTTTCGGAGCTGCAAATTAGATATTTTGTTGAACAATTATCCGTGGTAAATATTACCATATACGATATGTTGGGACGTGAAGTAAAAAATTTGGTAAACGAACAACAAAACAGGGGTATTCAAAACATAATATGGGATGGTAAGGATAATGCCGGAAACAGCATTAATAGAGGGAACTATTTCTATCGTATAACTGCCGGAACTTATACCCAAAGCGGTAAACTAATTAAGATTGAATAGCAGAGCAAACCTGTAGCATGAATATGTTACACGGTATTGAATAATATATTTATCAGTATTTATTTTAAACTCCTATGTGATATAGAGGCTACCGGTTCTTATTATTCAGTTTATTGTAAATAAAAGTATCAACCGAAAACTTACCCGGACCTTTAAATAGAATAATAATATAGGTAATTAAATACATTAAAGGTAGTTCTTTGTCTGAAAAATCTTTATCGCTATGAATGTGAAATACAATTACCAGCATAGTAATTATTATAGGTAAGGCTGCCAACCGGGTAAACAAACCAATCATAATAAGTATAGCACAAACAAACTCGGCAAACCAGGCTAAAGTTAACGATAGTGAAGGACTCATTCCCATAACTGCAGCAAATTGTATGGGTTCGTCAGAAAGCAATTTTTGCAATTTTGGCATACCGTGGTTTAATAACAGTAAGCCCACGGAAACACGTAAAAAAAGCATCATTACATTGGCTGTATATGCATTAAAATCAGGATTAAATAAACGTTTCATAAATCATTATTTAAGGGATTATTTTAAATATGCCGAGTACATCCAAACTAATTTTTCTTGAGCCCTAATATAATCGCTCATGAGTGCATTAGTGCCTTCATCATTGGCTTCATTAGATAAATCAAGCAGTTCGCGTTGCAGGGTTATAATAGTTTTAAAAGAATCAAGAATGTTTTTTACTGCCTTATGTCCATCAGATACCTCGGAACTTTCTGTAATTTTTGCTTGTTTCTTATAATCGGAGTATTTGTGATGAGGTGTATGACCTAAAGTAAGAATACGCTCAGCCACTTCATCAATCTTGATAAATAAATCATCATATAACTCTTCAAACTTTACATGTAGTTCAAAAAACTTGTCTCCTTTGATATTCCAATGATATCCGCGTACGTTTTGGTAAAAAATAGAATAATCGGCTAAAAGCTCATTTAATTTATCTGCCAAGGTTTGGCACTTGTTAATATCTAACCCTATTGCGTTTAATTTTGGCATGTCATTCGGTTTTATTTGTTTATATATCACATTTTATATCATTAATGCAATATAATAAAAAAAATGAAAAATATAAAATTATGGGTAAACAAATAACAATATTTATCTCAATTTTACTCTTGGGTCTAATAGAGCATATATAAAATCAACTAAAATATTAATGACCACAAAGGCCAAAGCAATGGTAAGTACACCGCCCATTACAACCGGAAAATCATAATTCTCTAAAGCATCTACTATTTCTTTTCCCAATCCTTTCCATCCAAAAATATATTCAATAAACACAGCGCCTGCAAGTAAGCTGGCAAACCAACCGCTAACTGCAGTAACTACAGGATTTAAGGCATTACGCAAGGCATGCTTGTACAATATGGCATGAGTACTAAGGCCTTTGGCGCGAGCCGTTCTTATATAATCTTGCGAAAGAACATCTAAAAATGAGCTCCGTGCCAGTTGAACAACTACCGATAAAGGTCTTATCCCCAAGGTAAATGCCGGAAGGATTAAGTTTTTAAGTTGCATAATTTTTCCTTCTCCAAAGTCATCAATAACATATAAACTCCCTGTCATGTTAAGTCCGGTATAGGGCGCCAAAACATATCCAAAAAACCATGCAACAATAACGGCCATAAAAAATGAAGGACCTGCCATACCGAAAACAGTAGTTACCAGAAAGAAATGATCGGAAAAGGAACCCTTGTTTAAGGCAATATACGCACCTATTGAAACTCCTATCAAGGTAGCAAAAGCCATACTAAATATAGCCAATATAGCCGTTTGTGGAAAAGTAGAGGCTATAATATCAGATACTTCGCGTTTGGTAGTGTATGAGCGACCCAAATATGGCCATTTTAAGACCAATGCCGTGTGATGGTTGAGGTTAAAAAGCAATTGTCCTTTGTACTTTTCGGTACTGAAATAATGAAGGCTTTGGTTGTTTTGTGTTTCGTTTAATGACAGTGGCGACAAGTCGTTAAGATACAATATATATTGTTTCCAAAGGGGTTTATCTAAGCCCAGTTCATGTTTAATAGCAGCCAATGTTTTTTCGTCAGAGCGCTGCCCCATAAGCATACGTGCCGAATCGCCCGGCAAAGCATGAAAAATAAAAAAAATAAGGGTAATAACTCCCACCATTACCAATATACCATAGCTTAGTTTTTTAATGATATATTTAGTCATGGAAATATTTAATTATTGATTAAGAGGGTGTTTTGCAACAAACTCATCAAAGGTAGGGAAATCATTATAATGCCACATATTCAAAACGGTTCCTTTTTTGAGTAATACCAAACCCGGATTTGATCTGATAATGGTTTTTAAAGTGGTTTCATCAGTAGTATAAAAATCAAAAGCAGCCTGTACCTCATGTCGGAAAGCTTCTACTTCACTATCAATACTGGCAGTCATTCCAATTACAGGAATACCCGCTTTATCGCATTTCTCAACAAAAGGATTAATTTTCTTGGCAAAAACATCTTTATCAGTTTTATTGATATTATAACAAACTAATAAAAAAGTATATCCATCTTTGTCTAAAATATCTTCGGTGTAATCCGAGCCATCTTTACTGATACTGAAATCATGAATAGGTGGTTTGTCTCCTTGTCTAACCACTTTATCAATGCGGTCAACAAAAGTATAAGTACTGTCGGCTTTCCCAATTTCCTGGGGCGAAAATTCAAATCTTTGACCATCTTTTTCATAAATGAAAATCATAGCAATACTATCGGTTTTTGCACCCGGAGGTAGTTTCATACCTTCCTGAATATTTTTACCAATGGCATAAGGTCTGAAATCAATAACCGGTAAGTGCCTATAAGTATAAATAGTAAAACTACTGATAATAAATGCCGTAAGCACTAAAACAATTTTATCGCCTTTGGCCGAAAAAAAAGATTTAATATGATTTCTGTATAGAAAAATAGGGATAATAAAAATAAGTAATACAATATCTTTGGTAAAAGAGCCCCAGGGGGTAAGTTTTAGAGCATCGCCAAAGCAGCCGCAGTCGGTAACTTTATTGAAATAGGCCGAATAAAAGGTAAGAAAGGTAAAGAAAACTATCATAGCCATTAAAGCCCATGAAGTAAGTTTAGGCCAAGTTCCTGTAAGGGTGGTAACACCACACAATACTTCAAAAATACAAATTAACATAGCCAAAACCAAAGCCGTTGGCTTTAACCACTCCATTCCAAAAACTTCAAAATATTCGGCTAATTTGTACGAAAAGCCTACGGCATCGTTAGCTTTTATTAAACCCGAGATAATAAATAAACCACCTACTAGTAAACGGCAAATAAGTACTATATTTTTCATGTATGCTAAAAATGAATTGTAAATTTATCTTTCTTTTATTAAGTATTAAAAAGTTTGTATATATTATTATATTTTTTGGCTAAATGATGATTTTATTTTTAATATTTTCCAAAAATATAAATATTATCTTTGCACTTAAATTTTAAATTTAAATAAATGCAAGAGTTTATTTTGGTTTTGGTGGTAATATTTGTGTTGTTCAAAATCTTTGGGCGTCCTAATATTATATACTTCAACCAGTATCATCAAAAATATAACAAATCTCAACCCGAAGTTAAAGTTAACCCGCCAAAGCCTCAAAAAAAATATGATGATAATGATGGTGAGTATGTTGACTTTGAGGAAATAAAATAATTGTCAATATTATTATTGAGTCTGCATTCTAAATACAGGCTTTTTTATTTTCTTTGTCTTTAAAATTATTAAGCACTTAAATACTTTATGAAAAACTTTAATTTCAAAAAATTTCTTCCTCATATATTAAGTATTCTGGCCTTTGCTATTATTACCTTAGCTTATTTCAGTCCTATGCTTAACGGTAAAACTATTAAGCAAAACGATGTGATGAACTTTAAGGGAATGAGCAAAGAAATTGTTGATTACCGCAACGAGTATAAAAAGGAACCGTTATGGACAAATTCTATGTTTAGCGGTATGCCGGCATATCAAATCTCTGTGATGTATCCTTCAAATTGGGTTCGTCCTTTAATTAGTGTTACTTCAATAGGCATTCCACACCCTGCGGCAATAATATTTTTATGTATGCTAGGTTTTTATTTGCTACTCATAAATTTTAAGGTTGATAAATTATTAGCGGCTTTTGGAGCAATTGCCTTTGCCTTCTCTTCGTATTTTATCATCATTATTGAGGCAGGGCATAATCCTAAAGGTTATGCCATAGCATATATGGCGCCAGTTTTATTAGGAATATTATTGGCATATCGCGGTAAAATGTGGCTGGGCAGTATAATTGCCGCAATTTCCTTATCTTTAGAGTTGGCATCAAACCACGTTCAAATTACCTATTATCTTGCAATATTGTGTGGAATAGTTGTAGTAGGAGAGTTAGTGAGCGCAATTCAACAAAAAAAGATTAAAGATTTTATTAAACCCACAGGGCTTTTAGTGGTAGCCGCTATATTGGCTGTACTACCTAACATTACAAATTTGTTGGTTACACAAGAATATACACCATTTACTATTCGTGGAGCTTCGGAGCTAAGTGATGAGCAACATAATAAAACATCCGGCTTAGACCGCGATTATGCAACACAATGGAGCTATGGTATTGGAGAAACCTTTACTTTAATGATACCTAATTATAAAGGTGGCCAATCGCAAGCCATTGGCGATAATAAAGAAGCTTTAAAAAATGTAGCCCCCGAAATGCAACAGTTTGTTGGTCAAAGCACCGATCAGTATTGGGGAAATCAACCTTTTACCTCCGGACCGGTTTATATTGGAGCATTAATCTGTTTTCTGTTTGTTCTGGGGATGCTTATTATCAAAGATAATTTAAAATGGTATTTATTGGCAGCAACCATCTTGGCCATTATGCTTTCGTGGGGTAAAAATTTTATGGGATTAACCAATTTCTTTATGGATTATATTCCCGGATATAATAAATTTAGAGCAGTTAGTATGACCTTGGTTATTGCTGAGCTGACCATTCCTATTATTAGTATAATGGCGGTTAGAGATATAGTGCTTAACCCAAATATCTTAAAGGAACAAAGAATTAAATTTTATATAGCTTTAGGAGTTACCGCAGGGTTATGTTTGCTCTTTTATTTAATGCCTACTATGTTTCAAGATTTCTTTAAAACAGGCGAGTACGAAGATGTTAAAGGTCAATTGGAAAGAGGCAAGGCCAATCAGGAGCAAATAAGAATGTTTTTAGATGGAATGGAAAGTGCACGTATAAGTATTTTTAAAGCTGATGCAATACGCAGTTTTTGGATAATTATTTTGGGCGCAGGCTTATTATTTATTTATTCGTTAAAACAGTTTAACAAAAACTATTTATATCTGGGATTGGGCATTATAACATTGTTTGACTTGTGGATAGTTGATAAAAGATATTTGAATGAATCAAACTTTGTTTCAAAAAGTTTAATGGATATTCCGTTTGAGAAAAGCCCGGCAGATGAGCAAATACTAAAAGATCCGGATCCTAACTACCGAGTGATGAATGCTACGCGGAGCGTTTTTCAAGATGCTTCAACATCTTATTTTCATAAGTCAATTGGAGGTTATCATGGTGCCAAGCTAAGAAGATATCAGGATTTGTTTGATAAGCAAATATCACAAAACAACATGCAAGTGCTGAATATGCTTAATACAAAATATTTTATTATGCGTGATCCAAAGGGTGGTGATGCTCCTATAGTTCAACGAAATCCTGATGCCTTAGGTAATGCCTGGTTTGTGAATGAGTTGAAATGGGTAGCCAATCCCGACTCGGAGATAAATGCTTTAAGTAATTTTAATCCTAAGCATACTGCTATAGTTGATAAAAAGTGGGAGGGAGAAGTTAACGCTTCGGCTTTTAGTTTTGATTCTTTGGCAACAATTAAACTGAAAAGTTATAAGGCCGATGAGTTAGTTTATGAATCGCAGGCCGGCAAGCCCCAATTGGCTGTTTTTTCTGAAATATATTATCCTAAAGGTTGGAATGTATATATTGATGGCAAACCCGGCTCATACTTTAGCACCGACTATGTATTAAGAGCTATGATTGTTCCGGCCGGAAAACATGAAATAACTTATAAATTTGAGCCAACTACATATTACACCGGTGAAAAAATTGCTATGGCTGGTTCAATACTGTTATTTTTATTTATTATTGGTGGTGCATTTTTGCAATATCGTACTGATAGCTTGCGTGAGAATGCTACTATAAATCCTCCAAAAGAATAATATGACATCATAATGAAACTTCAAAAATACATTCAATCTGTGCTATTATTATTAATAGGTTGCGTTTCGCTATTTATGACTGTTTCAATTTTATTTGATTTTTTCGGTATTAGAAAATTGGAGGGGAACTATGTTTTGTTTGTGGTGTATGCCAACTTTTTTTGTGCTATTCTTTATCTTTATTCTGTTTATGCTATTTGGAAGAAACCTGCAAGTGGTTTTTATGCCCTTCTTATAGCCCTTGCAATTTTGGTATTAGCTTTTATAGGACTTCTGGTACATATTTATAGAGGAGGCATTTACGAAGTTAAAACCATAAATGCCATGATATTTAGAACTTTCTTTACTGCAATAATGGCTTATTTCGGCAGGCGTTTGGTTAACCAAGAGATAAAAAGCAACTCGTAACATAACCAATCTGTTTCTGCAAAATAATTACTATATTAAATCAAATTAGTATTGTAATTTTATTCAGGATATTGCCTATTTGAACAACTTTAGGAGTAACTATAAAATGCCCATACTTTGTTGTAAATATTGCAACCATCAAAAATTTCAGAGTAAATACCCGTAATTTTGCTAAGTAACTTTTATATACGGGACAAAAAACGAAAAGTACAAATGTTAAAAACAAAAAATAGCCGAAAAGTTAATGTGCAAGGAAAAATATGAAAAGCACATTTTGACCCATTAGGTCAGCAAAATACAAAATTTTAAATTGCAATAAGCTAATAATCAGTTGATTAAATTTTGTAAAAATATGGGGCGGACAAGTCAGGGGTTTCTAGGATTTTTATGAAGATCTTCGGGTCTTGCTATTTCCACTAACCTCAGCCGGTAAAAAAAACTCGTAGTAATTTACACAAGCTGTTTAGTGTATAAAAAATAAAGATACAAATAAAAAATGATAAATATCCAAAGCTGTTCAATTGGGCTCCGGAAGCTTTATTCAACACAGGGTAAAATCAAAGCAAAGATTGGTTTAATCCTTAAATGTAATGGGTAGTTGTTATTGAATAGTTAGATTTATTTTTCGCCCAAGCCCCAACTCAATAAGTTTATAGAGGGTTGAAAGTTGTATGTCACTGTGTCCGTTTTCAATCCTTGATATAAAACTTTTTTTCGCACCAATTTTTTCTGCAAGTTGTTCTTGTGTTAGTTGTGCTTGTTTCCGTTCTTCTTTAATCAGTTCGCCAATAGCAAAGGACTTTGCTTTAATTTCAAATTCGGTACGTTTTTCAGTCCCAATTTTCCCGTATCTTTTATCAAGATGTTGGGAAAAAGTTTTGATGTTTTTATTTTTTGTTTCCATTATTACTCTTTTTTTGTTCGTTAAAATATTCTTGCATTATTTTTTCTGCTTTCTCTAATTCTTTGCTAGGTGTTTTCTGTGTCTTTTTTTGAAAGCCGTTAAAAAGTACAACTAAGTTGCCTTTGTCGAAGCAACAAAATATTCGATAAATGTTACTTTCATATTCTATTCTGATTTCAAAAAGTCCTTTAACACCTTCAATGCTGTTAAAAAATTTTTTCGGGATACGTTCGATAATAGTAAGCATAAAAAGCACTTCATCAATTTTGTCCTTAACTTTAGGGGTTAGAGGTTCAAAAAAATCATCGAAATAGTCTTTATAGAATATAATTTCTCTAATTACATCCATTTTACAAAGTTAACTAATAATGGAACAATATGCAAATTATCAGTGAAATTTTGTTAGCTGATTTTCGGGGTAAGAGGGTGTTGGTCTGTAATTTCCATTAACCTCAGCCTGTAAAAAAACTCGTAGTAATTAACACAAGCTGTTTAGTGTATAAAAAATAAAGATACAAATAAAAAATGATAAACATCCAAAGCTGTTCAACTGAGCTCCGGAAGCTTCATTCAACACAGGATTAAATCAAAGCTTCGTTTAATCCCTATATGTTATCGGCTGTCAATTACCCGCTATTGCTTTCATAGGTCAAAACAAGGCACTCGTCTGCTCTGAGCCTTTGCGGTCGGATTGCAAGCTCTATTTGTTTTTTATTGCGGTGATTTTATGCGCATGCAAATATAAAAATGCGTTTGTCATAAATTTTGAATTTATGGACGGTTGTCTTTGATTTGATATGTTAGTTTTATTGTAAGTTTAAGTTAAACAATAAACATAATTTATCTTTAATTTAATACCACCACTCTTTTAAAAACCACTTCATCATTACTTTTTAGGTTAAAAAAATAAATCCCACTCGGAAAGTTTTGTATATCAACATTAAATTGTTTTGTGTTTTGTATTGTTGTTCCATAAACAAGTTTTCCCGAAATATTATAAATATAAACCTCGCTATTTTCCTTTGGCGTTAATACCGTAAAAACTCCCTTGTTCGGGTTGGGAAATAATTCAATGGTATGTTCAGGTTGGTGGTACTGAACCCTCAATGCGGGGTTTTCAGTTAGTTTCAGTATAACCATGCTCATGATTGGATAATTAAGAAAAACACTGTCGGTGCCAATAGAGAAATGGGTTGCGTCTGTACTATATGTAAATACTGAATTATCATAAGTAACAATATCATACGCAAAGTCATCGTAATTACAGCCTATTTTTGTATAAGACATCAAATTACCATCAGTATCGAATCGTTCAAGCAACATATCATAGCTACTTACACTATTAGCCAAAATTGTATCTCCCAATTCATTTACAACAGTACCCCAATATTCATTAAGCAAATAAATAAACGAAATATTGTCAATGCTTAAATCAACGATGTTCGTGCCTGCATTAGTTGTGTTATGAAGTGTTTTTGCCCATAAACGATTTCCATCTGTGTCAAAACGGGTCAAAAAAGAGCTTCTAAAACCAACATTCCCATTCTTATTTATAGGTAAAATACCGTTAGAAAATTTCAGTTCCGCGTTAGTAAAAAAGCCGCCCACGGCAATTGTGCCATCTTCTAAACATTCGAGAGCAGTTATTGTGCTCGAACCATATTCATTGTTAATTGTGCCTGAAGAACTGTACATATACCGCACCCACTGTAATATGCCGTCAGGCGAATATTTTGCCAGATAGGTTGGGGAAAAGCAGGGAACAGGGAACACGATTTGATACGAACCAAAATTGGCTGTATCGGCAGAGGCGTAGTGATACAATTTTCCCGCAGCATATATGTTGTTATTAATGTCGGTTGTAACTGCTGTTCCCTCATCCGATTTGCCTGAATCCGTTACGCCTGCCGTATTATACCAAATTTCGTTTCCGTTTTCATCGTATTTGGTAATAAATACATCATCATTTTCGTTTTTCCCGGTAATAAGAATGTTGTTTTGTCCGTCAACGACAAGTCCTTTATCTCCCAATTTGTTACTCCCTGCTACGGATGTTCTCCACAAACGAGTTCCCGATGAGTCTAACTTAATTAATTCAACATTGCTTGTACTTAAACTAGTTATATATATGGAATCATCATACTCCAGATTATTTCCACCACCCCAACCACTGCTGTATGCAATAACAGAGTTTCCGTTACTGTCTATATCAATCATTATTTTAAGACCTGCATAGGAAGTTGGAGGATTAACGATTCTTGCCACCCTTTTTAGCCACAGTAAAGTAAGGTCATTGTCGAACTTTGCAAGATAAATTCCTGCATTTGTTATGACAGAATCCTGTATTTCAAAATTACCTCTATACGTGCCTGCTGCGTAAATATTTCCATTATTGTCAACCACCATATTGCGTTGTGCATAAATTTCATCGTTGCCCCCTGTGGTATATTTCTGCAACAAATAATCCTGCCCGAAGCAAACGCTTTTTGAGAATACAATTAATATAAGCAGTAACTTTTTCATTAAAATGTTGTTTTGTAAAATAATTTTTCTCGGGTGGGAGAGGTGGAAGCTCTTACCACAGCTTTGGCTTGCGGGGTGGTTTTGATATTTTCCCGTTTCAATTTTTCCTCTGTATGTGTTGCTCGGAATAAGTTTGCAGCTAATTCAGTACTCCCCATATGGTCGAGAATATTTTGGCTTTTCTTCAAACCTTTTTTTGTATGAATTTCTTTTTCGCCTGAGCCTATTTCAACTAATTTCTCCACACGGTGAAAATGGTCATTCGGCTCTTGCCCTGAGTTTTTACAAGCCTGTTTTGCTTTGCCAATTACATTGAGAAATTTATCCCATTTAATGTATTCCAACACCTCAAACAACTCCCTCGCACTCCAATATTCTTGCCCTATTTCATTGGTGTGTTTTATTGCTTCAAATTTAGTATGAGTTGCCATATTACTTTCTTTTGGTCTTATTGTATTTTACCTTTTCTTCTGCCACCTGCAAAGTTTTTAAAGCCACATCTTCATCTGCAACTTCATATACCAATTTGTCAGATAGCCAAGAAATAAGTAGGTCAGTTTCTTTAACCTTAAAAAATTCGGCAAGTTTTATTACCTGTTTACGGTTGGCATTGCGCTGTCCTCTTTCTATTTTACTTAAAATTGCCTGGTCAATATCAAGGAATGCAGCAACTGTACGTAGGGGCAATTCCTTGTCTTCCCTTAGTTTTCTTATCGTTTCGCCTAAGCTGTTCATATTTCGGTTTTAGTCAATACAGGTTTTGAACAAATTTATTTTGAATGATTTTGTCAAAAGTACAAATTTCTTTGGGCGAAGCATCTGAAAAAGTCTCCTAAGTTTTAAACATTATTATCATTTTCAGGTGGGCAAAATTGGCTAGACACTCGTCATTTTGCTAATGCACTTATGTGGCTTTATTGATTCTAAATATTTATAGTTTAATTTTTATAAGATGAAATGCATGTACTTATCGTTTAATTCCTAAATTTGCAATACTAATCATCTTTTCTTATCAGATGAATGTATGGAACACTATTCCTTTTGTAAGATTATTGATTGCTTTTTTGAGCGGACTTTTATTAGCTGTTAATTATAGCAGTTTACCTCAAGTGCCCTTTTATTATTTTGTTGTTCCTTTTGTTTTATATTATTTCAGCCATAAATATTTTACGAATAATTATCAATACCGCTTTGTTATTGGTTTTCCAATTGTATTGTTTTTTTTCCTTTTCGGAATAAAGTTGGTTCAAGTAAATACTGAAATTTATTATCCTAATCATTTTAGTAAGTTGATAGAAAATAACTATGTGATTAGGGTAAACGAACCTCCCGTATCAAAAAACAGTTCTTTAAAATTTATTGGAGAAGTGGTTCAAGTGCAAAAAGGTAATGATTGGGTTGCTACTAAAGGAAAAATACTGATTTATCTTGCCAAAGATAGCCGGGCACTTAAAATTCAGTATGGCGACATTTTATTGTGTAATGCTACAACTTACGAAACACCAGCGCCTAAGAACCCTTTTGAATTTGACTATAAAGAATATTTGGCTTTTCATCAAATTTACCATCAGTCATATATCAATTCAACAGCTTGGGTTTCTACAAATTTGAATGATGCTAATCCTATTCTGAAATTAGCTTATAACACTAGAAATTATTTCTTAAAAACCATTTCGGAACACCATATATCAGGCGATGAATTAGCTATAGGCTCGGCACTTATATTAGGTTATGAGGATGAACTATCCAATGAAGTTGTTAGCGCATTTGCTGCTACCGGTGCTTTACATGTACTTAGTGTTTCGGGGCTTCACGTTGGAATAATTTTTATTGTTTTTAATTTCCTACTGAAGTTTATGGGCGAAAGCAAAACGGCTAAAATTATTCGCTTTATTTTGTTGCTTGCTATTTTATGGTTATACGCTATTCTAACAGGTTTATCCCCTTCGGTATGGCGGGCTTCGGCTATGTTTAGCTTAATAACCATCGGGAAATTTTTCAAGAAAGAAACCAATACCTTTAATATTATTGGATGTTCGGCATTTATATTATTATGTATTAAACCTTTTATGATAACGGAAGTAGGATTTCAGCTATCCTATTTGGCAGTTATAGGTATTATTGCATTGTATAAATATTTTTACGAGTTGTTTGTTTTTAAGAATTGGTTGGCCGATAATTTTTGGTCAATAACCTGTGTATCTATTGCCGCCCAATTAGCAACATTTCCTTTGGGTTTATTGTATTTTCACCAGTTTCCAAACTATTTCTTATTTTCCAATTTGGTAATTATCCCACTCTCAACCATTATTTTATATGGTGGGGTGCTTTTATTGGTAATTGCTAAAATACCTATAATAGGAGTAGTTACGGCCAAAATATTGTATTTCTTATTGTGGACACTTAAAAGCACGGTGGAGTTATTCGAAAAATTGCCTTTTGCTGTTGTTGAAGGTGTGGCTATTACTACCTTTCAAACATTCTTAATTTACGGTCTTATCATTGGAATAATTTGTTTATGGCAATTAAAGAAAAGTGTTTTTTTGAAATCTTCTTTGGTTTTATCAGTATTGTTAAGTTCTTTGTTTATCATTAATCAATGGCAATTAAATCAGCAGCATAAAATTGTAATTTATGCAATCAACAACAGCTCGGCTATTGATATTATTAAAGGTTCTGATAATGTACTTTTAGCCGATAGTGCCCTTTTGTCAAACAGCGATAAAATAAGGTTTCATCTTATCCCCAATTGGAATAATAATGGATTACGAAAAGTTCAGAAATATGTTGATACGGTTACAACCATAGCAAATACTTCTTTTGTAAAAAAGCAGAATCATTATTTATTTTGTAATAATCTTACTGTATTATGTACACAAGCCGATATAAAAATGTTCAGCGATTTAAAATATAAACCTGACATTGTAATATTAAACAAAAGAAATAAAAAGCGATTCAGGTCATTATTTTATATCTTTCCTGAAGCCGAATTTATTTGTGATGGAACTATCTCCGAGAACTTTTTGGCTTCATTAATAAAGCAAAACCCTCAATTAAAATTAAGAGGCGTTAACAAGGAAGGAGCAATTAGTATAAATATTTAAATGAAGGTAAAAACATCAAGCCCTCCTTTGCTTGAGGCGATTGGAATGATTGTATAGTACAATACATTATTACATCAGGTTTTTAGCTATATATAATACTTGCTATTGTCTTGATTTTGTATGTTGTTTTAGGATATTCAATAACGATTATTTATTCCTCAACTCTTCAATAATTTGAGGCAACTTCCTTATTAAAGCAAGTTCTTTCCATTTTTCACGCGCATCATCAACAGGAGCTCCAAAGTAGGTTTTTCCTCCCTCTAATGATTTTGAAATACCCGATTTTCCAAGAACTACCGCGCCTTTCCCAATGGTTAAATCCTTTTGTACTCCCACCTGCCCCCACAATATTACATTATCCTCAATGGTTACTACCCCGGCTATGCCCACTTGAGCGGCAAATAAACAGTTCTTTCCAATTTGTGTATCATGGCCAATGTGAATTTGATTATCGAGTTTAGAGCCACTCCCTATAATGGTATTCCCACTAACTCCTTTATCAATAGAGCATAGTGCGCCTATCTCAACATTATCATGAATAATTACACGACCTGATGAAATCATTTTATCATAACCTTCAGGCTTTTTCTTAAAATAAAATGCATCACTGCCAATTACTGTTCCGGCATGTATTACAACATTATTACCAATAATGGTATTGTCGTATATGGTAACATTGGGGTGTATTAAACAATGGTCTCCTATAACTACATTTTCGCCTAAAAATACGCCCGGTTGAATAATTGTATCAGCGCCTATTTTTGCAGTATTGCTTATTTTTTGATAGGCCGGAACAAACTTTACAAATTGTTTTACTAAATTATTATATGCATCAAAGGGCATATCGTTAAAGATTAGCGATTTTCCCTCAGGACACTTCATTCTTTTATTAATAATGACAACCGAGGCCTTTGAGTTTAGTGCTTTATCGTAATATTTGGGGTGATCTACAAAAGTAATATCACCAGGCTCAACCATGTGAATTTCATTAATGCCACTAATAGCGAGGTTTGGGTTGCCATCAAAATCGCTGTTAAGCATAGAGGCTATTTCTGAAAGTGAATAATCTCTTGGGAATTTCATAAGAAAAAAAATAAAAAGAGGCTAAGAAAATTTTCTTAGCCTCTACAAAGTTATAAATATAATTGAATTTTATTTAACTCTTTCAACATAAGTTGATGTTCTTGTGTCAACTTTAATTTTATCGCCCTGATTGCAGAATAAAGGAACATTCACAATAGCACCTGTTTCAATAGTGGCTTGCTTTAGGGTGTTTGTAGCTGTATCACCTTTAATTCCCGGCTCGGTATAGGTAATTTCTACTTCCACAAAAGTTGGTGCTTCGGCAGATATAGGTGTTTCATCTTCAAAAGCCACTTTCACTTCCATACCTTCTTTCATAAATTTTAAACCATTTCCAAATAAATCTGACGGAATACTTAATTGTTCAAAGGTTTCATTATCCATACAAATAATATCATTACCATCACTGTAAATGTATTGTAATGTTTTATACTCAACGCGAGCTACAATTACTTCTTCACCACTTCTAAAACGGTATTCAACCGATTTTCCGGTTTTTAAATTTTTCATCTTAGCTTGGTAAAATGCACGCAAATTGCCGGGTGTACGATGTTGGTATTCGGTAATTACACACAATTCATTATTAAATCTAATGATTGAACCTACGTTTATATCTCCTGTTGTAGCCATTTTTTATTAATTATAAAATTAGAGGCGCGAAATTAATTATTTTTATATTTTTATGCAAATTGCCTTAAAATATTTTTTTAGAAACATGGGTATATTCCATAGTTGGAAAAGGCAACATTGCGTATAAACTACTCGTTTCGCAAGGCTTCTACGGGGTCAAGACGAGCCGCTTTAACAGCAGGATAGTAGCCTGCAATAATGCCCACGCTTATACACATAATAAGTCCGCCTATAATCCACATCCAAGGGACAATAAAGCCTATTCCTATAAAATAGGAAGTAATATTTCCTATTAAAATACCCAGTACAATACCAAATATTCCACCTAATAAACAAATAACTACTGCTTCTACCAAAAACTGAAAACGTATGGTAGAGCTATTTGCTCCCAAAGATTTCCTGATGCCTATCTCTCGGGTTCTTTCAGTTACCGATACCAGCATAATATTCATTAATCCAATGGTGGCCCCTAAAAGAGTAATCAGCCCAATAATAGTTGCAGCAACAGTAACATATTGTATATTTCCAATCAATATTTGAGCTAAACTATCACTTTTTATTATTTCAAAGGTATTGGGCTGTCCTGCTTTTAAACGTCTTACTTTCCGCATCAAGCCAATAGCCTCGCCTTCGGCTATTTGCATTTCTTGAGGTGAGGTGGAAGTTACATTTATAACATAATTCATGTTACTGCTACTAAAGTATTGTCGCCCGTTTGTTAAAGGGATAATAATTATTTTATCGCCCCCCATGCCCATACTACTGCCTTTTTCTTTTAAAGTTCCTATAACTTTGTATTTCTGCGGACCAATACTTACTACTTCATTCAAAACTTTCTTTTTATAGGTAAACAGCTTTTTTACTACTTCGCTACCTAATATCACTACACCACTGCTTCCCGATATTTCTTTCTCGGTAAAGTTTCTACCCTGCAATAATTCATAGCCTCCACTGTGAAGATAATTTTCATCGCCTGCAAACACCCCAATATTTGGATTTGTTTTATTGCTTTGATATTTTACTGTAGCGGCTTGTCCAACAATAGATGACAGCGATACCAATGACTTAAAATTATACAACTGTTTAAACTTTACAGCTTGGGCATAAGTAATTTCAGGATATTTTTTTGGCTTACGCCCGTCATGCCCTACACGCACTATAAGCTCTTTGTTGCGAATGGTAAAAGTATTGGCACCTAGGTTTGTAAAATTTGAATTAATACTTTGTTTTATGGCATCAATAGCAGTTAATATTCCAACCAAGGCAGTAATCCCCACCGCTATGATAAGCATTGTTATAATAGATCTGAGCAGATTGCTTTTTATGGCATTGAGTGCTATTTTTATATTTTCTTTAAACACTTTATAGGGTCTTTTAAGCAATCAAAATAATGGGTAGTAAACTCTTGGGAGGTCACTATTGGTTTATATTATGGGATTATAAGTTCTTCTGATTTAATAAAGTCCACACTTTTCTTCATTTCATTATACATTACAACATCATTCTCAATAAAGGCAATATTTTTTCTATACTTTTCCTTTAATTTTTCTATATATGGCGATGACTTTAGAGGTTTTCTAAAATCTAATGCTTGCATAGAATTAAGCAATTCAATACCTAAAATAGTATATACATTCTCTACAACCTGTGCACATTTTACGGCTGCATTGGCGCCCATGCTTACATGGTCTTCTTGTCCGTTGCTTGATACTATAGAGTCGGTTGAGGAAGGCATACTAAACTGCTTATTTTGACTGACAATAGAGGCAGCGGTGTATTGCGGAATCATAAAACCCGAGTTAAGCCCCGGCTTTGAAACCAGAAAGGCGGGTAAATTGCGTGTTCCCGAAATTAGTTGATAGGTTCTTCGCTCAGATATATTCCCTAATTCGCAGAGTGCCATACATAAAAAGTCAAGAGTAAGCGCTAATGGTTGCCCATGAAAATTGCCCCCCGAAATAATTTCATCTTCTTCGGGAAATACTGTTGGATTGTCGGTTACAGCATTAATTTCGGTTTCAAATATTTGCTCGGCATAAGTTATAGCATCTTTTGAAGCTCCGTGTACTTGGGGTATGCAGCGGAATGAGTAGGGGTCTTGAACATGCTCTTTTTTTTGTTTTATAAGTTCGCTGTTGGTCAGCAATTTTACTATATTGCTTGCTGTTGTAATTTGTCCTTGATGTGGTCTAATACTGTGCAAGTAAGGTTTAAAAGGCTCAATACGACCGTCAAAAGCATCAATAGAAACTGCACCCACAATATCGGCTGCCAAACTTAATTTTTTTGCTTGCAAGATACACCACACGCCATAGGCACTCATAAACTGTGTGCCATTTAATAAAGCCAAACCTTCTTTTGATTTTAAGGTAATAGGACTTAAATTTAACTTCTGTAAAACCTCGGCTGCTTCATATTTTTTGTTTTGATAATACACCTGACCCAATCCCAATAAGGGTAAACATAAATGTGCCAAAGGAGCTAAATCACCCGAAGCGCCAAGGGAACCTTGCTGATATACAACCGGATATATGCCTAAGTTATAAAAGTCAATGAGTCTTTCAACTGTAGATAACTGTACTGCCGATTTACCATAACTTAATGATTGAACTTTGAGTAACAGCATTAGTTTTACAATGTCGCTTGGTACTTCATGGCCTGCTCCGCAAGCGTGCGACATGACTAAATTTTTTTGTAATTCCGATAAATCTTTGTCGGGTATTGAAACATTGCATAATGAGCCAAATCCGGTATTAATACCATAAATTGGTTCAGGATGATGTAATATTTTTTGTTCGAGATAATGTCGACAATCAACAATTTTCCTTTTGGCATCTTCCGAAAGTTGAATTTTCTGTCCGCTGCTCAATATTTGCTCAACTTGTTGGAGGCTAAGCTTAGTGTTAGATATTTGATGCATGGGTTGATGATATTATAAGAAAGTAAACTTATGAATTAGATTTTAACCTGCTTGTAAGCTGACTGATGGTAATCATCTCTTGTGTACCGGTTTTCATATTTTTGACAGATACTTTTTCTTGATTCACTTCTTCTTCTCCAATAATAACAACATAGGGAATGTGTAACGAGTCGGCATATTCAAACTGCTTCTTCATTTTTACCTCCTCGGGATAATATATGGCCGATATTCCATGTTGTCGCAAACTAAATAGTAATTTCAAGTTGTTTGATTTATAAGTTTCACCAAAATTAGCAAGCATAGCCTTTGTACCATGACTGTACGATTCAGGAAATAGTTTTAATTCCTCAAGTACATCATAAATACGGTCGGCCCCGAATGATATACCTACGCCCGAAAGTCCCGGTAAACCAAATATTCCGGTTAAATCATCATAGCGACCGCCACCTGAAAGACTACCGGTGAAATTACTTGATGGTTCGTTAAGTTTTACTTCAAAAATAGCTCCGGTGTAATAGTTCAAACCTCGTGCTAAAGTAATATCAAATTCAAATCGAGCCGAGTGTAAAGGTATTTCCATAACCATATCAAAAATACTTTTTAACTCTTCAATTCCCTTTTTTCCTGTGGCTGTATTGCCTGTTAACTGATTAAGATATTCGCAGGTTTCATCGCCCATGGCAGTTATGGGTTTAAAGTGCAATAAGGGTTTTATTTTTTCTAAGGCATCACTGCTTAATCCCTTTTGTACCAATTCTTCCACCACTTTGTCAAGTCCAATCTTATCTAATTTGTCAATGGCTACAGTAATATCGGTTATTTTATCGGAAGCGCCAATATACTCGGCAATACCTGAAAGAATTTTGCGGTTATTAACCTTAATGGTAACTCTTAAATTTAATTTGGTAAACACTTCATCAAGTATTTGTACCAGTTCAAATTCATTGAATAATGAGTTACTTCCTATGATATCAGCATCGCACTGGTAAAACTCTCTGTATCGTCCTTTTTGTGGGCGGTCGGCACGCCATACCGGTTGTATCTGATAGCGCTTAAAAGGGAAACTTATTTCATGTTTGTGCATAACTACATACCGAGCAAAGGGCACCGTAAGATCATATCGCAAGGCTTTTTCCGAAATTAGAGGAAGTATTTTTCGAGCGCTCTCGGCAGTTGACTCCATCTGTGTTGTATCTACCTTTTCCAGATAATTACCCGAGTTAAGCACTTTAAAAATAAGCCTGTCGCCTTCCTCGCCATATTTTCCGGTAAGCGTATTCAGGTTTTCCATGGCGGGTGTTTCTAAAGGTAAAAATCCATACCGTCCAAAACAGTTTTTAATAATCTCAAAAATATAGTTTCTTTTAATCATCTCTGATGGGGAAAAATCCCGCATCCCTTTAGGTATTGATGGTTTTATGTTAGCCACAAACAGTTATTTTAATTATTACTGCTGCAAAAATAAGATTAAAATCTGAATAGAAATTAACATTTCTTATTTATCAATTCTCAAAATACTTTTACTGTTTTTACAAACTGCTTGCTATTTAACTATGAAATTATTAGGGGAGAAAGCGGTCATCAACTTTAAAAAATATTAATACAAGTTGCCGTATTTATTGATTAACTTTGTCATATCTTTATGAAAGCCCTAAAACATCTCAATAAATATTTTTATAAGTATAAGTATCATCTTTTGGGAGGAATAATATTTATTATTTGTTCCAACTTATTTGCTATTTATCCGGCACAGGTTACTCGATACACAATTGATTATTTGTATGAGGCTGTTTGGCTAAACAAACAAATTAACGGAACTAATTTATCTGACCATACTTTTCCGGTTTTCTTTAAGGTGTTTTTTGTATTCTTTCTTATCATTGTGGCTTCCACCTTAATTAAAGGCGTTTTTATGTTTTTTATGCGGCAAACTATTATTGTAATGAGCCGCCATATTGAGTTTGACCTAAAAAATGAAATATATCATCACTATCAGGAACTTTCACTTTCGTTTTACAAAAAAAACAGAACGGGCGATTTGATGGCAAGAATTAGCGAGGATGTTAGTCAGGTTCGCATGTATATTGGTCCGGCAGTAATGTACACCATTAATTTAACCATGCTTTTTATATTGGTTATTTCCGTAATGATTAGTGTAAATTCGTATCTTACCTTTTTGGTATTGCTGCCTTTGCCTTTTTTATCCTTAAGCATTTATTTTATCAGTAATATCATTAACAGGCGCAGTAGTAGGGTACAGAAGCAGCTCTCCAACTTATCATCTGCCAGTCAAAGTGCCTTTGCCGGGATAAGAGTAATAAAATCTTTTAACCGCGAAGAACAAAGTATTCGTCAATATTTAACCGAATCGCTTTTATTTAAAAAACTGTCTTTGCGTTTAATGTTGGCCGATTCTTTATTTACTCCCTCCATTACTTTACTTATAGGTTTGAGCACCATTACTACTATTTACATAGGCGGTATGCTTTATATTGAAGGCAATATTAGCTTAGGAAATATTGCCGAATTTGTACTCTATGTGAATATGCTTACTTGGCCCGTAACATCTATTGGTTGGGTAAGTTCAATTATTCAAAAGGCTTCGGTATCTCAACAAAGAATAAATGAGTTTTTGAATACCAAGGAAATTATCCCGAGCGGAAATATAGCTTTACCTGTTGATGCTGAAACCGAAATAGAGTTCAGAAATGTTTCGTTTACCTATCCTGAATCAGGTATTGCTGCTTTAAAACAAGTAAGCTTTAAAATAAAAGCCGGAAGCAGTTTAGGAATTACCGGAAAAACAGGTTGTGGTAAAACCACCATAGCCTTGCTGTTAACACGTATGTATGACCCCGATGAAGGCGAAATTCTAATTAATGACATAAATATTAAAGAGTACAAAATAACCGACCTGCGCAACTATATTGCCTATGTTCCGCAAGATGTATTTTTATTTTCTGATACGATATATAACAATATAGTTTTTGGCCTGACCGAAAGCGAGAAAGACAATATGCAGGCGGTGGAGAAAGCCGCACATGATGCTGATGTTTTAGATAATATCAAAGGCTTCCCTCAAGGTTTTGAAACTATGGTTGGCGAAAGAGGTGTTTCTTTGAGTGGTGGACAGAAACAGAGAATAAGCATAGCACGTGCTTTAATAAAAAAATCTAAACTGTTAATTTTAGACGACTGTTTGAGTGCTGTAGATACGGGTACCGAAAATGTTATTCTGAATAATCTAATGAATAAGTATGCCGATAGACAGGTTATTTATATAAGTCACCGAATAAGCACCTTGCAGCAGGCACACCACATATTGGTTATTGCCGATAATCGAATTAAAGAACAAGGTAACCATAAACAACTTATGGCTTTGCAAGGCGAGTATTATGAACAATATATGGCGCAACAATTACATAGCGAAATTCAGGCTTAAATTCAAGAGTGGTGCAAAAAAATTTATTAATTATTTTCATCAATTTTATTTATTTGAAAATATATTTCAATATTCGCAGCTAAATATAAGCACCTCATGAACCAAACCAACCAACTGCAACAAACCAATTACAAAGCCTTAACATCATTGGTTACGGTATTCTTTTTTTGGGGCTTTGTAGCTGCCAGTAACGATATTTTAATTCCTGTATTTAAAAGTGCATTCTCTTTAACCCAAAGGCAAAGTCAGTTGGTGTCTTTTGCGTTCTATATTGCTTACACTGTTGGTTCTATTATATATATGCTTATTTCTTTAGCGATAAAGCAAGATTTAATAAACAAAATGGGTTATAAAAATAGTTTGGCTTTGGGTTTATTTATTTCAGCTTTAGGTACTTTGTTGTTTTATCCGGCAGCAAACTTACATTCCTACCCATTAATGCTCATGGGCTTGTTTGTGGTGGCACTTGGTTTCTCATTACAGCAAACCGTGGCTAATCCCTTAGCTATTTCATTAGGCCCTCACCAAACCGGAGCCAACCGATTAACTTTGGCAGGAGGTATCAATAATTTTGGAACAAGTATAGGACCTTTAATTATCAGCTATGCTATTTTTGGTTCTTCTACAAATACAGAAACCACAATGAACATTGAAGGGGTAAAAATTCCTTACCTTATTTTAGGCATTGCTTTTTTGTTGGTGGCGCTTATGTTGAAATTTTCTAAAATTCCCAACCACCCCGATGATGTTCAGGAAGATGTAAAAAGGAATGAACACGATCGCAAGTCGGCACTTCAATACCCGCAATTAGTGTTAGGAATGATAGCTATCTTTGTTTATGTTGGGGTAGAAGTTTCAACTGCAAGCAATTTGCCCTACTATATGGAACAAAAATTACATATAGAAACGCAGTACATTGCTCCTTATATTTCATTGTATTGGGCAAGTTTAATGATTGGTCGTTGGTCGGGTGCGGTGGAAGTATTAAGTGCCAAAAAGGAGGTTCAGCGCTTGTTGAAAATAGTTATGCCTTATTTGGCATTTGCAGCTTTTTTGCTTATAAACATTATTGCCGGCCATAACCTGGCGCCTTTTTATATGTATGCCGGTGTAATTATTTTATTGATTATTGCCGATATGATGAGTAATGGAAACCCTATACGTATGTTGTTGCTGTTTTCTATTATGGGGGCTTTGGGAATTCTTGTTGGAATGAATGCCGGGGGTATGATTAGTGTGTATGCCTTTACCAGCGTGGGTTTGTTTTGCAGCACTTTGTGGCCTTGCATTTTTGCACTCGCTATTAGCGGTTTAGGAAAAAATACAAGTCAGGGGAGCAGTTTTTTAATTATGATGATAATGGGTGGTGGAGTAGTTAGCTGGATACAAGGTTACGTAGCCGATAAAACAGATATTGAAACAAGCTATTGGGTTGGTGTAATATGTTTCTTATATCTTATTTTTTATGCCATTGCCGTTAAACGCATTTTACATTTGCAAGGTATAAGTTATGAAACCAACCAACTAAGCCACTAATTAATGCAATAAGAAGTATTGTCTGCCTTTTGATTGTGCGTTGGTGTTTGCCTTTTTTTCTTGTATGACTTGTTTGTTCTAATTTGTTCAATTACGAATTATTAATTATGAATTATGAATTACGAATTACGAATTGTTAATTACGAATTATGAATTACGAATTATGAATTATGAATTACGAATTACGAATTATGAATTACGAATTACGATTTTTTTATTGTTGTTTGAATTTTTCCAATTATTCTACAAATTTCTTCACTGTCATTTATTAAACTATCTGCCATTTCTTTCGACAAATAATCTGTTGCATATAGTAATTTTATCCAATACAAAGTTTCTCTAGCTTCTTTGTAGGCAATTGAAATTTTTGAAATAAAATCTGCTTTTGATTGCCCACCAATCGCTTCTTCTACATTTGCTCCAATAGATGTACCGCTTCGAAGCAGTTGTTTTGATAACACAAACTCTTTCTTTTCATTCCTTAAGATTTTATATGTGTTTACAATTCTAATTGCAAATGCAAAACTTTTTGTTTGAATAACGTTGTCCTCTTTCATTTCGTAATTTTTAATTCGTAATTGTTTCAACTCCCCAAACTTCACTGATTTTGTCTTTTATTTTTTGTTCAAAGATTTCAAATTAATAAATACGAATTACGAATTGTTAATTACGAATTACGAATCACGAGTGTTTCATTGTTATTTGAATTTTTCCGATAATTCTACAAATTTCTTCACAGTCATTTATTAAACTTTCTGCCATTTCTTTCGACAAATAGTCTGTTGCATTTAGTAATTTTATCCAATACAAAGTTTCTCTAGCTTCTTTGTAGGTAATTGAAATTTTTGAAATAAAATCTGCTTTTGATTGCCCACCAATGGCTTCTTCTACATTTGCTCCAATAGATGTACCGCTTCGAAGCAGTTGTTTTGATAACACAAACTCTTTCTTTTCATTCCTTAAGATTTTATATGTGTTTACAATTCTAATTGCAAATGCAAAAGACTTTTCTTGTATTACATTATTTGTTTTCATTTATTCCCCAAACTTTATCAATTACAGATTTTATTTGATTTTGCTTCTCTGTAATTTTTAATTTGTAATTCGTAATTTCTACCTCATAGCCTTCTATTTCGGCTACTATTTGTTGTTGTATTTCAAGTGGCGGAAGGGGGATTTCTATTTCTGCTAAATCACTAGCAGTTATACTTGGATATTGTCCTTTACCACTCATCGCTACCATTTGTTCAACAATAACATCTTGATTTAATACATAGTAAAGATACCTTCCTAAAACATTTTCATTTTCTGAAAGTACAGCAAACCCTGTTGAAGCAATGCAATTTTAGGAACATTTTCCATATATGCAAATGCTCTTAAATTTGGTCTTACTGTCGATACTAGAACATCACCATTTTTTACAACTCGTCTTGCTCTACTTGGCGCTTCATTAGGATTTATCCATTTGTTGAAAGAAACTTTTCCTGTTCCATTTTCAACTGCTTCAATATCGATATAAGCAAACGGCTCATTCTTAAAGATTTTTATTGGGTCAATTGCTTGTGAATTTATTTTGACAACATCACCAAGTTTCACTAATTCGTAATTCGTAATTTTTAATTCTTCATTCTTAAAATACCTTTCACCACTCAACACCACATCTTTATTCGCTAAAACCGTTTCCTTTTCAACCAAAGTTGCCATTTTTTCAATTACGAATGATGAATTACCAATTACGGTTTTCAAGGCAGTAAATATTTCATCTTTTGTAATTTCTAATTCGTAATTTGTAATTATTTCCTTGTAATTCGTAATTGCCTCCAAAGCGGCAGGTAAATCGTTTTTATCAATTATTCTGCGTTGTGCTCCAAGGTCAAAACCATCGTTTTCAATTTTCAAAAACAAAATGTGTTGGCTTTTCTTCGCTAACTTTTTATCTAAAATCAATACACTTGTTTTTACTCCGCTATAGGGTTGAAACACGCCTGCGGGCAAACTAATCACGGCTATTAAACTATCTTGCACCAACATTTTTCGCAATTGTTTGTAAGCGGTTTGGCTGGTGGCTACTATGCCGTTGGGTACTACAATTCCTGCACGTCCGTTGCTGTTCAGGTGTTCGGCAATGTAATCGGTAAACAACACTTCGGCTTTGTTGGCTTGTACGCCAAATTTCTTGTGTGGTCGTATGCCACCTTTTGGTGTCATAAAGGGCGGGTTTGCCAATATCACATCAAAGGTTTCCTGCCAACGGTCTTCACTGCTCAAGGTATCGTATTCGTGTATTTGCGGTGTAGCAAAGCCGTGTAAATACATATTTGCTAAACTCAACCGCACCATATCGGGGCTAATGTCGTAACCCACTATGTTTTGCCCAAGTTTTCTGCGTTCGTCAGGTGTTAAGCCAATCACGAATTTAGAATTACGAATTGCGGGTTTGTTTTTGTCGCTGTTTGTAATTGGTAATTCGTCATTTTTAATTGAATTATTTAAGATGTGTTTGTATGCACTCAACAAGAAACCGGCCGTTCCGCAAGCAGGATCAAGCACAGTTTCGTTTTTCTGTGGGTTTACACAAGCAGTTACAAAATCAATAATGTGTCGGGGTGTTCTAAACTGTCCTGCATCGCCTTGGCTTCCCATTACACTCAACAGATACTCAAAAGCATCGCCCAACTTTTCGCTGTGGCTGTATTCGAACTCGTTGATGTATTTTAAAAATAGTTTCAGCGTGGCAGGGTCACGGTAGGGCAGGTAAGCATTTTTAAAAATGTTTCGGAACAGTTCGGGAATATTCGGATTGGTGTTTAGTTTTTCCAATGCCTCACTGTAAAGCGAAAGCATATCCTGTCCGCTTAATGATGGGTCGAATAATTTACGCCAACCGTATTTGGCATAATTGCCTGTAAAAAACTTGGCTTTGCCTTTAAATTTCTCCACGGCTTCCTTATCCATATCGTCCATAAACTTATAGATAAGAGCTAATGTAATTTGCTCAATTTGGCTTTTGGGGTCGGGCACTTTGCCTACCAGCACATCGCGGCAATCATCAATATTTTTTTTGGTTATGTTGTCGAGCATAGTCTGTTATAATCATTTCACCCCTTCGGGGTTTTATAATAATGTCAGCCCTTCGGGCTTTTTTGTTTATTCCATTACGTTTTTTTATAATCATTTCTTTTTGTTTATTCCATTACGTTTTTTTTATAATCATTTCATTCTATAATCATTTCACCCCTTCGGGGTTATTGTTTATTCCTATATCATAATCCATAATTATATCAGCCCTTCGGGCTTTTTTGTTTCATTATCTAATCCCGAAGGGATGATAATATTGTAACAAAAAATTCCCATACTGTTACCCAACCCCGAAGGGGTGGCATTATTCAATCCATTCAAACAAATATTTTTCATCATATTCCATTCCATAATTATATCAGCCCTTCGGGCTTTTTGTTTATTCCATTACGTTTTTTTTATAATCATTTCATTCTATAATCATTTCACCCCTCCGGGGTTTTTGTTTATTCCTATATCATAATCTATAATTATATCAGCCCTTCGGGCTTTTATTCATTTCATCCCATCGGGTTTTTTGTTCCATTATCTAATCCCGAAGGGATGATAATATTGTAACAAAAAATTCCCATACTGTTACCCAACCCCGTAGGGGTGGCATTATTCAATCCATTCAAACAAATATTTTTCATCATGTTCAATCTCAAACTTCTTCAAAAAATCTATATACTCTTCCCTAAACGTTTTCACTTTATGATGTTCTTCCTGATTCAAAATGTAATTGTACACATTCTCAATATGCGAATGAGAATATGAAAACGCACCATAACCTTCTTGCCATTGAAACTTTCCTTGTATCAACTTATTATCATTTATCCATTTGCTTGAGTTGTTTTTTATATCTCTAACCAAATCCGATATGAGCATAGATGGTTTCAACCCAACAAAAACATGAATATGGTCGGGCATACCATTCACTATAATTGATTTCTGGTTCTTCGCTTTGATAATCCCTGCAATATATTTATGCAAATCATCTTTCCATGCCTTTCCAATTAAATTTGCTCTGCCTTTAACTGCAAAAACAATCTGAATATAAATTTGTGAAAATGTGCCTGACATAATTAACTGTTTAAAAATTTATTCAACGGAACGTATGTCTTAACATAGTTAGGCAGTTTGCTTTTCATTTCGTCCGGCACACGGTTAAAATCATCTACATTAAACGTTGGGTTGTGATATAATTCGGTAAAATCTTGTTGGTCTATTATTTTTCTTACACTTGGATCGGTGATGTAGGCGTAAAAGAAATAGCGTAAACCTTGTAAATCATTAATGTCGGAAACATTGTTGGTGCTAAGGAATTTTTCAAATTCATCATTCAATAAATCGTCTTTCCCTTTTATTTGATTACCGAAATAAATAAGTTCCAACAATTCACGCCAACTAATTTTACGGTCAATCTTTAACGATCTGCGAAGTTTTTCCAAATCAAAATATTCTTCGGGTTTGTTGTCGTATTTCTCTTTGGCTCTTGCTGTGGCGATTTCAACATCACCTGCTTCCATCAGTTGTTTTATTTCTTCATCGGTTTTTACTTTCTCCTCAAACTGCTGAAAAAACATTCGGTCAATCTTCATTCCTGTAAAGTCAACTTGCTGTTCGTTCCAAGTGGCAATTTTGTCGTTCTCCTTGTATTCGTAACCGTCACGCTTTGGTTTTAGCGTATTGTCATCAACTGTTGGAATGTCATCGCCTTGCTTAAAGTTTTTAGGCAGTTTTAATACTTGGTCGTACTGATATTTTTCTTCAAAGTATTCGCAAGTGGCAAAGAAGTCAAAGAGCTTAAAAGTGGCTTTGTCAATGGAAATTGTTTCTTCTTCTCCCAGTTCGTTTTTGAATTTATGCTCAAACGTGTGAACACGAGTTCCACGCCCTTTTATCTGTATAAATTCTGTTGGAGAAAATATCGGTCGCATTAAAGCTAAGTTCAAAATATTGGGGCAATCCCAACCTGTGGTCATCATGCCTACCGTTACACAAACTCTTGCTTTACTAGTTTTATAAGAATCTAAAATTTCATTGCCTTTTGCAAAATTGCTAAAGCCTAATAATTTGTCGTTACTGTAATCAACGGTCATTTGCTGACTGTTTTGCACATTAGAAGTTACCTGAACGGCAAAGTCGCTTTGATACTTGCCGGGGAAATATTGATGTGCATATTCATTGAGTAATTGAGCCAATTTTGCAGCGTGATTTTGCGAAACGGCAAAAACTAAACTCTTTCCAAATTCTCCGTTAATCGGGTCTTTCAATCCATTTTCAATAAATGTTTTGCAAAACACTCGGTTGGTTTCATCGCTAAAAAATTTCCGCTCAAAGTGATTTTGTTTGTATTTCACTTCTTCCAAAACATCTTCCTGCTCGCTGGTGGCAACCGTAACCATTACGCCATAACCCTGCTCAGAAAGCAGTTTGGTAGTTACATCTGTTCTTGCATCCACAACAATAGGCTGTCGCAAATAGCCGTCTTTAGCACCGTCCACAAGCGAATAACGATACGTTGGAATGCCACTCTCACAACCAAAGGTAGTGTAAGTGTCAAGCAACATTCTACGTTCAAGTTCTCTGGGGTCTTCAATATTTTCGGTGTCCAAATGTTTTAAATAGTCCTTTGGTGTGGCTGTCAAGCCCAATTTGTAACCCAAGAAATATTCAAACAAAGCTCGGCTGTTTCCACCTCCTAACAATCGGTGCGATTCGTCAGAAATGATTAAATCAAAGTCGGTTGGTGAAAACAGTTTTTTGTATTTGTTATTCACCATTAACGATTGAATGGTAGTAACAACAATTTCTGCTTTTCTCCAGTCGTTGCGTTTTTCTTTGTAAACAACCGTTGTCAGGTCGTTCTTTAAATAGTTTGTAAAATCTTTTCTTGCTTGTTCTTCCAATTCCAAACGGTCAACCAAAAACAAAACTCGTCTTGCGTTGCCGGTTCTGTAAAACAATTTGATGATAGCAGCAGATGTCAGCGTTTTTCCTGTTCCTGTTGCCATTTCAAGCAAGAAACGTTTTTTGCCTTCGCTTACTGCTTTCTGAACGGCTTGAACTGCTTCAACTTGGTAATATCTTAAGAAGCGAAGTTTTAAATTGAAAATTAAGTCCTTCTTTTTCTGTTCGTCTTGAAACTCCGGTATTTGTTTGTAGTTTGGTAGCTGTGTCAATACAACATAGTCAGCATTTACTTCTTCGCTAACTAATTTGTTCGGGTCGGGATTGAACTCATAATATTGTTTAATGGATTCCAATGTCGGGAAAACTTGAATTGGTTCAGGATTTCCGGATTCAATGTTCCATAAATAATGAAATGTGCCGTTAGATAGAATTACAAACTTTACTTTTTGCGACTTGGCGTAATTTCTTGCTTGTTCTTTTCCAACAAGCGGATTCAGGCTTTCCTTTTTTGCTTCTAAAACAAGAACAGGATTTTGGTTTTCGTCAACTAATAAAAAGTCAATAAAGCCGTTTTTAGAATGTTCAAAATCTTCTCCTAAATCGTCCATTTTGATGGAAGATTCAAGTTTGATGGTGGCTTTACCTTTGTCCGTGTCAAAGAAACGCCAGCCAGCTTCTTCAAGCAGTTTGTTAATCTTAATTCTTGCCTTTGCTTCTTTTTCAGCCATTTAGTTCAATACAAATTTTAGTCGGTTAAAATACGATTTTTTAACTAACAAACACAGAGAATATATAAGGATACCTGATTATTTGTTCGAAAAATCAAGAAAGTTTGTTTGTGGTATGAGAAAAAACGGTTTTAAAAGATATTATTCTTTTACCACACCAAATAAGTCATAATCTTCGGCTCCTGTAATTTCAATAGAAGCAAAATCGCCCATACGTATATAATTACTGTTGGCATCAACCAGCACTTCATTATCAACCTCCGGAGAATCGTATTCTGTACGACCTATAAAATAATCGCCTTCTTTTTTATCAAATAAAACTTTAAAAGTTTTTCCAATCTTTTCTTCGTTAAGTTCTTTTGATATTTCTTGTTGAATATTCATAATGTTATCGGCTCTTTCTTTTTTTACATTCATCGGAACATCATCATTCAAGTTGTAGGCATGTGTATTTTCTTCGTGCGAATAGGTAAAAACCCCTAATCTATCAAACCGGCTTTCACTAACCCATTGAGCCATTTCTTCATATTCTTTTTCGGTTTCGCCCGGATAACCGGTAATAAGTGTTGTTCTGATAGCCACATCAGGCACCTTGTCCCGTATCATATTCACCAAATCAATTGTTTTTTGTTTGGTTGTTCCTCTGCGCATACTCTTAAGAATTTTATCACTGATATGTTGTAAAGGCATATCAATATAATTACAAATCTTTTCATTATTTTTCATAAGGTCCAGCACATCTGTTGGAAACCCCGTAGGGAAGGCATAATGCAGACGCAACCATTCTATTCCTTCTACTTCATGTAAGGCGCTTAGCAGGTCAGCCAATCTTCGTTTCTTATAAATATCAAGACCGTAGTATGTCGTGTCCTGAGCTATTAGAATAAGCTCTTTTGTTCCATTTTTAGCTAAGCTTTTTGCACGTGCCACAAGCTCTTCAATAGGCACCGAAGTATGTGTACCTCTCATTAATGGAATAGCACAAAAGGAACAGGGGCGGTCGCAACCTTCAGAAATTTTGAAATACGCAAAATGATGTGGAGTAGTCAGCAGTCTTTCGCCTAAAAGTTCTTGTTTGTAGTCGGCTTTAAGAGTCTTCAAAAGTCTTGGTAATTCGCGTGTGCCGAAATAAGCATTAACATTAGGAATTTCCTTTTCAAGTTCAGGTTTATATCTCTCGCTTAAACAACCTGTAACATATAATTTATCTATTAAGCCTTTCTTTTTGGCATCAGAATATCGCAAAATAGTGTCAATACTTTCTTGTTTTGCATTATCTATAAACCCGCAAGTATTAATAATAATTATTGAGGCATCATTCTTAGTACTTTCATGTTCAACTTCAATATTATTGGCTCGTAACTGACCCATCAGCACTTCGCTGTCAACCACATTTTTAGAGCATCCTAAGGTAATAACATTAACCTTATTCCTTTTTTGAGTTTTGGTTTTCATGGTGCAAAATTAATATTTATATCTAATCAACCGGTAATGCAAAAGAATAGCAAATAATATACAAAATAAATATGGGAAAGTATTAACTCTTATTGATAAGATAAGTTTGGTAAAATTTCCATGATGTTTATTGCACACGTTTAACCCCCTTTATCTGGATATTTAGGTGTACCTTGAGGAAATAAAATATGTTCAAAAGCAATTATTGAAAATATTTTTCAATAGCAGTGGTCAGTAAATCTTTGGTTAAAGGTTTAGGGAAATGCTCATCAAACCCAATTTCTAAGTACTTTTCGCGGTCACCTTCTAAAACATATCCGGTAACTGCAAATACTCTGGTGTTTGTATGCCTTGTGTCGAGCCTAATAGACCTTAGTATATCAACACCGTCAACAGTTTCTTCGCCTAAATTTATATCCATTAACACCAAGTCAAAAGTATTGTTCTCGAGAAAACCGTATGCCTCTGAGCTAGAACGTGCATAAGTTACATCGAACAAGGTATCAAATACTTTTTGCATCATAAAAATATTTATAAAATCGTCTTCAACCATAAGCACAGAGATATTGTACTTGCGGGTGGTTGAATTTGAGAAAATATCTTTAAGATTATTATTCATAAAAATTGGTTATTATTCATCTCTGAGTACTTTGTCCAAACATTCTAATAAATCTTTCTGCTCAAAAGGCCTTTTAATTGACGAATCGAATTGATTTAATAACGAATCGTTTTCGTGACCCATTCCCGGCAAAGCTACTAATTTTATATGTTTTTCTTTTTGATTGTTTTTTATATATTTAATTAAATCGTTTGCACTTAACCCAAAACTGTCGTATTCTGTATTTAACATAACCACATCTATACAATGCTCGTTAATAATCTTTACTACCTCGTGCGAATCTCTAGCATATAGCATTTTGAAATCATCTTCAAGATACTGTTTTAGCATATAGGAATTAATGAAATCGCCTTCTATAACGAGAATCTTTTTATCGCTGAAACTTGATTTTATTTTCTCTTTTTCCATTGTCATAAAACAAAAATATAGCGATTTAAATCACAAAAAATAAAATTTATACTAAGCCCAAGTACATTTAGATAAACTAAAATTCTACTTATAGGTAAAAAAATGTTAAACAGCCGTTTAGTTTTACGATTTAACTGATGTTTTTGAGCCATTGTCGGACTAATTTAAAGTACGATGAAATTTTATTACTATTTAAATTTTATATAGAATCTAGTGTTATGGTTTCATCAAGTCTTACTCCCTTGTCGGTTTGTTTCAATGAGCAACACTCAATTTTAGGATCATGCTCAAAAAATAAAATAATGTTTTGTTCCATCGCTTTTTGAAGTATTTGTTGCTTCTCGTTTAAGGTAAGTAAAGGCCGTGTATCATAAGCCATTACATAGGGTAATGGAATATGTGCGGCTGACGGAAATAAATCGGCCACAAATAATATTTTATGATTATTATATTGAATAAGTGGTAACATCATACTTTCGGTATGACCACTTACAATTTCGGCATTAAAATAAGACGGGAGGGTAGAGCCGGAATCAAAAAATTGCAACTGTCCACTTTCCTCAATAGGGAGAATATTTTCTTTTAAAAAAGATGCCTTTTCTCGGGCATTAGGTTTTACTGCCCATTGCCAATGTTTACTATGACTCCAGTAGGTTGCATTTTTAAAAGCAGGCTCATAAATATTTTTTTGACTATTAAAAATAATACTTCCCCCGCAATGATCAAAATGCAAATGGGTTAAAAATACATCGGTAATATCATCTTTGCTAAAACCAAGGCTTGACAATGATTTTTCGAGTGAGTAATCGCCATGTAAATAATAATGACCAAAAAATTTGGCATCTTGCTTATTTCCCATTCCGTTATCAATCAAAATAAGCCTGTTACTATCTTCAATTAATAAGCAACGCATAGCCCATGAACACATGTTGTTTTCATCGGCAGGATTTAAGTTTTGCCATATTGATTTTGGGACAACACCAAACATTGCGCCTCCATCAAGCTTAAACATTCCTGAATGTACTGTATGTAATTTCATTTTACTTGATTAACGGGTAATTGTTTGAAACTTTGTAAAAGTGGAAAATAGTACTTGAAATAATTGATTTAAGTTAGCATAGTTTTAAACAAAATAAAGTTAATTAATGAATGTTCATTTTATAGCCCTTGGTGGGAGTGCTATGCACAATTTGGCATTAGCCATGCATAAAAAAGGTTACAACGTAACCGGTTCGGATGATGAAATAGCAGAGCCTTCGTACAGCAGACTTAAAAATGCAGGGATTTTGCCCAATGCTATTGGATGGTTTCCGGAGAAACTTAATGCCAATATTGATGCTGTAATATTAGGAATGCATGCCCGTAAAGATAATCCTGAACTAATGGAAGCTCAACGCTTGGGGCTCAAAATATTTTCGTACCCTGAATACATTTATGAACAAACCAAAAACAAAACCAGAGTGGTAGTTGGAGGAAGCCATGGAAAAACAACTATTACAGCTATGATTTTACATGTTTTAAATTATTTTGATATAAAGTGTGATTTTATGGTAGGAGCTCAACTAAAAGGTTTTGACACTATGGTGCAGCTTACCCATGACGCACCAATTGCAGTAATTGAGGGTGATGAGTATTTATCTTCGCCTGTTGACCCACGCCCTAAGTTTCATTTGTATATGCCCGATATTGCTATTCTTAGCGGTATTGCTTGGGATCATATTAATGTTTTTCCAACCTTTGAAAACTACAAAGAACAATTTGAAATTTATTGCAATTTAATTAGTCAGGGCGGTACTTTAATATACTCGTGCGATGATCAGGCGGTTAACCAAATTGCAGCTCATACCAGAAGCGATATAAACCGCTTACCATACAGTGTTCCGGCTCACAGAATTGAACAAGGAACAACTGTTTTGTTACATAAAAATAGAAATGTAAAATTAAAAATATTTGGTATTCATAATTTGCTCAACCTAAATGCAGCTCGTTTGGCATGTAATCAGTTAAATATTGCTGATGAGCAATTTTATGAAGCTATTCAGTTTTTTGAGGGAGCTGCCAAACGCCTCGAAAAAGTGTATGAAAATAAGGAGGCGGTTTTTTATAAAGATTTTGCTCATTCGCCCTCTAAATTAAAAGCAACTATTGCAGCCGTTAAAAGTCAGTACCCTGATAGGAAGCTCACCGCATGCATTGAACTGCACACTTTCAGCAGCTTAAACCAAACTTTTTTGAATGAGTACAAAGATAGTATGATTGATGCTGATGTGGCGGTGGTTTATTACAACTTAAAAACTTTACAACATAAAAAGCTTCAAGAAATTTCAATTCAACAGGTAATTAATGCCTTTGGCAATAGTGGAAATTTACATGTATTTACCGAAACTGATGAAATGATAATGTTCTTAAAACAAACATTTACTACCCCGCATAACTTGCTGATGATGAGTTCAGGCACGTTTAACGGTTTGGACTTAAGCAGCTTGGCAAAAACTATATTTTTAGATTAAAATCATTTTTTTTTGTAAATTAGCTGTTCATAGGAAGTTAGAAATTTTGTTTTTTTATTTGCAATAAATTTTATTGATAAGATGATATATAAGTTTCGAATTCATTTTGAGGATTATGATGATGTTTATAGAGATATTGAAATAAACTCTCAACAAAGTTTTGAGGATTTAAAGTTAGCAATTCTTAAATCTATAAATTTTGATACTATTCATGAGTGTATTTTCTTTATGAGTGATGATTCATGGCGCAAGGGACGGGATTTAACCAAAAAGAAAGATGGTACACCTTTTGAACTTTCAAAAAGAATTATTTGCGACTTTGTAGAGGAACCACATCAAAGATTTTTGTTCATATACGACTTGAATGTGCAATGGTCCTTTTTTGTTGAGTTGCTAAAAATATCCAAGTCCGACCCAAATGTTGTGTATCCATTAGTGGTTAAGAGTTTTGGCGCTGCACCTAAGCAATACAAACCGGTATATATTGCATCACCTAGCTTTGATGATGAGGATAGCCCTAAAAAAGGGAAGAGAGGTCGTAAACCCGGATCGGTAAAAGAGATTGAAAAAGATACTATTGATGATGAAGAAATTGATGATGATTCGGATGTTGAAATTGAAGAAGATATTTCCTATATTGAAGAGTCTGATATTGACGATGGCTTTGAAAGCAAAGATGATGATGACCCGGATGAAACAGGAGGGGAGGACGATATTGATGAATACGGTAATGGATATGATGATGAGAACGAAATGTACAACAATCGTTATGATAATTCGGCCGATGATTATTAATAATTATAATGTCTAATAAGCTTCTTGTAATTGCCGGTCCTACGGCTGTTGGGAAAACAGCACTAAGTATTGAAATTGCATTAAAGTATCACACCGAAATTCTTTCAGCAGATTCCAGACAATTTTACCGTGAAATGAGTATTGGCACTGCCAAGCCAAGCATTGATGAATTAAATGCATGCAAGCATCACTTCATAGGTCATGTTAGTGTTAAACAAAACTACACCGCCTCTAATTTTGAAACAGAAGCCTTTGAATTATTAGTTCAATTGTTTGAAAAGCATAAGATATTACTGCTTAGTGGTGGTTCGGGTTTGTATATTGACGCACTTTGCAATGGTTTTGATGAAGTACCTGCCTCCAACATTGAAATAAGAGAACAACTGAAAGATTTATATCAAAAAGAAGGTATTAAAGCATTGCAGCATTTATTAATAAAATATGATGCAAGTTATGCGGCAAAAATCGATATGAATAATCCACATCGACTAATTAGAGCTATTGAAATAAATCTAATTTCCGGAATGAATGTGGGTGAATTTTATAAAAAAAACAACAAGCAAAGACCTTTTGACATTATTAAAGTTTGTTTGACTATGGACAGAAAAAGACTTTATACGCGAATAAATAATAGGGTGGATGAGATGATTGAGAAAGGGCTTGAAGATGAGGCCTTGTCTCTTTATCACTTAAAACATATAAATTCCCTGCAAACTGTAGGCTATAAAGAGTTTTTTGACTACTTTGAAGGAAAAACAGATTATAATGAAGCAGTAGAAAAAATAAAACAAAATACCCGTAATTATGCTAAGCGTCAATTAACTTGGTTTAGGAGAGATAAAGCATATTATTGGTTTGACATAGATACAGAAAAAGAAGAATTGATGCAGTTTATTGAGTCAAAAATTAGAAGCTGATAATCAATTAGAAAATATAGGGAATTAGTTGATTTAATTTGGAATAAATAAGGAAAATAAAATAGAATTAAATGAACTAAAAGTTACAGATAACATTGACAAAAAAACTTCTCCCCATTCTTGGGATTCTGTTCCAGTCGGCAAAGGTAGTGTAATATTTATCTAAAACATTTTCAACTCCGACTTTTAAGATGATAGAACTTTTATCCCAATTAAAAGATTTTGAAACAGATGAATTAAACACAGTATAGGCAGGAAGCGGCTGTTCTCCAAATGTCGGATTGTAATTTGATTGCTTTGTTGCGCCCGAAATACCTGCATTGGCCGAAAAACTACTTAGCGTATAAATAATTTCTGAATGATAACTTAATGGCTGTATTAAGGGCAAATTAATATTGTTTGCACCTATACCTCTGCGGTACAATACTTTTCCGCTCCACTTTAAGTTGCTATTATACCGATACACTAGTGATAAATTGGCATTGTACAAATGAGCATAACTTAACTGCTCATATATTCTCACCCCTGATGCTCCAATGGTCATTGCACTTAAATAACTCACCGGCATTCCAATAATATAATTGCTCATATAAAAATACGAGGTAGATAGCTTTGCATTAAAGTGTAATGATTTATAGTTCAATGAAGAATTCGCTGAAACAGATTTCTCATTTTTCATTTCCGGATTACCAATATAATCATAGCGATCAAAACTATTAAATAGATAATAACCGTAACCTTCAGAAACACTTGGTGCTCTTTCTCCATAGGCTATACCTGCCACAAAGTTCCACGGATTTTGTGTGTATTTAAAATTGACAGACAAACGTGGTAATAATCGCAATTTATTTCTTTCCAAATCATTGTAAAATATCTGAAGGCTTTGGAAACCCAAACTATCATATATTTCATTTAACTGCAGGGCAACCCCCGCATTAGCAATAGCTTCCCAATTAAAGTTGATGGGAATAATATCTTCGGCATATAAATCCACATAATTGGTGTAAACACCCGGCCAGGTAAGCATATACATGTCCTTTTGTCCAACAATATTTGAAAACATGGTCATCTCCGCTAAAGAATTGTTATGATGACCGCTTAGGTTTAATTTCCAGGAATGATCATCAAAAACACCTTCCAGCAAAGAGTAAAAGCCACCGGTACTACTTTTGCCCGGCATATCCATTCTAATAGGTACATTAGGACGTTTTGAGTCGTCCATAGCATGAGCAATAGTATTGTAATATACTTTTGTTCTCCACATCAACAAATTTTCGGAAATATGATGTTGCAAATATTCAACCGAGCCAATAAATGCTTTGGCATAAGCCACATCCATAGGTAATGCCGGATAACCAATATTTATGGCGTGATCGTATATAAAGGATGATTCAATTTGTTTATGTTCAGTAATTTTTACTCCAATATTGGCCGAGGTATTAAACTTAGTATATTGCGAGTATGGAATCAATATTCCTTTACCTGCCTTGTAGTTTTCGGCATCTCTGAAAGTAAAATCAAAATCAGTATAAAAACGTTTGCTGCTTTGTGATAAACCAAAGCCTCCTATTTTTTGTAAATTATTTGATTCCAAACCTCCAAATAGTAAACCTTTAAATTGTTTTTCACCAAAGCTGCTTTTTTTACGAACTAAATCAAGGCTTCCGGCAATCGTTGCTCCTCCTGTTGAGCCCGACTGTCCATGATGTAAATCGGCTTTCTCTAAATTTGTGATTTCAACATAAGAAGTAACAGGATCCATTTTATCGGTACAGGCCGAGTAGATTCTCATGCCATCAATAGTAATAACACTGCGTTCTGTAGCCATTCCGTTAATATAAGGTTCAGAAGCATAACTACCTCTTTGTATCATATTTACGGCATCGGTACTTTCCAGGTATTTTTCCAGATTTGATAATGGCTTGGTTGTTTTATCGCTTAAAGAGGTATTTGAAATGATAATTACTTCATCTAAATTCTGTCGTTTAAGTGTATCCCCTTGTGGGGCATTGTTTTGTCCAAATGCTACACTAATACTATGGCAAGCAATAAATAAACAGATATATATATGAGGAAATTGAGATTTCATGTAGAAACATAGTTAAGATGGAAAGATTTTAAAGTTAAATCATTAAAATTCAATTTCAAAATATATACTACTCTCTCCAACGGTTACAGAAATAGCTTCGCCTTTTAAAATATTTCCGTTAGAGTCTTCAAGAATTAAATTTATTTTCCAATAACCTGTCATGGTAAGATTTAGTTGACCATGATAAAACTCGGCATTAAGTTGTGTTAAGTTAACATTGTTAGGTGAGCTATGATTATTCATTCCAGGCATTCTTGGGTCAATTAAAATTTTATAATTTGATACCGGAACAAAACTTGATTGGCTTTCCATTTTAAATAAAGCCGCTTTAATATTATTTACTCCTACTTTAGGAACACTTGGTTCTATTAGGGCAATAATATATTTATTATTATCACTTCCAACAAAGGAGACATACTTTTTTCTAGCAGATTCAACAATTTCTATTTTATCACTTACCGAAAAATTTGTACCGTTTACAACATAATTCAAAGTAAGAGTCCAAAATTCAGAACTATTGCCGGCCATTTGAAAAATAATATTACCGGTATATACCGTAGTTGAGTTAGGCTTCTTTTCAATTCCCGAAACCGGTGAGCCATGTGCCATTGAAGTCATTTCCATCCATGTTGACCAGGTGGCTGTGGCATTGTCAACATAAGAGCCATTAGGATTTTTAATGGTAAAATATACTTGATTATAACCGGTTTGAAACTTGCCGTTAGAAGTATAAAATTCAACCGTATGAGTACCATTATTCATTGATTTTATCAGTTGTAAACCTTCTGTTTCTGAAGGATAAATACAACTACCGTCATCTTTCTTGGCTTTTTTATTGTAGTTGCTTGCTTTTTCATCAGTACATCCCTCTTTTTTACAACCGGTAAATGAAACAAACATTACACTAATGAGTAGAGCTTTTATGAACACTGAGTATTTAATAGCTGATTTCATTATTATTTGGTTTAATGATTTATTCTACAATAGTACCTTCAAAAAAATGTATATAAAATGACTAAAATCAGTAAAGAAATATATTATCATTCCTTAACAATTTTAAAGAATTGTTATTTTTCAGAGATAAAACTCTCCGTAAGGAATCCTTTACTGTTGCAATTAATAACCTATAAAACAAACCAATTATTCATTTTCGGTTTCGGGTTCGTACCATTCGCCACGATGTGGGCGTAGTTTATCGCGATATTCAATCATTTTCTCTTCCGGAACAATAAAATATGCAATAGAATACATGGAGCTTAATTCTTCAAAACCTACTAGGTTTTTTTCTACTTGATTATCTTCTGCAAATTCAGTTAAATGATGCGCATGATGCTCAGCAGTACCCCGTGCATCGGGTCCCCTAAAATCCCATATCAATTTAATTTTCTTCATATCTAATGCTTGATTTGGTAAAAATAATTATATCAACTTGCCAAAAACCTCTTTAGCCTTGGTGTAGGCGTAATTAAGTTCGGTATTATTTAAACCATGATTAATTTGGTGCTCCTCAAAAAACTGAATTAAACTTTCTGTAGCCAAGTTACCTGTAAGTTCTTCTTTTGCCATAGGACAACCCCCAATACCATGTATAGCACCATCAAATCTGCGACAACCTGACTCATAAGTAGCTTTAATTTTTTCAAAACGAGTTTCAGGAGTGGAGTGTAAGTGAGCTCCTATTTCGGCATTTTTAAACTCCGGAATAACTTTACCAAATAGGTCATTTATGTTTTCTTTGTTTGAACAACCTATAGTATCTGACATAGCAAAAATTCTAATCCCTCTTTCATATAATTGGGCTGTATATTTTACTGCTATATCACCGTTCCATATATCTCCATAAGGATTCCCGAAGGCCATGGAAATGTATATCACCAGTTCTTTTCCATGTTTTAAACATAAGTTCTGAATATCTTCAACACGCCCTAACGATTCGGTTATACTCGAATTGGTATTACGTTGCTGAAAAGTTTCTGAAATAGAAAATGGGAATCCTAAATATTTAATTTCTTCAAAATGGCAAGCGTCTTCAGTACCCCTTTGATTAGCAATAATTGCTAATAATTTTGATTGGGTTTTGCTTAAATCTAATAAACTTAAAACTTCTGCCGTATCGCGCAGTTGCGGTATAGCCTTAGGAGATACAAAACTACCAAAGTCAATAGTGTCAAACCCTACTTTTAATAGTTGATTAATATAGTCGGCTTTTACCTGTGTGGGAATAAACTCATGAATTCCCTGCATAGCATCGCGCGGGCACTCAATTAATTTAACTTCTGTGCTCATAAATATTATTTCTTAAAATTTCATTATTAATCTCTTTAATTAGTCTTGGGCCTTCGTAAATAAATCCGGTGTAAAGTTGTATTAAACTTGCCCCGGCTTTTAGTTTATCAATCGCATCTTGTGCACTGTGTATGCCTCCAACTCCAATAATTGGAAATTTTCCCCCGGATTTTTCATATAAATATCTTATAACTTCTGTTGAGCGTTGTTTTAATGGTTTGCCGCTAATGCCACCTGTACCAAGTTTTAGGGCATTTTCTTTTTCGGCATGAAGCAAATTCCGGTCAATAGTGGTATTGGTTGCAATAACACCATGAATTTTTGTTGTATTTACAATTTCTATAATATCATCAAGTTGCGAATTGCTGAGGTCGGGTGCAATCTTTAACAAAACTGGTTTTACTTTTTCTTTGGTATGGTTAAATTTCATTATTTGTTTCAAAATATTTGTCAAAGGTTCTTTCTCTTGCAAATCGCGCAGATTTGGGGTGTTAGGCGAACTTACATTGACCACAAAATAATCTACCACATCATATAAAGTTTCAAAACATTTCAGGTAATCATTTACAGCATCTTCGTTAGAGGTAATTTTATTCTTTCCAATATTACCGCCAATAATAATATCTGATTTATTCTCTTTTAATCGCATAGCGGCTGCCAACGAGCCCTCATTGTTGAAACCCATACGGTTTAGAAGTGCTTCTTCTTTGGGTAATCTGAACAGCCTTGGCTTGTCATTTCCAGGCTGAGCCAAAGGGGTTACCGTACCAATTTCAATAAACCCAAAACCAAAATTTTTAAGTTGATGAAACATCTTGGCATCTTTGTCAAAACCTGCGGCTAAGCCTACTCTGTTCTTAAAACTTAACCCAAACAGGTTAACTCCTAGGTCGGTATTTTGTGTATAATATATTTTTCTACAAATCGTAGATGCTCCGGGAATTTTAAAAAGAACTTTAAGTAAGAAAAAAGTAAAATAATGTGCTTTTTCCGGTGTAAGCAGAAAAAGAAACCATCTTATAAATTTATACATAATGGCATTTTCCTATTTATTAATACAAATCTTTTTGGTGTATTGTGACTGACTTGTATTGAACACTATATGATATACACCGGCATCATAAGATGTGCAATTAATGAATAAATTTTTGCTCCCTGCTTGAATTTCTCCGTTGAATAACTCGTCAATCTTACGCCCAACCATATCATATACCGCAACATTCAAGGAGGTACTTGAGTTACTATAAACCGGAATACAACTAATGGCATTACCCGGATTAGGATAAATATCTTTAATCTCAAATTCGTTTTCAACTCCAAAAATATGAGCAGTGGTTATATCAACATTAAATTTCCAGTAGCCCAAGGGAGCAGTTATAGGTCTTACCTGGTGCTTGCCGGAATGGCTAACAGCATCAATATAATAATATACTGTTGAACCTGCTGCTTGAGCAGGTATATAGCCGGTCCAGTTGTTATTGGCGGCATTGGTTAAAGTCATGGGTACTGATTGATAACCTTGGGAAGTATCGGTAGTAAAATATATGGCTGCCTGCTGAATACCGCTCTTGTGTTTAATAAAAGCATCAACCTGATAAGGAGTTGAACTATTACCGGTATTGGGTAAAGGTTGATGACTTATTAATAAAGGATTGTAGGCACCAACTGTATTGGTAATACAGTGTATAGCTCCCAATTGAGAAATTATGTTCGATGATGAATTATCACAGTCTATTCCAACAATATTATAGCCGGGCAAAGCATTTCCTAATATTCGGGCAGCAATAGTATCGTACTCCTGACGATAATAAGGAACTATTACAGTTTTATTGATAAATACACAATTAGTGTAAGTGCGATAAGAAGCGTTTCCAAAAGGACTTCCGGGATTAGCCCCTGAACTACTTGGAGGCATAGGTATGCGTATAACTTTATAAGGAGTACCAAAAATAGAATTAAAATTGCTCAATACATATTGTAGGTTAGCCTCTATTTGCGGACCATCGGAAATACCCTGAGGATATTCTCCTACCAAAAGTGTTTCTTCGTCAAGTAATTTTATATGCATATCAATATGATGTATCACATCATACGGTAATGCTTCCATTTTTATATAGCGATTTATACCTTGAAATTTTTTTACAATAGTATCAATCTGTGCTTCAGTTTTGGCACTTACACCATACGGATTTCCGGCTTCATTTTCGTTTAATATAAGCTTTGAGGCAAAGGCTGTCCCAAAGCCATCAACCATCCAATTGCCACCGGTATTCACAAGGTCATTAGGTGCTTGAGTAGTGCTGTACAAAGGAATTCCCATAAAGTTCATTTGTGCCACAGGCATTATATCATCATCAGGTCTTGGTCGGTTATAAATCCATTCTACCATAATGAGCGAGTCAACATCGTTAAGATATGCTGTGTGAGCACTATAATCACGAAGCCATATACTATTAAATGATGTAATCAAATATTTCACATTAGTAAGCGGTATGTTTTGTTGGATTAAATAATTTTTTACTTGGTTTGAGTCTGTGCAACTGATTATAACTTCACATTCTTCCTGTGCAGCATCAACTATTTGTGATAAAATTGAGGGAAATCCTGTCCAGGTAATCAGCAATGCTTGTACTTCTTCCCACTCGGCTGCGGTACGTACCGGCAAGGTAGGAGGGCTGGTAATACTATTGATACCTCTATGAGGAGTTGTTAAATTCAAAGGAAGCTTTTGTATTTCATCCTGAGTAAGAAAATGAGGTAAATTTTCTTGTGCCCTAACAGTCATACTAACTATAATAAAAAGTGCTATAATTGTATAAAATTTAGTATTCCGATTAATCATTGTTTTTTATTTTTATTGGTTAAAATTAAATATTTATTTTGAAATATCAGTCCTTATCAGTATACAAATATTTTATACTTATTAACCTTGGCTTGGCAATGTTTTTGTGCGGAGTTAAACATGCAAATGCCCGGCAAAGTGATACGGCAGTTGTTAATAACAAACGACTTAGAAATGTTGTTATAGCTGAAAGTTCTATATATGGACTTAGCATGACCGGTCTGTACCAGTTGTGGTATAAAGGTTACCCGAAAGAGTCATTTCATTTTTTTAATGATAACAACGAGTGGTTACAGATGGACAAATTAGGTCATGCATTTTCTGCATATTATGTGGGATTGGTAGGAATGGAGGCACTTAGGTGGTCAGGCGTTGATAAAACAAAAAGTATTTGGCTTGGTGGGGGGTTGGGTTTTATTTTCTTATCAACCATTGAGGTGTTTGACGGATTTTCAGGTGGTTGGGGCTTTTCTACGGGTGATATGATGGCTAATTTGGGTGGGTATTTATTATGCGCAGGGCAGCAGCAGTGGTTGAATAAGCAAATAGTAATGCTTAAGTTTAGTTATTCTCCAAGTCCTTACGCTACAGCTAGACCTAATGTATTGGGTTCAAACTATGTTCAGAGCCTGTTTAAAGATTACAACGGACAAACCTATTGGTTAAGTTTTGCCCCGGCCGATTTTATGGCTGAGGATATTAAGTTTCCAAAATGGTTGTCTTTAGCGGTTGGTTATAGTGCCTCAGGCATGTATGGTGGGTTTAATAATATTTGGGAATCGAAAGGAGTAAGCTATGATTTTAGTAGTGTAGAACGAAAAAGAGAATTGTTATTTTCATTGGATATAAATTTATGGCGGGTAAAAACTCGTAACAGAACTCTGAACAATGTTTTAAAAACCATTGGATTTATAAAAGTTCCTTTTCCGGCTTATGAATTTATGTCAAAGAAATTTTATCCTTTTTATTTCTAAGAAAATTTTATTCAACTGTAATACTAACCTTATCAAGCCAAATTTTTTCTTTCCCTGAATTGCTAAAATATAAATTACATTTTCGCGAGTTTATCAGATTAATATTTTCTTTTAAGACAATTTGGTAGCTACTAAAATTTGAGTGTTTTTTTACCGGAATTTTTCCCAAATTAAAATCATTTAACTTTATGTTTAACTCGCCTTCATTTATTGGACAGCTCATACTTAATATTATTTTACTTCCTTTCTTTAAATTTCCATTAGCTGTAAACGCAATGTTTAACGAACTGTCAATAACAGCGGCCGTAGTATAATCTATGTAATCATTACTACTTTTACTTTGTGTTATTATATTTTGACTGTATAGCTCAGCTTCAAGAATTACATTTTTACTCCAATAATAGGGATGTTTGTACTCATGCCATTGGTCTAATTGATAAAATACAGGCTTGTCTTCTTCACTGTAAATGTAAACACTTCCTTGTCTGCGCGCCTTAACATTGATTGACTTGTGACCTAAATTTACACTGATATTTTTTTCAAACCCTATACCTTTATTATAATTAGTTCCTGTTTGCCAAGTGCAGGCTATTAACCATACTTTCTTTTGATTCATTTTTCTGATAACCACCGGGACATCGCTTTCAGGGTATTGAATAATTTCATTAGTGTTAGTAATTTTTCCCTGGCGAAGAATTTCTTCATAAAATGAGGTTATGGCTTGTGCATACGCTGGTATAACAGCCTGCCATACGTAATTTTCGGGAATTGCTACATGTTTTCCGGTATTAAAAAATCCGGTATAGTAAAATTCAGCTCCCATGGCGCCCAACAGTTTAAGTAGTCCCAACCATTGCGCTGGTCGTATATTGTTGGTTTCAACACTATCCCAACCGGCAGCTACAAAGGGCGAAAATAGGTTGTCTCCTAAATCAATTTCGGTTTTACGACTTATTTCCAGCCATTTTAATCCATGCCAAGGTCCTTTCCATGTTTTCCAATTATCGGGATAACGCGGGTAAAAGTCAGGGGTTGAATAATATTGATTATTGATTTTAGAGTTAGACTCACGTACAATTTTGTAATCATGTCTGAATTTATTTTGACCGTCAATAGCGTACACCGTATAAAGGCAGTTGGCCAAAGGAGCCTTATTCATAAATGAATTTCTGAAAGCCAGCTCTTTCTCTAATCTTTTTTTTGCCTGATATTCATTCCAACTTAAATCAGGATATTTATTTTTATCGGAAACAACTCTTTTGTCTTGCGAAAGCATTTTGTCATCATAAAGTCTAAAAACCTCACCATTATCATTAATCATTTGTAATGGTCTTTTCAAGGCACTTAATAATGAGTCAACATACATTGATTGGGTTAAAAAATCGCATTTAAGTGATGAAATTGAAGTTATAGGACTGGAGTATTTTTTATCCAACAATTTTCCATTGCTGTCATGTAAATAACAGCTATCGGGGAGTTGATGATTGGTAACAAAGGGATATTTGCTGTCGCAACCAATTATGCCTGATTTTACCGGTTGCACCTGCGCCCAAAAACTTATCGCAGCAGTGGGCAATTCAGGGTGTTTATTGGCATAGTTTACCCACAAACCAATACTTGAGCTATCTCGGTAATTTTTGTATTGTTTTAAATTATTGCTTACTAAAAAATAATAATTCCAATGATAGGCCAACTCGCTTTGTATCATTGTTGATAGAGAATAACAATCTTTAATCTTATATCCTTTTTGTAGAAGTCCACCCAAATACAAAGGATCCATCCATAAAAAATTGGGCAATAAACCATGATTTTCTTTAAATTGAGGGTTGGGGAAACTCCTCAATTGGTCTAAAGCACTAATATTTACCTTCGGATGTCCGGGAGCATATTCAAGACTATCAATTTCAGAATTACTTAAAGAGTTTTTAATATTTTGGTATAAATTTTCGGGGCATGACAGTAGAAATACTGTAATGATAGTTAATGTTATTGATATTTTAACGATTCCCGGGTAAACCAAAATATTGAAGATTTAATTCAAATAAAGTTTGGTTGATTATATTGCTGATAACCACTTTTAAGTATTACGAGAGAAAAAAAATAATAAAAGGAATAAAATTTTTTTAATCATAAGCATAGCAGCGTTCTTTTTCATCAAGACCATCAGCATCCTTCCTACAAAATCTGTATCCAATTATTATTTCGTGCGAATTAGCTGCGCCATATCTAACCTTTGAGGTTACATAATCAAATGCATAACCTAATTGAAATTTCTTAACCCTGAACTGAACTAAGGCACATACAGCATCTCTTTTTCTGTAAATAAATCCCCATCTGAAAACATCATTATAATCAATCAAAAAGCCAACATCTAAACCAATAGGAGCGCCCATTGCATATTTTACATTAATAGATGGTAAGTACGAAAACTCTTTCCTATTACCCGGAATACTTGCACCTGTTGTAAAGTAATGAGTACGATCCAGAGCACTATTAAAACCATAAACAGCATTTAATTTTCTTTGTAGTGCATATTTCATTGAATATCCTAGGAAAAAGTTCGGATTATAAAGCATAATACCCGGATTAAGGTCGGGATAAATAATAACTTTTTTTGATGCTCCAATGGCAGGGTCATCGCCTCTGGTTAAGGTTACATTATCACGTATAAAGCCATATTGAATTAAACCTGCAAAAACTCCTGTAGATAAATAAAAATCACTCGAAAGAGGCACATGAAAAGAATAATTTAAATTAAAAGAATTGCGTGTAGTAGGACCTGTCATGTCACGCTCTTGATAAAAGCCCAAAACATTTTTCCTCTTATTGTAAGGGGTTTTATTTTTTAGTACCCCGTGAACGCTGAAGAACTGATCAACAGGTGCACCCTCAAAACCCCACCATTGCTTTCGATATCCGACTTTGGATTGAAGACATTTAGTTGAGCCGCCTGCGGCCGGATTTACCCCAAAGTAATTAAGTATATATTGAGTATATTGTGATGTTTGCTGTGCTTTAACATGGAAAACGCCCAAAAACAAAAATAATACAAGTGTTATGCTTATTGTTTTTATGGATAGCCTCATATTGATTAATTTTTTATTCTTTTCTTGAACTTATCTAATAATTGTAATTCCACCGGTGTATTCATACACTTTATCTTCTTTAGGGTATTTGAATCTTAAAACGTAGTAATAGGTTGCATCAGGAAGAGAAGCACCATCCCATTCATTACCTGTTTTATAGTCTTTTACATAGTACACCTTATCGCCCCAGCGATTATATACATTCAATTCTACATTTTCGTAATATTCAGTATTGGTAATTATCCAAATATCGTTAATTCCATCACCGTTAGGGGTAAAAGTGTTAGGTATTTTAATTAAAGGGATTACCCTTACTGTTATTCTGTCTTTACACATACATCCTTCGCTTGTTAAGGTTGTAAAAGTATAGGTGGTAGTAGTATTGGGATACGCTATAGGCGACAATAATGAAGAGTCACTTAAACTTTCGCTCGGTGACCAGTAAAATTTATTACCAATTCCTTTGGTAGCGTTAAGTTGTACATTCTGACCAAAAAAAATAGTTACATCAGGGCCGGCCTCACAATCAGTAAGCTCCACAAGACTTCCTTGCATTTGTACTGTTTTTGAGAAAGTACAGTTGTTATTATCTGTGATAGTTACTGTATATACCCCTTCAAACAAATTATTAAACGTGTTGTTAGAGGTAGGAGAAGAATTATTCACAGAATATTTATATGGAGCTGTACCTCCGGTAACACTTGTTATTTTTATTATTCCTAAGGCACCTTTACAAGCAATTGGTGTAACCTCAATTGTAGCATCAGTAATAGGAGAGGGAGTAGATATAACAATATTATTAATGGTGAAAGGACAACCATTGTTATCTTCAAGAATAACACTATATGTTCCTGCCGGTAAATTGTTGAATACTCCGGTGGTGTTATTTTGTACTCCCGGGCTTAATATATAGTTGCCTATTGTAACTGATGAGGGTTGATGCGAAACTGTTATTGTGCCTGTATTACCGTTACAAGAGGTGGGCGTTGTTGCTGCTGAAGCTGAGCTAACACCTCCGGTTACCGAAACTGTTATATTTACGGTAGTATCGCAGGTTCCATCAGAAATGGTAACCGCATATACACCACCCGACAGGTTAGAGTAAGTATGATTGTTGGGAGGGGCAGAAGGAGGAATAAAAGGTCCGCCCAATAAAGAAAAAGTGTAGTTGCTTGTTCCGCCTACAACATTGTTAATGCTTATAGTTCCATCTGCATTTAGGCAGGTGGCATCCGTTGAGCTTACGGTAAACTGAAATATATTATTACATTGTGCCTGAACAGAACTATTCTGAAACACTAATAGTCCTAAAACAATAACTACAAATCTTATGTATGCTTTAAACATTTACAATTACTTTTTACTTTTATTTTTTGAATATAACAACAAACTTAATTGTTTTTTTGTGAACTCGAATCTTTTTTGTAAACTTATTTAAGGGCTTAAATATAAAAATAAAGATTTAATAATCTTTTATTTTGATTTATGATCTAAGCTTTCATAAATTGAATTATTACTGACGTACTCTGAAACAATTGCTTTTAATTGCTGAACTATTTTCATATTATCTTGGTTTTGATATAGATTTATTAATTTAATAATTTCAGGGTTAACCTTTTCATAATTCTGGGCATTTATTTTAGCAATCATAATTTGTTTATTATGTGTTGGTAGGGTATTTTCCGAATTATTCAACAATTCTTCATATAGTTTTTCTCCCGGGCGCAACCCGGTGTACACTATTTCTATATCTTTTCCTAAAGTTAAGCCGCTTAAACGTACCATTTTTATGGCCAAATCTTTAATTTTAACCGATTCACCCATATCGAAAATATATATTTCGCCACCATTGCCCATACATCCGGCCTCGAGCACCAACTGACATGCTTCGGGAATGGTCATAAAATAGCGTGTTATGTCGGGGTGAGTTATGGTTATTGGGCCTCCATACTCTATTTGTCTTTTAAATAAAGGAATAACCGAGCCATTTGAGCCTAACACATTTCCAAATCGGGTTATAATAAATTTTGTACTTCCAGTTTGACTTAATGCCTGGGTGTAAATCTCTGCGGCTCTTTTTGATGCTCCCATAACACTGGTTGGATTTACTGCTTTATCGGTTGATACCAGCACAAATTTTTCTACCTTATGTTTTACGGCAAGGTCTGCTACAATCTTAGTTCCACCTACATTAGTATAAATAGCCTCTGAGGGATTCATTTCCATAAGTGGAACATGCTTATATGCTGCGGCATGATATACAATTTGTGGTTTAAAATGTTGAAAAACATTTTCCATGCGTGTTAGGTTAGTAATGTCGGCAATTACTTCTTCAAATGATGTTTTTTTAAATTCATTCAATTCATTAACCAAATCATATATGGCACTTTCGGCCTGGTCAAGTAAAATTATTTTTTGGGGACTGAAATTAATTATTTGTCTTACCAATTCGCTGCCTATTGAACCTGCTGCACCTGTTACTAAAACTATTTTATTTTTTAACTGGGTCAATATTTTTTCTTTATCCAAAACTATCTCATCGCGCTCTAATAATTCTTCTATACGTATTTTTTTGATTTGCTTAAAACTCAATTGCCCGTTTATCCAGTTGGCTATTGGGGGCACATTTAGTACTCGGGTGTTGTATTTTAAACATTTTTCAACCAATATTTGTTTCTTTGATGCCGGAATATGAACAGAAGAAATGATAATAAAAGTGATATCCATATTCTCTAATAAAGAATCCAACTCATCAGTATGATATATTTTTACCCCTTCAATTTTTTTACCTTTCTTTTTCCGGTTATCATCAATAAATGCTACAACTTTATATTTAGTTCCTGCATCTTTATCAAGTGTTCTTAAAGTAATTACTCCGGCCTCACCGGCTCCATAAACTATCACTTTGGTTTTGGCTCTACTCGGATTTTTTAATTCATAATACAATACCTTAACCAAGGTGCGCGATGCTATTAAAAAGAAAATTGAAGTAATAAAATCAAGTATGATAATAGAGGTAGGTATAATAAACTTAGCTTTAGTTAAATATGAAATGACATCAATAAATACAAAAACTAAAGAACCTAGGGTAATAACCGTAAAAATCTTTTGTGCATCTTTTAAACTGGTGTACCTTATTATACCTGAATAGGTTTTTCCTATAAAAAAACTGATACTTCTTACGGCTATGATTACACTAATTACAATTGGCATATCAGCCAAATCAACAGCCGGAATATTAAAATTAAATCTTAGTAAATAGGATAAGAAAATGGAGAAAAAGCAAATTGTTATGTCCAGAACAAAAACAATCCATCTTGGTGTATTTTTTTTAGGAATAATCATTATTGCTTTATTATATATTAAAGAGTTGCATCAATTGTTTCATATCTTTTACCTTTTGCTTGGCCCCAAACTTATCAAATGAAAATATCAAATTGTTTACCATTCTTTTTATTATTTCTACATGGCTGCATGGATAAAAATAATTATCGTTGGGTGCAAGTTTTAAGTGATTTAAGTAGGTTGTTATTTCAGCACGATTAAAGATGACCCCACGACTAAATGCGTTAATATAAAAAAGTACCTCATTATTATCTTCAGAAACAAATGCCAATACAAAATGTTGTGGTAAATTTACACCATAAACAGGAACATTTAATTGACGGGCTACTAACATATATAATAGTGATATAGAAAGTGGGTTTCCTTTTTTGGATTCCATAACTATATTTATAAAAGAATTGTTGGGATTATGAAAATCAGAATTATTTCCCGAAAAACCATGAACCTCAAACAAAATATGATTAAAAATTTTAACTTGCTCCAAGGCCGTTAAATGCGGAGTAAGTTCAATCCAAACATCTTGTACCAGTTGCTCAATATATTTATTGATTTTGTTTTCGTTTAAGTCAGGAAACTGATATTTGGAAATAATAAGCGCACCTTCTAATAGATTTTTTCCACCAGATTCAATCCAACTCTTTAATTTACTTTGTGTTTGTTGAAATTGGATCTTTTGAATGAGGTTTTCAATCCTCTGCTGTTGCAGAATACTTTTACTATTCTCCCAAGCATTCTCCAAATCTACAATAGTGTTTACACCTTCTGCCAATATTTTCTCATTAACTTGTCTGAAAATACTTTCATCAGGGTCATCCAATAAGCTAATAAGAGCATTTAACTCGTTGTTGTTCATTCTGTAATATTTTTTAATAAAATATTAAGTATATTTTATTAGGTAAATATCTAAGAAAAACAGCTATGAAATGCTTAACCTCTGTAATATTATTTTAACTAACTTATCAACAGTAATTTTATAATCCTTACTGTACTCCTTTTTTATTCTGTTAGCTATAATAGCACAAGCCGTAATGGCCTCATGTCCAAGTAACTTACTCAGTCCAAGCAAGGCCGAGGTTTCCATTTCAAAATTTGTAATTTGTTTGTCTTTGTATTTAAAGCAGGTAAGTTTTTCGTTTAAATCACTTATGGCAGTGTTTAGCCTTAACTTTCTACCTTGCGGACCATAGAACCCACAGGCAGTTGCTGTAATTCCTGTATTCATCCCTTCTTTTAAAAGATTAAATAAAGTAATACTACTTTTAACCAAATAGGGATGATTTAGAGGGCTTTGCCATTGTGTTTGTTGAATAAACTCTTGCAATAATACTTCTTCTTCAGTAAAATTATGTTTGTAAAAATGCAACAAACCATCCATGCCTAAGCCGTACTCCGAGAGAACAAAGGAGTCAACATCAATATTAGCCTGCAAAGCACCTGAGGTGCCAATTCTAATTAATCTTAAGGCAGTATGTTCAGGCTTAGGAGTTCTGTTGATTAAATCAATATTAACCAAAGCATCTAATTCATTAATTACAATATCTATATTATCGGTACCAATACCTGTACTTACCACACTAAAACGAGTTTTGTTATAATAACCGGTATGAGTAACAAATTCTCGGTTGCTTACTTTATGTTCTATTTTATCAAAATTTCCCGAGACCATTTCAACACGACCCGGATCGCCCACTAAAATAACGGTATGCGCCAACTGTTCGGGCAATAAATGTAAATGAAATATGCTTCCATCGGGATTTATTATTAATTCAGAATCTGGAATTTTGTTTGCCATATAGATATTTATTTATATTTTGTTTTGTTTCTGATTTATATCTAAGATATTTGCCAAAAATATTCATTTTTTATGATTAACCCTAATTTTAGAATATTAGTTTCACTTGATTTAACTGAGCAGTCAATACATGCTGTTAATTACGCTTGTGTTTTATCTAATCAACTTGGGGCATCGGTTTATTTTTTATATGTTGTTGAAAATGAAAAAGCACCTTTGGAACAGGAGAATAGTAAATCAACTGAATATATCAACAAGGTGCTCTCAAAATTAAAACCCTTCTTAGAACATTGCAATAATGCCAAGCATTTTAAACCTTCTAATATTTTTGTAGAGTATGGCAAAGTATATGAGCAAATTACCTTAAAAATCAATGAAGTTAAAGCTAATTTATTGATTATGGGCTGTAATAGCACTGATAATAGCAAAAATCGTTTCTTAGGTTCAAACACCCTAAGAATTATGCGAAGCAGCGAAGTGCCTGTAATTACCTGTAATGCATATAGTCGCTTGCAACAGTTTAATAGAATAGTTTTACCGGTTGATTTAACCAAAAATTCTAATTCTAAACTACAAAAAGCAATTTCATTTATTAAATTAAATCCAGATATTATATTAAGTATAATATCTGTGGTGTTTGATGCCGATGAGTTTTTAATTAATCGTTTAGGTCAACAAATGGTTAGTATTAAAAATATTTTAGAGAAAAATAATATTAAATTTACTGCCGAAATTATTAAAGCCTCATTAGGCTACGAGTCGTTGGGAGAAATATTAACTGATTATGCCCGTAAAGTTGAAGGAGATACTATCATGTTAATATCGCAACAAGAAATAAGCAATACCCCATATTTTGTAAGTTCATTGGCTCAAGAAATTATTAATATTTCTGAAGTTCCGGTAATGACTTTTGTACCTTAAAAATATCTTTTCTTGTTCTGCTTAATATGAATAATTCTTCATATTAAGCATTCTAAACAAGTAGGAATAGATGTATAGAAAAATGTGTCTTTTAAAATATGTATTATTTCCTAATTAACAAACTGCGGTTTATAACTTAATAACAGTATTTTACACATATACCAAATATAGTAATAATATTGTTCTTAAAATTAAAACTATGGTTATGAAACATTTTTCATCATTAATTATTTTTGTTTTAACCTTATTGTGTGTAACAAAAACTCAAGCCCAAAAATCTAAAGAAGAGAGTGCTAGTGATGATTTTCTTGTCATTCAAGGAATAGTGGTGGATAATGAAACAAGATTGCAAGGAGTTACCATTAGATTGTTTAAAGGAAACTCAAAAATTGACTCTGTTTATACCGGGAAAAACGGGGCCTTTCAGTTTAATTTAGGAAAAGATTATTTATATGCTATTGAATATAGTAGAGTAGGATATGAAAACACTTGCGTACTTATAAATACAAATCGTTGGGATGTTGATGCTCAAGATGAGGATAACGGCTACCAAATAGATTTTGAAGTTGAACTTATTCCTGAAATTAGTAATAAGAACACTATGGGTTTATCCCCTGAAGATATAGATATACTTGACTTTCCGAAAGTATTAATTGGATATAAATCGGGCGAAGATGAAGGTTTCTATAGTGATAAGAAGTATGTTAAGTCCGTAAAAGAATCATTGAAAAAAATAAAAACCGCTTCCAAGAAAAAATAATTTTTTTACTTCATTTTCTTTTTAACTTTGCTTTAGGGTAAATTAATCCATATGATTAACCATAAAGTAAATCTAAAATACATATATAATATATTAATTGTATTATTATTATTTTGCTTTATTAAAGGGTATTCTCAACAAAATTATACACTGTATAATATGAATAGTATTAGTCAGAGTATTTATTGTAACCCTTCAGTTTTTCCAATCAATACCATTAATGTAGGACTACCCTTATTATCATCTAATTACTTAAGTTTTTCTAACTCTGCATTTAGTTATAACGACTTTATTTATAAACGTAATGATGACTCATTGGTTTTTGATATGAATAAGGCCATTGGAAAAATGAAAGATAGCAACTATTTGTTAGCACAAGGGCAAGTTGATTTGCTATCGGTTGGATTTATTATTAAAAAAAACTATTTTAATATTTCCATTATTGACAAGTATAGTGGTATATTAAATTATTCAAGGAACGTTTTTGATTTTTTTTGGAATGGTAATGGATCTGACATAGGCGAGACTATCAACCTCAATTTAGGATTGCAATATAGCCACTACAGAGAGTATGGAGTAAACTATGTACGCAAAATAACCCCAAATTTAACTGCCGGGGTTAAACTTAAGTTTTTACAAGGATTCGAAAACATTAATACGCAAAGTTCAGATTTTGCATTATATACCGATCCTAACGATTATTCCCTTTTTATCCAAAGCAATATTTTAATTAATAGTTCCGGGGTACTAAAAAACACTTTAGATGATTATCGTTTTACAAAGTCAGCTTTACGCTTTGAAAATACAGGTACTGCTTTTGATTTTGGAGCACGCTATAAGTTTAATAATAAAATTGAGGCAAACTTTTCGTTGATTGATTTTGGCAGAATAGATTGGAAGGAAAACACTAAGAATTATGTTACTTCTAATACCGGTGGTAAATATAAATATTCAGGGCTTTATATTGCTGATGTGTTAAATGATACTACCTCCATCAATAAGGCCTTTAACATGGTTCTCGATTCGGCTTATGCTTCACTAAAAATTGATACAACTTATAACTCCTATAGTACAAAACTTAATAAACAAATATTCATTGGAGGTACTTATCATTTTAATGAGGACTATCAGGCCGGATTATTAATTCATAATACATTTATAGAAGGAAAGTCAAGGATGGGTTTCAGTGCTTCGGTGGGTGGTCGTTTAGGCAATTGGGTGCATTTAGGCCTAAGTTATTCAATATTTAATAAAACATATACTAATATCGGGTGCGGGATATCGCTTAATAGCCCAGGGGGAACCCAATTTTATTTGGTTACCGACAACCTGAACGCATATATTTTACCACAAAAAACTAAATCTGTAAATATACGTTTTGGTATGAACCTACGGTTTGGAAAAGATCCTTACTCTGATGATGCTGATGGAGATGGTATTCCTGATATTGATGACAACTGTCCGGATGTTAGAGGTTCATTGTTTATGAAAGGCTGCCCTGATAGAGATAATGACGGAATAGCCGATTTTGAAGATTTATGCCCTGACGAGTATGGATTACAAAAGCATCAAGGCTGCCCAGATAGAGATAATGACGGAGTAATTGATAAATTTGATTTATGCCCCGATGAGCCTGGCCAAGCGCGCTTAAAAGGCTGCCCTGACAGAGATAATGATGGTGTAATAGATAAAGAAGATGAGTGCCCTGATGAACCTGGTTCTGCTGAAACTAAAGGCTGTCCTGATTCTGATGGTGACGGGATAATTGACCGATTAGATAAATGCCCTGACTTATTTGGCACACCCGAAAATAATGGTTGCCCTACCGACACTGATGGTGATGGAGTGCCTGATATTGACGATATGTGCCCTACCGTTCCGGGATTAAAAGAAAACAAAGGTTGCCCAGATATTGATACCGATAGAGATGGCTTGTTAGATAAAGAAGATGAATGTCCGCTTACTCCGGGTACTGCAGCAAATAAAGGTTGCCCAATACCTACCGAAAATGAATTGAAAATAGTCAAGGCTGCTTCAGATTCTATAAAGTTTGAACTCGGAAGTACCGAAGTTAAAAGCGTTTCGTACATACATCTAGATAAGCTGTACAAAATGCTAGAATCAAACCCAACAATGATTCTTAAAATAGCTGTTTATACCGATAATTCTTATAGCGATTCAGAAGCATTAATTTTAACCAAAGACAGAGCAAATGTATTGCAAAGTTATTTTGTGAAAAAAAGGATAGATAAGGATAGATTAAAAATGACTCCGGAAGGCGCTCAACATAACATTGCTGATAGTAATACCAAAGAAGGAAAGGATTTGAATAATAGAATAGTGATAAATATAACTTACCAATAATGATTCAATTTGTTATCTTGGCTTAGTTTTTGCTTAGAAATTATATAAATGATTTTATTTTGACATGAAAAGGCTTTTATTATCCATTGTTTTTATAGCAAGCATTAGCTTTTTTGTTTTTGCTGATATTTTCTCTGATATCAATTCCTCTATGAAAGATGGAAATTTTAAACTTATTGCTTCCTATTTTAATACCTCTATAGAACTGAATATACCGGGGGCTGATGGTTTGTATAGTAAAGCACAAGCCGAACTTTTAATGAAAGATTTTTTTACCAGAAATACACCACGAAAATTTGTTATTAAACATAATGGCGATTCTCAAGATGGTTCTAAATATTTTATCGGAATTTTAGAAACCGGCAGTGGGAATTTTAGGACTTATTATTATGTGAAGAATAATAATGGAAACTATCTCATCAAAGAGCTTAGAATTGAGCGAGATAGATAGAACAAATAAGACTTTAAGCATTTTATCCTCTTAAAACTTAATGGTGTTATAAATATTCTTTTTATCAAAGGTATTTTTGGTAACATTGCAGTAATAATAATAGAAAAACAAATAAACTGTATGGATAATAGTATTGATACATTTATTAAACAAGCACTCATTGAGGATGTTGGAAACGGTGACTATACCTCTTTGTCGTGCATTGATAATAATCAACAATCAAAAGCCCAACTTTTAGCTAAAGAAAATGGTATATTATCAGGTGTTGAAATAGCTCAAAGAACTTTTTTTATTGTTGATTCAACACTTGAGATAGAAATTTTAAAAGCTTCGGGCAATACAGTAAATAAAGGTGATGTAGTATTGACAGTAAGTGGTAATGCACAATCTATATTAAAGGCAGAGCGTTTAGTGCTCAATATTATGCAACGTATGTCGGGGATAGCTACTTTTACACACCAAACCTCACAACTAATAGCACATACTAAATGTAAATTATTAGATACCCGCAAAACTACACCCGGATTTCGACTTTTTGAGAAAATGGCCGTAAAACACGGGGGGGGTGTTAATCACAGATTTGGCTTATACGATATGATAATGATTAAAGATAATCATATTGACTACGCAGGGGGAATAGAAAATGCCCTGAAGCGAGTAGAAAAATTTTTAAGTGAAAACCAACTGAATTTGAATATAGAAATTGAGACCAGAAATATTAAAGAAGTAGAAGAAGTACTAAAAAGTAAAGTTACCGTACAGCGCATAATGCTTGATAATTATAGCCCACATCAAATTGTAGAAGCGCTGGCTTTAATTCAAGGGTGTTGCGAAACAGAGGCCTCAGGAGGAATTAATATTAACACCATAAAAGAATATGCCGAAACGGGTGTTGATTTTATATCTATGGGAGCACTCACACATTCATATAAGAGTTTGGACCTTAGCCTTAAAGCCATTTAATATGCTAAATATCAAAGAATGGAAAAGCAAATTATTAAACAATAAGTTAATAGTACTCTCATTAGCACTGAGTAAGAAAATTATTTTGCCGGGTTTTGAAAGAGTTCCCTTGTACTACGTTATTGATTTTTTTATTCAAGGATTAAAAAGTTCTGCCTTGGGCACACAGGCAGCTTCGCTTTCGTTCAGATTTTTTTTAGCTATTTTTCCCGGACTAATTTTTTTGTTTACACTCATTCCTTATATCCCGGTTCCTGACTTTCAAGAACAATTATTATTGCTTTTAAAGGGCTTAATGCCCCATGCTGCTTTTGAAGCCACAAGAGATACATTTGAAGATTTAATTAATAATAAACAAGGGGGATTACTCTCATTTGGCTTCATTTTTGCCCTATATTTGGCTACTGACGGAGTAAATGCCATGATGCAGGGATTTAATCAAAGCAATCATATTGAGGAAAAAAGATCGGGATTTAAAATACGTTTAATTTCAATTATGTTGGTGGTAATTATTACCGTTTTAATTACCATTTCTATTGCTATTATTGTTATGAGCAATTGGTTTTCCGACTATTTGCTCGAACATCAGCTTATCAGTAAAGGAATATCTTATTATGCTTTATTAGCCGGAAAATGGTTAGTATTGTTATGTTTGTTGTTTACGGCTATTTCCTTCCTGTATTATTTTGGCCCAAGCGGAAAAGTCCATTACAAATTTATCTCGGCAGGAAGTACATTAGCCACTATTTTTATCATTATTGTTTCTTCCGGATTTGCTTTTTATGTTAATAATTTTGCCAGCTATAATAAACTTTACGGTTCTATTGGTACAATTATAGTGGTTATGCTATTAATAAATTTTAATGTATTTGTTGTTTTGCTGGGTTACGAACTAAATAAAAGTATTTATTTAGCCAAACAAGAACAAATACCACAAACATAATTTAACACCTTAGCATTTTTAGCCTTTATAAATTTGCACAAAATATACAACCATGAAATATAGTTTAATTCTATTATCTACAATTTTGTTTGCACTGACTGCCTGCAATAACAAACCCGAAAATGAAGGAAACCCATTGGCTGATAGCTTAAGCCAAGTAAACGATGGTTTAAAACAAGTAGTAAGTCAAAAAGATTCAAGCATAGAGTCTTTTATTGTTGCTTTTAATGAAATTCAGGAAAATTTGAATGAGATTAAGGCTAAACAAAAAATGATTAGCAGCAATTCATCTGGAAGTGATGTAAAGAAAAATATGAAAGAGCAAATCATTGAAGACATTCAAAGCATCAACTCCTTAATGGAATTAAACAAACAAAAAATTGCTGCTTTACAAGGAAAACTTTCAAAAACAAACGGCAAGGTTGATGAGTTGGAAAAAATGATAACTTTTTTAAATCAACAATTAGAAGAGAAAGATCTAGAAATTACGGATTTACGAAACCAATTAGAGAGGTTGAATATTGAACTTACCGATTTAACTGTAAAATATCAGGAAAAGGCAGAAGAAAGCAACAAAAAGACTGAACAACTGAACTCCGCTTATTATGCTATTGGAACCAGTAAAGAACTAAAAGAAAAGGGTGTATTAACACGCGAAGGCGGATTTATTGGTATCGGAAAATCTAAAAAGCTTTCTGATGATTTAAATAAAAGTTATTTTACTAAAATTGATATTACACAAAATAAGAGTTTTGTGATAGGTGCCAAAAAGGCAAAATTAATAACTTCACATCCAACTACCTCATATAAATTTGAAGGAGACAAGAAAAGAGTTGATAAACTAATTATCTTAAACCCACAAGAGTTTTGGAGTGTCAGCAAATATATGGTTATATTGGTTGATAATTAATATTTGTTTTATAGGGTATTTAGCAAATCGGCCAATCGTTTGGCCTGATGCTCACGGCTAAAGAAGTAAACGTTTTCGGCACTTAAATCGGTTTTTAACTTTATGCCTTTTGTGTATAAATCGTAGGCATGCTTAAGAAATTCAAAAATTTCTTCTTGGGTGTTAGCTATTTTTCCGCAACCACTTTGTGTAAGTATTTTATCTACCTCACCATTATCACCGGGAGCTACCATAATATAGGTGCCACTGCTAATGTATTCGTATATTTTACTAGGTATAATGCCATTAAAGCCTTTCCATGCCGGATATAAAAGCAAATGACTTTTTACTTCTATTTCCAATATTTTGTCTTTTGATGTACGCTCTGTACCTTCAAAGTAATTTTCGTAGCCGGCCATAATATTGGCTATCCTTTGAAATTGGTCTTTATGAAATGCCAAACCTGGAAATAATAACTTTACATTATCAGTTTTTATATGATTAATAAATTGTATAAAAGCTTGACAAAACAACTCAATTTGTTGGCCATGATATAATGTCCCAATATAGGTAACCGTAAACTTATCGAAAGGCTTTAAATCCTTGAGATCATCAAATTCACCTAATTCAAATCCATTAGGAATCCACTTTCCCGGAACGCCAACCAAATTAGTAAGGTTTTTTAAAATAGGCTCTGAAACCGAGGTTATAGCAGAGGCAGTGCCAACCCACTTTTTTTCAGAGGCTACATCAGAGGCCCTGATATATTTGAACATGGTACCACGCGCTATTAAGTCAATCTCAGAAGTAGTCCAGGCATCACGATAATCCGCAATCCATTTAGTACCGTATTTTTTGTTTAATTGATATCCAAACTTAAACTGTATGTATGGATTGCCCGAAATAATTACTTTCTTTATATCTCTATTCTTTTTGATAAAATCATCGGCAAAAGCACCCATATTGTTAAAAGGAATAAACAAATTAGAGTAGCGTTGCATAATAAGTTCTATCATACTCAATGCACGCCTTAGGGTAACAAACTTTTTGTTTCCGTATTTAGTATATATTCTATCTTTTAAGTTAGGTAAATAGGGTACTAAGTACGATTCATAATTCTCATGCTTTTCATAAAGCACTTCCTTGGGGGTGGCGTGCGAAAGGTCAGATAAATTTTTAATATTGATATCCCATCTGCGGCTTACTACTATTGGATAATATCCAAACTTATTTAAATGCCTGGCCCATGAATTAACTCTTTCGGCAGCGGTTAAATTGCAAGGAGGAAAAAAATAAGATATTAATAATATTCTTTGCATAAACCACAAATACTAAAAACGACTAAAGATATTAAATAAATAAGTAGCTAATCAACATTTTTTATTAACAGTTAAAATCAGAATTATTCTTACCAAATTGTAATTTTATTAGCTACTGCTTACATTGCGAACAGGTTGAATTTTGAATGGAGAAAAGTGATATTGAAAACCTAACCCAAAAGTAAAGTAGCTGTTAAATTTACCCATCTGGGGGTAGTAATTAACCGTGCTATTTAAAACATTGAAATAATAAGGATAAGGATTAAAGGCAATAAACTGGTAATGATAACCCAGATTGATTCCGAATGATAAATTTTCATCAGTAAACAAGCTTACATAACCCGTTAGAGCCAATTCATTGAAATGCTGCGATAGTGGGGGATATGGTGTAGTTACAGTATCCGGAACTAAACTTCGTGTGTATTTCCCAAAAGAACTTAAATAACAAAAATCTATTCCGGCAATCATTCTACCTCCGTTATTATATTCATAACCAACACCGGCCAAAGGCGAAATAATGTGATGCTTCACTTCAAAAACACTAAGATTGAAATTGCGGCTATTGGCAGTTTTATTTTGCACATAGTGTGTTCCAATTTTTCCATACAATCCCTTTTTTGTATGTACATTAAACGATAAATTGGTAGATACTATACCACTGAAAATGTTACGGTAGGCCGGGCTGTTTAGTAAATTAGGAATTGAAAAATTACCCTGAATACTGTATTTGTTAAGCGGTATTTGAGCATTGGCATTAATACTTCCAATTGAAAACAACAACATAACCACCATAAATTTAATGATGGTTATAAATTGCTTAATCATATATAAAAGAATTAAAATTACTTGGCTGATTTTTCAAAATCTTCAATCAATGAAGTAGTTACTCCTGTGCTGGAATAGCCACCATCATGATATAAATTTTGCATAGTAACCATTTTGGTTAAATCGCTGAATAGCGTAATACAATAATCAGCACAAGCTTCGGCACTGGCATTGCCTAATGGCGATTGCTTGTCGGCAAAATTATAGAAAGTGTCAAAACCTTTAATTCCTGTACCGGCCGTTGTTTTAGTTGGCGACTGCGATACTGAGTTTATACGCACCTTATTTCTTACTCCGTAATGATAGCCGAAAGTGCGGCAAATTGATTCAAGTAAAGCTTTAATATCAGCCATATCTGTATAAAAAGGATAGGCTCTTTGTGCTGCTATATAGGTTAGAGCTACAACTGAACCCCAATCATTTATCGCATCCATACGGTATGCAACATTCAACATTTTATGAAGAGACAATGCGCTAACATCAATACCTTTATTAAAATAATCATAATTTGATTCAGCATAGGAAATACCTTTTCTGATATTAACTGACATCCCTATTGAATGTAATACAAAATCAATTTTACCACCTAAAACTTCCATTGATTTACTATAAAGATTTTCAATGTCGGGAATAGAGGTGGCATCGGCCGGAATAATAGTGGCGTTACACTTTTCGGCAAGTTTATTAATTTCACCCATACGCATGGCAATGGGGGCATTGGTTAAGGTAAATATAGCTCCTTGCTCATGGGCTTTTTCTGCAACTTTCCAGGCTATTGAATTACTGTCGAGTGCTCCTGTTATTATTCCTCTTTTTCCTTTTAGTAGATTATAACTCATTGCTTTGTTTTTTATGAATGTTCAAAAATAGCAATTTTTTATTATAGAAGTTCAATCGAAAAAATATTAATTAAATATAACCCTAATGAATATTATAACAATACTTAGTAAATACATTAATTCTTTGTAACTCATCATCTAAGACAGAAAATATAACAAAGACTATAATTATTATTTGTTACTACACTTTTGAGGGCATTTGCAACAAAAGCAAAATATGCCTTTTGTAAACACTACATAGCTACTCTACGAAAAACTGAAAATATTAATAGTGATTCAAAAAAATTATTTTAATATTTGTTCTTTGTGTAATTTTTTGTTTTTGATAAAATACTTGGTTTTAAAAATTACATTTGCTGCATATTTGTTAAGTATGAATTACTGTTATAGATTACTTTTTATTATAGGAATAATTTTTTCTTTTGGAGTTAATAGAGTTAATGCACAATATAATTTGGTTATTACCAATCTTAACTCTAAATCGGAAATAGTTCTTCATAAAAATGAAAGTTTTTATTTTGGTCTTCATAACACACGCGAGAAATTTAAGGGGAAACTTGAACATGTAAATGCCAACTCAATTGTTATTGATGGAAAAACATATAATCCTTCCGAAATTCAATGGATAGATTTTAAAGGAAATTCATTAAAAAAAAATAATATAAAGATTGCTCAGGTGCTTAGTTATTTTGGTGGCGGATTATTAGGTTTTTCAATTTATGAATATACCGAAGTAAAAGATAAAAACACAGCTATAATTGCTGGTGCTGCCGGAGCTACTTTATTAACCGGAGCCTTGCTCTTTTGGGTGCTCCCAAAACAACCACTATATGATTTTACCACCAAACATTTATTAGAAATTGTACCTGAGCAGGAAACAAAATAAATTTAAATACGTATATAGATTATTGTAAGGAAAGTTTACTTAGTTATACGTTATGTCAGAAAAATTTAAGGTATTTATATTAGACGATCATCAAATGTTGATTGATGGTATTAAGTCGTTATTAATAAATAATAACCGTTATCGGGTTATTGGAGAAGAAACAGAAGGTTTTAAAGCTTTAGAAAAAATAAAAATTTTACAACCCGATATTGTTATTTCTGACATAAATATGCCGGGTATGGGCGGAATAGAATTTACCAAAAGATTGAGAACTTTGAGTAAAGATATTAAGATTTGTGTTTTATCAATGTATAGCGAAAAATCGGTAATAAGCGAAGTTATAAAAAGCGGAGCAAATGGCTATGTGCTTAAAAATACCGGAATGCACGAGTTTGTAGAAGCGCTTGATAAAATTATGAATAATCAGATTTATATTAGTAATAATATAGCGCTGAATTTTATTTTTAATGATGAAGAAAGTGAGAAACAAATAAATAAAGGCAGCCTAACTGAGCGCGAATTAGAGATATTGCAATTAATGGCTAAAGAACTTTCCAACCAGCAAATAGCCAATACCTTATTTATAAGCGAAAGAACAGTTGAAACGCATCGTAAAAATATTTTCAGAAAAACCCAAACAAAGACACTTGTTGGCCTAATGAAATACGCTATGGAGTGTAAAATTATATAAAATGGTAATTTTTCTGTTAGGATTTATGGGAAGTGGTAAAACCACTTATGGTAAAAAGTTGGCCAAGTCCTTAACATATAATTTCATTGACTTGGATATGGCTATTGAGAAAGAAGAAAACGCAAGTATAGCTTTTATCTTTGAAACCAAAGGCGAAGAGTATTTCAGAACTATTGAACATCAAAAGTTAAAATCGTTGCTTACTCTTAAAAACACTGTTATAGCATGCGGTGGCGGTACTCCATGTTTTTTTAATAATATTGATTTGATGAATAAGTATGGCTTAACCGTGTATTTAGAACTTAAGGTTGATATAATATATAGCCGTCTAAAACAAAATAAGGAGCAAAGACCCTTGATAAAACAATTGAAAGAAGATGATTTGCACAGTTTTATTCGAAATGAATTAGATAAAAGAAAGGCAGATTATTTAAAATCTGCCTTAGTTGTAGATGGGTTAAATTTAAAAATTAAAAATTTAACCGAGAAAATAAAAAACTTTATGATTGCTTAATTAATCATCATTGATTTAACTATTGTTTGTCCTTTATTATCAGACAATCGGTAAAAATATTTACCAGGTGCAAAGTTATTTGTATTCAATTCAATTTTATCTGTACCTTTATTTACATTTCTTGAGTAAACCGTTTTTCCGGTAATATCAATCAATTCAAAACTCATGTTCTGGTTAACATTATCCAATTCAATGCTGGTATTACCACGGCTTGGGTTGGGATAGTTCTGACTCATTTGTGATAATATTTTTCCAATTTCATCTATAGAGGCAGTTCCCTGATATCCGTAGAACCAATCGTGTGCTCTTTTTAAAATTTCATTAGCGTTAGCGGTATTTAACATTTCCATTCCCGGAGCTATATATACAACCTTATAATTAGCGGTTTGAGCTCTTATACCACCTACACGTGCACTAGTACCGTATTTAAAAATTACAGTGGCCGAGGTATCTGCCGTGTTTATTTGATCAGGATAGAGATAAGTACCACCATAGAAATTATTGATAGTGGCAGTTGCCATATCAGGGAAAATAGCATCGGTAGGTACAGCGTTTAAGGTTGCGTTGGTAGAACCACCATCATCTATATAGGTTGCATGCAAATAGTCTTTGTAGAAATTTTGTTTTTCAGGAGTAACATAGGTTGAGGTAGCAGCATCATTAACCTCCCAACCAATGTCCTGACCTGCAATAAATAAATTACCGCCATTATCCATAAAGTTTTGCAGGGCAGCAACTACCTCATTGGTTAAGCCAGGAAAAGTCCATCCGGCATTGTAATACACATTTTTTATGCCTGTAAAAGCAGCGTTATTAATAGCTTTGTAAAGCACAATTTCATTGGTAGAGGCGTATCCCTGATTGTTGGCAGCAATTAAACCATTGGTATAAACTGTACCCCAATTTGATGCATTACCTTGTGTAACCCCATCACCAATAAACCCGGTATTGTTCACAATTAAATCGGTTACACCTGAAATAACATAAACTTTTTTAGACATTAAAGGAGTACCCGGGTTAGTTGCAGAGCTTACGCTTAGCGTATAAGTAGCTACACCACGAGTATTTCCAGGAGTAACATTGATCGTAATATTATTTGTAATTCCGGCAGCAACTGTTATGGTAGCAGTGCTTGTATAATTATTGGAATTTATAGAGAATTCAGCATTCCAATCAGATGGAGCGTCACTCGTTAGGGTATAAATAAAATCTTCATCTGAGTTTCCTGTATTGCCTGAACTTAAACTAAAAGAGGTATTGGTATTGGCGGGTACATTTGTAACTTCAACAGTTGGCGATGATAAGGAATAGTTAATAATAGGATCGGAAGTACTTCCTGAATTTAAAATCTCTTTGGTGCTGCTATTTTGTAAGAATGAAACTACTTTGACATTAGCCGCAACCCAGTTTGGGTCAACATTATAGGTGTAGGTAAAAGTTACCGAACTACCTATAGCCGGAATGGTTATACTTTCTCCTGAATCATTAGGGTACATTTTTCTAAAAACATTAGGAAAATGGGTTTCACCATTATTTCCCGGAGGGCTTGAATAATCTCTTGGGTTTTCAATTACCGCAGTATATAATTTATAATTACCTGTAGGTACGTTTCCAACGGTTTTAACCACTACGGTTACATCACGAGTAGCACCATTGTCAACTTCTGAAACTTCAACTTTTACAGGGCTTCCCATAGAGAATACAGCATCAACATCAGCTTGTGTCATACTTCCCGGGGAACCACTTTTGTAATTTCCGCCTAAGAATATGGTAGGAACACCGTTAACACCGTAGTAATTTACCCTTGTTGATACTTCGGTAGGGTTAGCAGCATTCATCTCGTCAACCCCCGGCCATGAGGTATGATAAGCTATATGTTTCACAATCTGAGGGTTGGGAGTAAGTATTCCATTTTCAAAAGCAGGGTTTTGTTGTGCGCAAGGACCACAACTAGCCTGAGTAAAGTGCTCAAACAATGCAAATCGAGGAGCTTGAGCATAAGATAGGAAAGTAGTAAACAAGCCACATATTAGTAGTAGATTTCTTTTTTTCATTTTACTTTTTTTTGGTTTATATACAAATGTAAAAAAGTATTTACATAATATCATAAAAAATGTTTTTATTCAGGTAATTTAATATAAATTTACCGAATTGAATTTTATGAAAAACGCAGCCATGAGTATATCCAAAAAAAGAAACACAACTGATTCTGATTCAGATAGTTTTAGCAAAAAAGTATATGGAAAGAGAGTAAGAGCATCAGTAGGAACTAACAAAAATAAAAAAGTTAAAACTGATGAAAGTGGATTTTCTACAAAAAAAGAGGAAGCCTTTAAGCCCATTAGAGGAAAAAAGGCCTTTACTCAGAAGAATGATGCACCTTATGGTAAATCTCGAGAAAAAGAATCTAAAGGTTTTTCGGAATACACAGAAACATGGAGTGATAATTTTTCATCGCACCCGGCAAAAAGTAATACCGGGAATAAACCTTATAAAAAGCCTAGCACCGATTCATATAATAAAACCAATAAGCCCCAAAAGTCAGGTGCAGGCACTAAAACTAATGTGAGAAGAAGAAATAATGAAGATGAATTTTTGAGTAATTTCAGTGAGTTTGAGTCATACAACTATAAAAAAGACAATGACAGAAGAAGTTATAATAAAGCTTCTTTCAAGAAAGAGAGCTTTAAGCCCAAAGAAAGGAAAGGTATAAAACAGCAAAGTACCGGCACCGAAGACGATTTGATTCGATTAAACAAATTTATTGCCAATGCCGGTATTTGCAGTAGGCGAGAGGCAGATGAGCTAATTAAAGCCGGTGCAGTTACCGTTAATGGTAAAATAATTACCGAAATGGGGTATAAGGTAAAAAGAACTGATATGGTAAGTTATGGCGGTCAAGGTTTACGACCCGAAAAACATGTTTATATTTTACTGAACAAACCTAAAGATTATATAACCACATCAGACGACCCACAGGAAAGAAAAACTGTAATGCAGTTGATTAAAGGGGCTTGCAAGCAAAGAGTATATCCAGTAGGCCGTTTGGATAGAAATACTACCGGACTGCTATTGCTTACAAATGATGGCGAAATGACGGATAAAATAACTCACCCTTCATTCAAACAAAAAAAGATATATCATGTTGAATTAGATAAACCGGTTAAAAAGGAACATTTGAATATGATAATAAATGGTTTTGAATTGGAAGATGGTTTTATCAAAGCTGATGATATTGATTACGTTGAACAAGGAAGCAAAAACGAAGTAGGAATTACATTACACTCAGGACGCAATAGAATAGTACGCAGAATATTTGAACATTTGGAGTATAAAGTAAAAAAGCTCGATAGAGTGTATTTTGCCGGATTGACAAAAAAAGACTTACCACGTGGAAAATGGCGCTTATTAACCCCTATGGAAGTGAATATGCTTAAAATGATTCAATAAGAAATTAAAATAATTTAAAACAATATATTTGTACATAAATCCTTAATGAAAATATGGCAATTATTGGTTCAATATTATCAAGAGTTATAGAACTGAGAAAGAATTTACCGAAAGTACCGGTAAACAAAAGTCCTTATAGGTTACAAAAAACTAGTTTTAACAAATTGCTTACCAAAGCCTCAAATACTGCTTTTGGCCGTCATTATAATTTTGAACGAATATTACTTTCGCCAAACCCAATGCGCGAGTTCCAGAAAACAGTGCCCATACATGATTACAACAAAATGTACAATGACTGGTGGCACAGAACCATAGAAAACGAACGTAATGTATGCTGGCCCGGAACAGTTAAGTATTTTGCTTTAAGTTCAGGCACTTCTGAGGCTGCCAGCAAGCAAATCCCGATTACTGCAGCCATGTTGCGTTCTATTAAAAGAACCAGTATAAAGCAATTGCTTACACTGGCTAAGTATGAAATACCTGAAGATCTTTTGCATAGAGGTTTTTTAATGATTGGAGGAAGTACCGACCTGAATAACCAAGGCTCGTATTTTGAGGGTGATTTGTCGGGGATTACTACTTCAAACATACCCTTGTGGTTTCAAGGATTCTACAAACCGGGACCCGAAATAGCCCACGAAAGAGATTGGAATGTTAAGTTAGATAAAATTGTGAAAAATGCCCGAAATTGGGATATTGGTTTTATAGTAGGTGTACCCGCATGGATACAAATAGTGATGGAAAGGGTTATAAAATTCTACCAAGTAAAGAATATACATGAAGTATGGCCTAATCTTACTATTTTTGTACATGGAGGTGTTTCTTTTGAACCGTATAAAAAGGGATTTGAGGCACTTTTAGGTAAACCTTTAATTTATATTGAAACTTATTTGGCATCTGAAGGTTTTTTAGCCTATCAAAACAGACCTGATACTAACTCAATGCGCCTCTCATTAAATCAAGGTATTTTTTTTGAATTTATTCCGTTTACCCCCGACAATTTTGGGTCTGATGGTAATCTTGTGGCTAACCCTAAAGTAATGCTAATTGATGAAATACAGGAAGGCAAAGAGTATGCCCCGCTGATAAGCACTAATGCCGGAGCTTGGAGATATTTGATTGGCGATACCATCAAATTTACTTCTAAATCTAAGTGCGAAATTATTATCACTGGCCGTACAAAGCACTTTTTAAGTTTGTGTGGTGAACATTTAAGTGTGGAGAACATGAACAATGCTATTAAATACAGTTCAGAAATATTAAATATTGCCATTCCTGAATATACTGTACATGGTATTAGTCATGGTAGTTTATTTGCTCATTATTGGTATATTGCATGTGATAATGCTGTTGATGTAAATGATTTGCGAAATCTTATTGATGAGAGATTGAAAGAAATAAACGATGACTATAAGACAGAAAGAGCCCATGCCTTAAAAGATGTTACAGTGGAGGTATTACCTATTAAGGTTTTCAACGACTGGATGGACTCAAAAGGTAAATCGGGTGGGCAGCATAAATTTCCGAGAGTAATGAAAGGTGCTTTGCTGGACGACTGGAAAGCTTTTGTTGAAAAATCAAGAAAGCTTCATAAAAATGATTAATGCTTTTTTTAGTGGAATTGTTCCGGGGCTTATTCTAAGTGCAGCTATTGGTCCTGTTTTTTTTCTGTTGGTTCAAACCAGCATACAAAGGGGCTTTAAACTTGCCATGATTATGGAGTTTGGTATAGTTCTTAGCGACTCGTTTTGCATTTTTCTAGCCTATTTAGGATTAGCCTCTTTTTTTCAAAATCCCGAGTATAAAGAGTTAATTTTTATTGCAGGTAGTATTGTCTTGGTTGTTTTTGGTGTTTTTATGTTTTTATCGCATAAAAAATCAACATTTGAAGTAGATGAAGAAATGAGGAAAGGAGATAGAATGAAATTGTTCTGGAAAGGGTTCTTCTTTAATATTTCCAATCCTTCAGTTATATTCTTTTGGATGGGATTTGTAGGGTTAACCATACCAAGTTATGTTGGCAATAAGTTAAACTTGTTAGCCTATTTCATTGGGACATTATTAACCGTGTTCTCTATTGATGTTTTAAAAGCCTGGAGTGCGCATAAAATTAAGGTATATATGACCCCAAAAGCCATGTCTAATTTTAATAAAATATCAGGAATAGGTATAGCTACTTTTGGTGTTTTTGTTTTTGTTAAAGAAATTTTATTCAAGTAATGAGCAAAGTTGATACTATAGTTCTTAAAGTATTTGAAGGCAACACACGCCAAAAAATTTTATTTATGGCATATTGTCTTTTCTTAGTTGTTTTCTTTATATTAAGAGTTATTAGGAACAATCAGGAATTTCTGTTCTTCAGCGGTGTATTGGCCTCTTTGTATTATTTCTATAATAATGAAATTTTTAAGTTCAAATATTTAAAAAGAGTTTATTTTACACTCGATTCGTTTTTATCTACTATTTTTATTGTTATTGGCAAAGAAACTATTTCAATGCTATTTCCTTTAACAACTTTTATTCTACTTTTTTGTGGACGTTTTATATTTTTAAAAATTAAAAATCGTGAACCTAATTTGGATATTCTGTTACATAAAGATAGCGACAGATTATACTCGCTTATAATCTTTGCGTGTGCTGTTTTATGTTGGATTATTGTGCTAATTAAATATATGGATCATGATATAGTGTAACCGAATTTTTATTTCAATGACAAATTTACCTCTCCAAAGTATTACCATTACCAAAAGCCTAGCTAAAAGCGCATTAGGTTTTACTGCTTCAGATAAAACAGAGTATATTTTTTTGACACAATATTTCGATAATCAAAAAAATAAGATTAAAGAAATAATAATGAATGAAGAGGGAGAAGAAGAGCAAATAATTGAGTTTACTTATAGTAAAGATAACAGGATTTTAACCGAAACACATCATTTCCCTTTTGATGAGATAAAAGAATTTACTGAGTTTATATACGATAACGGGTTGCTTACAAAAAAGGTCAAGCATTATAGTTATGGAAGTGTGGAAAATACAGTATGGACTTATAACGAATATCAATTACCTTTGTCAATAATAGTAATGGACGAAGACGGTTTGGAGGAAGAAAGCGAATGGTTTGAATATCAAGGAAAGAATTTAACTCATTATTTAAAGAAAAATGCTTTGATAGGTAAAGATACCGAACTGTGGTTGAGCTATGATGATAAGAATAGGGTAATGGAAGAAAAAAGATGGAGCAACACCAACATGAAAACATTAACAACCCGGTATGATTACAGTAAGAACGAAGAAGAGCCGGATATGAAGGTGATAAATGAGAAAGGAGAAATTATTGAAGCTCATATCAAAGATTTTGATGATAAGAATAGATTGGTACGATATGAAGTTCAGTACGTAAATAATGGATTAAAATACAACATTAGCACTTTTGAGTATAATGATGAAAACGCAGTGGTATATACCGAAACCATTGATCAGAACGAGAATGTGCAACGAAAAATTACTTCAGAGTATGATGAAAAAGGACTGTTAAAATCAGAATTAAAATCAGAATATGAAGTGGAATTAGGAGGATTAAACACCTACACATTAAATTATACATATACTTTTTTCTAATATAATGAAACCAAATAGTTTTCTATACTCAGTTTTACTAATATTTATTATAAGCAATGTTTACGCCCAAAGAGGGAAAAATGGTGCTAAAATTATTACCGCCACCGAGATAGTAAATGAGTATGCTGTGCTCACTGCTAATGCTGTTGCAAACGATGTTTCAATTACGGTTGACAATAATACATTAAATGCGAATAATAGGTTTGGTACGCCATTAGGTCAAGGCGATTTGATCATGATTATGCAGGCTCAGGGTGCAGAGATATTCGGAAATACATTTATTGATGGCAATGGTGATACATTTGGCGCACCAAAAGACAGCTCTTGGGGAAATATTATAAACTATCATAACTGCGGTAACTATGAGTTGGTTGAGGTGCTTGGAGTGTTAGGCGGAAACACTATTCAATTAAATTGTGGATTGAACAACAATTACACTGCCTCAGGCAAAGTACAAGTAATTAGAGTTCCGCGTTACTCGTCACTAACTATTAATAGTGGAGCAACTTTAAGCCCCGATAATTGGAATGGCTCTAAAGGCGGAATTGTTGCAGTTGAGGTTGATGGCCCAACTCAGTTGAATGGTACAATATCTGCCGAAGGTAAGGGATTTAGAGGAGGTGTAATTGATAATTTGACCAATTTTGGAAGTAATGATGTAGCCAGTACTTCATCAGTTTACGGAGGCGAAAAAGGAGAGAGCATAGCAGGATTTCAGAATGATTATAATATTGTTGGAGGTCGTTATTGTAAAGGAGCACCGGCTAACGGAGGTGGTGGCGGAAATATGCATAATGCCGGTGGTGGCGGTGGTGGTAATGGTGGCGACCCTTTATCATGGATTGCCGTTGGTAATCCTTCTTTAGCTACAGCTAATTGGGCTAATGCCTGGAATTTGGAATGGCCCGGTTTAGCCAATGCCAGCTCAAGTGGTGGTGGAAAAGGAGGTTACACAGCATCATCCAATGATCAAAATGCTTTGGTGGTTGGTCCAAACGTATCGTCTTGGGGTGGTGATAATCGTAATAAGCAAGGGGGGTATGGCGGTCGTCCATTAAACTATTCAAGCGGGAAAATATTTTTTGGGGGTGCCGGTGGTGCCGGTGATGGCAATGATGGATATACCGGTGCCGGAGGAAATGCAGGTGGTATTGTTTACATGCTCAGTTATGGTTCTATAGATGGTGGAGGAACAATAAATTGTAATGGGTTAGCCGGAGTGAATTCACAAGGAAATGCATCGGTTACTTCAATTGCAGGACGTGATGGAGCAGGAGGGGGTGGTGCAGGCGGCACAGTATTTATTCAAACTGTTTCGACCATAAATGGTATTAATATACAAGCTAAAGGAGGAAACGGTGGAAATCAAATATTAACCAGAGGTTTCTTAGCTCCTTCTATTACCGAAGCACAGGGCCCGGGTGGTGGAGGGGGTGGTGGTTATGTTAACACCACTGTAGCCGCAACAGTTACTGTAGGCGGAGGAGCAAACGGAACTACCAACTCGCCAAGTTTAACGGAGTTTCCACCTAATGGAGCAACTTCGGGTGGCACAGGTTCAGTTTTAAACTCGTTACAAGCCTTTGATATTGTAGTAAATGATGAAACAATATGTGCAGGAAACACAGTAACTCTAACCGCTAACGTTGTTGGTACATTACCCTTTGGTTCTGTAATTAACTGGTATGATGCTGCCTTTGGAGGTAATATTGTTGGAACAGGAAATACTTTTACAACTCCGGTAATTAATAGTAATACAACTTATTATGTAGGTGTGTGTCCTTCAACCTTTACTAAAGCTGTACATATTACTACCAACCCCGGTGGACCTACGGCTAATGCAGGAAGTAATCAACAGATTTGTCAAAACTCCACCCAATTAGATGGTAATGATCCCGGAAGCGCCTCCGGATTGTGGACTGTAATATCAGGCTCCGGTACTTTTGCAGATAACAGTTTATATAATACAACAGTGAGCAACTTATCGTTAGGCGATAATGTTTTTGAGTGGACTATTGATATTCCTGGGTGTAGTCCATCACAATCGCAAGTTACAATAACCGTGGTTAGTGCTCCTGTTGCCGATGCAGGTCAAGATCAGCAAATTTGTAGTAATAATGCCAGTCTAAATGCATCTGGTAGTGGTACTTGGTCTGTAGGTAGCGGTACAGGTCTTATTGCTGATGTTAATAACCCTAATAGCAACGTAAGCAATTTGAGTGTTGGTGTAAATACTTTTATTTGGACAGTGGCTGTGCCGGGTTGCCCTTCTTCGACTGATGAGGTTGAAATATTAGTAAGTCCTACTTTATCACCTGCTGATGCCGGGCAAGATCAACAAATATGTTCATCAAGTGCTGTACTTAATGCACAAACACCTACTATTGGGACAGGAACCTGGACTTTGGTTTCCGGTGCAGGAACAATTATTGATGTGAATAATAATTCCACTGCTGTATCTAATTTAGGAGTTGGGGCTAATGTTTTTGAATGGACAGTTTCGGGAAATGGTTGCCAGCCTAATTCCGATCAAGTAACCATAACGGTTAGTAATAATTTTGTTTCGGCTATTGCAGGAAACGATAATATGGTGTGCGGCAACAGTACTCAGCTAAGCGCCAATGCACCTTTAATCGACCAAACAGGCACTTGGTCTTCGCCTACCAGCGGAGTTTCGTTTACAAATCTTAACGACAATAATACAACCGTGAACGGACTGCAAACAGGAGATAATATTCTCATTTGGACTGTTATTGATAATTTATCACTTTGCCCGTCTGTATCAGATACTGTAGTTATTAATTCAGTAAATAACCCATCACATGCCAATGCCGGAAATGATATAATAATATGTGATGTAACCACCACATTAAATGCTATAGTTCCATTAGAGGGCACAGGTTTATGGACTATTATTTCAGGTAGTGGTACTTTGGCAGATAGCACTTTGGCAAATACAAGTATTAATAGTTTAAGTTCCGGAACAACCATTTTGCTTTGGACGGTTAGTAATTCTCCATGTCCAAGCAGTAGCGACACTTTAGAGATTACAGTGATGAACCCTTTGTCATCGGCCAATGCCGGTAGTGATGCATCTATTTGCAGTAATGAATATACCCTAAGTGCTACTACTCCTACCTCAGGTAATGGCTTATGGTCTGTAATCGGTGGTACAGGAACTATACAAGATCCTAACGCTGCAAACACAACAGTAACAAACTTAAGTGCCGGTATCAATATTTTTCAATGGACTGTTTCAAACGGTATTTGTCCTGATAATACCGACCAAGTTAGCATTATGGTCCAAACTCCTCCAAGCCTTGCTATTACAGGTGATGATATAGTAACCTGTTCGCAACATTTAGAGATTTCTGCCAACACACCTACAGTTGGCATTGGAACTTGGACAGTAACTTCCGGAAATGCGAATATCAACAGTCCCAATTCGCCCCAAACAACGGTAACCATATTATCAGCCGGAGGGGCTACCTTCACTTGGCAAATCACTAATGGTTCATGCCCACCAAGCAGCGCTGATATAACGGTAACTTTGTCAAATAGTTCGAGCGCTGCCAATGCTGGCGAAGATGTTACTATTGCTTTAGGCGACAGCACAGTATTAAGTGGTTCGGGGGGCACTATCAATGGTTGGGATCCTCCAACAGGTTTGAGCTGTATTGATTGCCCTAATCCGATAGCCACTCCTCAAGCTACTACCATGTATTATTTATCGGTAACTGATGATAAGGGATGTACCTCTATAGATTCAGTATTGGTTACGGTTGAAACAAACAATAGCTGGTTTTTACCAAATGCTTTTACACCCGATAATAATGGTGTAAACGATATACTTTATTTTTATGGAACAGGGATAAAAGAATTTAAGTTAATGATTTTTGACCGTTGGGGCGAAAAAGTATTTGAAACTTCTGATACCAAGGTAGGCTGGGATGGCCATTATAAAGGTAAAGCAGCCATTCAAGGTGTATATGCTTATGTATTAACCATTACTTTTAAAAATTCCAAAGTTGTACAGGATAAAGGGAATATTAATTTAATCAGAAATGAATAAGCAATGATAAATTCAGATACAATTATCGCATTAGCTACACCGCAAGGTACAGGTGCTATATCTGTTATCAGATTATCAGGTCAAGATTCAATAGCTTTGTGCAATCGTTTTTTTAAGGGGAGGAATCTTGAAGAGGAAGCCAGTCATACTATTCACTATGGCCATATTACTGATTCCGGAAAGATATTAGATGAAGTAATGGTAGCTATTTTTCACAGTCCTAAAAGTTTTACAACCGAAAATATTGTTGAAATTTCCTGCCATGGTTCGCCTTATATAGCAGAGCAAATTATTCAGTTATTTGTACGTCATGGAGCACGTGTAGCCAATCCGGGTGAATTTACCTTACGTGCTTTTATGAATGGGCGTATTGATTTAACCCAGGCCGAAGCGGTGGCCGATTTAATTTCGAGTAATTCTCAAGCCTCGCATCAGGTAGCCATAAAACAAATGCGTGGAGGCTTTGCTCAGGATTTAAAAAAGTTGCGGCAGCAACTCATAGATTATGTGGCCTTAATTGAATTAGAACTTGATTTTAGCGAAGAAGATGTTGAATTTGCCAATCGTGATAAACTTCTCTCATTATTAGAAGATGCTGAGGAGAAGATTACCAAGCTTATTCAATCATTTAGTTTGGGAAATGTAATAAAACACGGTGTAAATACCGTTATTATAGGCCGACCTAATGCCGGTAAATCAACCTTGTTAAATGTGTTACTGAACGAAGAGCGAGCCATAGTTAGCGATATACCCGGAACTACAAGAGATACCATTGAAGAAATGATAAGTATCAATGGAATTCAGTTTCGCTTTATTGATACTGCCGGCATTAGAAATACCGAAGATGTAATTGAAAGAAAAGGAGTAGAAAAAGCTATAGAAAAATTAAAACAGAGCACTGTATATATTTATTTGTTTGATGTAAATACATTGAGCAGAGAGGAATTTGTAAAAGATATAAATGAGTTGAATTTATTAGGATTTAAAGGCCTTTTGTGCGGCAATAAGATTGATAAGTCTGATGAAAATAATTTACTTATTTTTCAGGAAGAGTTAGATAAAATAACTGATAAGAAAACCGGCCCTCAACTATTGTTTATATCATCGCAAACGCACGATAATATTCCGGTATTACGCTTGTTGTTATTTGCGTTAGCCACCTCTTCGGCCAATACCGAAAATGATGCGGAGATAATAACCAACGTTCGCCATTACGAAGCATTATTAAGAGCACGTATGGCTTTAGAGAAAGCTAAGGAGGGATTATGCAATAAAATAAGTGGAGAATTGGTGGCCTTTGATTTACGTGAAGTGCTAAACCATATTGGCAGCATTACCGGAGAAATCAATAACGAGGACATATTAAGCTCTATCTTTTCTCGCTTTTGTATCGGTAAATAGTGAGGTATTTTATCTAAAACTAAAAGCAGTAAAAAGTTATACCAGCAATAATACTTCGGAAGAAATAAAGTTCCCTTTTCTTTTACTTCCTTTCTTTTTACAATGGCAAATCTTGTCCCTCAGTTGTATTTCTGTCTTTTGAAGTTATAAACGTCACTTTTGAATCAGGAGGTATTAATATTAGCTTATCAATATTGCTTCATAATATCATTTGATACTATCAATTCAACCCTTGCGGAGAAAAACCACTCTAATCACCGCAAATTATGCGGAGAATAATTTGTATATTTACCGCATAAATTAGAATCAAGATGGCAATTTACATTCATCAACTCAAAAATTGGGCTAATTTTCAATGGAATGAGCAGGATTTTATTTCGCTTTTAAGCGAAGTTAGAAACTTGCAAGGTAAACTTATGGGAAAAGTTGAATTGCTTGGTTTTGAATTGAAAGACGAAGCCAATTTAGAAACTTTGATTCAAGATGTTGTTCAGTCTTCTGAAATAGAGGGCGAAATCTTAAATCCTGAACAGGTTCGTTCTTCAATAGCAAAAAGGTTAGGTCTGGAAGATTCGGGCTTACAACATTCAGAAAGGCATATTGACGGAGTTGTAGAAATGATGTTAGATGCTACTCAAAACAATGATAAAACATTGAGCGATGAACGATTATTTGGTTGGCACGCTGCACTATTCCCAACAGGGAGAAGCGGAATGTTTAAAATTGAAGTAGCTAAATGGCGTTCAGGTAATATGCAGGTAGTTTCAGGTGGTTTGGGTAGAGAATTTGTACATTACGAAGCACCCAAAGCCGAGTTGTTAGAGCAGGAAATGAAACAATTTATAGACTGGTTTAATACAGAGTCTAATTTAGACCCGATATTGAAAGCTTCTGTTGCTCACTTATGGTTTGTAACCATACACCCATTTGATGACGGAAACGGTCGTATTGCTCGTGCCATTACTGATATGCAACTTTCGAAAGCTGACGGAGTAAATCAACGATTTTACAGTATGTCTGCTCAACTCAAAAATGAAAGAAAGTCGTATTACAAAATATTAGAACATACTCAAAAAGATAATTTAGATATTACACAATGGATAGTTTGGTTCCTTGAATGTTTGAAAAATGCCATACTTTCATCTAATACTATCATTGATAAAGTGGTTAAGAAACATCAGTTTTGGGTAAGAAATGCAGGTTTGATTAATAATATACGTCAGCAAAAAATGCTCAATAAGCTTATGGATAACTTTGAAGGTAATCTAACAACTTCAAAATGGTCGAAAATGACCAAATCATCACAAGATACTGCTTTGAGAGATATAACCGATTTAGTGAATAAAGGAATCTTAATTAAAGCAAATTCGGGCGGAAGAAGCACACATTATGAATTGAAACCAGATGTATAAACTGCCTATTTCTGCTTCCAAAAGTGTATAATCTCGCAACTTTTGATACATATTTGTCACTCGAAACGCTCAAAGCATAGATTTCACTACATTTGTTAATTTCTGCATTGGTAAATAACCCCTTTCTTAAAACAAATATGAAAGCTGTAAAACAAAGCTAAATATATATTACTTACCAGGCATAAAGCGGAAAATCTTCCATTGTTTTGTTCACTATCTTTCTAACCTCATTAATTTCAGTTTCATTATCTTTATGCATAATAACCCGGTCAATTAAATCGGCTATTTTTTCCATATCTTTTTCTTTTAAACCGCGGGTAGTAAGTGCAGCAGTTCCAAGGCGAATACCTGAGGTTACAAAAGGCGATTTATCGTCAAAAGGAACCATATTCTTATTAACTGTTATATCGGCCTTTATAAGTACGCTGTCAGCTTCTTTACCACTAATATTTTTACTGCGCAAATCTATGAGCATACAATGATTGTCGGTGCCCCCCGATACAATGTTATACCCTTTACTCAACAATGCAGCAGCCAATGTTTGCGAGTTTTTAATAATTTGTTCACCGTATTTTTTAAAGTTATCGCTTAAGGCTTCGCCAAAGGCAACGGCCTTAGCAGCAATTACATGCTCAAGCGGGCCACCCTGTGTTCCGGGAAATACAGCTCCATCAATTACTGCACTCATCATTTTCAAATCTCCCTTAGGGGTTTTATGTCCCATTGGGTTTTCAAAATCTTTTCCCATCATTATTAAGCCTCCTCTTGGGCCGCGCATGGTTTTATGGGTTGTAGTAGTAACAATGTGACAGTGGAGTAAAGGATTATTAAGTAATCCTTTGGCAATTAAACCTGCCGGATGCGAAATATCGGCCATCAATAAAGCATTTACGCCATCAGCTATTTCTCTAAATTTTGAATAATCAATATCACGCGAGTAGGCAGATGCACCGCAAATAATTAGCTTAGGTTTTTCTTTTTTGGCAATTTGTTCAATGTGTTCGTAATTAATACGCCCTGTTTCTTTTTCCACCCCATAAAAGGTTGGACGATAAAGTTTCCCGGAAAAATTAACGGTTGAGCCGTGTGTTAGGTGTCCTCCGTGCGATAGGTCAAAACCAAGAATTGTATCTCCGGGTGTCAATACGCCAAGCATAACAGAGGCATTAGCTTGTGCACCACTGTGAGGCTGCACGTTGGCCCATGTAGCACCAAAAAGCGACTTGGCTCTGTCAATAGCTATTTGTTCAATTTGATCAACTACTTCGCAGCCCCCATAGTATCTCTTTCCCGGAAGCCCTTCGGCATATTTGTTTGTTAAAACAGAGCCCATAGCCTGAAGTACATTATTGCTCACAAAATTTTCAGACGCAATAAGTTCCAAACCATGCAACTGTCTATGTTTTTCTTTCTCTATTAAATCAAAAATAATTTTATCTTCCATAATATAAAATTTAGTATCGGGTGTAATTTTTATTCCAATATTTTATTAAAATAAAACCAAAAAGCATTCCGCCTAAATGGGCAAAGTGTGCTACATTATCGGCCTGACTGTTATTAATTCCGGAAAAAAGCTCGAATAAACCGTATAAAATAACAAAATATTTTGCCTTAATGGGGATAGCAAAATATAAATAAATTCTTTGTTCAGGAAACATCATACCAAAGGCAAGTAATAATCCAAAAACAGCACCCGAGGCACCAACCACCGGAGGAATCTTGTTATATATGTAGGACATTTTTGCACCTTCAATATCGGTAATCTGACCCGCATCATAAAAGGCTTGAAGTTTTTCGAGAGCAGGAACTATATCGGTATAATATAGCACCACATAATGGGTTAGGGCAGCACCTAAGCCTGTAACCATATAGTATATCAAAAAGCGCTTTCCGCCCCAGTAATTCTCAATATTACTGCCAAACATCCACAATGCAAACATGTTTAATAAAATATGCATAAAGCTTCCGTGCATAAACATGTAGCTAACTATTTGATATGGTTTAAACTGCTCAGACTTTGGGAAATAAAGTCCTAAATTATCGTTTAAGTCGTACTGAAAACGATTAAGTACAACTATTCTAATCAAAAAGAAAATCCCATTAATTATTAATAGGTTTTTTACCACTTCGGGTAATAATGAAAATCCCTGAGGACGATAACTATTATAACTCATAATTAATTACAAAGGAACAAATAAATTAATCTGTTTCAAACCCAAAAAAATGAAAAATATTTAACCTGTTAATGAAAACAAATGTATATAATTTGTTCAAGGGCTTGGTATATGGTGAGGCGAATACACTTGTTAATAGGTAAGGGCTAATATGCCAAAAACATCATATACGGTGCCTATATCGAATATTACCACCATAATTTAGATTATAACTTTATTAATATTATGGTGCACTTTGTTTATCAGGTTCTGAATCAAGCTTTCAGCCTTTCCATTATTGCTAAATAACATCCATTTTTTTCGATAATATTTTTTGTAAGTAGAGTACAAATTTTAGTAAAGGCACATAAACTATTGAGGTGAAAAATATTTTTCAACATTTTAATAACAATTATTGAGGAAAACTTGCTTTTAGGGCATAGTAAACTAAATATATTAAAGTTAATTTTGCAGTCCAAATATTAATTCTAAAACAAGTGACATTAATTAAATCAATTTCAGGAATAAGAGGAACAATTGGCGGGCCTGTAGGTGATGGATTAACTCCTATAGATATTGTAAAGTTCAGTTCGGCATTTGGTAACTGGGTAAAATCAAAAAGTAAAAACAAGAAAACCAAAATTATTGTAGGCCGCGATGCACGTATTTCCGGAAAAATGGTTAACCAACTTGTATGTGGTTCCTTAATGGGGGTTGGTGTAGATGTAGTTGATATTGGTTTAAGCACCACGCCAACCGTTGAAATGGCAGTTACTATGGAAAAAGCAGATGGGGGAATAGTGCTTACCGCAAGTCATAACCCAAAGCAGTGGAATGCCCTGAAATTGCTAAATAGTAAAGGCGAGTTTATTTCGGGCCAAGATGGTAATGAAGTACTGGATATTGCCGAAAAAGGGAACTTTGAATACAGTGCTATTGATCATATAGGTACTTACTCAGCTATTGATGGGTATATTGAAAAGCACATTAATAAGATTCTTGAATTGCCTACTGTTGATGTTAAAGCTATAAAGGAGCGAAATTTTAAAATAGCTATTGATGGTGTTAACAGCACAGGGGGCATTGCCGTACCTATGTTGCTAAAAGCCTTAGGTGTAAACCAGATAATAGAATTATTTTGTACACCTGATGGTAATTTTCCGCACAATCCCGAGCCATTGCCTGAGCATTTACATGATATCTCAAAGATGGTTGTTAAAAATAATGCACACTTAGGAATTGTGGTTGACCCCGATGTTGACCGTTTAGCGCTTATTTCTGAAGATGGAGATATGTTTGGTGAAGAATACACCTTGGTGGCAGTAGCCGATTATATTCTAAGCCATAAAAAGGGAAATACAGTAAGTAATTTATCGTCAACTCGCGCCTTGAGAGATATTACCGAAGCAGCAGGTTGTAAATACAGCGCATCGGCTGTTGGCGAGGTTAATGTTGTTGAAATGATGAAAGCTACCAATGCCGTTATTGGTGGCGAAGGTAATGGAGGTATTATATATCCTGAATTGCATTATGGGCGTGATGCCTTGGTAGGAATAGCCTTGTTTTTAAGCCATTTGGCACGATTCGGAAAGAGCACATCCATGCTTCGCAGCAAGTATCCTAATTATTATATTTCTAAAAATAAGATTGAACTTAATAAAGAAATAAATGTTGATGAGGTATTGAAATCAATACAAGAAAAATACAAGAAAAACCCTGTGAATACTATTGATGGTGTAAAAATTGACTTTGAAGAAGAATGGGTACATCTGCGTAAATCTAATACCGAACCAATTATTAGAATTTATGCCGAAAGCAAATCGCAAACAACAGCAGAAAATCTTGCCGATAAAATTATTGCTGACATTAAGGAAATGATAAAAAACCGTAATAAATAAAACAAATTGCCATTTTTGCTTAACTTTGTGAATTATAGCGATAAAAGATGAAAGTTTATTTTGATAACGCTGCTACTACTCAGGTAGATAAAGAAGTGATTGATGTAATGACAGAAATATTGACTGAGCATTACGGAAATCCATCCTCAATACACGCCCACGGACGTAAAACACGCACCATTATTGAGAACTCACGCAAAACGGTAGCCAAACTATTAAATTGTACACCAGCCGAAATATTTTTTACTTCGAGCGGCTCTGAGGCCGATAATATGGCTATTTATGGTTGTGTAAACGATTTGGGTGTAAAACATATTATTAGTTCGGCTATTGAACATCATGCTGTAGGTCATACCTTAGAGCATCTTGAAAAACAAGGAAAAATAAAACTAAGCTATGTCAAACTGTTAGACAAAGGCATTATTGACTTGGAGCATTTAGAAGAGTTGCTGCAAAATCAAAACGGTCCAACTTTGGTGAGCTTAATGCATGCCAATAACGAGCTAGGTAATTTGCTCCCTATAAAAAGTGTTGGCGAAATATGTAAAAAGTACAACGCATATTTTCATTGCGATACGGTTCAAACCATAGGTCATTATAAAATAGATTTACAAAACATAAATGTTCATTTTATAACCTGCTCGGCACATAAGTTTCATGGTCCTAAAGGCGTTGGGTTTATATACATCAACCACAAAGTAAAAATTAAACCTTTGATATTTGGGGGTGCCCAAGAAAGAAATATGCGTGGAGGAACCGAAAATGTTTATGGCATTGCCGGACTTACAAAAGCTTTGGAGATTTCTTGTAGTGGTATGGAAGAACATGCCGCCTATATTCAGGGTTTAAAAGATTATTTTATAGAGCAACTAAAAGAGAACATTCCGGGGGTTGCTTTTAACGGAAATTCAGAAGGACAAAGTTTATATACCGTATTAAATGTATCTTTTCCTGAATCGGAAAATTCCGAGATGCTTTTATTTAGTTTAGATATTCAGGGTATTTCTGCATCAGGAGGGAGTGCTTGCTCTAGCGGAAGCGCTCAGGTATCTCATGTGCTTATGGGCATACATGCCAATTTAAACAGACCATCGGTTCGTTTTTCTTTTTCAAAATATAACACTAAAGAAGAGATTGACTATACTATTAATGTGCTGAAAGAAATATTGAAAATAAAAAGCAAAGAAACTGTTTAATATATAACTATGACACGACCAATAAGAGTACTGATAGCCAAAGTAGGTCTTGATGGCCACGACCGAGGAGCAAAAATTATTGCTTCCTTTTTGCGAGATGCCGGCATGGAAGTTATTTATACCGGCTTGCGACAAACCCCCGAAATGGTTGTAAATACTGCTCTTCAGGAAGATGTTGATGCCATTGGTGTAAGCATACTAAGTGGTGCACATAATACTGTTTTTCCTAAAATTATTTCTTTGATGAAAGAAAAAGGATTGAGCGATGTACTTCTAACCGGTGGTGGTATAATTCCTGAAAACGATATGCAAGTTTTAAAGGAACAAGGCGTGGGGCAGTTGTTTGCCCCGGGCACCGACACCAATATTATTGTAAACTATATTAAAGAGTGGGTACAAAAAAATAGAAATTTTTAATTTATATATATCATAATGAAATTTGACAATATCCTTTTTCAAGTAGAAAACCGAGTTTTAACCATAACAGTAAACAGACCCGATAAGTTAAATGCCCTAACTACTCATACCATTAGAGAGTTGAATGAACTTTTGGCTGCATACAGAAATGATAACAATATCAATGCTGTTGTAATTACCGGAGCAGGGGAGAAGGCTTTTGTTGCCGGAGCTGATATTTCTGAGTTTGCCGATTTTGATGCTGAACAAGGACGTATGTTAAGCCGTAACGGCCATCAGCTTTTGTTTAACTATATTGAAAATTATTCTAAACCAATTATTGCCGCTATCAATGGCTTTGCATTGGGTGGTGGTTTTGAACTTGCATTAAGTTGCCATATCAGAGTGGCTTCAGACAATGCCAGAATGGGTTTTCCGGAAGTAACTTTGGGCGTTATTCCAGGCTATGGAGGTACTCAACGCTTGGCTCAATTAGCCGGTAAAGGCAAGGCTTTAGAGTTAATACTAACTGCCGATATGATTAAAGCTCAGGAAGCCTTTGATTTAGGCTTGTTAAATGCTGTAGTGCCACAAGCTGACTTAATGAACAAAGTATATGAAATTTGTGAAAAGATAAAGAGCAAAAGCCCTGTTGCCATAAGTCATGCTATTGTTGCTATTAATGCCAATTATAAGGATGGTGTGGATGGTTTTGCCGTAGAAATTGAAGAGTTTGGTAAGTGCTTTGAAAATGATGACTTTAGAGAAGGTACAAAAGCCTTCTTAGAAAAAAGGAAACCTGATTTTAAAGGAAAATTAGCCCAAGCATAAATTTTAAGCCTTATTAAGCACACTTTTGTGTAGGCATGTTATGCAAAAGTTTTGCGAAATTTCTTTTTATTTTTTGGGCTTTATTGCGGTAAGTATTTATTATAATTTACTTTTACTTGTTAATTTTAATTTAGATATTTATAAGGCAGTAGAAGTATTATAGAAGATAAGTTCTGTTGACAAAACAGCAAATAATTAATAATATTTAGAGCATGAAAGAAGCATATATTATAGATGGAGTAAGAACAGCTATAGGTAGTTTTGGAGGTACCTTATCGGCCGTAAGAACCGATGATTTGGCGGCCTTAGTATTAGAAAAATTAGTAAAAAAAAATCCTAGTATAGATCCTCAAAGAATTGATGAGGTAATAATAGGATGCGCCAATCAGGCGGGCGAAGACAATAGGAATATTGCACGTATGGCATTACTGTTGGCTGATTTGCCTTACAATATTCCGGCCGAAACAGTAAACAGACTGTGCGCTTCCGGTTTATCTGCAAGTATGGCTACAGCTCACAATATTATGCTCGGTAATGCTGATTTAACCATTGCAGCAGGAGTTGAAAATATGACACGCGGTCCTTGGGTTATGTCAAAGGCATCAACACCTTTTGGTCGCGACCAGCAACTTTATGACAGTAGCTTCGGATGGCGTTTTATACATCCTAAAATGAAGAGTTTGTATGGAACCGAGGCAATGGGCGAAACTGCAGAAAACTTGGCCGAGATGCATAAAATATCGCGTCAGGATCAAGATAAGTTTGCTTTAAACAGTCAGATGAAAGCCGCAAGAGCACAAAAAGAAGGACGTTTTGCCAAAGAAATAATTCCGGTTGAGATTGTAACTAAAAAAGAGGGAACAAAAATTTTTAATCAGGATGAGTTTATTAAAAAGGAAAGTACTCTGGAGGGATTAACTAAACTTAAAGCAGCATTCAGAGTAAATGGAACAGTTACTGCCGGTAATTCATCAGGCTTGAATGACGGGGCAGCAGCATTGTTATTGGCTTCAGATAAAGGAATTAAAGATTTTGGGCTAAAACCATTGGCACGTATAGTAAGTAGTGGTGCTGCCGGTGTTGAACCTCGAATAATGGGAATAGGCCCTGTTGAAGCTTCGGCCAAGGCCTTGAAAAAGGCAGGTTTGCGATTAGATGATATGGATATTATTGAGCTAAATGAAGCTTTTGCTGCACAGTCGTTAGCTTGTACACGAACATGGGGAATAGCTGATGATGACATTAGATTAAACCCTAATGGTGGGGCTATAGCCTTAGGACATCCTTTAGGTATGAGTGGTGCACGAATACTATACACTGCTGCCTTAGAACTGCATTTGCAACAAAAAAAATATGCCTTAGTTACTATGTGTGTTGGGGTGGGGCAGGGCTATGCGGCTATCATCGAGCGTTGTTAGCGAAAAGCATATTATTAACCAATTAAAGTTATTACATACACGATTAGAAATACCTTAAGAAGGTAAAATAGATTAATACATTTTTACTGAAGCGGTACTTCCTGCGTCAATAATAAAATCGCGCTCAATAGTATAAATACTTTCTTTAGCCGATTTAGGTCTGAAAACAACTTTATACTTTCCCGGTTGCAATACTAATGTTTCTCTTGAAGGATTATCAGGGAAGTTGTATAGCCATTTTAATTTATTTTTCTCTTCAATAAACAAGCTTCCGGCACCAGGACCTGAAAATAGAATATTGGCAACACCCGGTTGTGGTATTTGGATAGTTGTGGTTCTACTTTGGCTAATTTCAACATCACTCACATATATACGTGGCATGGTTAATATTTCAATATCATATAAACCCGTAATTAGTTTTTCTGGTTTATCGGCTTCGGCAACTATCAGGGTATTCATTTCTTTACTCTTACGAACAATATAATTTAATTGCTTATACTCTCTAAAACCGGTTTTTAAATTAAGAAATCCTTGTGGACAATAAACAGCAACTGTGTTGTGCTTACCTGGGATTAACTCAATATTTTGTTTTTCAACAGGCGGTATAGTGTGTACGGTAAGATTGTAGGTTGGCAGCGGATCAATAGGTAAAGTGTCCGGATTCCCGGCATTATTCATAGTATGAATAAGGTTATATTTCATGGCTCCTGTTCCGGCATCATATAAAGTCATATTTACGTCTGTTTCGCTTGGCTTGGCATTAGCATCAAGCAAATTTACCTGTACTGTAGTTGAATTTAAAGCCTGCGATATAATAACGCCCATGGCTTGTTTAAACGATTTTTCGTTGGCTGCATCAAAATATTTACCAACACATTCAAAAGTTTTTTTAAAATTTATATCCAAGCCAACCCCTATTACAAATGGGCGCAAAGCTATACCCCTTGATTGGAGTGCAAGTGAAACAGCACAAGGGTCGCCATTACATTCTTCAACTCCATCGGTAATTAAAATAATAATGTTTCTGCAATTTGAACAATCAGGAAAATCATTGCCACATTGCTCAAGGGTGTAGGCAATAGGGGTGGTACCTTTGGGTTGGGCACCCTTAATTTTATTTTTAATAGCCGTAGCATTGTTTTTTCCGAAGGGTACTTCTAATTTGGTATCTTCACAATTAGGTTTAGGATTAACCGTATATTGATGACCATACATTCTAAGCGCCACCTCAACATTTGGAAGTAAGGCTAAACTATCAATGGTTTGAGATAAAATACTCTTACTTACATCCATCTTTGTGGCCGACTCCCATTTACCTATCATACTTAAAGAGCAGTCAAAAACAAATAATATTCTAACCTTAGGTAATTCTTTTGTTTTTTGGGCAAAAGTATAACGAGGCATCAATAAAAATAGTCCAAAAATGATGACAAATGGAAATAAAAAAATTATTAATTTTTTCATCTTAGCAGGTCTAAATTAAACACTCCTCTAAACTAAGAGTAATATATAATACAATTATTTAGCGCCAATAATATTTATAAACAAAGAAAAGTGTAAAGTTTGTTTATTGTTATTTTGTGCCTACGAGTGCATTGTGTTTAAAGTTGCTGAATTAACCATAATTAACCTTAACTTAAGGTATTTTTAAGTGGATTGAATAATTAATACGCAATTATTTATTTAGTCAGTATAAGAGCTGTGAATAATTTTTTTGCTAAACGAGAAGTTGTCGGCTTTTCCTTGAATAAAGTATATACCATTACGCTTTTCCAAAAAATCAATTTCAAAAGTGGTACCTGATTGATTAATTTGCTTTTCAGCAATCACTTTACCCGTAATATCAGTAATTTTGTACCATAGGTTATTGATAGAGCTTTTTGTTTTCAAATATAGAATATGATTAGCAGGATTAGGGTATATATCAATCATGATTTTGTCTTTTTCAATTGTGGCAAATGGAATATTTTTAATTAATTGCCAGGCTCCGGTACTTGCTGAGCCAACCGACACGGGCTGCGCCAATGTTGCAGCTACCATTGTTATAGCCTTAATATTGCGTGTCAAAAAACCTAAATTAATAGTTCCTAAACTGTCGTTAGGGGTGTGATAATACGGGTTTCTGAAATCTGCCCCATCAGTAATCATAAGTGCCTGATATCCTGCATCCCAAAAAGGAGCATGGTCACTGCGTCTTAAGTCGGGGGTTGACTGTCCATTCCCCAAAGTATTTAACACCAAAGTATGTACTCCGGGTACATGGTCTCGTGCAATACTGTCAAACGAATGGGATAAAGAAGTGCTACTCTGATTAGCTACAGCAAACAGCCAAATGCCTTTATTATTATATGTATTTATCGAATCTACAGCTTGTGGAAAAAGTTGACCAAAACCCGGAGGTATGGTTTGCGAGTTGGGGGCATCATTATAAAAACCTATCATTTCCATATTGAGCACTGCTTCAATTTGCTGATTAGGCGGAATACTATTGTTTACATAGTGTATAGAGCCTTTAAGTCCGTTTTCTTCTTTATCAAATGTTATAAAATTAATACTTTTCTCGAAGTTAAATTGCGATAATATTTTTGAAGAAATAAGCACGGCTGCAACTCCTGTTCCATTGTCGTCAGCTCCCGGTGAGCCTGCTACGGCATCAAAATGAGCGTCAACAATAATCGTCTTTTTCTCGTTCCATTGCCCCGGTTTTCTACCTACAATATTTTCAGAAGCAATATTGTTATAAGTAAACGGAATTCTTTTGGTTTGCAATTGATGCATCAAAAAATTTGACTCAATGCTATCTTTAATATTTATTAGCCCTTGCGGGGCATTGGAATGGTGACGAGGTTGGGCAATATATTGCATATACTGGTAAACCAGTGTGCTGTCAATAGTATTCAACACAGATTCAACCAAAACGGGCTGTTTGTTTTTGGCAACTATTTTAACCATAAACCAAGCATTGGCATTAAAGCCTGCACTTTGCCCTAAACTATCGGGATGATATTGTAAGGTTATAGATTTGTTATTTCCAGAGAAAATGGGAAAACCTACATCGCCACTCACATTTTCAATAGGGGCTGTATAGCTCATACCACTATCGGCCGAAAGCACTATTTTTAAATCTAACGAATCGTTATTGATGTCAGTTACATTGTAATTCACGGTAATTGTATGATTGGTAGTGTCTATTACCGTGTTGTTAATACTTACCTGCGGAGCAGCATTTTGAGCTTTTATTGTATTAGCAAACAGTGACAAAAATAATATGGAATAAATTATTTTCATGGTATTATTTTTTAGTAAAGGTAAGAAAATGAACCTCTTTAGCAAAGAATAAAGTGTGATTTAATTTGTTTTTCATTAATAATTACTACGTAACCTGTCAAACCACATAAACAACGAAGTAGCAGCCTAGCTAAGCCTTCTCTCTCTCATCTACTACTTGTTTGTGGGTAGTTTACCTTTGAGCGAGTTTGGATTTTTGAATCAAATCAAAACGAATAAGGCATGATTATCATTCTTCAGATTTGTTGAAGATGTATTTTTAGAGATTACTTCTACATCACGACAAAACAGGGTATCAAAAGAGCTCCTGCTGATGTTGGTTTGATTTTACCTTGTTCCTCCTCTGTAGAATTTTCAATAATTTAGACCCAAATCTTCTCAAAGTGTTGCTCAAAGAATTTTATTTTTTTCATTCACTTTCCACAAGCTACTTTAAGCTGTTTTACGACTTTTTCTTTTGGGCTATCGTAAATCTTATTTTGAAAATAAACTCCTTAATGCTGCTTAAAATGGAAATATATGCGTAGCTTAGCGATTGAACTTAAAAATTATGAAAATTATTAAACAGAATTGCGTTGCCTGCAACCCGTCCCAAGTAAAAACCACAAAAAAACATATACAAAATTGAACCCAAAACTAAAGAGCTATCTCACCATTTTAATTTTCCTAATTGTAGGAATGTTGGTAATGGGTATTGTCCAACTTTTTAAAACTCCTCATTGGCTTAATTCGGCTTTTATTGTTTTGACTTTGTTTATTGTAGTTAATATTTCAACTGCTATAATTCTAAACCTAAAAACTGAAATCAAAACTTTTTTGGGGTTTAAAAAAATCTATTTTCTTCCTATTGGAATTGTAGTAGGTGGAATCATCGCAGTAAGTCCGATTTTGGCAGGACTTTTAGCAAGAGCAACAACTTTCAGCGAACTTAAATTAGACACAACATTTACACTGACTTCTATTGTTGTGACCTTGGCAATCGTGGCTTGGGAAGAACTTTGGTTTCGGGGTGTTTTTCTAAATTACTGCAATCGTCATTTATCGGTAATCAATATTTCAATAACTATTGGATTGCTATTTATGTTGGTTCACTTACTCAATCCTGAAATCAATATGCTAAAAACAGGTCTGACTTTATTTTTTGCAGGAGCATTTTTAACGATTGTATATTTCTATTTCAAAACAATTTGGCTTCCTATCGGACTTCATTTTGGAAATAATTTTTTTACAGTTCAAAGCAATCTTAACGAACATTGGCTTTTGGGAAACGAAGGATTTTTTGGAGCAATAATACTCACAATTTTATTTCTAACATTTGTAAAACTAACGCTTAATAAAACAAGCAAATGAAACATATTCAACTAATCGAAACAATACTTTACGTAAATGATCAACAAGCTAGTGCTGATTTTTACTCAAAATTATTCCGACAAAAAACCGATTTGAACGTTCCGGGAATGACAGAATTCAAACTTGCTGAAAATTGTAAATTAGGTTTAATGCCAAACAAAGGAATTGCAAAAATACTTTCGGACAAAACACCACATCCAGACCAAGGAATCGGAATACCAAGATGCGAACTTTACTTTTATGTTGAAAACATTGAACTAGAGTTTAACAACGCAATAAGAATTGGAGCAAAACTAATAAGCGAAATTGAAGACAGAGATTGGGGAGACAAAGTTTGCTATTTTTCAGACATGGACGGTCACATAATTGCATTTGCCGAAAAACTGAATAGCCAATAGGCTGAAAACATTCGATCTACAACTTACATTAAGACTTAAACGTTGCGTAGCGAAGTTGCAGTTTAGTCCTAATGGGAAGAGGTGCAGCGGTTATCGTTCAACTATAGGATTTCAATAAAATTAATAGAAATATACTTTTGAAAAAGGTTTTTTTAGTTGCTTAAATTTGAAATAAATGTGTAGTTTAGTGAGGAAAATTAAAGGTAAAATAGGTTGTTAGGCAAACCACCGTTAGGCTATAACATTACTTTATAATCAACCATTGAGGTCTAGTAGCTAATATTTTTGAATAAATGGGACAATCCTTTGTATGTGCTCCGGGCAAATATCCGGTACTCATTAAAAATTCGTTTACTATTTGGCCCCCGGTAAAATAAAATGTTTTTTTGAAGAGCTTAATCCAATTGGTGAGGCTAAGCTTGTGATGCTGATTTAACCAATTTTCAAACGAACCAAATTGTTTTTGCAATTGAAGTATTGTTTTGGCATTTTCAATGGCAGCCTTAATTTTTAGTTTGTTTCGTATAATATCAGGATTGTTTAAAAGCCGTTCAATATCTTTTTGTGTGTACGCAGCTACTTTAGCAATATTGTAGTTATGATAGGCTATGCGAAATGCAGCTTCTTTTTTTAGTATGGTTTCCCAGCTTAATCCGGCCTGATTAATTTCTAAAATTAAGCGCCCGAATAGCTCGTAATCATCATGCAAAGGAAACCCATAGTGATTATCGTGGTATTGTTTATGAAGCAATTTGCGTTCGGCCGGTTGTGCATTATTAACAAAGCAACAGTACGACATATGATATATAAAAAGGATAATAAAACAATGTATAAAGGTAGTTTAAATTTGGTTATCCGGAGTTAAATTACAAACATATTAATGCAGTTTATTAATATTTTTTTTAGCGTTGTGAAGTAATTTAATATTTTATATATTAGCAAATTAATATGAATCAGTAATTTTTTCTTTTTAAAAAATAAAGATGAAAATAGGGAAATTATCTATAAATATTTTTGCCTTGTTACTATTAGTAACAAGTGCGTCTAAAGCCCAAAACAATGTAGGTATAGGTACAAACACTCCTAATGCCTCCGCATTGTTAGAGTTACAAGCAAATGACAAAGGATTGTTGGTGCCTCGTGTGGCATTAACTGCTGTAAATAGTAATGCTCCAATAGGAGCAGGTATTGCTACTTCTTTATTAGTGTACAATACGGCTACTGCCGGTACCGCACCCAATGATGTGTACCCCGGTTATTATTATTGGAATGGTACAAGATGGGTAAGGTGGGTTAGTGTTATAATTGAACGATACACCACGCCTACATTTACTTTTAATGCAGGTACTATTACTAACGTAACCATAACCGGTGTTACCGGATGCACCTCTACTTCTACTGCTATTGTTAACCTACTTGGTAATTGGGCAGTTGCCCCCAACTTAACTATCCGGCATGTTGAAGCAAGAACTAATGAAATTAGGTTTCAATTGGAAAATAATGATTTATTCACCAATTATGGGGGAGTTGATTTTGTAGTTACTATCATAAGATAATCATGATGAAAAGATATGTATTTATTAATTCAATTTTGTTTTTGATACTTTTTTCCTTTGGTGCAAAAGGGCAAACCATAGGTAAAACAGATAAATATGAATCTCAAGGCAAAATTAACCTAATTCAAGGGCAAGCTATTCCTTATAAGCAATCAGAATTGCCCACATCAAAGGTAAAAAAAGAAGCCATTTTTATTGGAGAATCAAATAATATTCAAAAAGATAAAGAAGAACATATTATTTTACAAGCAAAAAGAATAACTGAAGAAGAATATGTTCAAATGGTAAGTAATAAGAAAATTTCAACAATAGGCAACGCTTCAGATAACAAACTGAAACTACTTGAAGTAAGTGGAGAAGCCCAACCTTTAAAGTAAAGAATTTTAAAACCAATACATAGCAAAAGAACCGGAGGCGATGAGGAAATTATATATTAAATTTTTTTCTATACTTTTCTTTGTCTTATGGATTAAGTGTAATTCTTTTGCTCAATTATTAACCAATAACGGAGCTGTCTTTTCAATAAAAAGTGGGGCTATAGTAATGGTTAGAACCGGCTCTGTGAATAACACTGCTGCTGGAACCATGTCAAATGCAGGAACATTTACTATTGAGGGGAATTTTGAAAACAATGCTTTTGCCAATGGGGGAGGAACAAATGGTATTTATAGGGTTTTGAATAATTGGATTAATAATTCTACATTCACTGCTGACTTAAGCCAGGTTGAATTGTATGGGGCTAATCAGTTAATTACAGGATCCTCAATTACTGAGTTTCATCGTTTAACTTTAACAGGTACCGGCATAAAAACACAAACTATTGATTCGAGGGTAAACAACCTACTTGAGTTAAATGACAGAGAGTTGGCAACAGACGTAAACAAAATGTTTGTTACCACTGCTAACCTAGGTGCAATTACCAGAACTACAGGTTTTGTAAGTAGCTTAGGTGTGGGGCGTTTGGTAAGAAACACCAATCAGGTGGCTAACTATTTGTTTCCTGTTGGTTCTTCGGTGGGGGTTTTACGTTATAGACCTATAGAAGTAAGACCTTCAGTTACTGTGTCACATTCTTTTGAAGTTCGTTTGGCAAATGTTGATCCTAATGTGGAAGGATTTAACCGCAATACTAAAGAAGCTGCACTTTGTGTTATTAATTCTAATTACTTTCATTATATCAATCGTGCTACAGGAAGTTCTGCCGCAAATTTAACCTTTTACTACGATGCTATTGCTGATGGTAATTGGCAAACAGTTGCAAAATGGCGAGGCCTGCCTCAATGGGAAGATATTGGGTCGCCAACGGTTGGAGCAAATCCTCCTTTTACAACATTTTTAATTTCTAACTGGAATGATTTTATTTTGCAGCCTTATGCATTAGCCAATACCAGCCCTACAGCTACAATTAACGCTTCAAATGCAAGCGTGTGTAGTGGAACAGGTACCACTATTGATTTTAACGGAACTCCAAATGCAATTATTACTTATAATATTGATGGAGGTTCAAACTTAACTGTAACACTTGATGCTAGTGGCAATGCAAGTATTAATACGGGCAACTTAGCAGCAAACACTACTTATAATTTAGTAAGTGCATCCTTGCCGGGACCACCGCCTTGTTCCCAAAGCTTAAGCGGTTCAGTAACCGTAACAGTTGTCCAACCGCCTAATGCCGGCACAGGTACTTCTTTGACTATTTGTACCTCTCATCCCAGCATTAATTTATTTGACTCCTTAGGCGGAGCCCCACAACCGGGAGGAATATGGACTGGAACTAATTTATTAACAGGTGGTTATTTAGGCACTTATAATCCCGTAATTAACGGTTCAGGAACCTATACCTACACGGTTAACGCAAGCTCGCCATGTACAGGAAATTCAACAGCTACAATTTCCGTTTCAGTTGTTCCGCCTCCTGTAGCCTCATTTGTGTATGCTTCACCTTTGTGTAAAAATAATCCTAATCCTTTCCCTACTTTTATAACCGGAGGGGTAGGTGGTACTTTCTCGGCTAGTCCAACGGGATTAGTATTTGTTAGCACAGCAACCGGTGAAATTGATTTGGCGGCAAGTTTACCGGGAACATATACCATAACTAACACCATAGCAGCTACTGCAGGATGTCCTCAAGTTACAGCTAATTTCAGCTTTGTATTAAATACTGCCCCTCCTTTAACTATTACCTCTACCCCCAATCCTCCAATTATGTGCCGAGGATTTAGTACAGTTTTACTTCAAGTTACTCCAAATAATTTTGCCGGTGGATATGTTTGGGGACCGGTAGTTGGCTATGTTGGGTATTCACATGTTGCCATACCTACGGTAACGACTACTTACACGGTAGTAGGTACGCATGCTAATGGATGTACCAGTAGTGCTTCAGTGCTAATCACAGTTATTCAACCTTCAAATGCCGGAGTTAGTGCTGTAATAGATTTATGTACCACCGGAACTACTGTTGATTTGTTTACACAATTAGGAGGAACTCCTGAATTAACCGGAACTTGGTCAGGGCCTTCGTCACTGCCGGGGGGCTATTTGGCAACTTTTGACCCTGCTGTAAATACTCCGGGTTTATACACTTACACCGTTCCGGGAAATCCACCATGTCCTAATGCTACAGCTACTATTCAGGTTAATGTTAATCCGCCCGTACCTACTAGTTTTATGTATAATGGAGCGCCATTTTGTACTGATGATGTTGGGAGCATAAGCCCTTCAATAACAGGAACTCTCGGTGGAGCGTTTACAGCCACACCTCCTGGTTTGATGATTGACGGTTCAGGTGTAATTACACCTGCCGGAAGTACTCCCGGCACCTACACTGTTACTTACAGTGTACCGGCATCTAATGGTTGTGCACCATATACGGTTACTAATACCATTATTATCCAGCCATCTCCTACAACATCACCGGTTTTTCACGATTGATTTTTCGTTTCAAAAATTTCTAAAAAAATATTGGAGAATTTTTGGAAAATATATAAATATATGTTAAATTTGGAAAAATGTATAAAAACATCTTGTTGAAAATTTATGCCATTTAAATGTATGAAGTGTTTTTTAGTATTTTTTTCCATAGTATTCATGGGTATTCTTGTATTTGTTGGTACAAGTAGCGCTCAAACTATGAGAAAAGCAGACATCAGAGGTGAAAATCCTAATCAATCTAAGGGAGAAAGAATAAAACCTTTTGATAAACCTAAAAAGGAAGAGGAGGAGACAAGAAATAAAAATTTTATTTCAAACCAAAAATTAAATCAGAAATCTGATTTTGAATACCATCAAGAAACCAAAGAGTATGCTGTAGAAAATACAGAAAAGCATCATTTTACTTTAAATATTAACCCGCCTTATCAAGCCTCAAAGGAAAATTACGTGAAAGCTTTTTCTCATTTTTCAAGAATAGAAGATTATAGGCTCGTTAACGAAAGGCGCTCCATTCAAATTGCACCTGATGTTGGAACAATTGAATTATATTCTGCCCAAGAACTTTATGAAAAATATGGTAGGAGAATTAGACCGAATAATAAAACGGAAAATAATTTGCCCAAAATAGAATTTATTGTTACCGAGCAGGGAATGGTGAAGGAAAGAGCTATAAAGTAAAGGATATGAAGTTAAAAAAATATTTTATATTTTTTTTGTTGCAGGTGTTAGTGGTAGGCGTAACTAAAGCCCAGAATTACAATATGGGAAATTTAGGAACAATTACCAATGCTTGCGGTGGTAACTTTTATGATAGTGGAGGACCTGGTTCAAACTATTCCAACAACGAATTATATACGGCTACATTCTGTGCGCCCCCCGGGCAGTATATAAGTTTTACTTTTACCTCTTTTAATATAGGAAATAACTTTGACTGGCTTGATGTGTACAATGGTCCCAATACCTTGTCGCCCTATATTGGAAGTTATACGGGTAATTTAAGCACATTTACTATTACAAGTACTTTAGGCGGTTGTCTTACTTTTGTATTTGATTCAGATGGCTCTGTTACATCTTCAGGTTGGGTAGCTCAGATTTCATGCGGATCTACCCCCCCGTCTACAGGTGATGATTGTAATTCTGCTAATCCATTCTGTACCGGCACTACTTATACCTTTGCCAATAATACTAATCAGCCCAATTTGGGAGCAATAGATTGTTTGTATTCAACTCCTAATCCTGTTTGGTATTATATGCAAATTGCTAATCCCGGGAATTTAAATATTGATATTGCACAATATGACAACTTTGGATTTCCTATTGATGTTGATTTTGACTTATGGGGACCGTTCCCTAATATACCTACCGGCTGTGCTGAAATTTATAATGGAACGGCACCTAGCGTAGATTGTAGTTATTCCGCGTCAGCATTTGAGCAGGCAAATATTGTTGGAGCACAAACCGGGGAAGTTTACATATTATTATTAACTAATTATTCTAACACCGCAGGGACAATTACCTTTAATGCAGCATCAGGAAGCACGGCAACTACTGATTGTTCTATTTTGTGCAATATAACTAATGTAACAGCCAATCCAAGTGTTTGTAATACCTCTACCAATACATATTCAGTAAGTGGGCAAGTTACAGTAACTAATCCACCCAATAGTGGTTCTTTAATTCTAAGCACAAGTTGTGGAGGGAGTGTTTCAATTAGTGCCCCCTTTACTTCACCTATTAGTTATACTATTTCCGGAATTCCCGCTACGGGGGGGGCATGTAATGTTACCGCTTCGTTTTCTGCCGATGCTAGTTGCTCTTACACTCAATCATACACAGCACCTGCCAGTTGTGGTTCCAACGGACTAAATTGCCCGACTTATGCAAACACAAGCACCAGCCCAAATACCGCCTGTGCCGGACAAGTGTATTATTTTGATGTAGCTAATACGGGTTGCAATGGAACAATTACATTTAATGTAGTTGGAAATTATGGTTCACTTTGGGCAAATGAAATTACATGGGTAGTAACCAGTTTTCTAACAGGGACAATTATAGCCAGTGGAGGTCCGGGAAGTAATGGGGCATCATTTAATGTAACAGTTGGACCTTTAAATCCTGCTGTAGTAGGCAATATTTTTACCTTATATGTGTATGATTCTTTTGGTGATGGTTTTAACGGAACAGGAGGTTATATAACTGTTCAACAACCTTTAGGGACTAACCTTTTTCCCCAAATTACCGACAATTTTGGTTCACAAGCTTCCACCATGTTTGGAGCCAATATTGCAATTTCTCCTGCCACAATTACCATTACAACACCTACAGGGCCTATTACTTCTACTGTTACAGGTTGTAATAATTTTCATGTGCCTATCACACTCCAGAATGTAAATCTGTGCAATACTATCAATGTTAATTTGCCCTTTACTATTACTTGCCAATCAACGGGTGCTGTAATATCTACAGGGTCAAAATCTGTTACTGTTTATCCTAGTCTCCCAACCACAGCATCTGACTTGGTAGATATAAGTTTTAACAGTAGTACTTGTACCTGGACCATGACTCCTCAAAATGATTGTATTGCTGCTAATATTGGAAGTGTTTTTACGGTAACTCCCAACCCAAGCACGGTTACAAGTCCTTCATGCACGGCAGGGGGGCAAACCTTTACGGTAGAATATTATGGCCTGGGAGGAGGCCCAAATTGTTGTTCAACCGGTGGACCATTAATACCAATTACCTATCAACAAACATTCCCTTCTACATCGGTTACAGCCGTTAATTCTCCATTTGGAGGGGTAAATAATGCCGCATACATTACTATTCCACCATATCTTATTGGAGGAAATGCCACAAGCTTAAATTTTACCCTGAATATAAATAATTATTGTTTTAACTACTTTAGTACCAGTTATTGGGTTACTATTATTGTAGATGGAGTAATTGTTTCGGATACATGGTACAACCCGGCTTTAATTAATAATACTATTAGCTTAAACCTATCAAGTTTGCCTAATGGATATAATCAAAATAGTTCGATAGAGGTTTATGTATATCCAAATACTTTGTCTCCTTCAACATTTATTCCTAATGGTAATTGTGGTTCTTTGGCATATGCCAATTGGACAGCTAGCATTTCGGCTGAAATAAATGCAAGCTTTGCCGATCAGCAACCAACTCCGGCTGTTTGTACTTTTAATCCTTTTTTACCATTCAGTTGCTGTGTTTCTAATGTTGTTTCAGATGATGCCGCTTCAATATGCTCAGGCGGTAGTTTAAGTCAGCTTTCCACATGGCAGTCAAATGTTTCTGCTGCAAACTCCACTTGTATTGTTTATTCAAGTGTTACACCTGTGGCTGGTTCAGTTTTACCTGATAATTTATTACCGGATGGTATAAATAATACCGGTTCCCAAATACAACAAATAGTGAGTGCATACAGTTATTGTGATGTTGATGGTAGCGGCACTGTGAATTCAGGTGATACATATACCTTGGTTAGTACCTTTACCCTTACGGTTATCCCGCACCTGATGCCGGAACCAACGGAACTTTGGTTACTTGCACAAATGGTTCTACGGTTGACTTGTATAGCTATTTAGGAGGTACTCCTCAAAACACGGGAATATGGTCAGGTCCATCTTCCTTAGCGGGAGGATATTTAGGAACATTTAATCCGGCTGTTAATCTTTCGGGTTTATATACCTATACCGTTGTAGGAGCCTCTTGTCCTGATGCTACTGCAACCGTAAATGTTACTGTTAATTCACCTGTTCCCACTTCTGTAAATTATGTGGGTAATCCTTTTTGTGCTGATGGCGGAAGTGTAAGTCCTGTAATTACCGGAACAACAGGGGGAACTTTTTCAGCAAGCCCTAGTGGTTTGAATATTGATGCAGCAGGGGGTATTAACCCTACCGGGAGTACACCGGGAACTTATACTATTACCTATAATGTTCCTGCTTCCGGGGGCTGTCCACCATACACAGTTTCAACCATCATAACGATTGAACCTTTACCGATAATTTCATTGATATATCATGACTAAAATATACCCTATGGATACTTTTAAGAAAATATTATTACTTCTAATTTTAAGCTTAGCTTTTAAAATTGGATATTCGCAAACGCTGACTACTCAGCCTCAAATAATTTGTGAAGGAGAAATAAGACCTTACCGTGTTGACTGGCAAGCTCCTGATGGACCTGATGGTACACCCGGTTCTACATACACTTGGTCGGTAATTACTCCGGGCTTTACAGGAACAATTATTCCCAACCAGAGCCCGGGCGGATTTAATAACCATATTATAGTTGACTGGGGGACAACACCTCCTGGGACTTATTACTTGCAAGTTATTGAAACAAGTAATGGTTGTTCCTCAGCACCCATTACTCTTGAAGTGCAAATAATGCCTTCCGTAACCCCGGTTACGGGCTTTAGTTATACAAGTCCGGTATGTTCAAACAATGCAAATTTGTTTCCTGTTCCTGACCCCGGCTTTACAACAGGAGGAACTTATAGCTCCACTGCCGGTTTGATTATAGACGGTACTACCGGAGAGATAGATGTAGCAGGTTCCACCCCGGGCACATATGTAGTCACATATTCCGTATCAGCCTCAGGCTGTCAGTTGGCAGGTAGCTCTACTTTTAGTGTAACGATAGACAATACGGTAACCCCGGTTACGGGCTTTAGTTATACAAGT
>WBZO01000191.1_pt1 | contig 159068 bp, 150 predicted proteins | sample 5204261 | NCBI WGS metagenome assembly WBZO01 (sample SAMN12412400, study PRJNA552823) | activated sludge metagenome | isolation source: activated sludge from anammox sidestream of wastewater treatment plant... | place: USA: North Carolina | collected 2017-09 | reverse complement strand
TGTTCGTTGACTTTACTCTCGGCTCCTTGGATTTTAACGGCATTGAAATATCAAGGAGCCATTGTACCTTAGCTTTTGCGGTTGAAAATGGGGATATTACCTCGTTTCAAGCATTTCTACAGAGCCCTATTTTCTATTATTCAAGGTGGTATATCATTCGATCAAGGTGGCTCTGCTTCGCTCTCCTATTGTGTACTGTACTGACTCTTCCCTCACTGGCTGCAATCCCGGTTGCTGTGCCAGGGTATTCCCTGACACCCACCGATCCCGATTTTGATGGCTTGTATGAAGATCTGAACGCCAATGACCGGATTGACTACAATGATGTCGTGGTCTTCTTCAAGAACATGACGTGGATTGCTGACAATGAACCGGTTGCCTGTTTTGACTTCAATGGGAATCGAAGAATCGACTACAACGACATTGTGAGGCTCTTCAAGGAGGTGGGAGTGCCGCTTCCCTGGGACGGCATGGACCGATATGACCCGGCTGCCAACGGTTCCACCGTGCAGATTCCCCTCGGAGAAGGGGGTCTTGTCATCACGCTCCCTGAGAACCCTTCGACCGGGTATCACTGGGAGGCAACCGTGACCTCGGGCCTCACCATCGTTGATGACCGGTGTATCCCCAATGCACAGACCCTCGGTGTTACCGGCGCAGGGGGGACCAGGGTATGGACCCTCTCCGGAACCTCGGAAGGAGTCCAGAGGTTTTCAGCGATTTATAAGCAGCCCTGGATGAATGTGACCGGCACCGAACAGACCTTTGAACTGCACATTCTCGTCGGGGAGAACACCTCCCCCTGCATCAGGCTGCCAACAGGCACCTTCCTCTTGTCGGAATCCATGCAGGGATCACGGTATCTGACGATCGACAACCAGAATGAAGATGATGCCGTGGTGTCCCTGCGGATCGAGGCGGATCCCTATGCATCCGGGAATAAAGTGGTGAGCTTCTATGTGCGGGGACATGACCAGTATACCTGCTCGACGATTCAAACCGGGAACTACACGTTCTGGTACAAACATGGGGAATGCTGGGATGCGGCAAATACCACGTTCAGGGTCGTCAACGGGGCATGGAGGATGGATGACATCCTCCCCTATGATGAGGATACTCTCGGCTGGACGATCTGGACCTCCCCGGTAGAAGAAGGCAATTTTACTGCTATTCCCGTTTCCCCTGATCTCGTCTAGGGAGAAACGATAGCAGTATCCCTTTTTTATTGCATCATGCTGATGAGGATTATTTACAGCCCTGCATCCATAGGAGACATGAGGCCAGCATACCGTTATTGGTGCGTTTTTTTCACGGGAATGGTAACAAACGTCGAACAGAACCGGAAAAACCGCCCATATCTTTTTATACCCCCTCTGTCAAGATTTGTACTATAAAAAGGTGGTGGCATCATGAACTACTCATGGCTATTGTATAGTATCTTCTTTCTCATCCTGCTGGTAGTACCGGTAACGGCTACCAGTACGGTGAGCATCGAACCTGGCGAGGTTGCTGCGGTGGGTGAGAGTACGACGCTTGGACTGGTCCTGAACCAGACCGAAAACGGCCTCTCCGGCTGCAATATCAGCATTGCACTGGACAACCCTGCTGTCGCGACCATTACCGCGGTGAACTTCCCGGCCTGGGCCTCCGTCCAGGACAATTCCACGCTCCCGGAAAAGAGTTTCTGGATGAATGAAATAGATCTTCAGGAGACCCTCACGGGCACCCTCACCAATGTTGACCTTGGGTCCATTACTCTCGTGGGAGTTCTCGAAGGGACAACCGGGATCACCCTGACCGTGAACGCCCTGGACGATAGCAACGGGACTGCGATACCGGCAACTACGCTCCCGGGCACGTTCATCGTTCACAGCCCGGCCGTCATCGCACCGACCGCGGACTTCACGGTGAACATTTCGTCAGGAACTTCACCACTCACGGTGCAGTTCGCTGACAACTCGAGCGGGACTGAACCGTTCTCCTATGAGTGGAACTTCGGGGACGGAAGCCCGAATGAGACCTCGTCAGCCCCGGTTCATACCTTTGTCACGGACACTCAAGCGACCTATACCGTGACACTGACGGTGAACAATAGTGCCGGGTCAAGCGCAACCGCAAAAGCAATTACGGTCAGCACCACGGAACCGACACATCCCCCTGACAGTATCACGAACCTTCACAACACGACCTACCAGGAGACCCTGATCACCTGGAACTGGACCGACCCCTCATCGGACACCTTTGTTCAGGTGATGATCTACCTCGACGGAGTGTTCCAGGCTAACGTGACGAAGGGATCCGGGACTTTCACTGCTGCCAGTCTCAGTCCTGCAACGATGCATACCCTTGGCACAAGGACGACAGGAACAACAGGACTGATCAATGAAACCTGGGTCAACCATACGGCAACCACCGCTCCCCATCAGGACCCGTCATCCTTCACCGTCACCCTGGAAAGCGGATGGAATGTGGTCTCGACACCGATCCAGTTGGCACCGGGCCATTCCCAGTTCTCCGAGATCTTTTCGGCCGGGGACCAGGAGAAGATCGTCCAGGCACTGGGATGGGATGGATCCCTCTGGTATGCCGCCCAGGCAACCGATGAAATGACCCCCCTGTATGCATTTTATATCAACGTAATGGAGGGGGAGGTGGCACATGCGACGATTGTGCCATCCACCAGTATATCGAGTCCCCCGGCCCGGGCCCTCGTGACCGGATGGAACCTGATCGGTCCTGCACCGGCCTATGAGGATGGAGCATTTTCACCAAAACCGGTCGAGGATTCGTTGATCACGATCGAAGGGGATTATCGCATCGTCGTCAGCCCGGGCCTGCACCAGCCAAGCTGGTCGTACGTTCAGGGCGGGGCCTCCCGGGATCTCCTCCCCTACAAGGGATACTGGGTATTTATGGACCATCCCGACACGCTTGCCGGGTTCTCCACCACCCCTCTCTGATTTTTTTATATGAAAATGCCTCCGGCATTTTCATCTCGTATGCATGTGTCCTTCGAAGGAATCATGTAGTTTTTTTGAGACAGCTTATTTTCAGAGACAGCTTAGGATCTCCCAGGAGACGCTTGAGAACAGACTTTTTTTCCTTCCAAGACCTGCCAGTGCCGGGGTTGTCATCGGTAACCGCTTCGTCAGGAATATGAATCGGGGCCTCCTGCCCACCGCGGTAAAATCATAACCTTTATCAAAGTCCTGTAGCCTTTGTTCGTGTGCATGCGGCCACCGGATCTCGAATATGCTGCTGATGACCGGCCCAAAGGCCCCACCCTGTTCCTGCTCGGCCTCCAGCACACCGGGATTGTCGCAACCGCCTTTATTTTTCCGGTCCTTGTCGCCAAGGCTGCCGGCCTGGAGGCAGGGGCAGCAGCATTCTTCGTCTCTATGTCGATGCTCGCAAACGGCATATCCACGATATTCCAATCGGTAAAGTATAGGGAATTCGGGTCCGGGTACCTGGTCCCCCGGGTTTGTGGGCCGAATTTTGTCTCCGCCTCCATCCTTGCCGTCCAGTCAGGAGGCCTCTCCCTGCTCTACGGGATGACCGCGGTCTCCGGAGCATTCCAGATCGCCCTTTCCCGTATTGCCCACCGCCTGCGGGTCCTCTTCCCGGTCGAAGTGACCGGCCTTGTGATCATGATGCTCGGGGTTGCCGTTGTCCCGTATGCCTTACCGAACTTCTTTGGAATGACTGCAACGGATAACACTCCATCAGCACTCGCAACACTGATCTCCTGCATCACGCTCGCTGTTATCGTTGGAGTGACCGTATGGGGCAGGGGCCATCTGAAGCTCTTCCCGCTCATCATCGGCATGACCGTCGGGTACGTGCTCTGTATCGTGGCAGGACTTGCCGGGGCAGACCCGCTCGGCCAAATCAGGGCTGCACCCCTTGTCGCATTCCCCGACCCTCAGTACTTCGGGGTCTCCTTCCAGACGGCACTCATCATCCCGTTCTGCGTTGCAGGCCTTGTGACCTTTGTCAAAAGCATCGGTGAATTCTCTATCTGCCAGCGGATCAATGACACCGAGTGGAAGCGGCCGGACATGATGAATATCCGGGCCGGGCTCTTTGCCGATGGCATCGCATCGACCATCGGCGGTCTTATCGGGGGGATGGGGCAGACCGGGTCCTCGTCCAACATCGGTCTCTCCATCGCCACGCGTTCGACGAGCCGGTATATCGGTTTTGTCACGGGAGGGATCCTAATCGCGCTTGCCTTCCTTCCGGTCCTCGCGATGGTGTTCCTCCTGATGCCGGGCCCGGTGATCGGCGGGAGCCTGATCTATGTTGCGGGTTTCATCATCGTTGGCGGTATCCAGACGATCACCACGAGGATGCTGGACTCACGGAAGATCTTTGTGATCGGCATCTCGTTCATTTTCGGGCTGAGTGTCTACCTTATCCCCGGTGCGTACGAGGGCGTCCCCGGATTTATCAGCCCGGTGTTTGATTCAGCCCTCTCGCTCGCAACCGTTATTGCCATCGTTCTGAACCTGGTCATGCGGCTGGGGATCAAAAAGAAGGTCACCACCACGATCGATCCGGTGAGTCGGATCTCTGACCAGATCTTCCTCTTCATGGAGCGCCAGGGTGAAATCTGGGCTGCACGAAGGGAGGTGATCCACCAGATGGCCATGGCACTCACCGAGGCATGCGAGCTGATCACCGATCACCAGCTGGCATCCGGACCGGTCAGTGTGACGGTGTCGTTCGATGAGTTCAGCCTGGATGCCGGGATCTCCTACGAGGGCAGTCCTCTCCTGCTCCCGGACAAGCGTCCCGGCGAGGAGGAGATCCTCTCCGATCCTTCTGGCCTGGTCAAGCTGGGGGCATTCCTTATCAAGGGATATGCCGACAAGGTGACCTCTGTATCGTCTGGTTCACGTGCAACCCTGAACATCCATATGGAACATTGAAGGGAACCTTCCTTTTTCCATGATTTTTGACGAGAAAAAAATGGAAATGGAATACCGTGAAGAGAAGTGGTGAGACAACCAGCTCATTACCTCATCCGAACTGCTCTGGTATTCCCCACTCTTTCACAACGCTCGCAAAACCGTTATCCTTTATGAGATGAACCAACAATCTCACAGAGCAATGACACCCGGGATCCCCAGGAATATCAGGAAAGAACATATCCTCTCTGCCCTGGCAGTCATCGACAAGGAAGGCTATCCGAAGCAGCACGAACCCATCAAATATTCCCTGGTGTATGAGGGGAGAAAATACCCCCCCGTATGGGTCATCCGGACAGCCAATATCTTTGCCAACGGGGAGCCCCTTGATCCCACTTTTTATTCCGGGGGAGAACAGTCCAACAATTTTCTCAAGAAGTTCGGGTTCCGGATTGTGAAAAAGACTCATTCGGAGGTGGATCATACCAGTTTTGACTTCGAGACCATGAACCGGGAGCGGATCTGGAGGGAGATCCAGGCGAAGTACAAAGGTCAGAACATCCCGGCTCACCTCCTGAGAGACACCCACAGGATATACAGTGGTGCCAGCGGGATTTGGGTGGACAAGGAACGGACCTCAAAGATCTCGAATGATGATGCAGGGATTACTATCTCCATATTCCATAAAGGGACAAAATACCCGGATGACCTGTCTGATGCAGCATTACGCTACCCGTATCCAGTGACGAACCGTCGCGGAGGACAGGACGGGAATGAGATAAAGGCAACAAAAAATGCGAAGAGGTTCAACATCCCGGTGTTTGTCATCACGCCCTCAAAACTGGAACCGACAAGGAGGGACGTGAAGAAAGGCTATGTCCGGGACTGGGATGATGCGAATCAGACCTTCCTGATCGAATCCGGCAAAATCCCTGACTATACCAAGGACGGGGCCTTCACAGAAGACATCCCCTTCAACCTGAACAAGAAAAGAAAAAGGAGTCTCTCGTCAAGGAGCGGGAGTAATCCAAGGTTCTCCTTCGATGTGTTCAAACGGTATGGGCATCGTTGTGCGGTGTGCTCGATGCAGATCGAGGGTCTGCTGACTGCCGCTCATATTAAGCCGGTGAACGAGAACGGGACCGATGACCCAAGAAATGGCATTCCATTGTGCCAGAATCACCATGCAGCGTTAGAAAAATTCTTTTTCACCATTCACCCCGGATCGTACCAGATTGTCACGAGAGAGACCGGACCTTCAAAGGAAGAGTTGGAACTCGTGGAGGAGGATATTATGAAATTGAAGGCATTGCCTGAGCGAATGGCATTGCAGTGGCACTACAGGAGATTTCAGAGGGAAATATAAACAATCCGCCTTGGAACTACCTCTCATCCCTCTCCCCCCACCTGCCCGATACGCCTCCTGCACCGGTAACAGAACTCCGGACCTTTCCGGTCCGTATCGCCGATCCAGTTGGAGAAGTACATGACACAGCCAGGATACTCGCAGTGGGGGAGACCCAGGGCATGTCCCAGCTCATGGACCGCCTCGGTGAGGATCCGCCACCTGAACAGCTTCTGGTTGTGAGGTATCCCATAGAGTTCGGGCCGGAGCCGAAAGGTTGAGATAAGTGCCCTTCCCGTGGTTGCAATGCCGAAGACAAAGTTCAGGCCTGGGGAGAAGAGATCCTTTTCAGTGATGCCCAGGGTGAGGATGTCCCCGTTCTGTCCAGGAGAGGTAAGATCGTAAAGAATTCCATCTGCAATATACTGGTTTCGTTCTTTCCGGAAGTGATGAGGGGAGAGCGGGAGAGGGGGACCTTCTTTCACGGAGGCTGATAGGATCTTTTGGAGATCTTCCTTCAGCCGGGTGACGACCATCGGGTCTCTGTAGCCGATTGGGATGAGTACGATCGTCGGCCACGCTGCCATACGAGTGAATAGTGCAGATATCCCATTTATCGGTTCCTGACAAATGATACCGACAAGATAAATGTTCGTTTCATGCCGGTGTTTACCAGTACACTCATTGAATTCCCTTAACAAAAGAAAATGGAAAGGGTATTACGTTCACCATGAGAACCTGAAAGAAGTACTGTACAATGACACTTCTTCTCGCTCTTGATGATACCGATACCCTCTCTTCACGGGGCACCGGTCGTCTTGCCCGTGCGATTGCAGACCTGCTCGGACAGGAATACCCTGTGCTTGGGGTGACCCGACACCAGTTGTATGTGCACGAGTCCATCCCCTATACCTCTCATAACAGCTGTGCGGTGATCCACATCGGACTTACTGGAATCGACCAGGAGGACAGGATCTTCTCCCTGGCTCGTGAGCATATGAGATCAGATTTTATTGAAGGAAGTGATCCCGGAATTGCAATAGCCAAGCGGGCAGCAGTCTCCCCTGAGGTGATAGCCTTCGGCCAGGATGCCAAACAGATGGTGCTCACTCAGGAGCAGGCCCGAGCCCTTGCGAAAATGAGCTCAATCCGCCTTGAAGGACTCGGAGGAACCGAAGACGGGGTGATCGGTGCCCTGGCAGGGATCGGGCTTGCTGCCATGGGGAACGATGGCAGATTCATCCAAAAAGGAAGGATCCGCGAGATCACCGGCCCTACCACTGCAGAAACACTGCTCGGTGCCGGGATCGACCTGATCCTCACCCTTGAGGACATCCCGGTGACCACCGGCCCGATCCAGGTCCAGGAGGGTAAGTCGGTGAAACCCTGCCCTATTTCCGGGAAAGCCGTGCTCTTTGTGGAAAAAAGGAATGGGACCTATCGGGCCGTAAAACGCGACTGAGCAAGTGCTACAAATTGAGAGAGGCCTCTATTCATGACACCAATGGTTGTTTCCAGGGAGTGCGTTCTTCGCTGGCAGATGCCATGGAAAAAACAGGAATTGATTTTACATCCTTGTTCACCGCGGATTCCCTGACAAGATATCAGGCCTTCCTCTCCGTTCTCCTGTCGTCTGGGAATCTGGAACTGTGTGTGAAAAAGAGAGAGAGCCGTTTCTTACCGACTTAGGGATGAAAGAAACCTGTTAGGTGGAGATAAAAAATCATTTCCTTCCCCTTAAATCATTTACTCCCCCTTAATGGTACAACAGATGGATACACCGATATGGTTCACTAAGAATTCCTGTAGAATACGAAAAGGGGAGAAGCAAGGGTACCTCTGGACCCTTTCTTGGGAATCGTCACATGGGCTCTCCCCTGCTGGCTTGCACAGGCAGCTTTCGAATCCGCTGCTCCCTCCCCGTACGGATGATCTCAGGAACGCCGTTTATGCTTTCATATTTCAAGGATTAGACCGGTACCTCTTTCTGGAACCAAATGACAACATCCGATATCTGGACATTCTGGAAGTGGCTGCCCTCAATAGCATCGATCCTGAACTGGATTGAGTTTTCACCGACACGCAGCTGTTCGTGGCTCAGGACCTCCTGATGCATCCTTCCAACCCCTCCTTTGTACGTCCAGCGGACGATCCTTTGATCATTTATCTCAACTGTTAGGGTGACATCTGCATTAGCACTTGGATCCACCATATAAGTGAGGAGAGGCCTTCTATGATTGAGAGCATTATCTGCAGAAGGACGGACAATCTCAGGGGGCACACTGAACTCAAAATGCTCTTCCTGACCAGGGATACGGATACTGAACGTGCCATCTCTTATGACAACATACTCTGCTACTCTGACCATGATGAGCCATTATAAAGCCTAACCCATAAACTTACCTTCTCCACCAGGATACGATCAGCATAGTAGACTGGCTTCAGGTCCTTGCACTGCTCGTCTGTGGCCGTCAGGATCGAGACAACTGTTGCCTCCAGTTTCCCTGACATAATCACTGATTATCGACGAAATGCCAGAAAGGAATGCGAGATGGACGTTCTAATAAAAGAAATCTGGTTCCCATTCCTTCGTCAGAAAGCTCGTGATCTGAGCTCGTGAGAGGATATTTTGAAACTTATATTTTGAAACTTGTATTCTCTTCCGTTCACAATCGACTATCCTTACCATATCTATAAATACCAAGAGATAGGATCAGCCGTTATATGCTTGACATGAATAAAGTGAAAGGATTTCTCATGGCTCCCGCTGAGACGTTCCGGGCAAGCAAGGGCGATTCCCTAGGGAGTGCATTTCGGTATTACACCATATTGCTGGTGATCTGGACCATCCTTGCCGCCATCGTCTGGCTGGTGATGGGATATTTCGCGTTCCAGGACATTATCATCCGTATCGGGAACATGGGGGTTTTCGGCAGCCAGGTAGCAGAGGCGCTCACCCACTTCGGAGCATTCGTCTCAACCTTCCAGCTGTTTACGGTATATGTATTCTTCCTCCTGTCGCTCGTAGGCATATTCTTCTCTGCCTTCATCTGGCACATCTTCGCCCTTCTCTTCGGCGCTAAAAAGGAATTTTCGCAGACCATCAAGACCACGATGTACGCCTCCACCCCCTTCTTCCTTCTTGGGTGGATTCCGTATATCGCCGCTATAGGCGTCATCTGGTACCTGGTGCTCCTTATCATCGGACTCGCCGAGATGCAGGACATGTCCATGGGCGAGGCAGCAATGGCAGTCGTGGTGCCCCTCCTTCTGCTGCTTATCGGGGCGATCATCTGGGGCGGGGTCATCTATACCCTGATGATGGGGATATTAGGAATTTTCACGTGAGAAACCTAAAAAGAGTCCAATCAGGATATGGAGGGAATTACCACCTCCTGATCCCTGACTCACTCTCATTCGAGATCGTGATATTTATTTTTTGTCTGATAACCAACAAACGGGTTTCAGTTAAGTGAATGGTTGATATCCCCCAAAAAGGAGTATCTGCCCATGAATGAATCATTCACTTTCACCCTCCGTTCCCGTAAAGAAATTGATACATGAAATAGAGGGTCTCGTGTGGCATTTGATGATACGAAGACCTTCCAGGGGAAGGTCTATTCCGGGATGTCCGTCGGTGACAGTCACCTCTGGGAGTACGCCCATGGCCTGTGGCAGGAGCAGAAGGTGGCCCCGGACCGCTGGGTCTTCTCCTTCCGATCCGAGAAGAAGAGGGCCCGGAAAGCCCCGGAAGGATCAGGGGCCCTCCCCGGGACCCAGTATCACTGGTTCATCCTTGCCCACCAGAACGTCCGGAAGCTTGATCAGGATACCTACGAGACGTTCATGCAGGGGGTCAAGTACAAGGTTGCCCACAAGCGGCCCTCCTGGCGGCGCTGGAATACCGAATACCCGGACAATGAACCGGAGCGGGAGATCCTGATCCGGATTCTCGAAGCGTATCTGGCCGAGTTGAAGGAGGGGATGGGCGGTCAATGATGTGGAAAACGATCGATTCCGTGAACTCGACACATCCTTTTTATATTCTGACTGAAGAATTCGTATCAGAAGAGTCAAGGATATGCTACCATGATCGAGATCGAGGAGTCCCTGAAACTCATCGAACGGTACAGAAAGACACTGGAAATAGTCCAGTCTGAAGACTTCCAAAAAGTGTTAAAGAAGCATCATATGGGCAATATTCCCCAGAGATGTACCTCGTCTATCTATACCAAACTCCTTCACCTGGAAAATGAGATGAGCTACCTGGATTCCATTGTAAAAGGTGCAAAAAACCTCACAAAATAAGGGAATCAAACCGAGCTTCAGTGGAGTGATATCTTCGTAATCGCATGAAGGTAATCGTCCATGATCCATTCTTCGAATTACAGGGGATGTGCCTCTCTCCTGCTCTCATACCTGGTGAGAAACGGTGCCATAGAATATCGGTCCGATATGGCCCCTTGCGCCTGGTGCGCTGAAAAAATCTGACCGGGGACTCTGGCTTGAGGATTGAGACAAAAAAATGAGAACCATTCAGGTTTCTTGTCGGGAAATACCATTCAGCATAACCTCGATTGTCCCCGCAAAATGACGAACACGGACACGTTCACTCTCCCGGGTCATATCTTTATTATCCTGGCATCTGATCGGTTATTGACTCATATGGAAGAGATTGCCATTGTGGAAGTGCCTGACCAGCAGGTACTCGGGATCACAAAAACAGGGAGTTACACGCTGATCCCACAACTCCTCATGCGTCTTGTCGGGTATATCATGGAAAAGAAGTATACCTTTGCCGGTATGCCGACCTTCCTCTGCCACGAGACCAGCCCGGAATGCGTAAAAGAGGCAAACGACAAAGGGACGGCCAAAGTCGAGGTCGTCTGGCCGGTTGCGGGCAAGGTCTCAGGCAGCGGGGATATCAGGGTGTACACCCTCCCCGGGGGGAAGATGGTCCGGACTGTGCACCGAGGACCGTACGAAACCTGCGAGCCCACCTACCTTGCTCTCTTCGCCTGGATTGAGAAACAACGGCTCCAGATCTCCGGGCCTATCCGCGAGATCTACCCCAACGATCCCCGGGAAGTGAAACCCGAAGAGATCCTCACGGAGATTCTCGTGCCGGTACGGTGATTCCACCGTTATATTTAAATGAATCGGAAGGGATGCCGGGGAATCTCTTCCAGAATTCTCCTTTCCACTTTTCCCATCACCGTCAGAAACAAGCATCTTTCGGGGTGATATATGAATCCTTCTCACCCTATTCACTGGTCATCCGATTCAGGAAGGCAAAACTGATAAAAGAGTGCTGGATAATAATCACGCATGGCGCCAGGGGATGAGCAGGAAGATACAGGGAGGGGACAGGGAAAGCCGGCAAAAAGTGATGCAGCGATCATGCAATCTGCAGTGGAGCTTGTCAGCACGGGCCGGATCCTTGTCAGTGTGGAGGGGACACGGGTACAATCCATCCGGGAAGACCTGTCGGTCCGTTGCAAGGGGTGTCGGGGACCCTTACGCGGCAGTGCCGAACCGATCTATACCTTTGCCCGGGACTGGCTCCGGACGAGCCCGGAACAGCGATTCGAACCCGATTCTCCTATTATACTGCATGAATACCGGTATGGGAATTACATCCCTTCCCCGTTCTGGATCAGCACCCTCCGATGCCGGAACTGCGGGATGCAAACGGTCGTTGCCGTTCAGCTGGTTGTCTTGTGAGGTAAAATATCTGGGATGGGGAAAAATCGCTTCTGTTCCCATTTTTCTCATGAGAGGCTGTCCCCAAACCACCCTTTCTCTCAACCAGACCTCTCATCCGGCAATTCCATTGAGAGAGGAGAGAATGACCAAAAAGAAGGGAAGCCCCTCTTTCAATAGTTTTCGGAGAAGAGCTCGAAGTGGGCTATCGGGTGGTCGCAGACCGGGCATTTCTCAGGAGCTTGCTTCCCCTCGAAGACTGCACCACAGTTCCGGCAGTACCAGCGTACCGGTGTCTCACGGGAAAAGACAGTCCCTCTGGTGACGTTTGCGAGCAGCTTCCGGTACCGCTGCTCGTGGTGTGCCTCGACCGTAGCCACTTTGCGGAAGAGGGCAGCGATATCGGCAAATCCCTCTGATTCTGCAATCCCGGCAAAGTCCGGGTAGAGCGTGTCCCACTCGTGCTGCTCGCCCTCTGCAGCGGCAAGCAGGTTCTCTCTCGTTGTGCCGATCATACCTGCTGGATATGCGGCGGTGATCACGGCACTCCCTCCTTTGAGCTGCTTGAAGAAGAGCTTGCCATGCTCCTTCTCCTCATCAGCAGTCTTCAGGAAGAGGGCTGATATCTGCTCATATCCTTCTTTTTTTGCAACGCTTGCAAAGAAGGTATACCGGTTACGGGCCTGGGATTCGCCGGCAAATGCAGCGAGCAGGCATTGTTCTGTCTTACTCCCTTTCAACTCCATCGATATCTCCCGAAGATACATTCTCCCCTATCAGCGATATATCCAGCTGACCGGGTGTCCTGAAGCAGGGAAGCAGACCCTGTGCTTGAAAGCGCTCCATGGTCACCAGGAGTAAAAATGTGGTATCGCATGGCAGTGGTCCTTTTTTTCGACTCGTGTGGTTGTAAAAAACCAAGTGGATGATCTACCCCTGTTGTGAGGAACCCGCGGTGCAAAGACTCAGGGGGGAATGCGGGATAGATCGGTATCAATGGGGTGCTGGTTTGCCAGGGGGAATGGAATCTCCTGCTCTCCCTTCACCGATCGGTGTTGAGCGTGGCTCTGGGAACCAGGTATTCATGCCCTGGATGGTTCGTCTCACATATTCTGGAAGACCCGGCTTCATATGGACTGTCAATGCCGCCTCTGGAATATCACGAAAGATCGCGATATCGTTCAGATGGAAATTTCGAACCTGATGATGCTCGCCCTCCCTCTTCATCCATGAAAGAAAATGGGGATCAGATCATCTCAGCCTTGATGATCGTGACATTCTGGAGCGGCCGGTCTCCCCCTGTCCGGCCCGTCGTCCGGACTTTACCGATCGCATCGACAATCTCCATTCCCTCGACTACGTTCCCGAAGACCGGGTGTTTTGTGTCCAGGTGGTTGTTGTTGACAAGGTTGATGAAGAACTGGGACCCGCCGGTGTTGGGACCGGCATTTGCCATGGCCACGGTCCCGCGGTCGTTCCGGTTCCCTGGCTGGAACTCGTCCGGGATCGCATATCCCGGTCCGCCACCCCCGGTTCCGGTGGGGTCTCCACCCTGGATCATGAAGCCGTCAATCACGCGGTGGAAAATCACACCATCGTAGTACCCGGCCTTCACGAGGGTCTCAAAATTCCCCGCCGTTATTGGCATGGCGGGATCAAGCGCAATCACGATCGTGCCCATGTTCGTCTCAAGCTGTACTTTTTTCCATGACTCATCGGGAACTGAATTCACCACCGGGGTGGTCGTAGCTGTCATGGTCCCTGTGAAGACCGGGGTGGTCTTTCCTGTTGGGGAAGATGGTGCGGAAGGTTGTCCCGTGCTACATCCTGCTGCAATCAGGAGTGCGGCAAGGACAATACCGAGAATGAGAACTACTCTGGCGGATGACATCTGTTTTTCAGGTTGGACCAGATGGGAATAAAGCGTTTTGGGTAGAGACCCGGGAGAAGTACAGGAAGGGGGAAGTACAGGACAGGAAGACGGAACAGGAAGAGGAATGGATCAGGGAAATCCGGTGACAGGTTTAAGGCAGAGGAGACTGATATCTACCAAGATGGACCGTTATCGTTGCTCACAGTGCAGTCAGGAGTATTTTTTGAAGAATGCCTGCAGTTGCTGCGCTCCGCCGCCGGGACCCCATTTCTGCCCGGAATGCGGTGGGGACCTCTTCAGGATTGGCGGGGATTACTTCTGCTCTCCTGACAATTACGATATGGATTGAGAACGGGTATCATGAAATGAGACTGATCTCCTCCCTTCTGCCCTGCACGAAAGGATTTGTTATACCGGTTGATCATGTCGTTGTCCCCTCTCTTTATTCCCCGCGGATCTGATAGGCATCCGGTGGCGTTCAATCCCCTGGGGGGATCCTTTTTTAACCTCAATCGCCACAATGCGACAGCATGGACTGTGTGCTGTGTAAAGTGGCAAGGGGCGAGATCCCTTCATGGAAGATCTACGAGGATGAGTATTGTATCGGCATCCTCGATCTGGCGCCCTGTGCGCCCGGACATTGTCTGGTCGTGCCAAAAGGACATGTTGAAAAGTTCTACGACCTCCCGGATGCTGAGATAACACGGCTGTTTGCAGCAGCTAAGAAGGTCGCACTCATGATCAAAAACGCATATTCACCGGACCATGTCTGCATGTTCATCAGGGGCGGAAGGTTGCCTCATCTCCACGTTGCATTGTTCCCCTCAACAGAAGGCGATGGCGTCAGCGGCTTTCCCCAGAGCAACTACCCAAAGCAGACAGTCGACCTGGAGGAATCAGCAGCACTGCTGCGGAAGGCATGAGGAGATCCAGGTCTCTCCAAAGATACGGAAAAGGACATCCGGGAATGGTGAATTGCCGCACCATCCGCTCCCCCATCCCCCCGGAGGAAACCGGCTCTTTTTCTATTCAGTCACTTCTTTCCGATACAATTGCCCGGATAGTTCCCTGTAATTGCCCGGATAGTTCCCTGTTGTACAATACAATACTAGTTATACTCGCACAGCATGTGTCATACAACAGTTTCCAATAACTGTTTTGAGAAAGATCATGTATAATCGATCAAATTATGGGAGTCCGAGAACTACCGGACCCCGCGAAATGACAAAAGTAGTATGTTCAGATTGTGGAAAGGATTGCGAAGTACCGTTCAAGCCCACTGAGGGACGCCCTGTGTATTGTCAGGAATGCCTGCCAAAGCACCGGCAGCCCCGGTATTAATCTTTTTTTTATTCCCTTCTCGTTCATAACATAATGTTCAGGCGTCCCTGATCGCTGGTATCGTTTCTTCGGCGCGATATCATCAATCCCTCACTGCGGCCTTCAGCCCCTTTCCTGCTCCTCGCGTACTCCGCCTCCCGAGTTCTCCGGCAATGACCATCAGGAGAATGAATCCGATCACTGCCACGTCCATCACCTCCAGTACCACATCAGGATTGGCTGCAAAATTGCTGGTCGCGATGGCGAACGCGGCAGCCAGATTACGTTGGCCGGTTCCGAGGGCAAGGACCTTCTTGATCTCTTTATTGGTCCCGCCGAGCAGATACCCTATTACCACCGCTCCGACTATCAGAAGGACCGCCGCCAGAATACCGCCCGTTCCAAGAATGCCGAATGAGTCATCGAAATAAGCCACGAAATATCCAATGAACATTGCGGCAAGGGAGAGGTTGGCGGCCATGGTCATCGTATGGACGAGTCCCGTGGCCACCTCTTCATACCTCGCCCGGATGAAGAGGGCAAGGGCGAGCGGGATGAGCATCAGCACGATAAGGCTCTTTGAGATCTCCCAGGGGCTCACCTCCACTCCGGGCAGGACAAATGGCAGAACGATGGGGAGATAAGCGATAGTGATCACCATCAGGAGGACCATCAGCCCTGCGGTGAAGGCCATGTCGCCTTTGGCCAGCTGTACCAGCTTGGGGAGGAATGGAGCCCCCGCAGCGAACCCGACAAGGATAAGGCCGATCTGCAGTCCCTCGGAGAGCGGGATGATCCACACGATCAGGAGTGCAAGCACGGGCACCAGGATAAAGTTGGCCACAAGCGCCATGATGAGGAGCTTCCTGTTCTTCAGGGGGGCCAGGATCTGAGGAATGGTCAGGTTAAATCCCATGCCGAGCATGCTGGTGATGATAAATACCAGCACCCCCAGGTTGGCGATGGCAAGAAAAATTGGATCGAACTGGGTCATTCGTTTTCAGCTCCAGGACCGATATTGATATTCATGATCAGCCCTGCCCTCGTGATAGTACCATGCCCTCATCTCCATCTCCCTTCTGCTATGGGGCGGTTGTTATCCATGGATAAAAGAGTTATGATTTAATTCAAACCGATCGGAACATGAGGGCCACTGCTGGGTCCACCTGATACCTCAATACAACAGTTGATTCTTCCGTGCAAGGGACAGGGACCGGATCACTTCATCATCGTCGAGGTCGTACCAGTTCTGATAGGCATCAGCGACCGCAAAAGGATAGTAGTCCCTCAGGTTCAGGCATATTGTAGTAGCAACCATGCCGGAGATCATGGCAACTGATTTCGCAGACCCCGTCGGTACAGCAACGATGATCTTCTCAGGATTCTCGGAATTGAGTGCTTCCACCGCTGCCTTCATCGTGTATCCTGACGCAATACCGTCATCGGTGATGATCACAGTCCTGCCATGGATTGGAGGGATCGAAAGCCCACCGGTGAACTGCTCGATCCGTTCCCGGATGTTCTTCTGTGTCTCTAAAACAGCCTGCTGGATATCCTCCTCGGTCAGGTTCAGGGTCCTGACCAGCTCCTTGTTCAGGTAGACCTTCCCGTTCCAGGTCATCGACCCGAAACCAGCCTCGGGATTCCAGGGGATCTTCAGTTTTCTCACTACCCCAAGGAACATCCGTGCCTGGAACCCTTTGGCCAGTTCCAGGCCGATCGGGACACCCCCTGCGGGAATGGCACAGACCAGGGGATTGGTAACAGGACTGTGCTGACGCATGAATGCGGCAAGGCGTCTGCCGGCATCATTCCGGTCATGGAATACTGCCTCGTGGTTCCGGAGCGCCGGATCTTCAAGGAGATGCACCAGGGATCCTCCTGCTTCCAGCCTTCGGTACTACCCTGCCTGTTTATAATTCTTCTCACCCTGTGCGAAGATGCATACCTGAGGCATCATTCCAGAACGCTGTTTTTTAACAGGGGATATCCCGACGGTACCGTGAGGGTATTATCAGGGTTGGGATGGAACATCCCGTCCCTTGTAATAGCGGTGGAACATCATCATCATCACCGTTTCTTCTTCCTCTGGTTATACTCAGGATTGAAAAAAATTAAAATCAGACCTTATTTCATGTTTTTCTCCCAGGATACCTGCGAAATTTTTCGAAGTCAACGCCAGATTGATGAGATCTTCTCCCAATACGCTAGCGTGAGATAATGTCACCAAAATATACTCCTCTTATACTCTATGCCCTAGTCATCCTCATCGCAGTCATTGCAGCAGGATGCATGAGCACGCTTTCCCCCGTCCCATCCGTTCCATCAGAACTGAAGAAGTTCAACTCCACCACCGAGATCGAGCGGTATCTAAAAGATTCGCTGGCTGCAGGCCAGCATGATGGCTACTACCCTCCTTCTCTCACAACCGGGGGCATGGGCACCGGGGTGAATGTCCCGCAACGGTCTCAGGAGAAATCCGACTCCAACATCCCCGCACCCTCCATTCCTGGCGGAATCGATTACTCGCAAACCAATATCCAGGTTACCGGGGTCGATGAGCCCGACATCATCAAGAATGACAACCGGTATATCTACACCATCTCCGGCACAACCCTTGCCATTATCGATGCTTACCCTGCAGAAGATGCCTCTGTAATATCGAGGACCGAGATCAATGATACACCTAAGGACCTCTTTGTCACTGGGAACCGCCTGATCTTCTTCAGCACAGGATCGGAACCTTCCGAACAGCGACTGGAAACCTCTGACCCATACATAAAGGCGGTGCCACCCTATTACCGCCCCCCTTCACCGGTTACCCATACGACTATCTATGATATCAGCGACCGGAACCATCCGAAACTACTGAAAGAGTACACCATCGAAGGCGATTATCTCGATGCCCGGATGATTGGTTCGCTGGTATACCAGATCACCAGGGAGCAGATCTCACCCTATTACGGCGATCACATCGTTGTCCCGGCCCTCCGCGAAGGGTCAAACACTGTGCTCCAGCCTGATGTCTGGTACTTCGACCATCCCGAGTCCCAGTACACGTTCACCACCATCACCTCCCTTGATGCCTCGAGCGGAAAGGAGAAGGATGCCCAGACCTACCTGCTCGGCACGGGAAATACCCTCTATGTATCAGAAGATGCGATCTATGTGAGTTACCCGAGGTATCACCCCGTGATCTATAAGGGGATGGCACAGGAGGTCTCTCCGGCTCTTGCCATTGATGCCGGCGGTTCGGCCGGGGTCTCATCATCACAGGTCTCGGCCATCCCGCCCGACTTCAACACTCTCCCCGAGAGTGAGCGGGAGTCAATCCTTGACAGTCTCCGGAGCGCCGAACAGGATGCAATCAAACGGCAGGAGGCCGACCAGACCACGACGGTTATCCACAAGATTGGCATCAGTGATGGAGCCATCACCTACCTGGCAAAAGGTGAGGTCCCGGGAACCCTGGACAACCAGTTCTCGATGGATGAATACAAGGACAACCTCCGCGTCGCCACAACGTCCAGCATATACACCCCGCGGTTCGGGCAATACACGTACAACAATGTCTATGTCCTTGACGAAAAGATGGCCACGATCGGTGAACTGACCCACATCGCCGAGCAGGAGACCATCTACTCGACCCGGTTTATTGGCGACCGGCTCTACATGGTGACGTTCAAGCGGATCGACCCGTTCTTCGTGATCGATCTCGCAAAGCCGGAGAGCCCGAAGATCCTTGGGAAGCTGAAGATCCCCGGCTACTCCGATTACCTCCACCCGTATGATGCAACGCACATCATCGGGATCGGCAAGGAGACGACCACCAATGACTGGGGCGGGGTCTCCACGAGCGGGGTCAAGCTGGCCCTCTTCGACGTCTCTGATGTTACCAGTCCGAAGCAACTCGACAAGGTCCAGATTGGGGATGCCGGCTCTGACTCGGCAGCACTCACGGACCACCATGCGTTCCTCTTTGACAAAGGAAAGAACCTCCTCGTGATCCCAATCCGGGCGGTCTTTAATGCTCCGGTTATAAAAGGCGATTCCTACAACTACCAGCCGCAGATCTGGTATGGGGCATACGTCTTCGGACTCACCCCTGAGTCCGGGTTCACTCTCCGGGGTACTGTCCATCACGGCAGCGGTGACAGCGGGTACTACTATTACGGAAGCTCAACCTCTGAGGTGAAGCGGTCGCTCTATATCGGGGATATCCTGTATACGATGTCATCAAAACAGATCAAGGCAAATCCGCTTGGCGATCTCAACACGACCATCACAACCATCCCCCTGCCCAATTTCGGTGACATCTTATACCCCCCTCTCGTGAAGTAGAGACCGGGGGTCAGGTCATTTTTTTCAGAAGTTCCGAATTCTCTCTCACAAAGACCGGATTTACGGCGCCATTATCCGGGCGCACCAATCTGAGGAAGAAGGAGGTTCGCGATCAATGCTCAGGAGGGATGGAGGGAAGAGGAAGAGCAGGATGATGTCAGCAATGGTATCCCTTCTGTTGGGTGATCCTTGCCAGAACCAGTCACCCGGGGTCCATCAGAGAACAGGGTATGGAATTGCGATATGAAGGAAGATCATCCATCGGCATACCTTATCGTTTCAAGGGAAATTCAGAAGCTGGTACCGCAGACGTTGGTAACGGCCGTACCTCCCCTTTTTTCCTTGAAGTCGGGGGAGAACCCCTGCTGCCGTCCCCGGGAAGGATCCTTTATTCTCTCATCAGGTCTATGTTCTGTTGAGACATCTGCCGGTGAAGGAGTGAAGGTATGGAGCAGAAAAGAGAGAAGACCCGTTTCTCAGTCAGGACAAAAATATTTCTTGTCTTCCTGATCCTTTCCGTCACCGCCCTCCTCCTCACCGGTTTTCTTGCCTTCGTCCAGATGGGGAGCGTGAGCCGGTTTGCTGTCGATCGGAGCACTGATCTTGCCAGCTCCATCATGAACGACAGCTCTGCTGCCCTCGAACATGATGCAGAAGACTCGCTGCTCCGGCTGGCACAAGACCAGGCACACATCAGCGATATCATCTTCCGCCAGGTGAGCAGTGAGACCAGCTCCATAGCCACCTATGCCCGCCAGATCCAGCAGGATCCCGCCATGGTACGGGAACGGCACTTCTATCTCCAGGACGAGCCGCCACCTGATATTCACTCGACATCAGTGCTCTTCCTCTCTCCCGGGGTGGAACACCACATCCCTTTGGATGAACGGAATGCCTTAGGGATGATGGATGCTATCTTCATCCCGGTCTATTCATCGGACCCGAACCTGGCGGCAGTCTATGTGGGAACGAGGAGCGGGATGTCCGTCATCTATCCCTGGTTTACCGGGATGGATGCTGCCTTTGATCCCCGGACGCGGGATTGGTTCACGCAGGCTGAAGAGAAGGGCAACCTCACCTGGTCGAAGCCCTATGTCGATCTGCTCGGCCACGGCCTGATGATCACCTGCTCAAAACCGGTGCCTGATCCCGAGAAGGGATGGTTCTGGGTGGTCGGGGCCGACATCACCATCGAGACTATCAACCAGAATATCATCGGGACACAGGTCGGCGAATCAGGCTATGCCATGCTGATCGACTCCGAGGGGAACATCATCTCCCGGCCCGGCCTCTCCTCCGGGGACATGCGGTGGGATGAGTCATTTGAGACCGAAAATCTCCTCGATTCGGCCAACCCAGGCCTCCGGGCTGTCGCCATGGATATGATGAGTGGGAATACCGGAGTGGCGCGAGTGCAATACGAGAACGGAGAACGGTTTATTGCCTATGCACCAGTCGAGAGCGTGAACTGGTCGGTTGCGGTGGTGATGCCGGTGGAGGAGGTAGTAGCTCCTGCAGAAGCGACGAGGGAGAGCATCCTTGCGGCTTCGGATGAGACAGCATCGCATATCACCGGCCAGCAGGACCAGATGCGGACGATCTTCTCTGCGGCGTTCTTCGTACTGCTGGCGGTGGTTGGCATTCTCACCCTGATCTTTACCAGGCACCTCACCCGGCCGATCGAGGAACTGCAAAAAGGATCCAAGGCAATCGGGGCCGGGAACCTCGATTATACCGTCACTGTGCAGAGCGGTGATGAATTTGAGGACCTGGCGGATTCCTTCAACCACATGGCGGCAGACCTGAAGGAGCACATCGAGAATCTGAGGAAAACAACGGCAGAAAAGGAGCGTATCGAGAAGGAGCTCGAGATTGCCAAGGAGATCCAGCAGAGTTTCCTGCCCGAGAAATCACCAGAACTCCCCGGCTTGGATCTCGAAGGTTTTAACCTCCCGGCTGCGGAGGTGGGCGGGGATTTCTTCGATTTCATCCCCCTCGCCGATGATCAGTGGGGACTGGTCATTGCCGATGTGTCCGGAAAGGGCGTCCCTGCCGCCCTCTTCATGGCCCTCTCCCGCACTCTCGTCCGGGCAAGCACTACGCACCACCAGGACCCGGCAGCGTCCATCCGGGAGGCTAACCAGAATATCTTTCTCGATGCCAAGACCAGCATGTTCGTCACCCTCTTCTACGCTGTCCTTGATGCCAACCGGAAGGTGCTCTCATACGTGAATGCCGGCCACAACCCCCCGATGCTTTTCTCATCCAGGTCTTCAGGGGTGACGCTGCTTGAGGCACGGGGGATCGCACTTGGTGTGATCGATACCATTGACCTCGAATCGGTGACGGTACCTCTCAATCCAGGAGACGTAGTGGTTTTGTATACCGATGGAGTGACCGAAGCCACCAACGATCGGGACGAGGAATACGGCGTAACCCGGTTACGGGATATCGTGATGGCTTCACGAGACCTGCCTGCGAGGGAGATCATCACCACCATTGTGCAGGATGTGATCCGGTTCACCGGTGCCCGCCCCCAGTTCGATGACATCACCCTGATGATCCTCAAGGTCGCCTAGGAGGACACGCACGGAACAACTTCCGGAAGTCAGCCTGAGCGATGAGTAAAGGGGCGATACCTCCTCCTCTCACCGTGATGAGAATCGTCGGTAGTAATCCAACCAGAGTAAGGTATATCTCACTCGATGGAGGGCATTAAAAAAAAGAGTCAAAAAAGAGGGCTTGTCCGGATTTACTGGTGTATCCCCGACTCGTAGTTCATGGTCTGGTCGAACTGGTAGATGAGACCACTGACCGATGATCGCTGGGAGAATGCGAGATCGCTCCCCTTGTCAAGAGAGGTTCCCCGCCCCTCTTCCAGGTGGCCGTCCTGGAAGGCACGTGCCGATCCCAGGGCCGGTCCGTTGTTCAGTCCCTGCAGACGGATTCCGTAATTCAGGGCAACTGGTGCAGAACCCGGGTATCCGGTGACGGTATTCGACTGTGCCCTGGTGACGACCGACCCCTCCCGGATATCATAGGAACTCCCGGCAGTGACCGTGTTATGGAATGCAGGCCATGAAATGCCATTCCCGGGCACCCCCATCGTCTCTATCCCGATACTCTCGTCAGAGATTACTCTTCCGGAACCACTCCCGTCGCAAGTTCCATCAAAGGTGAGCATCTTGGTCGAATCGATGTTGTACTGGTTCTGGTACTTGTTTTTCGTATCCAGGTTGAACGACTTTGTATAGCTCACCGTTCCATCTGCAGCCTGGGTATTGTCTCCATACACGGTCGTTGACTGCCGCTCACCCGGCACGAGCACACCATCAATCGCTCCGAGGAGATGGTCCATACCAAAGAATTGGTTTCTGACACGGAACCTCTTGCGGTGATTGCCGCTGTAGCAAATCCTGTGGTAGAAACCAGTACCATCGCAATTCCGATGGCAAGTGTGAGAACACGAATGTTCCTCATGTGTCGTTCCCGTATCAGAAATCTGACACTAACGAGAAGTAGGGTGTTCCTAATCTGAATGTTTTCTCAAGGGGAAAGAGGTTACATATCCAAGGACTTCGCTCGGAGGGTAATCACTTAAAAAAGATTTGAATTTTATTTCTTCCTTCCCACGATCCCAAACGCGATCAGGACCCCCACAACGCTTCCTATGAGCACGAATACGGAAAGGCCTATCGAGGTCGTGGGAAACGTGGTGGGTTCAATCGTTGGTGTGGTAGCGGTCGGCACAGTGGTGGTTGGGGTAATGGGAGTGGGAGTCGGAGTCGGCGTGACCGGCTGAAGGGAGAATGATGTGGCTGCCATTGTAGTGGAGACGGTGACCCCGCTTACCGTGACAAGGTAGGTGTCGGGGACAAACGCGTCGGTGTCGAATGAGAAATACCAATTGTTCCGGCCGCCGCTCCCCGCAAGGACCGTGACAGTCCCGGAAACCCCGGAGAAAGCCCCGCCACCCTCCTTCGGGGTTGGTCCGAAGGCCTCCGATGTCACCTCTACCAGCAGCTGGTTGCCTGGGGCAAGGTTGGTGGTTCCCGACAGGGTGATCTGATCACCAATAGTATAGTTCCCGGGGAGAGGAGTGATCGTCACCTGCGGATTGACGAGGAGAAATGACACCGCCACATACGTGTCATCGATGAAGGGGCTTTCCAGTGACCGGATCAGGGCATCGGCAGCCTGGGAGCTCATCAGGGCTCCGGCACCTCCCACCCGGAAGAGGGCGCTTCCCGGGACCGGGTACGAGGAGAGGACCAGCTGGCGGTTGGGTGAAGGATAGACATCGAGCGTATCGGTATACCCCGGGTGCTGGATGACGAGGTAGTACTGCCCGGTCGCAAGATCTGCGGTCTCACCTTCACCTAGGGTATAGGTGAATGAACCGTCCGCATTGATCTCCTCGGTATCATACAGGAACCGGTTAACACCAAAGATCCATATTGCCACGCCCGGAGAGGGATCCCCTGTTGCGGTCCCCCTTACCTCGACCGGATCCCCCCTTGCTACCGTAGCCTCGCGGACCCCTGCTGTCACGAAGGGCCGTGCAAACGAGATGGCACTGGTCGAGTATCTCCAGAGGGAGAGGTCATTTCGCGAAGCCGGTCCCGAGACCACGTAGATGGTATAGGTCCCGGCATCGATCCCAAGGTTCCCGGTAAGCCACCGGAATTCCCACGTATTGTCCGGATCGACCGGCACGACGGTAAATGTCTCCGGTTGCCCTGTTCTGACGGGAATCCGGGGGTTGGCAAGACTCCCGCCGGATGAAGGCAGGTTCGGACCGGTCATGAAGAGGTATACCGTGTCCGACTCGGTATTTGTCCCGGAGAGCAGGACCTGTTCACCGAGATAGAAGGACCGGGGAGCACCGCCCCCAATGCTGACCGATCCCCGGACAACCATGATACTGACCTCGTCGGATGACACCCCTCCCGGCGATATCCTTTCGACCTGGAAGGTGTAGCGGCCATCATCGGTCGCAGAGGAGGTCTGCCATTGGACGGTCCGTACCCCGCTCCCGGTCAGGGAAACAAGGGCATAATAGGGGGTGCCGTTTGCGGGAGAAGAAGGCACATCGTCCCGGATCGTCATCCCCTGCTGAGTCGAGATGGGATGCGAGCCGATGGGATACGGGCCATTCACGGGATCAGTCCGGACCCCCTCCTGGCTTGGGGTGATCGTGGGCGGCTGATCGCCCGGGTTTCCGCTCATACTCCCCGTATTCCGGACCCAGAGGTAGTACTCCGCCCCCGGGACCCCTGTGATCGTCACGGTGAACGGATTGCCCCTGACGATTTCGGCTGCGTTCGATACTGTCGTCACCCGCTCGGAAGCAAGGGTGACCTGGACCGGCTGAGGCCGGCAAAAGATGGCACTCCCTTCAATATTGTCCTGCAGGTGGTTTACATTGTAATCCAGCCGTGCAGTGTAGGTCCCGGAGGGGTACAGCCGGGATCCGGATGGACTTCGGGCCGCTGAATCCCAGCCTGCAGCGGTTCCGGGGGAAACCCAGTACCAGAGCGAGGAATCGACGTTAAGGTTCCTCAGGGGGATCAGCGTGCCATTGTGTCCCGAGACAGCAGTAAGGGTTGCCCCGGCGGGGGTGGAAAGGACGATCGAGAGATACCCGTCTGACGCTGGATCATACCCGGCCCTCCGCGTTATCGACGCCATGTTGGTCTCAATCCGGAAATTCACGAGCGTTCCCGGGGTTATACCAAGCCCGGAAACATCTTCACCGGTCTCCTGGTTCCATACCCGCAACGTAAGGGCAGGGCATTGGACCTGGAATGCCGGTCCGATCACAGTCCTGTTCCAGCTGTACCAGATCCCTGTCGCGTGTCCGAACTGTGACGGCGATACATAAAAATCATGTTTATCCCCGAGGGGGACGATCATTGCCGGCACATCGGTCTGTGGGTTCGATCCCGGGGAAAACCAGGCGATTTGGTGTGCAGTCACCGGAACAGCAGCGCTGACATCCAGACCCTCTTCGCCAATGAACACCTGATCGCCGGTGCTGATGACATTCGTCACTGCTCCGGCCGGCATGATCAGGAGTACGAGCGGGACGATCAGCAGTATCGCCCATGCCCCTGGAATCACCAGGCCATGTCTTTCACCCATAGTTCCTGATTCTCTCTGATTCATCTCATCGTTCCTCTTCCAATCCGGCTGGGAACGTGCTCCTTCCGTCCCAGGCCTTTGATACATGGGAATACAAAAGAGGGTGATGAAAAAGGTATGGATATGCTTCAAATTTTACCAAAAGGATTCTGCACAGGAAAACGAATCGAAAAATATAAAGGCACAAAAAATATCCTGGGAGGAGCGCGATTCCCTTTTTCTCTTGCAGGATCCTCCCTTGATCGATACCAAGCCACAAACCATTTCTACGCTGGTAAAAACAGCAGAACACTTGAGTGGGATCACTCCTGGGTCCTCTTGGGTATCTCATAGAAGAGATGATTCTTCCTTGCACGACTGAGAGAGCGGATCACCTCTTCATCGTCAAGGTCGTACCAGTTCTCGTACGCTTCCGCCACGGCAAATGGAGAGTGCTCCCGAAGGTTCAGGCATATGAGGGTATCGACGAGGCCCGAGAGAACGGCAACCGCCCCGGCTGATCCGGTGGGCACGGCTATGATGATCCTCTCTGCTCCCTCGGCTTTCAACGCTTCCACCGCTGCAAGCATCGTATAGCCTGATGCAAGCCCGTCATCGGTGATGATAACCGTCCTGCCGGCGATGGAAGGGATGGAGCTTCCTCCGGTAAACTGCTCGATCCGTTCCCGGATCGAACGCTGTGTCTCCGCAACAGCCAGTCGAATCTCTTCATCGCTGAGGTTCAGAATCCTGACCAGTTCCTGGTTTAAGTAGATCTCCCCGTTCCAGGTCATCGAGCCGAAGCCGGCCTCAGGGGTCCAGGGGACCTTCAGCTTCCTCACGATCCCAAGGAACAGCGGTGCCCGGAGCCTCTCCACCAGTTCCAGCCCGACTGGAACCCCGCCTGCCGGGATCACACAGATCAGGGGATTTTCAACCAGACTGTGCTCTTTTACAAAAGCTGCAAGGCGTCTGCCTGCATCACTCCGATCCCGGAACACTGCCCGCTTGTTCCGGAGTGCTGGATCTTCAATGAGATGAACCATGGCATCCAGCCGCTTGTAGTACCTGCTCTTTTATAATTCTTCTGATTACGAGGGGCAGAAACGCTTCCGCACTCATCTCCCATGAAGGACAGGGGTACTCCTGAAAAAGGCACACACTGACATGCCTGCTCATCACTACCGATCTCAATTGGTGAATCACACGGCACAGGCTCAAGTCCTGGACAGAGATGAGAATAAAAAAATGGTGTCAGATTGGGTGGTATTCCCTGACCGGGACCGCGATAGCGTCGCCTGCAAGGATTCGTCCAAGGTCGCGGTACCCGATGACATACAGATGCCGCTCGATCAGCGTGGTCAACTCATGCTTCTCAGGACCATGAATCGGGGAAAGCCATGCTGTCCCTTCCCGTTCTCCGGCAGGATCTACCACATCCACCGATTTGTGGAAGAAGAGGGAGGGAACATCGTCAGGGACAATAAAATACTGGGATCCCGCGATATCCATGGAGAGACCATTGCCGGATCTGCGTGCGGTGCCCGCTCTGGTATAGGTGATGCACGGTATCTTTCCCATTTTTTTCACCATATTCCTATGGGATCTGTGATCATGTAAAGGTGGCGTCAGACGCTGAATTGATGTTATTTTGATAAATTAACCAATATAATCGCGATTTTAAAAGGGAGATCATGACGGGATCCCGAAGGAAGAGTCCATAAGAGGAGCTACGACCTCCTGACACCGGGGAAGACTGTTGAAATGATCCCAGGGATTCCGAAGGGCACGATTCCTTTTTCAGAAGAGAAGAGTCAGATACTGGAACGACCTGATAAAAAAAAGGATCAGGTGTTCTCTACGACCGGAGTCTCATTCACCGGGTAGAACCGTACCTGGAGCACCTTGCACCCATTGTTGTCATAGTCCCACCAGTAAGCGAGGAGCTCGGGGATATCGAAGATCCAGGTGTTGGTGTAGGAATCGTAGAGTGTGCCATCCTCGTTCCACAGCCAGACATCGGCGAGAAAGAGCCCCGTCACCCGCTGCCAGACCGGCTTTTTCGTGTGTTCGAGGGAGATGCTGCCAAGATAGAAATCTGTGGTGGACACATTTGCAATCCCGTCCCCATCGGTATCAAACTCGGCATAGGGAGTGATGTTCACTTTTCCATGGGGGGTCCCGACAGCCCTGGCATACACTTCATAGTACCCTGGAGCGAGCTGGAACCTGGCAGTTCCGTCACACCCATTTGCATCCAGGACCGCAAAATCGGTCCCCTCTGTCATATAGAGATTGGTCTTCTTCTCGAGAGGCACAAACATGGTATGCCGGTTCTCATTTGACCATGCCGGCACGTCTGCTGCTTTATCCTTTGAGACCCCTATAATATTGAGGTTGTAGTGGGGTCCGTTGAAGTCCTGTCCTGAGGAAAGTGCCTGGACCGGTACTGTTGCAAGGATGAGGAGGGCAACGGTGGCAATTCCCCATAAGTATTTTTTGTTCATGTATTCACATCCTTCCCCGCGTTGGGGGGTATAAGGTCCAGAACCGGGAGCATTCATAATTTTTTTGATACTGCCAGTTCTCTCGTCAGCCGGACAGGTTCATTTACGGTATGTTCGATCATATTGCTTCAGGAACGAGGAGGAGAGGAATGAACCGGGAAGGAGGAATAATGACACAACTGGTTCTCCCGGATTCATTTCGGTAACCTTCGTTTGGCTGTCCGGTGTATTCTGCCGGTGATCTCACCCCCGATCCATTCCTCCGGGGTAGTAAATATCCAATACCAACATTCGGCCGGGGTATGCGACGTTCCTCGTGATACCTGCCCGGCAGCAGGGATATAAGGCGAGCTTTTATGTTCCATCAGAAAAATTCACTCACCCATGAAACGAGTATCAGCGATCCTGCTCATGCTATGCCTGGCCGGGGCATTCATCTTTTGTGCCGGATGCACCCAGACGAATATCCCTCCACCCAATGCCAGCCCCACCTCACCCCTTACCTCCACCTCCATCTCTACTACCGCCCCTCCCCTTACCCCCACCCCAAGCCCTACTGCCATTACACCCCTTCCGGGAGATCTGACGTCCTGCAAGAAGGAATCAGACTGTGTGCCAGCGCAGTGCTGCCATCCGACAAGTTGTGTCAACATCCGGTATCAGCCGGACTGCTCCACTATCGCGTGCACCCAGGTATGCGAGGGCCCGATCGATTGTGGTGCCGGGCATTGCGGCTGTGTCAATGGAACATGCCGTATAATCACGGGGCCAGGGGACACTCCAGCCGGGCAGGCGACCCTGAAAATCGCGGTCAAGGATGCTCCGAAGATCAAGGACGAGGGAACGATTACCCATCTGTGGTTGAACATCAGCGAGGTGAGTGTTTACCGCGCAGTGGCAAACCAGTCAATCACCGAGAGCGATGAGGAGATGACAGCAACCGAATCAGAGGATGCTGATACCGCAGGATGGATAACGGTGGTGGATGAGACCCATAAAATTGACCTGATGCAGTTTGTGAACGTGAGCAGGGAGATCGGTCAGAAGACCCTGGATCCTGGTATGTATACCCAGATCCGCCTGAAGATCGATTCCGGAACCATCACCGTCGATACTACCGACCATGATCTCTCGGTCCCAAGCGGAATCCTCAGGCTGAACCGTGGGTTTATCCTGGAACCAAACGAGACCCGGACCCTGACCCTCGACTTCAATGTGGAGAACTCCGTGATCAGGACCGGATCGGACCAGTACAAGCTGAAACCGGTCATCGCGGTCCTGACGGAGTGACAGCTGTGTCAGAGGATCGCGATCCCCACACGGAACACCGGGATTGTCCGTTCTGCAGGGTTGACCTGGAGGAGGTGATCATCGATAACGACCTGGTTTTTGCCAGGTTCGATCGCTTCCCGGTGAGCCGGGGCCACCTCCTGATCATCCCTAAACGGCATTTCGCGGATTATTTCGATGCTTCCCGGCAAGAGAAGATGGCACTCATGGAGGTCATCGACCAGGCAAAGAGGTTTCTCCACAACCGCTTTTGTCCCGATGGTTACAACATTGGTGTCAACCTCGGGGAGGCAGCCGGCCAGACCGTCATGCACCTGCATGTCCATGTCATACCGCGGTATACAGGGGATGTTTCTGACCCGCGGGGTGGGATCAGGGGGGTCATCGCGGGGCGGCAGCATGGTGGGAACCTGGTGAACGGTCAGGGTGAAGCATAGGATCTCATGGTCAGAGGACAATATACCTCCTCTCATAGGAGAAAGGTCGGATCTGCTGATGCGAAGGAGAAGACAGGATGCAGGGAACATGAAACAGAGAGAATATCAGGGAGGGGATGAGTATAGGATTTTTCCGCTGGCTGAAAGACCTGGTTGCAGCACCCGTGCATAAAGAGCCGGGTAAAGAGGCGGCGAAAGAGAGAGGATGAAGAAGAGGAAGAGATCGAGGAACTGGTTGCGATCGATATCATCTGAACCCTGTATACGCCATTAGTGAAGGCGTCCTCTCATCGCTGGATAATCGGCCAGGGAGCTCCTTTCCGTTTCCTGGGTCACCGAAAAGAGAACGCGAAAGCGTTCTCTTATCTCGTAGGATGGCAGGAAAGGTCTGTCCTATCGTTGTCGCAAGAGATGCCTTCCTTCCGTGCCCCCACCTGGTCTGAAAACGAATGACCCAAACAGGGAATGCCCGGGAAGATTTAAGGGGATTGATACCCCTTGACTATGCCTGGGTGAGTTTTTCAGCGGCCTTTACTCCTTCGGCCAGTTCTGTACCCAGTGCGATGAGCGAATCGGGAGTGATGAACCCGTTTGCAATGAGGACTCCGTCCTGTGCGAGTGCGATCTCCTTGAATTTCTTGGCCCACAGGTGCTCAACAAGCATGAACCCTGCGGCGGTCCCGTTCGGAATGTTCCTGGCTATTTCCCTGATCTGCTGCTGATTGAGACCGAATTCTTTCTCCATCGCCTTTGCACCGGCTTTCGCCCCGGCAACGGCACCCTTTCCGCGTGCTGCACCAAGCCCGATCAGTGCCCCGGCTGCGGCACCCAGCCGTTTCCGGTCGGCATCGGAGAGCTCGGTGATCTGCACCGATTCGATCATACCATTGGCATCCTTTACCACGGCAAGGAGTCCTATCAGTCGTATGAACTTCTGTTCACTCAGTGCGAAGAGCTCTCGCAGTAAATCTCCTTTCAGTTTTTGCGCGTCGGGAAATCCTATCGCGACCATCTGGACAGGTCCAAATTCAACCATTCATGTTCCTCCTGGTATAGCATCAGATAACGAACCCTAGTATATAAAGCTAACAGAAACCCGCCGGTCCCATTGAAACAATAGTGGTTCCATTTCCCAGGCTCCCAGTACCTTATCATTTCCTCCACCCTCTCTTCAGTATGGCAATCGTGGTCGGTTCCGGGGCCGGGGGGGCAACCGTCGCAAAGGAGCTTGCGGCAGCGGGGCACCGGGTTGTGATCCTCGAAAAGGGGCCGGCAATTGCTGAGGTGGATGCCCACCGCTATTACGAGAACGTGGACACCGGTGTGAAACTGATGAGGACCTGCTGTCTCGGTGGCACTACGATGGTCTCTGCCGGCAACGCCCTGCGGTGCCTGGAAAAAGAGCTGCTCGCATTCGGGATTGATCTATCAGCCGAGTTTGCCGAGGCAGAGCAGGAGCTTCGGGTACGGGAGCTTCCCGATGAATTGATCGGCGAAGGGACACGCCGGCTGATAGAAGCAGCTTCACGTCTCGGTTTACCGGTACGGAAGATGCCGAAGTTCATCGATCCGGTGGAGTGTTGCAGGGATGGGCGATGCAGCCTTGGATGCCCGGTGCAGGCACGATGGAATGCGGTCCGGTTCGTGGAATGTGCACGGGAACTCGGGGCAGATCTGGTTACCGGTCAGGCGGTTACCGGGATCGTCACCCGTGGAGGCAGGGTTACAGGGGTCCGGTGCGGGTCGCGGATCTACCATGATGATCTTGTCGTCATCGCGGCTGGTGCCCTGGAGACACCCCGTCTCCTCGGGAAGATCGGGATCCCAACGACGCCGCTCTTCTGTGATACCTTCGCTTCTATCGGCGGAGTATGTCCCGGGGTTGGCTTTCACCAGGACGTCCCGATGGGTGCCTATGTGCCACACAGCAGCAGTCTTATCCTGACCCACTACGCCCGCCAGTTCGTGACCGCCCTCAAAGCGGCCGGTCATGACGTGAGAGAGGGCGATATCCTTGGCATGATGGTCAAGATCAGGGATGAAGCCAGCGGTTCTGTAGGGGAGACCATCGAGAAAGGGGTAACAGAGCCCGACTCCCGGCGGCTTGCGTGCGGGGCCTCGATAGCCGGGGCGATCCTTGCTGAAGCAGGGGCCGATCCTGCCACGTTTGTTTCGCTGCCGCTCCGTGGATCCCATCCCGGTGGCACAGCACGGATCGGGATCTCAGTTGATACTCGGCTGATGACCCGGGTTTCCGGCCTGTATGTCGTTGATGCTTCGGTCCTCCCCGCCACGCCGGGAGCCCCCCCGATCCTCACTATCATTGCACTCGCCAAATACGCTGCTAAGAGGATGTAACAGTGCCCCTGAAAGAATGGGGGACCATTATTCAGGGAACCTTCCAGTTCGGTGGGAAACGACCTGTTTTGACAGCTGTAAAGACCGATCGCATATGTGGTATATCCCATCGAGTACCCGTCTTTTCGGGAGAATCATGGGATATGGGATGGGGGCTGGTTATTTTAAAAAAGGTCAGCCCCTCCTCCTTCCAATCCCGAATCCAGTCAGGATCAGCGTAACCATTCCAATGAGTATAATCACCGGAACATCTGCAGTTGTCGTTGGAGGAGTGGTGGATTCGGTGGGGATAGTTGTTCGGAGCGTGGTCGGGAGGGTGGTGAGATTGGGCGTTTGCGCCGGCGTGGATGCAACAAGCGAGAATGTCGTGGTCGACACGGCCTTTGGCACTGTCACTCCGGTTACTGTGACAAGGTAGGTGTCCGGTCCAAAGGTGGCCGTATCAAAAGAGAAGGACCAGGTATTCTCATCTTCCAGCCCTTTCTGGACCATGGTTGTCCCGGAGACCCCAAAGAAATTACCGCCGGTCTTTTCTTGCGTGGGTCCGAAGGACTGGGAGAGGACTTCCACCAGCAGCTCATTGCCTGGTGCCAGGTTGGTGGTACCGGACAGCGTGATGGTGTCACCGATGTGATAGGTCTCCAGGTCCGTGATCGTCACCTCCGGGGGGACAATGGTGATCTGTCCCCCTGCGGGAAGGATCACCAGGGCGAAGAGGCTAACGATAAGCAGCGTCCGTGACCATGTGATCCCTGGAACGCCCCGCCCATCTCTGAATCGCGATACGGTGGGCTTCATGAGGATTTCAACTCCGTTTGTATGTGGCCAGGAACGTCCGTTTCAATACCCGGCCCTGACAGGAATGGATACGGAGCGGTCTGTTAAATAAGTGATGGTATCTGTCTGCCATGAACAATTCCCGCCAGATATCAGCTTTCGGAGGATTGACCGCTTCGGAGTTAATACGGAGGCAGGAAAAAATGAGATGCCACTATCCATCACTTCGAAAATTCCCGCACTCAACGCCAGATTTAATCAAAGTAGCAACAATAATCCGTTTATGAACCAGCTCACCATCTCCCTGCTGGCGCTGGCATCCCTGGTCCTTGCCGTCCTCTTCCTGGCCGGCTGCACCAGCCCGGAGAATCTGCCGGATGAATTACCGCCGGAAGGGATGACCCCGGATACCACCTATCCCCCCGGACCTCCCCCGGGCAGCCAGCAGCGTATCGTTGCTGCAAACAATCAGTTTGCCCTTGATCTCTATTCCCGCCTTGCGGCAGACCCTAGGAACAGCGGGGAGAACCTTTTCTTCTCACCGTTCAGCATCTCCTCGGCCCTTGCGATCACCTATGAAGGAGCCCGCGGGGAGACCGCTGACGAGATCAGGGAGGTGTTTTATTTCCCGTCAAATCCGGTACTCATGCGAGATGGATACAAGGCGATCATTGCCGGGATCAACAACGGGTCTTCTGCGTACCAGCTTCAGACTGCAAATGCTCTCTGGGCAGAGCAGACCTATCCGTTCCTCCCGGCCTACATCACAGTGGCGAACGATACCTATGGGGCCAAGGCGACCAACCTCGATTTCATCACAAAGCTCGAGGATTCGCGGATCACCATCAACCAGTGGGTCGAGGACCAGACCAATGATAAGATCAGGGACCTGCTCCCCGCCGGATCCATTGACTCGCTGACCCGCCTTGTCATCACCAACGCCGTCTACTTCAAGGGGACCTGGGAGAGACAGTTTGACCAGAATGAGACAAGCATTGCTGACTTCCGGACGGGGGACGGGACGGCCCTCCAGGTCCCGATAATGCAGCGGACTGATAAAAATGCAACGTACGGCTATACGGAAACCGAAGATCTGCAGATGCTCCGGATGGCGTACGAATCCGGCTCCGGTAAACCACTTTCAATGGTGGTCCTCCTTCCCAGGGACGGTGACCTCGCTGCCCTTGAGAAGTCTCTTTCAGCCGAACGCCTGACTGAACTGCAGAAGAACCTCACAAATCAGCGGGTCATGGTGTACTTCCCGAAGTTCACGATGGAGACGAAGTATTCCCTGCCAGGAACCCTCTCGGCCATGGGGATGCCGACCGCGTTTTCCACAAAAGCAGACCTTTCGGGGATGGATGGGACGAGAAACCTGTATATCGGTGACGTGATCCACCAGGCTTTCGTTGACGTGAACGAAGAAGGGACCGAGGCGGCAGCAGCAACAGCAGTGGTCATCCAACGTGCAATGGTACCCGCAGGACCACCCCCCGTCCCGGTGTTCCGGGCCGATCATCCGTTCATCTTCCTTATCGAGGATGACGAGACCGGGCTCATCCTGTTCATGGGGCGGGTGGAGCACCCGGAAACCTCCTGATTTTTCGGAACCTTGCATTGGGATTCTCCAATCTGCAGGAAGAGCATCCAGGAATTTTTCCTGCCGCTCATCTCGCATGATCTGCCCTTTCCCTGTATTACCATCCCGTGAATCGGATCATCTGTTTTAAATCCAAATACAGGAGAACGCTGTAGGAGAGAGGGGATCTATTCCCCTGAAATAATCCATGTACAACGCGATCAAGCACCGGACCTTTGAAATTCTGGAACAGACCAGGGAACGCGATCTGACCAGCCAGTATTTCCAGATCTTCATCATCATCCTGATCGTCCTCAACGTCATAGCAGTCGTGCTTGAATCCGTCCAGGTCCTTCTCCTGCAGTATTACCGGTTCTTCCTTGCCTTCGAGATCTTCTCGATCACGATCTTTTCCATCGAATATCTCCTGCGACTCTGGGTATGCACCGAAATTCCGGAGTACCATAGGCCCGTCGTAGGCCGGATCCGGTATGCCCTCACCCCGCTTGCCATTGTCGACCTGCTGGCTATCGTCCCCTTCTTCCTCCCGTTCCTCATCCCGGTCGACCTCCGATTCCTTCGGGTGCTGCGGATCATGAGAATATTCCGGGCACTGAAACTGATCCGGTATTCTGCGGCCTCATCATTCATGGCACGGGCACTCCGGAGGGAGAAATACGTCATTTTCGTGAGCCTCCTGATCCTGGCGGTCCTTTTCGTGCTTGCCTCGACCCTGATGTACTATGCAGAATACGATGCGCAGCCGGAAGTCTTTGCCAGCATCCCCCATGCTATGTGGTGGGCTGTCGTCACCCTGACCACGGTGGGATATGGCGACATATACCCCGTCACAGTCCAGGGTAAGATCATTGGTGCCATTGTAGCCATCCTGGGTATCGGTTTTTTTGCCCTCCCTGCCGGTATCATCGCAGCGGGATTCATCTCTGAAGTAAGGAATTCCGGGTGCAGGGAAGATACAACCCCTTCTGATGCACGCCTGACCTCGCTGGAACGATTGGCCGAACTGAAAACGAACGGGTACCTCACCGAGGAAGAGTTCCAGCAGGAGAAACAAAAGATCCTTGAAGAGCGATAGCACGGCTGATCAAACGACACAGGCTTCGTGCCTGGGAACTCTCTCCGGGCTCTGAATTCACATGAAATGCACCGCGATATCCACCCCCTTCTCCCAACAACGCAGTAAACCGGAATCGCATCCCTTGAAAATGGATCGCTCGCTCTCGCTCGGATACCTGGCAAGGGAGAGTGTTTTATCAATTACCTGAGTCTCTTCGAGACGCAATGCAAAAATGAAAATGGCAAAGCCATGTCATGCAAAAAGAGAACAGATCTCCCCCTCCCCGAATCCCCTCATTCCGGTCTCTTGATCCTGAGATTCGGGTGATGGTAACGCTGCCGCTGTTCCGTCTTCTTCCCGGCCTGGATCGCCAGCGGCGGGCAGAGCTGGATGCAGGCCATGCACTGTTCGCAGTGGTGGAGCCAGACCGGCCGCCCCTCCTCCAGACGGATATTCTCCACCGGGCAGACCCTCACGCATAACCCGCAGGAGGTGCACCGGTCATCGACACTGAACTTCCGGTCGGCATCATGGACCCCCGTGATGAACTTTGGATAGATCAGGTGCTGGACGAGCGAGCCGAACAACGGCATCCTCGGTCGTTTCTGGACTCCCTGCTCCACCATCCCTGCAATCTCTTCGATGCGGCGATCGGCCTGGGCGAGGATCTTTCCGATTGTCGCATCGTTGGGCGGACCGTACATCAGGACGTAGTTACCGGGCATCTTCACCGTAAAGCCTGCATCAAGCCCTCTCTTCCCTGGTCCCTGGATCAGGTTCCGTTCGAGCTGGTGCAGGGCAGGGGTTCCCCCTGAACCTCCCATGGTCAGTATGGCAAAGGAGTAGGGGACCCTGGCGAGGTCGAGACGGAGGGCGAAGTCCGCGACAAGGGCGGGGAGGCCCGAGAAGTAGACGGGAGCAATGATGCCGACACGGTCTGCGTCAGGAGAGATCCTGCCTGATACATGGACCAGTGACGCAATAGGCACAAGTTCGCAATCCGGGAGCCGTTTGCATAATCCTTCTGCGATGGCAAGGGAATTTCCCGTGCCGGTGAAGTAATACAGGAGAGTCTTCATCGGTGATTCCTGAGAGGGTTTTGTGTACCTACCGGGAAAAGGGTGACGCTTGGGATTGCTCACTCGTTCCTGTAGCGCAGTAGATGGCAGTAATGATAGGTACTCATTCACAACAGGCAGCGTGCTTCATCGCCCTTACGAGATCGCCTATCCCTTGTCCCGATCTTTCGGTGCGGGAGACCCTCTCCCCGATCATCCGGATCAGGGCAGAACCCACAATAACTCCGTCAGCCCCAGCCTGGGCATACCGCCTCACCTGATCCGGTGTCGAGATCCCGAATCCCGGCACGACCGGAAGTGTCGTCCTCTCTTTGACCACTTTCAGGAGGTCGATGGTGTGCGGTGCGAGGTCCTCACGAGTCCCGGTCACCCCGAGGGCAGCAACCAGGTAAATGAATCCCCCTGCTTTTGCGAGAATCTTATCCATGCGTTCAGGGGAGGTGGTCTGGCTGATGAAGAGGATGGGATCGATCCCCGCCATCTGTGCGGCAGCACAAAACGGGTCAGCCTCTTCGAGCGGCACGTCGGCAACCACCACCCCATCGGCTCCCGCATCTGCGGCATCGCGGTAGAATTTCCGTATCCCTCTCCTGACCACGATGTTGGCATACGTCATGATGAGCAGGGGAATCGTGGTCTCTTTTCGTATCTCCCTGATCAGGTCAAACAGCCGGTCCGTGGTCATTCCCCCGGCACGTGCACGGGACCCGGCCTGCTGGATCACGGGACCGTCAGCCACCGGATCTGAAAATGGCATAACGATCTCAATCATATCCGCTCCCGCGTCAACGAGTTCCCGGGAGATCTGTATACTCTCTGCAAAGGAGGGATCACCGGCCACGACACAGGTCACGATGAGCGGTCCTTCTCGCAACCGGAATGCACCGGAGATGCGTGAGTTCACGCATCACCTCGCATCAGTCCTGCAACCTGGGCGACGTCCTTGTCGCCCCGGCCGGAAAGGTTGATAATGAGGATATCATCTGGTTCCCTATCCCCTGCAATCTGCCGTGCCAGTGCAATTGCGTGGGCAGATTCAAGGGCCGGGATGATCCCCTCGGTACGGGAGAGATACAGGAAGGAATCGACTGCTTCTGCATCGGTGACAGGGCGGTAGATCACCCTCTGGGTGTCCCGGAGGAAGCTGTGCTCGGGGCCGACCCCGGGATAATCAAGGCCGGCAGAGATGCTGTGGGACTCGAGAACCTGGCCGAACGCATCCTGGATCAGGTACGTGTATGATCCATGAAGCACCCCTGGTGTACCCCCGCAAAGCGTGGCACCATGCCGACCGGCCAGTCCTTCACCCCCGGCTTCCGCCCCATAGAGCTCTACCGGGTCATCGAGGAAGGGGGCGAACATCCCGATGGCGTTGGATCCCCCCCCGACACAGGCAACCATGGCATCCGGAAGTCGGCCTTCCTTTGCCATCACCTGCTCCCGGATCTCGTTCCCGATAACGGTCTGGAACTCCCGCACAAGCGAGGGGAAGGGATGGGGACCGACGACCGAGCCGATCAGGTAGTGCGTGTCCTGGACGTTCGTCACCCAGTCCCGGAGGGCTTCATTGATGGCGTCTTTTAAGGTCCGTGATCCCGTAGCGACCGCGATGACGTTTGCGCCGAGCATATGCATCCGTGCCACGTTCAGGGACTGCCTCCTGATGTCCTCCTCGCCCATGTATACGTCCACCGGGAGACCGAGCGCAGCCCCGGCAATGGCCGAAGCCACCCCGTGCTGCCCGGCCCCGGTCTCTGCAATGATCCGCTGTTTTCCCATGCACTTTGCCAGGAGCGCCTGGCCGAGTGCATTGTTCAGCTTATGGGCGCCCGAATGAAGCAGGTCTTCCCGCTTCAGGTATATCCTGCAGCTGAGGTCTGCCGACAGGTTCCGGCAGAACGTGAGCGGGGTGGGGCGGCCGGCATACTCGGTCAGGTAATATTCCATCTCCTCCCTGAACACGTTCGATGGTACGATCGTCCGGTATGCATCCTCAAGCTCATCGAGGGCATACATCAGGCTCTCAGGGACGAATTGTCCGCCATACTCCCCGAACCGTGACGTTGATCTCACTCCCTCACCTCTTTTGCCCGCTGGACGAATGCTCTCACCTTCTCCCGGGCTTTTCTCCCCGGTGCATATTCCACCCCCGTTGCCACATCAACCCCTGCGGGGTGCACGCCCCTGATTGCTGCTCTTACGTTATCAGGGGTCAGTCCGCCGGCGAGAAAGACAGGGGCCCGTGCCGACTGCACTACCGAGAGCGCATAGGCGCTGTCATACTGGATACCGCTCCCGTGGCTGGCATCGATGACAAGGATATCGGCATCATCGGGTATCCGGTCGCCCGGGCGGATACTCCGGAACACCATGGCCGTGCAGGATGCCGGAACCGGTACAGACGGAGGGACCTGGATGGCATCTGGTGCAAGGTCACAGAGTGCCTCCATCTCCGCGGGAGATGGCCCATGCGAGACACAGCACTGGAACAGCGTTGGTACGGCATCGAAGATCTCCCTGATCCTGTCCGGCTCGACACACCGGGGGGATGGTGAGAAGGCAATTACCCCGATCATATCAGCCCCTGCCTCCTGTGCCATGATCGCATCACCGACACTGGTAATGCCGCAGATTTTTACCCTCGTATCAATCCCTCCAGTCGTTGTACGGGATCCTGTGCCCGCATGATGGTGCTCCCGACCAGAAATGCATCGGCAGACGGCCTGAGGATCCTGATGTCATACGGCCAGAGTATGCCGCTCTCGGACACCACCGTCATACCTGCCTCGCGGAGCAGGGGTGACAACTTCATCGTGGTTCCGAGATCGATCCTGAACGTCCTGAGATCGCGGTTGTTGATCCCGGCAAGGCGGGTGCCGGTCGACAGGACCATCTGCACTTCGTGTGCAGCATGCACTTCCACGAGCGGCTCAAGCCCGTATGCAAACGCGAGGTCAACCATATCACCCAGCCGGTCCCCGAGTACGCCGGCAATGAGAAGGACCGCATCGGCAGTAAGCGCCCGGCTCTCTGCAAGCTGTCGTTCATCGATGATAAAGTCTTTCCGAAGCAGCGGGAGATCCACATGCGGCCGTATCGCAGGAAGGAACGCCGCATCGCCATGGAAATAGTGCGGTTCTGTGAGGACCGAGAGGGCGGTGGCACCGGCACGGGCAAAGTCCCGGGCAAACCCCACCGGATCTCCCGAGCTTCGTATCGTTCCTGCGGAGGGAGAGGCATATTTTATCTCGGCGATAATCCGGTTTCCCGGTTTATCCTGATGAATCGCCTCATTCAGGCTGCGGGAGGCAGAGGGGGGAGGCGTGGGATACTCCTCTGCCCCGGGCAACCCGGCTACCCTTCCTGCAGTCGCCCGGAGGACCTGTTCGAGCATCATGGGATGCCCCCGGAAGCACGGATCAGTGCCGCGAGACGTCCGGCAGCTGCTCCGGAAGCGATCGAGTCTTCTGCCTTCTCGATCCCGTGGCCAAGGTCCGTTGCCCCGTCGCCGAGGTAGATAGCAGCCCCCGCGTTCATGACCACCACGTCATGGGCGGGCCCGGGAACCCCGGAGAGGATCTTTTGTATGATTTCTGCATTGAACTTCGGTGAAATGCCGGCAAGCGACGAATGCGGGGACCGGGTGATGCCGAACGCTTCAGGGGTGATGGTATACTGGTGTATCGCTCCCTGGTCAATTTCAGCCACCAGGGTCGGACCGGAGACTGCGATCTCATCGAGCCCCTGGCCATGCACCACCATCGCCCGCTCGGTGCCGAGTGCCAGGAGGGTATGGGAGAACCTGTCGACAAGAGCAGGACTGTACACCCCGCAGAGCCGAGCCGGTGCCCCGGCCGGGTTGAGCAGCGGGCCGAGCAGGTTGAACACCGATGAAAAACCCAGTTCCTTCCGGACTGCCGCTGCATGCCGGAGGGCCGGGTGGAAGGCAGGGGCGAAGAGGAACCCGATGCCAGTCTCTTCCACAATTGAACAGACTCGTTCTGGTGGGAGGTCGATCCGCACGCCAAGGGCTTCCAGGACATCTGCCGATCCACATGCGCTGCTCACGCTCCGGTTCCCATGCTTGACCACTGGGATCCCGGCACCGGCTGCAACAAAGGCTGCTGCCGTGCTGATATTGAAGGTCCCGGAACCATCCCCTCCGGTCCCACAGGTATCCACGAACCTTCCGTGGACCTGCGGGTGGATGGTCAGGGCATGGCGGAGCAGCACCCGGACAAAGCCCGTGATCTCCTCCGCCGTCTCCCCCTTCATATGAAGGGCTGTGATCAGCGAGGCGATCTGTGCCCCGGTAGCCTGGCCGGTGGCAATCATCTCCATGACCGCCGCTGCCTGGTCAGAATCCAGCGGTTCTCCTTCTGCAAGACGGGCAAGAAGTGCCTGCATCATACCCCTCCACACGATTCTTCCAGGAAATTCTTCACGAGAATTCTTCCCACCGGGGTCATGATGCTCTCCGGGTGAAACTGGACCCCGGTAACCCCGAGGTCAGGATGCGTCACCGCCATGATACAATGGTCATCCGAGGAGACGGCCCGGACCTGAAATCCTGGCGGTACAGAGGCAGGATCCGCCATCAGTGAATGGTACCGCGTGGCGGTGAAGGGCGACGGGATTCCGGAAAAGATACCCTCACCGGTGTGGACAATACTGCTGGTCTTTCCATGGACAGGAACAGGCATCCGGCATATCCTCCCGCCGAACGTCTGGACAATGGTCTGGTGCCCAAGGCAGACCCCGAGGATCGGGATGCTCCCGGCATACTCCCTGATCACATCACGGCAGATCCCGGACTCATCCGGAGTTCCCGGGCCGGGCGAGAGGATGATCCGTTCAGGGTCCTGATCCCTCACCACCTCAAGCGGTGCATCACAGGGAATCGGGAAAGGTACACTCCCCAGCTGACCGACCAGCTGATAGAGGTTATAGGTAAAGCTGTCATAACAGTCGATGATAGCCACCCTCATGGTCCACCCCCGCTCTCCCCGACAGCATTCACCATTGCCCGGGCTTTCTGCACGGTCTCCTCGAATTCCCGCTCGGGGACCGAGTCGGCCACGATCCCTGCCCCGGTTGAAAACTCGGCCTTGCCCCCCTTCACCCGGACGGTCCGGATGGCAATGGCAAATTCGAGCAGGTCATTAAATCCACAGTACCCGACTGCACCGGCATACAAACCCCGTGGGGATGATTCGAGGTCTGCGATGATCTGCATCGCCCGGATCTTTGGGGCCCCGCTCACGGTTCCGGCCGGGAAACAGGAGGCAAGGGCATCAAACCGGTCTTTCCCCTCGGCAACGGTTCCGCAGACCCGTGAGACGATATGCTGGACATGGGAGAATTTCTCAATCTCCATGAATTCCGGGACAGAGACTGAGCCGAACGTCGACACTCTTCCGATATCGTTCCGGGCGAGATCGACCAGCATCAGGTGCTCTGCCCGCTCTTTCTCATCTGCAAGGAGTTCCCTGGCAAGGCAGTTGTCCTCTGCGTCATCCATTCCCCGTGGCCTGGTGCCGGCGATAGGTACCGTCTGTACAACACCCCGCTGCACCTTGACAAGCATTTCAGGGCTTGACCCGACAATCGCCTCATCCCCGAAATTCAGGTAGTAGAGGTATGGTGAAGGGTTGATGGAGCGGATCCGGCGGTAAATATCCAGGGGATTGCCAATGAAGGGAACACAAATCTTCCGGGAAAGGACGACCTGGAAGATGTCCCCCGCTATGATATGCTCTTTTGCCTTCACCACGATCTCCTGGTATCCTGCCCGATCTTCCTGCCCCGGGTCCGGGAGTGTCCCTATCACCGGGCTGCATTCACGTGAGCGGTCTGGGACCGGGACTGCCTGGATCCTATCCTCCAGTGCCTCCAGTCGCTGGGTTGCCTTGCACACCTCATCTTCCCCGTCACTGGCTTGAGGGAGGATGAGATCTTCGAAAAGGAGGCAGGACTCCTGCACATGGTCATACACAATGCCCCTTGTCGAGCACATGAACCGGGCAAGCGGGATATCATCCCTTCCTGCCTGGACATGGCCGCCGGAAAGACCAGTCACCATGTCATAGCTGCAGTATCCGACAAAGCCTCCTGTAAAGTCCCCATCATCCTTCCCTCGGTATGAGAAGTATGAGGAAACTTCCCGGAGCTGGCTGACCGGATCGCTTCCTGAGAGGGAGGGGAAGGTTGGAATCCCGGTATTATTCCCGGAAAACGTGGGATGTTCACCAAGGGTGAGAACGAAGTCAGGGGCCATCCCGATAATGGAACGAACTGCCCTTCTCGGGACCCCTTCCATTGACTCGAGGATATACCCCTCTCGGATACGCAGAGTACAGAAGAGAGTGAAGGGATCAACATCGGGAAGAGGAATGATCCGGGTTACCGGAAGAACCTGCAGAGGCACATCTTGTTTGGGCTGATTGCCTTTGATCGCCGCCCGAGGGACGGCATCCCCCAGTCCAGCGGCATCACGTACCTGGTAGTCATGTACAAATAAGTACACCAGTGAACTTATTTATACTTTGTCGTCATAATTTAATATCCCAACACTTTTATCCTTGCTGGCATCGGGTCTCATTGCAGACCTGGTACCTGGCAACGTGTGCGGGATGCCCTGATCTACGCAGGACCGTTCATGATGGAGCAATCGATTTAACATGGTATCCCATGTTATTCATTGAAAAGAACATACTGAGGAGAACCATGGCGAAAAAATCCAGGACAACGGATACCAGGCCTGGGAAGAAGAACCGCTCCTCTCTCATGGGCCTGTTCATTGTGATTGTTATCCTGGTACTAGCCGCGACCACCTATTACTTCTCGACCGTCAACGATGACCGGGAAGCGCAAACCTGGTCTATCGATGAATCCAACACCCCGTCCTTCGGTCACCGTACCCTCCCAGACGTCAAAGTAACGCTCGTTGAGGACACTGCGAATTACACGCTACAAAAGATCAGCTACCCCAGCTATGGCACGATGGTATTTGGGCTGCTCCGAATTCCAAAAGAGATCGAAAAGCCACCTGTCGTGATTGTGCTCCCGGCTGCTACCATTACCAAGGAAGCCGATGCGCCGATGGCTGATGCCCTTCGCTCTTTTGGCTATGCTTCGCTCACGCTTGACGAGCGGGGTAACGGAGGCGAAACCCTGGGAATTTCACCAATGGATCTTACCGCTGGCTATGCTGCCTTCAGAAGCGGTGAGATACCAGCCCAATACGCCCAGATTTATGATGTCTTGCTTGCCTATGACTATCTGAGGTCCCGTGAAGACCTGGATGGCAGTAGTATCGCGATACTGGGCGAGAGCATGGGAGGCCGGTTCGCAATTATCGCTGCAGGTATCGAGCCAGGCATCAAAGGTGCCTTTGTCATCAGCTCCGGTCCCTACGGTGTCGATGCCGGGACAAATACGGAGGTGCAACGCTTCGTCACCTCAATCGAACCCGCGACCTATCTGTCAAAACTCCCGCCACGGACACTGGTCATGTTCCATTTCACCAGTGACCCGATTATCTCACTCGAAGATGGCCTCTCCCTCTTTGAAACGGCTGGCCAGCCGAAAGTGTGGTACAAGTATAATGGAACCGTGCATGGAGTATACAGCGACACCTATGCAGAGGACCTGCATAACGAGTTGAAAATCATGTTCGGGCAATAGGTTGCCATCGGTCTTTCTCAGCGGATCTCCATATGGGATCCCTGAACTCAGTCCCGGAAAGCGATGAGCGATCCAGGGAAGAATGCTTATCATATCAACCGGTCCCCTTCAGAACCGAGAAACCAATCTGCCACCTGATAGGAGTTTAAAGAGACTCAGGCCTCATGTATGAACGATAAAAATCAGGTAGCCATAGAGCCACCAGGATTCTCGGAACTGAGTGAGGTAAAGGAATGGAGGAGTGTTGCCTGAAACAGATTCACCTGTTACTTTTCGCAATAGAGGATCCAGACAACATACAGCATCGAGAGGGTCGCGATCAGAAAGATAATGGCAACAATGCTCGGTGAGAGGGAGGCATCCATGAATGCGACAATATCGTATACGACATAAATACCGAAGGTGAGGGCAATAAACCACCCGTACATCTTCTTCTTCACCACGCTGATTGCAATCGCGATGATGCAGATGATCGCCTCGATGAAGATAGAGAGTGGCTGGAGGTAGAGGGAAAGGTCCATAGAGATGAGAGCACCGTTGAAAAATAAAAAAATGATCCCTCAGACTCAGAGGAAATATGGGGATGTCGTACGCATCGATTTCAGGAAGATCCGCCAACACCCCCATGTAGTGACTCCTCACTTATTCTCCGTGGTTTATCGGCTATCTCACTCATCCTCGTGAAGGCAACACGGTTCCCCGGTTGATGGTTCCATGGTCTCTTCTCTTCTCAAGAATATTAAAAAAATCCACATGAAGTTCCAAGACTTCGTACCAAAGCAATGAACATTTTACACTCAAAACTCAATTTCAATTTGCCAGATGTATCGTCTGAAGTTTGCTAAATTTTCATGACAAAATCAGGAGATGATGCATTCTCCCTGATTTCCGTGCTTCATTTCAGGTAATAACAGACTCCTTTGGCTGAACTGAATAGAAGTGAGAATCAGCATCTACAGTGGATATTTTTCCTGGTCTCATGGTTAGCGGTCTGAAGGGAGATCAAACACTTTCAAAACGGGAAATGATGCCAGAATGAAGGGGCCCCAGGAGATACACACCGGCACACGAGTTCAGCCCCACAGAACCGTCTCTTTGGCACACCCCGGTCTTCCGCTGTTTTAACCGGGATATTTACGGTAATGCGGCATCATGTTCTTCGAGACCTCTGTCGGGCCCAGTCAGGGAATGTCTTTCCCACCCGTTCACCTTCATGCCGTTGAGATAAACGGATTCATTCCTCTGCTGCATCGGGTCTTCCCGAACATTTGTTCAGCCCAGCGATCTGACCTTTTGACCGCCAGAAGATCGTCAAGCTGTTTAGATCCTCCAACTGGTCAGGATCGGGTCGCTGCATGTGTCCCAAGTTTTCTTCCCTGAGGCATGACCCCCTATGCATTGAAGTGGTAAATAACTTTCTCTTTGATCCATGCAGTGGGTACAGTGGTACTTCCAGAAAATTTCATGTAGTCCCTGGTTCCACCGGGAATTACTGGGATGATCGGGAGCAGCGAGCCTGGTTGATTCGAACCTGCGTCTCCTGAAGTCTTGACGGAGAAAGAATTTTTTCCAATACCATCGCGTTTCTTTGTCCGGATGCTAATCCATCGCATTTGTCCGGAGAGCTCTCAGCAAACAAAACCTCCGATGTTAACAATTTGGATCAAAATACTCATTACTCCAATAATTTTATAATGGTAAGGGGACAGCAGAGGGTATCGGAAAACAACCTCAACCTATTTCTCATTACTATTACCTCGGATTGGTGCTCATCGCAATCGTTTAACTATTCAGGGAATCGATCCTTTAAGAATCAGCATTAAAAATATCTCCCTGTTTGAAATGTCCCTCTTGATCGGGATAACCGTTTATTTCTTGTATATCATGGTACAGGATATTCGAAAACAACACCGCCTTATTCGAGAAATTGAAGCCCTGGATACAGGCCTGCTTTCTGTTCGCAGAATTCTGCCTCTCAATGGGTGTCCCTAGCGATATGTTTGCGAGTGATGTAACCACTGTAACAAAGGTCTCTATATGGTGAGAGAGGATTAAAAGCGATCTGCTCTATAGGAAACGACGCCTTTACGTCCTTCAGAGCCGGTCCAGTACTTCCCTGCTCCTCAGGACTCCCTCAAGGTCCTTTACCTCTAGGACAGCGGTTGCCCCCGTTCTTTCCAGTGCTGTCATGACCGGACGGAAATCGATAGTGCCTTCTCCTACCGCATTATGGGTGTCCCTCCTGCCATCATTATCATGGATATGCATATGCGAGAAGTCGGTATCAAGGAATGCCGGCAGGCAGCGGTTCAGGTTCGCATGCCCGCAATCGAGGCAAAACCCGGAATCGCCGAGCGACGGGATATCGTCAGGGGTCCTGAAATGGAAGTAATTTAATTCCCCCATGTTCTCGAACCAGAACGTAAGCGAATGATCGGCAGCAGACTCCTGGAGCTGGTGCAGGGATATCCTGAACTGCCGATCCGCTGCCTCTTTTTCAGTGTTCCATGCATGGTACCCGGGATGCATCACGACCGGTGCCCCAATTTCCGCTGCAATGGCAAAACAGTCGATCATCACCTCCACACTCGCCCTCCGGATACCTTCAAAGAGACTCGCAATATTCATCCCGTGGTAGGGGGCGTGGATGACAAAATCCTGGGAATAGCTCTCAAAGACTGCCGGGTCGGTAATGAGATGAGGCCCCTCGTCCATCACCTCGATCAGGTCGGTGATCTCTGAAAGGGTGTCGAGGGTCTCTGCCAGCGGGCGACCGATCAGGCAATAGCTTGAGATGCCAAGCTCCATAGGGGGTACCTGAGAGGCAAGGTATGAAAAATGTGCGGATATCGGAATGAAGTTCATCAGGGATTGTTCGGATTCTCTTGTTTACCGTTCATCAGATACAATCGGGGATTATTCCATTCGTTGTCCATCCTCCCTCACGTGAGATTCTCTCCATAAAAATCAGGATTCCTTTAAGGGAAATACTCACACAAGATGAAATGCCGGAGTCATTTTCATGTGAGAATGGACATTCTTCGCCAAGAGTGCTTTCAGACTCTCCTATCGTTTTATACCACCTTTTCATCATATTCCCCCCCTTTCATCCAAGTGTCAAGCATTCTCTCTTCCCGGAATGCGCTGTGTGCATCAACGGAGTTCAACAGGGTGCCCTCTGGTCATGTGAAAAAGATCCGTACAGCATGGAGAACAGGGAGACTTCCATCATGCCAACGAGTTACCGACAAACGATTGAGTGTAATCATCTCATTTCTCAATCCATTATGATAACCTCCCGATTGAGAAATCTTTTAAAGTTTGAGGAAAGAAGTGGATGCACAAAAAGGGATGCCACATGTCTGTACGAGTCCTGACCACGATCCTCCTCCTCCTATTCCTGGCAGCTGCTGCCGGGATCGTTGCAGCCGAGGAAGAGACTACCTACTACTGTTACGATTATTCGACCCAGTCATGGAGGGTATGCACCCCTGAGGAGGCTATCCAGGCAAAGGAAGCCCTGGAAAAGGAGACCCCAAAAGAGCTAACTCATGATGAATGGGAAGCAGTTATCAATTCCAACCAGCCGTACTGGCAGTACTACCTTGACCCGCCAACGGGAACTCCCACATCTACCCCTACTCCCACCCCCACCCCAACGCCGACTCCCTCGCCTCGCCCCACCCTTTCCCCTGCATTCAAGCAATCGTTCTTCACCCCCTGGTTCAGCAATGCCCCCAGTGTAATCCCCACCTCTTCACCAACGAAATATCCAGGGAGATCAACAATCTCCACGAAATACACGATAACCAGCACCCCCACCCCGACTTCTCCCATATCCCCGGAGACCACGATCTCGAAGGATTTCGGGAATTCGTTCTTCAGCCCCATGTTCCCGGTGAGAAATTTCTCGCTGTTCAAGTGGTTCTGAAGATCCCTCGCCCCGCTCACGGGCAGCTGAACAGTGAACATACAAGGCGACCCGGATTCCACCCGGTCGCACCAAAACCGTTTCTGCGGGAGTTCTGCGAAGTTCCGGCGATTAGTATCCTCGCAGGCTGTGTTATGGGACATTCAGGCCTCAAGGCTGAAAAAGGCACTAGTATCCAAACAGTGTCTTGTTTTGGCTGAAACGAAGGTAATCCTCTGTATCGACCCAAAACATCGTCTTCAAGTGAAAGGGCATCAAGATAGTGAACAGGAGTATGTGGAGTGAACAGCGCAAAACCGGCCAGAAGGAAACGCACAGGAGCCGACCTCACCTCTCTGGGGAGGTATCACGAAGCACTCAAAGCTTTTGATGAAGAGATGAAAGATTCAGAGGATCTGGATCTTCTTTTTATGAAAGCGCTCACCATGGACCGGATGGGGATGTTCTCAGATGCACTGAACTGGTGCGAGCAGGTTATCCAAAAGGAGCCGGAACATCCCGATGCCTGGTTCGTCCGTGGCATCACCCTGTACTGGCATGCCCAACTATCCGATGCTGCCCGATGCCTCGGCCATGCGGTAGCACTCGACCCGGACCATGGGGAGGCCTGGTTGATCCTGGGTAACTGCCAGTACCAGATTGGTGACCTGGACAAAGCCCTCTGTTCCTATGACCGGGTCATCTCCCTCTCTCCCGATCACCCGAATGCCTGGTATAACCGGGGCGTCTGCCTTGCCGATCTGGAGCGGTTCGAAGAAGCCCTGGCATCGTATGATACCTGTATCCATATCAATCCCCGGGTCAGTGTGGTCCATGCAAACCGGGGAGTCGCCCTTGCGTCACTTGGCAGGGCAGAAGAGGCCCTCTCCGCCTTTGATTTTGCCCTTGACCTTGATCCCCGTGATCTCACCGCATTGAATAACAAAGGACTCCTCCTCTCAGGGCTCGGACGGGAGGAGGAAGCGATGGTCGTCCTCCAGATGGCACGGGAGCTGGCCCGATACCAGTCCATCCCGCGGAGGGTATGGTGAACGGGAGGGAGGAGGTTTTCCTCATCTCCACAAGATGGCGACCGATGAAGAAAAAAAGCTGAGATCTACCCCTTCCTGTTGATCTCGATCATCTGGTCCATGTATTCATTGGCATTTTTGATAAACATGTCAACGTATCCTGGAGCCTGGACTAATGGCAGTTCGAGCCGGAACGTTGTCTCCGGGGAAATTTTTCCTTCCTTCACCAACTCCCATCCTGCTTTCCGGAGCTGCATCTTGTAGGCATCGATCCACGGTTTCAGCTCTTCCTCCTGGAGCAGGGACCCCCCTCCCCGGTAGATCTCCCCAGCGAGCTCGGTGTCGAAATTCCTGGCCATCCTTTGAGCAAGGAGGCGGAGAACCTGGAAATGCGTCTGTTCGGGAAAGCCGGAGTTCGCCATCATGACAAATTTCGGGTCCTTCTTCCCTCCCGAAACATGCCGGACCTCTCCGTTTGAATCTTTCTCGAAGTGGGGATCTCCCATCGGAATGAGCCGGTCCATGAAGTTCTTCATGATCCCGGAGACATTGTCGATATAGAGGGGTGTTGCAAAGATGACGATATCTGCGGCGAGGTATTTTTTGATCAACTCCTCCATATCGTCAGACTGGACACATGTCCCCGGCGTTTTCAGCCAGCATCCAAAGCAGCCAAGGCAATGGTTGATGGTATATTTCGCAAGGAAAACGTTCTCCGTGTCTGCTCCCGCATCCTCTGCCCCGGCAAGAAAGGACGATACCATGACATGGGTATTACTCTGTTCTGCCCGGGGACTCCCGTTAAAAGCAACAATTCGCATCTGCTACCCTCATCATTATGATGCCGTATGAAAGGGGAATTTATGGTACATCCAATAAAAGTATGCCATTCAAATAGGACGTGCAGATATGATGGGTGTTCTGGGTCTGTTGGATTCACGATGGCTACCGGTAGAAAGCCGGTTCTATTTCCGTAAAAACCGGTTTTTTACATTCTGGTGAGGCGGATTTGATAAAATTCAGCGTAACATTGAAATATTGCTACTCATCAATATTCCTGCATGAAACAACGTCAGATCCTCATTTCCGGCCTGTTAGCCATACTTTTGTTCACCGGGACCGGGATTGCCGACGGGTTCTCTCTCATCGGCACATGGGGAAGTTTTGATGGATCATCCTTCTTCGACTTGTATGAGAATGGAACAGGGCAGATCAGCACAAGAGGAGAGATCTACCCCTGCACGTGGACGAATGAGAGCTCGGTCTTTACGATCACATGGTCAGATGGACCGGTGCCAGAAGAGCCCACGATAGACCTGGTCACCCTCCTGGATGAGGGGAATTCATTTGCCGGGATGAATAATTACGGTGGACCGGTCTATGCTGCAAGGATAACCAATCTTTTGTTTGCATGCCTGGATGAGTATACGCTCCAGCCGAATTCAGCCCTCGTGGTTGAAGGGCCAGGGGTCCTGATCAATGATTATCAAACGAACCAGGACAACCTCACCGCCCTTCTCATCTCGTCCCCCCTGAACGGAGATCTGGTCTTCAACGGTGATGGATCATTTACCTACACCCCGTCCCCGGAATGGTGGGGGACGGACACCTTCACCTACCTGGTGAAGAACGAAACCATGACAGGGACCACCGCCCAGGTGCAGCTGTTCGTCACAAAACCAGAGAATCCCTCAACCTTTTCGATCAGCACCTCACGTGTTGGCGGTGGTGAGATCTCGCCCTCTGGCATCATTCCCCTCCAGCCCGGTGAGAACCAGATGTTCCTGGTCCTTGGGGAGAAAGGATCCCGGCTCACCACTCTAACCATTGACAGCATTACGATCGATGTCGTCCAGGACCCTCCCAGCCCCTCAGCCGAGAACCAGGGTGTCGTGGATATCCAGAGCCTGATCGTCACCTTTGAAAATATTCTCTCGAACCATACTCTGCACGCGGTATTCACGACACCCACTCCCTGAGAGGGGAGGAATCACTTCTCTCTATTCCTGAAAGAGGATTTTTTAACGCTGAACAACAAAAAGAAGGAATTTGAAATGATGGTATTCAAAATCCTGTTATTTCATTCTCTATTTTGGGATAAATATATATATTAGGAATTATAATCTCATCCTTGACCATCAATCAAGGTGGTGGTTAATGGAGTGGGGACGCAGACCGTTTTACGAACCCTCATGTGGCACCCAGACTTTTCGCGAGCGTTCCCATTTCATTTCATACCATACTTTTCTGGGGAGATCTGATCTCTAGTCATATTTGACCTCTGAACATTGGACCTGACCAGAACCTTTTTCCACATATCCCCTGAACTCAGATCATTATCACCGTGCTCTCTGCTCAGTCTGGAGAATGAATCAGTGATGACAGGACATACCGTATCCTTCCGCGTTGCGACGAAAAGATAACCTGATCTCGCACTACCGGGAAGGACGCCAGGAATACTATGGGATCGATGGAACAGGATGATCAGGAAGACCAGCGGCTGGAGGAGGCTTGTATTACTATCATCAGGCGACTCTCACGGACCATCTCCCGGACCTCGTCCGGGATCCCGGAATATCACCCTGATCCTCCCAAGGCGCCCCGGGGATCCTTCCGGACGCTTCCTCACCTCGCCGGTGTCTATGCTTCGTCAGACCTGGCTGCCTCTATCGCAGGCCATCTGATCGGGCGTGACCTCCCTGTCCAGGTCGAACGACATGAGACTCCCCCTCAGTATTCCCAGGTTATCGGGGACCACTCCGGCACCACGGTGCACGGACATACCGGTCCGGTCTGGGTGGTCAGGACCGATTACCGGAACAGCAAGTGGGAGACCGGTCATGGACCGGCCGAAAAGGATCTGGTCCCAATAGGTATGAGGGGCGATCAGACAAGGAAGATACCATGAAAGGCATGACCTACGGATTTGCCGATGCATTGCGACTGACACTGGAGCGTATCACCCCGCTTGCCAGGGAGACCGTTTCTCTGGTTGATAGTGTCGGGCGTATTGCCGCAGAAGACCTCTGTGCCCTTATTGATTCTCCCTCCATGGATTCCTCCCGGAAAGATGGCTACGCTGTTCGCTCTGGTGAGGTGGCTGGAGCGACCCCGGATCATCCTGTCCGGCTCCGTCTGGTTGGATCCATTGCGGCCGGAGGCGAAAACACCATCAGGGTCACACCGGGTACTACCGTGCGGATCCTGACCGGGGCCCGCATCCCAGGGGGGGCAGATGCCGTGGTCTCCGAAGAATTTGCCACAAAGGAATCCCACGAGGTGCTGATAGAAAACCCGGCTGCACCAAAAAACATCCTGCCCCAGGGGAGTGATGTCTCGCTCGGGCAGTGCCTTCTCTCCAAGGGTTCATCGATAACACCGGTCATGGCCGGGCTCCTTGCGGTTGCCGGGCACAACCGTGTCCCGGTATACCGGAGCCCCGCAATCGGTATTGTCGGAACCGGCGATGAGATCATCGAGCCGGGAGAACCCCTCCCGGACGGAAAGATCTATGCAAGCAACATCATCACCCTGGCAGCGTGGTGCAGGAGATACGGGGTCTCCTCCACCCTCGCCCTGGTCCCGGATGATCCTGATACCCTCTTTCGAACCTTGCACTACCTGTCCCTGGGGACCGATGCGCTGATTACCAGCGGTGGGGCATGGATGGGAGATCATGACGTGGTCGCCTCGGTCCTTGGGAGCCTTGGATGGGAGCAGGTCTTCCACCGAATCCGGATCGGCCCGGGGAAAGGGGTCGGATTTGGCATGCTTGGGGGAAAACCCGTGTTTGTCCTTCCCGGTGGGCCACCTTCCAATCTCATGGCCTTCCTGCAGATTGCACTCCCGGGACTCCAGGCGCTTTCAGGGGATGCCCATCCAGGATTGCCCCGGATCAGCGCAAGGCTGGGGTCCGATCTTTTGGGCGGGGATCGTGACTGGACCGACTTTTTCTTCGGTACACTCTCACTGGAAGGTGAAATGGTGGTGTTCCACCCGATGATGAAACGGAGCCGGCTGTCTGCTGTTGCAGAAGCTACCGCCATTGGAGCAATCCCTGAAGGGAAGGACTCTCTCCTTGAAGGGGAGGTCATCGGGGTCCAGCTCATCGGGCACGGAATGGTGCCATGAGAGGAGGTCCATTCTGATACCGATAAGAAAGTCGTGCTCAACAACCGGCACCCCCCTTTCTTGGAGGGAAAAGGCCGAAAGCTGATATTCCATTTCCGGAATTATTCTTCGGAAGGGACTGCTCTGCTCTTGAGCAGGGGCCGTATCACCACGATCCCCCGTGAATGGATGCGAAGATCCCTCAGGAGAGACAATCCTCGACACACTCCGGCAGCCGCATACCTGGTTGGAATCGGAAGAATCAGCAGGTATCAGATCTTTTCCCCGGCCGGTGACCACGGGATGAACCTGACCTCCATCCCGGAAGAACCAACCCCGGGCTCCATGAGGATCCCCTTCATTGCAGAGAGAAAGTCGTTTTCGAGGCTGACCACGAGCGTGTCCTGTTCCTTGTAATACCGGATATCCGAGATCGGCAAACCCTGCCATCGAACCTCCCTGCCATCCCCGGCATGCAGGACGGTAGACTCTGCAGGATAGCCTGCCTGGTCGATCACAAGACCGGAGCCCTCGTCCTTTCGGCCAACAGCAAACGAGAAGAGGCGTTCCATCGGACGGTACTCCAGGGAGAGGTTGCTTATCTCAAGGTGGACAAGGGGATCGTGAGCCGGTCCGGTCCGTGCATACTGCCAGGGATGTCCTGACTCCTGGAATGACGCAACAAGGTGGCTAAGGATCCGGTCATACCGGTCGTCATCGATGACTTTCAGCCGGCCAAACCTGCCTGATAGCGAGGCGAGCTCCAGGGTTGCCACCGGGTTTGGCTGGCCAAGCCAGAATCCACGGACGACCGGGGGGGTGCCTTTCAGCCCTCCACTGCTGCTCCCTTCCTGGAGGAAACGGACGATGAAGACCGACCGCGAGAGATCCCCCCTGGCGGATTGGCAGACAAGGATATCTCCCCGGGAGAGCTGGGTCCCCCTCCCGATCGGCTCGGCACACTCCCGGAACTCTCCAATGATCGCACTCATTTTCGCTTCAGCAACCATATCTCTCGGTTTTGCAGCACTCAGGAACACGGATGCCGCATACCGCCGCAGTGCCTGGAGATGCTCCTGGGTCTCCGGAAGAAGTGCCTGCCTCCGCCTCTCTTCGCAGGCATCGAGGAGAGAGAACGGGATCACCAGTTGTTCGGCGAGCGGATCCTGATCTCCTTCGGACGGGGACAGGTCCCTGATGACCGGGCCAAATCCATCCACCTCCACGACAAGCCCGATCTGGATCCCTTTGCCGGGCCGGAGGGTGTAGAGGATATCCCCGGACCCTAACCGTACAGTCGAGCGCGGCCGGGCGTAGACAAAGAGATCCTCAAGGCGGGGATATGCTGTCCTCATAAGCGGGGCAAGGATGTCAGACTGGTAGGATCCAGTACCCATCGATGTGAATCCCGTCCCACGGATCCCTAAAGCGGCTGCACAACTATCTTCAAGAATGAGGAAGAGGGTCTCTTCAAGATAAGCCAGGCCCCGGAAGGGATCGGATGCACAGGGTACCTGCGTTCCTCCCTCCCTCCCACTCCATACACATGTCCCACTCTTCCATCGGACCACACCTTCTCCGGGAAGATGAATCGCCCATCCGTCCGGAGTGGCAACCAGCCGGAAGCCTGCCGGATGTTCACGACTGACCTCCCCCTCACGATACGAAGGGCTGGTCCAGGGGGGCGAAGGGAGGCGGCAAAGCGTCCTGACAAATTCCTTGCAACACCCACATGCCTGCACCATCTCGCTGACGATCATCGCAAGTGACGACGATGCTGGGGCTGTTGTCTCTGGTTGGGCCATCTCGTAGACGGCAAGGGTATGCTTCTGGTCAGAGGCGACAAGCCCATACTCACCTGCACTCCGGTGCAGGGAAGGTGCCGGTGATGACGGGAGGGTTGTAATAAAGGCCGGGTATCCTGTCCGGCGGTTCACTGCTTCAGCAGAGAACGCGTGCCTGCCCTGTGAGACCCTGACCTCCAATTCCAGGACCCTGTATTCATCTCCATGGTCCATCAGGAGCAGTGTGCCAGGGGAGAACCCGGCCTTGATCTCATCGCAGGCATGGGTATCCCTGCCGCATTCAAGGACGATCTCCGCAATCCGGAGGTGACATACCCAGTCTCTTCCGCAAGGGATGCGGGAAATCATCTCCCTTAACACCTCCATTGCCGCGAGCGGTTTACCTATTGCCTGGTAGGTCCCTGCAAGGGCGATACCCTTCTCCTCGTCCCCTTTCTCCTGGTCCCATGAGATGCGAAATCGTTCGAGTGCAGCAGAGGCCGCAAGAACATTCCGGTCGTATCCCCCGGCCGAGAGAGCCGCCTGGACCGCATGCAGCTCCCGGCCATCCCTCGGCCCGTAGCAGCTGCAGAGGAGATCCACCAGGTTGACTGCCCTGGATGCATACTGCAGCCCCCGTTCGATTGCCGCCTCCTCATTCCGCATCGTCACCGGTTCGAAGAGCATTCCGCTGCTGTACAGGGGATGGAGGGTATAATATCCCTGGACCACATCGGATACAAAGTCAGGATCGGCTCCCGGATACTTTCTCTTCAGCACTTCGACCGCCTCCCCCGGGGGGAGGTGAATGATAGTATGGATGGAGAACCGGTCCATGAACTCGAACGAGAAGTCATTCACCTCGTAAGGAGGCCGGTTGGGGTTGATATTCACACAGATTGAGGCCCTGACCGGGACCTCTCTTCCTCCCGGCAGCCTGACGGCCCGGTCCTGGAGCAGGTCATTGAACGAGACGAGGACCCCGGGCTGTGCCTTGTTCGCCTCGTCAAGCACGATGATCCACCCGTGATCCGGGTCGGTGAGGGCACGCAGGCCAAGGGTCGCGGTATCCCCGGTCTTCCCGGCCTCGTCCTCGCCAAAACTCCGGTACGTGAGGAGGTCGGAGACCCGGGTCTCACCGCTCATCCCGATTACGAGGAGATTGTAGTTGAGGAGGTGGGCGAGATAACTCTCGATCTTGTTCTTCCCGACCCCGGCCTCCCCGATGAGCAGGATGTTCTCACCGAGTGCGATGTCTTTTAAGATCCATTCCAGGTCGGCAAGGTTCTGCGGGACCTCCTCAATCTCGGTATCGGGCACGTATGGCCCGCCAGGACCAAGGGGATATGCTACCGAGCCGATCCGGAGCAGCGGGGCATCACTTCGCTGTTCCCTGACCACCCGTGAATGCTCCCTTCGCCGGTCCCCGGCATCAGTAATATCGTGGAGGTCGAGGAGGTCGAGGACCAGTTTCCGTGCGATCGGGGGATGAATCCGGTCATCGAGCCAGTATGCCTTCCGCCAGAAGAGGGAACGAAGCAGGGAACCGTCCTCCGGGAACCGGGCGAGGTGCCGGATGACCCGGATCAATCCACGCGTTGTCACGGGGAAGGGAACCACCCCGTGCTCCTCGGCATAGTCCCTCCTGATATCATTGGCAACTGCGATCAGCCGATCGAGGATCATATCGTCAACTCCCGGTCCATAGTTCTTCAACACTTCGAACTCTTCATCCGGCGAAAGGAACCGTAGGTGCACCTTGTTTGTGAACCGGTTCACAAACTCCCCACTCATGACCTTCCCCTCGTAAATCCCCCTGCCTTCGCTCTTCTGGGGATTGACCGTCGCGATAAAACGGCTGTCAGGGTGGCCGCGGATCACCCGTTGATGAAGACTTTTTGCCTTGTTCTCGAGCGGTTCATTGAACTCGGCCTGGACATCCTCCCCGGTCCGGTTGATCTCCGAGAGGACATTCCAGTCCCCTGCGACCATCCCGTCCATGACATCGCTCATCGTCCAGCCGGTCTTCTCTTCGCCTGTCTCGCCGTAATGTCTCCGCTCGGTAATATCTGACCTCCGGAGGTTTTCATGGAAGGTTAAAATCCTGGTCTGGAACGAAGCAGCCCTCTCTGCCGCATGGGCGGCGGCCCGGGAGTCATGGAGCCCAGCTGCCATCACCAGGAGGGCCTGCCGGTATACCTCGCCCAGATATCGGACCAGCGTGGTCTTTCCTGACCCTGACTCCCCAGTCACGAGCAGGTTGTTCCGGGACGGCATCCGGAGGGCATCCCACATCTGCTGCAGCGAGGAGATGGTTGAGGGGACGAGGACGAGGAAGGGTTCTGCCGGGGCAGGGATCCTGGTCTCGCCGATGGCAAGCTCCGTCGCAACCGGCACCCGGCTGCCGGATTGCCACGCGGTCACCTTCAGGGGTCCGAGGCTGCTCAGTCCTGGCATGATCCCTCCGCAGAAATCGACCGGCCTTCCCTCCAGCCGGCCATGGCCGGACGGCCAAGTTCCCTCCGCAGTACTTCGCCAAGCGACTGCGGGAGATCGGCAATATCCCTGACCCAGGTCCCATAGGGGCGATAGGTCTCCTCAACCTGCTCCATGTCAGGGCCGATACCCCACCCGAATATCCGGGTGTCCCTGTTTGTCTTGAGTATCGCTCTCATCTGCTCCCTCCCCCCAACCCCTGATTGCCCGTCAGAGATGACGAAGACCATCCGGTTTGTCCCGGTTCCCGTCCGGAGACGGTTCATCCGCTCAAGCGCACTGCTGACTGCGCCCACATCATTGGTCCCCCCTGTAGCATGGATCACCTGCCGGATCAGATAGCACCCCTGGTGGACGTTCCAGTCGTCCGGGTACCGTTTGAGCGGGATATACTCGCTGTCAGTAAACGCCGCTATCTCGAACCGGATATCCGGGATCCTGGTGACCGCTTCACCAAAAAGGAGGGCCGCCTGGATCGTTGACTGGAGCTTCTTTGCCACCGTCTCATCGTGCATACTGCTGCTCGCATCGATCAGGAGGGAGAGGCACCACCGGGTACGATCAGGCTCCCGTTCCCGGTCCTTGAAGATCCGCATCGTCGTCCGTACCGCGGCAAGGTTCTCCTCGTCAATATCGTCCCCGGTCATGAGTTCGTTCAGGTCCCGGCTCCCCCTGCTCTTCTGGAGGGCCTGCTGGATATTTTTCCGTGCCACACCAATCAGACCAGCGACCGGCTGGTAAAAGCGCTGATAGGTCGTATAATCGTCCTCTCCCACCGCGTGCGACTCGAACAGGGCGATCCGCCGGATCCGTTCTGCCTTCTCCTCAATGGTCTCCCAGTCGCTTTTCGTCCTCTGTTTCAGGGTGCTCAGGTACTGCTCTGCCTCGCGGGTGAGTGCCTGCTCTCCCGGATCATACGGCTTTTGCTCCATCGGGGATTTTCCTGTCCCTGATGGTCCTTCGGGCTCACTCCGGCTCCCGTCATCATACGTGGCATCGAAATACGCGAAACTGTCCCACACATCAGGGGAATATGACGTATCGGGGACAAAGGAAGGGGTCATCCGTCCACGGCTGGTTGTGGGTGGTTGAGTCCCGGGATCACCCGCTTCTTCAGTCAACCGGATCTTCAGGCCTCCCTCCTCAAACGCGGATGCCGATGCTGCACACCGCCGTTGGAATTCGACTCCCGCCTTCTGGAGATCCCGGAACGCCTCTTTTGTCATCCCCGTGCGTCTCTCTCTCCAGGCTGAATTGGAGGCAGACGCCTCTTTCAGGAATTCCATCGATTCGACAGCCTCCCGGTACTTCCGTGCCGCTTTCCGGACGTCCCGTGAGGTCTTCAGCAATCCGTCGAGCTCTTCGGCCTTCATACCTGCAGGCGATCCTTCGGTACTGCTGGCTTCCTCCTGCATGCGGAGAAGCTGCTGCTCCAGGGCTTCTGCAAGGGAGTCGATCTGCCTGGCAAGCCCTGAGAGCTCAGCTATCGTCTCTCCCTGATCTGGGGTAATTTTGTCAGCCCCGGCCTCGATACCCTGCTCACCTGCTCCGGCCAGGCTATTCAGGAGATCCTTGCTCTGACTACATGCCTCCACCAGGGAATCTGCCGTGGCAGGGATACCAGGTCCGTGATCACCGGACCCCCGGGCACCAGGTGCTTTACGAAGCGATGGACGACCCGTCCCATTCCTCCTCCACGGCCTGGTGTCTCCGATAGGAGATCCTCCCGGTATCTCAATCCCATCGCCGTCACCGAGCATGCTCGTCCCGTTTCCGGCAAGAGCCCTGCCGGTTGCTGTATGGGAAGGCTGGTGAGGACTGGGGACAATGGTATCGGGACGGTCCACGCTCCCATGGGGAGTATAGGAAGGGGATTTCCGGCCGGAATGCGGGACACCCCCGCCAGCCGTTCCTTTTGACGGGGTCTGGCAGAGATGTGAGAGGAATGGCCATACCTGCTCCCTGATGATCTTCAAACATGCTTCATCGGGAGCTGCCACGGCGTCCCGCCGTGCATCGGCTGTGGCAGCAAGGGCATGCCGGACTGCATCACCCTCAATATGGCTGGCCGGCTCACCGGTCCGTCCTTCAAAGAGGACCCCTTCCAAAAACTGGTCAGGAAGGGGGAGTCGCCTGATGCGTCCCCGGTCTGCACAGCGGTTCACCAGGGAATATTCTTCATGGCAGAACCGATCAATCCATCTGATGACGCCAGGATGGAGAGCGGATCCCTTCCTGACCGCCCTCTGGAGTCCGATCACCCTGACGAGGCGGAGGAACCAGGGGTCATCCGGCAGGTCATCGCCGTCAAGCGGGATACCGAACCACTCCCTGTACCATGCTTCCATCAGGAGTGCCCTTGCAGCATCCCCACTCCGGAAGGCAAGCTCGTCAGGATTATAGAGGATGAGGCGGCGTTCCGTCCAGAGGTCCATCATCGGGCTGAAGGCCGGGACTCCGGAAGGGAAGTGAAGTGCCTTCCAATGATAGTCTCCGCTCACTACACGGAGCAACTGTTCCTGCTCCTGCATGGTCCGATCGAGGTCTTTTAAGAGGTCGTCACCTGGTTCTGCACGGCCGGACAACCTTCCTGCCAGAGTCCGTGCACCATCCAGGAGAAGGCTGATCCCGGATTCCTGGTCATCACCCGATGCTCCCTGTATCATCCCGGCAAACAGGTGGCCGGCATATCGCTCCACTCGCCCGAACGAGATATCCTTTCCCGATTCTTGCCTGGCGAGGGATACCGCAAAGAGGTCCCGAATGTCAGGAACTATCCCTTCCTGGAGGAACAACGCCTCCCCCTCTTCGAACAGTTCGAAGACATCTCTCCCGAATATACGGGTAAACGCTGAGATTCCCCCATACTGGATCACCCCGGTATCTGCCACTGCCTGGTGGATAAATTCTGTAAAGACGGGTTTGGGGATCATCCCCGTGCGAACGAGGGAGATGAAGAGGGCAGTATACAAATGACCAGAGAAGTGAGCAGGATCATCTGCGTGAGGTATCAATATCCGGCCGTCGTCGGCAATAAAGAGAGGACTTCCCGGTGCAGGTACCCGTCCGGCAGTTTCGAGGAGGAGGGCAGCCGGGATGCGCTGCATGCGGGTCATACCTGGACTGAGGAGATCCTCAAGGGACATGGGGGTGATGGTTGATCGGAGCTGGAGGATCACCGGTTCGGGATCCCGGGATGAAACGGTCATCCCCCAGACCCTGCATGAAACGTCAACCTGGGCTTCCTGGATTTCCGTGAACTGAGCGAGGATCAACGGCACGAGATCCCGCGGATCACCGATAGTCCCGTCAGTGAGGGGTGACTGCCGCTCGCTCTCACTGATGGCGCAGGTCAGCTGGTCCCGGGTGATACCGGATGCCCGGATTGTGGCGGTGCAACCCCGAATTCCTTCAAGAGCTGCGTTATACCCATCCCGATCTGCGGGGGTGACAAAAGCATCGGTGATCGGATCATGCTCTGCACAGCTGCCAAGAAGCATCTGGAGGAGCCGGAACAGGTGATGCACATGATCTGCCATAGGTACCTGAATTGGAACGGATTGCCCGGGGAGAGGGGACGACCCGGTGCCAGTTCATATCTATTTGGCATCTTCTGACTAATAGCTTCAGATACAACTCTGGTTCATACCAAAAAAAGAGTAGTCCTTTTCATCAGGTAAATTCCCGGAAGCTCCTTTTATCCTTGTTCATGATACTTCCTCCTGATTGACCGCCGCGGTGTCCCCCCGTGCTCTTTCCATTCATACAGCCTTATCAGATCCCCCACCCCAGGTATGATTACCATCCCGGGATACTGCCATGGATGCTATCCAGGTAACCAGCCTCACCAAAAAATTTTCCGACCTTGTCGCGGTCGACAACGTGAGTTTCACCGTCCGGCCCGGGGAAGTGTTCGGGTACCTCGGCCCGAACGGCGCCGGGAAGACAACAACCATCCGGATCCTCACCGGGATCACGACTCCAACTTCCGGGACGGCACGGATCTTTGATCTTGATATCGTCACCGATACCATCAGGGCACGCCGGCAGATGGGGATCGTGTACGAGACCTCGAACGTATACGACGACCTGACCGCATGGCAGAACATGATGTTTGCCGGCGAACTCTACAACGTTGGAAAGAAGGACCGGGAAGAGCGGGGATCTGCGCTTCTTGCAACTTTTGGCCTCCTGGAGAGGAAGGGGAGCCGTGTGCACGGCTTTTCGAAGGGGATGAAACGGCGTCTCACCCTTGCGATGGGTCTGATCAACGATCCACAACTCCTCTTTCTGGACGAGCCAACCTCCGGCCTTGACGTCCAGAGCAACCTGATCATCCGGGAGGTACTCCATGATCTCACCAGCCGGGGAGTGACCGTCTTTCTCACCACCCATAACATCGAGGAGGCAAACGTCACCTGCGACCAGGTAGCCATCATCAACAAGGGACGGATCGCCGCCATCGATTCCCCGGAGCGCCTGAAAAAGACTATCCAGAGTGTTCAGTCCATAGAAGTCGCCTTTGAAAAGGGGATCAGCGAGGCCCTCACCACGCTTTCTCGCCTTCCCATGGTGAGCGAGGTGCGGAAAGAAGGGGACAAGATCAGGCTGTATACCGATGACCCGTCCACCCTCCTCGAAGAGATCATGGAGTACTCCCGCGTGCACCAGAACCGGGTGGTGAGTGCGACCACCAGGGGCCCGACCCTCGAGGATGTCTTCATCCACCTGACCGGGCTCCAGGCACCGGCAACAGGAGGAGGGGGAAATGGCAGATAACCCGGGAGGAAGCCAGCTCCCTGCCGAAGCCAGGGCGGCATGGGCGATTGCCAAGAAGGACATGGCCATCTATTACCTCAAGCCAAACATCATCGTATCCGGCCTGCTCTTTCCCCTGTTCATGTTCCTTGCGTTCGCTTCCGGAAAGAACGTCCCTCTCGGCCTCCTGATCCCGGGGCTGATCTCGGTCACCCTCCTCTTCTCCTCGTCTACGATCGAACCGGTCTCAATCCCCATCGAACGCCGGACCAAGACCTTCGAACGGCTGATATCCGCACCGGTCTCGCTCCATGCGATCGTGTTTGGCGAGAGCCTCTCGGGATTCATGTACAGCCTCGGGATCGCCCTCGTCCCCCTCCTCGTTGGAATCATGGCGTTCGGAACAGGCATCCCAAATCCCCTCTCTCTCATCGCCGGGATGCTCCTGACCGCCCTCTGCTTTTCGACCATGGGCACCCTCTTTGCCGCATACCCCACCGAGAGCCCGGGGGACATCATGTCGATGTTGAACCTCGTACGACTCCCCCTCATATTCGTGTCCGGGACTTTCATCGCCCTTGAGGCCATGCCTCCGATTGGTAAGGCGATCTCCTTTCTCTCCCCCCTCACCTACGGCAATGACCTGATCCAGGCAGCATACGGGAATACCTCCTATTTCAGCCCGGTTCTCGATGTCGCAATGCTCATCCTGTTTTTCATCATCTTCCAGCTGATTGCCCACCACTTATATGCAAAGTTCAATGAATGAGACCGGTCATCACGGTAGCAGTTGATAAAATGGGGAATCAGGCCAGGAAAAGGCAGGAAAATGCCGGTCTTTTTTGCCGGGACCGATTCTCGAGGAGTCCTCCCTCCGTTATGAGGATTCATGAGAAAAAGGGAGAACACCACCTCCTTCGCACTACTCTTTCGTCTCTGCAGAACACTTATCTTCCCCAGTACCCAACCGATGCCCAGTCTCTTGGGCGGGTATATGAGCACCCATACCTTTATCTCTCCCTATTGCTATCCCGCTCATTATGCCACTCTTTATAATCCTGGGGAAATTGTCTGACAAGGCGATTGAGAAGATGAAGGAAGCAAAACAGCGGGACAAGAAAGCAGAGACGATCATCCATTCAGCGGGAGGAACCCTCCTCAGCCATTACTACACGTTCGGCCGGTACGATTTCGTGACCATCGTCGAGTTGCCTTCCGCCGAAGTCCTTGCGAAGGTGGTGGTGGAGATTGCCAAGTGCGGGACGGTCAGCACTGAGACCATGACAGCTATCCTGCCGGAACAGATGTATGCCATGGCAAAGGGGACATGAGGAGAAGGGACAACACAACACAACGTTACTCATGCGATTGAAACGTAGACTCCTCCAAAAAATTCATTTTCATTCATCAATTCGTTGGCTGACCTTCGTCCAGTATTCTGAATACGTGGATAGATTGGTCTTTCCGGGTGCATCTCCCGGGCTGATCACGCTTTGCTCTGTCCGATACCACCACCAGCCGGCCGTTGCCAAGCCATGCGATCCCTTCCAGGTTACAATAGATGGTCCGACCTTTCTCATCGCGTGGGAAAAGATATGTCTGGCCATCATCAATGAAAAGATCATCCCATGCCCCACCCTCTGACCGGATATGCCCTGTCCACAACGCCGATGAAGCCTGCGAGAGAACGGTCAGAGAGCCGTTATGGAGAGCGAGACTGACATAGTCCTGGCAACGTACCGCTTCAGGCAGGGGAATGGTGCCAGTATGCTCCCATTCCTCGCCAACCTGCTTAAAGACCTGTATTCGCCCTTTTCCCGGTTTTGCCCCTTTGGCGCCGCTTTTACAATCATTTCCTTCGCAGATACAGAGGAGATACTCATTCTCTTCATGATGCATGATCGACAAGCCTTCAAATCCCTTGTTGCCCGCTTTAAGAGGGAAGTGCAGCCAGCAACTCCTGAGAAAGGAGAATGATTCGTCAAATACATCGATACCGGCTAAATAGGTATCATGACCTGTTTTTACGGCCTCGATAAGGCAGAGCCAGTGGCCTGCAGATGACTGAAACGTGATATCTTCATAACCGGCGCCAGTTTCCTTCAAGCGGAGCAATGCCGGTTCCTCAGTGGTGCCCCTCAAGTCCGGCCTGATGCGGAGCAGAGTGGGATCATCGTCAAATATGATGTGAAGATACCCGTCTTTCAGGTACACTCCACTGGCTTCAAAGTGCTCATGGGTAATCCCCTTGAGAAGGTCCTTGATCCTGGCCTCATACACCAGCTCAAGGAACAATTCCTTGACCGGATTCATCGATCACCCCTGCCCGACTGATGTCCTATGTCTGTCAGGGGAAGGTATATTATCTTTCATGAACGCTGAGTCTGCCATTGTCCCTGAATCATGGTGGTAAGAGTGATGGTTTTCACTCTCGTGTTGGTTGATATTCCAGGAAAGAGCCAACGATTGGTGGTAAAATAGGATCCCTTCACCAGTGAAGGGGGAAACCCGGGATCATCAGCAAAAGGTGCCAATGTGCAGGATATGGCCCGCTGGTATTCATTGCATCAGGACAGGAACGGAACAGATAAGCCCAACTCAGAAGAGGATTATACAGGACACCTCAAGAGAGGGGGACGCTGAAAAGGATGACAGAGACACCAACCCTCCCTTCAACGGATGAGGAGCCCTTCCTGGTTGAATCGGAAACAGTGAATGCCATCAGGGCCAGGGCACCGCTCGAGGCGATCATCCTGGATTTCATGCTGATCGACGGGCGGGCCATCGTAACCGATATGAGCCTGGAAGAGGTCAGGGAGGGGATCAAGGCACGGTACGAAGTCGATCCCTTCGAGCTTGCCGATATGCCACGGTCAGCGAAAGGAACCCCCTCTCTTGTTCCGTATGTCGCAGGAATCTACAGTTCTGCTGACGTTGCAAAGATCATAGCTGGCAGGTTAATCGACGCCAGATTTCCTGTCCTTGTAGAGCGGCTATCGGAGGCTCCCCCTGACGTTGATATCATCGGGACGCCGGAAGGACAACTGGTGGAGGATCACCAGGGTCCGGTCTGGGTGATCAGGACAGGGTATGGGGGGAGGAGTTAGGAGCTACACTGTTTTTAGGGGGTATTACCCTTGCATTGATAGATACGGCGGAGATAACCGTTAATTCTCAAATAGCTCCTTATTCAAATCTCACCACTTCCGGCAGTTTCACCTCCAGCACTTTCTTCTTCTCAAAGAGCGTGAACGGTTCCGGATTCTCCTTTTCAAGACCACAGTAGGCAAGGGTCACGAACGCCTGCATGGTGCCCGACTGAAAACCGGTGATTTCATCCTTTTTCAGTCTGACGGAAAGGTTATCCAGCTTGACCGTCGACATCACTTTAAACCAGTAGGTAGTCGTCCAGACATCGAATGCCCCTGACTTTACGATGAAATCGACCCTGGGATAGATGGGTTGCAGCGACTGCTCATACATCGCTTTGATTTCGGTCTCTTCTTCGAGTTGCTGGATGGAGACCTGGACCAGGCCGTTGCTCAGCTCTTTCGAGATACAGGTCGCCAGGGTATTGATCAGCTGTTCCCGGGCATCCTTCTCATCAAGCCCGGTCCTGATAGTCCAGGCGATAATCTCCCTGAAGTCGTCCCGGTGGCTGCTGTTTACCAAATTGGTTATCGCTTTGTCAATCGTCTGTGGATTTACCACCGGTTTATCCAGTGTTATTTTCATCTCTTATCCCCCTCCTTCCAGATCCCTGACCTGACTTCCACCGAGATGTCAGGGAATTCATCCGATGTTCTCTTCATCCCAGTCTCATATTCCAGTCCGCTGTCAATAGTAATATGGAACTCTGGTGAGGGAAGCCTACGTTTGACTATCTGCTGGCGGATATACCAGAGAGCGATGGCTGTACCGGCAATAATCAGTGCCCCGCCAATAAGCGGCACGACAGGAAATGGCGATTCGGCGATCACGGTCTCCTCTGCCCGTCCTGAAGCACCATGCATATCCGTCACCACGAGGGAGATATCATAGGTCCCTTCTTCCTCGTACGTATGACTGGTAGTCTTGCTGGCCCCTGTTGTTCCATCCCCGAAGTCCCAGGAACAGGTGAGTGCAGTGCCGTCAGGGTCAAATGAACGCGACCCGTCAAAGGTTACCATCAAGGGTACAGATCCACTTTTCGCTGAGATACCGATCACCGCAACGGGAGGCTCGTTCCCGACCGTGATTACCACCTCATCCTTACCGGTTGCTCCCAGATCATCGGTTACCGTGAGCTCTGCAGTATATGAACCCGGATCCCGGTACTGGTGGCTTGTGCTGGTGGTCCGCTCATTAGTGCCGTCGCCAAAATCCCAGGAAAAAGACCGGACCTTCCCGTTCATGTCATGAGATTGTGTACCATCAAAATTCACCGTCAATGGAGCCGGTCCAGAGACAGGAGCAGCTCGTGCCTCAGCAACCGGGGGATTGTTGTCCGTCCGTATCATGACCGATGAGGTTCCGGAATAGCCCTGGTTATCGGTAACTGTCAGGATCACGCGGTATTCACCAGACTGGGTGTAGGTGTGGTCTGCCGTTGCGCCGGTTGCTGATCGTGTATCTCCAAAATTCCAACCGTACGAGCTGATTGCACCGTCTTCGTCATACGATCGGGAACCGTTGAAATGAACAGAAAGGGGTGCCTTTCCGGAAAGAGGATCAGCATCGATAAGAGCCATGGGAGCACGATTCGTTACCGTGAACATGGCTTCTGCGGTATCGGGCAGATTTTCAGCCCGGACGGAGTAACTTCCTGGAGGGGTATCTTCGGGAATGATGAACGATGCCGTGAAAGATCCAAGGGTCCCGACCCTCGTCATCGGGATATCACGGGAGATTTCGATCCCGTTGAAGAACAGGGTGACCCGGGGGCTTGCCTTCATATCATAACTAAATGAACTCCCGTTCACCGTCACCATGGTCCCGGCTCTTCCGGAAACGGGGAATACCCTCAAGGTGGGTTGGTACACGGTGATTGTTCGTTCTCTCGCACTTTTTCCTGCTGCATTGGTGACCGTCAGCGTAACCTTGTAGGTGCCGGTTTTCCTGTACGTGTGTGTTGGATTCTGTAGCGTAGAGGTGCTGTCATCCCCAAAACTCCACCACCATGATGTCGGGGATCCTGTCGATGTATCGTTGAACTGCACAACCAGCGGTGCCGGGCCTGTTCCGGATGAAGGGGTCATGGCGAAGCTCGCGACCGGGAGCGTTATGACGGTAAATGTTGCAGTCGCCGTTTGAGATCCCCGGATGGCCTGGACGGGGTAGTCACCGGGAGGGATACCAGACGGAACCTGGAATGAGAGGGTGAAGGACCCCCCCCCATAGGCGCTGGCCACCTCAATTCCGTTGAACCTGATGTTCGTCTCCGGGGGAAATTCAGGGTCTCCTTCTTCGGAGAACATGCTCCCCGTCGCCTTTGCCCAGCTTCCGGCCTTTCCTGATGAAGGTGATATGACCAGGGTAGGGCCGGAGATTGCCGCCGCTGTCACCAGCGCACCAGTCGCGGAAGTGATAAGGAGGCCAACCAGCACCACAATCAGGAGGGGCATGATTGGGTTCCTCCTCCATCTTTGTGACCTTGTCCTGCCAGCCCGGTGAAGAGAAAACCCCGAAATTCTTCTTATTGTTTCACTCTCTTCACACCAGCGACCCGGGAGGTGGTTCACTCGCCATGGAGTGTGTGATGAAACAAAATGCCAGAATGGGGATATCCTGGTCGAATTATTGGTCATATAAGTTTCCCCCTCTTGATGGTGAATTTTTCTGCGGGGTTATTAAGGATGCCGGTGGATACCAAGGTATCAAATCATCCGTGGGAGAATAAGAATTAACGGAGCTTTGAATGACCCTGGTTGTGAAGGAGGTCCGGGCAAAGTCGATCCTTTCACCCTCAAAGATCCATCGGTACGTTGTCAATCCCTATACCGGCTGCCAGCATGGTTGCACCTACTGCTATGCCCGGTTCATGAAACGGGTGACAGGGCACAAGGAGCCATGGGGCGAATTTGTCGATGTGAAGATCAACGCCCCGGAATTACTGGAAAAGGAGATACGAAAGAAACAACGGGGGACGGTCTGGGTAAGCGGGGTGTGTGACCCGTACCAGCCCCTGGAGGCAACCTACCGATTGACACGACGGTGCCTGGAGATCCTAGCCATGAACGAATGGCCGGTGATCATTCAGACCCGTTCTCCCCTTGTCCTGCGGGATATCGATATCATCCGGGAGGCCCGGGAGTTCGAGGTCGGCCTCTCAATCACCACGGCGGATGAAGAGATCAGGAAGATCTTCGAACCAGATGCGCCACCAATACCGGAACGGATAGCCTCACTCGAAAAATTACACAGTGAAGGAATCAGGACCTTTGCCATGATTGCCCCGGTGCTCCCTGGAGCTGAGGGGCTTGCTCAACTCCTCAAGGGAAAAATCGATTATTGTATCATAGACCGGATGAACTACCATTACGCGGACTGGGTATACCGGAAATATGGGCTAGAGTTCGCCCTTAGGGATGACTTCTTCTCCCGGATGAGCCAGGAGCTCTCTTCCCTGTAAGGGAAACCAGCAATTGAAAACAGATCCGAATAACATTCTGCGGAACTCCAGGAACCGTATGTTCCGCCTAACCGGGCGATGAATGAGAGACCTGTGCTGGATTCACCTTTCCCGATCCACTCTGCCCCTCTCAATAACAACATCCTCACAACAGATTACATTGGTGGTGGCATTGTCTGCATGCCTGTCATGCGATAGTTTTATTCCAACCATCACCATATCCGCTATCGGCTCTGGAAGTACCACAGGAATTGATCGGGAGATTTGGATTCCCCCTCTTTTTAATCGCAGCAGAAACCATCAGAGCAGATATTCCAGCAAGAGGTGTGATGCAATGACAAAATTCTACATGAAATGGAAGATGAACCCGATGACCGTCCCTGGAGATCCAGCAGAACGAGTGAAATACTGGTTGGCACTGCTTGAAGGGGTAAAAGCCCAGTTGAAATCCGGCCAGCTGCTGGACTGGGGTATCACCTGTGACAGCAATGAAGGGTACTGTTTTACTGAAAGCGATGAAACCTCCCTGCATGCAACTGTCGTGACCTGGCTTCCGTATATCCAGTTTGATATCAAGCCGGTGATCGGTGTCGATGACGTAATTGCAAATGTGAAAAAGGCTGCAGCCGCGGGAAAAAAATAAGAGATGCCTCTCCCCTCTTTTTTCGAGTGAAAATACTTCCGACTTTTCATCTTGCATCGTGTCCTTAATGAAGGTAGGCAATTTTTTATTGAGGAGAGAATGATACTGTACCCAGTTTTCCTTACCTGGGACACATCCAATACCATCATTATTTCTGAAAGGAAATAGCCTCACGGTTATGGATTTCTTTGAACAGGCTTATCATGGGACTCCTCCCTGGGATATCGGAAAGCCGCAACAGGAGATCGTCCGTCTCGAGGAGACGGGGCAGATTACCGGCAAAGTGCTTGATGTCGGATGCGGGACCGGGGAAAATGCCCTCTTCCTCGCGGGCTGTGGTCATGAAGTTGTAGGTCTCGATTCGGTCGAGCGGGCGATTGAGGCTGCCCAGAGGAAGGCAGAGGAACGGTGCCTTTCTGCAATATTCATTCGAGGAGAAATCCTGTCTCTTCGTGAAATCGGCAGGACATTCGATACGGTCATCGACTCCGGTTTGTTCCATACACTCTCTGATACTGAACGTATCCTGTTTGTCAGGAACCTGCACGATGTCCTGGTGCCGGGAGGCAGCTATTTCATGCTTGCGTTCAGTGACCTGGAACCTGAGGGATACGGTCCCCGCCGGATTACGAAGCAGGAGATACAAGATTCGTTTTCTGACGGATGGAGGATCAACGGGATCCGGGCTGCAGTCTTTGAGAGCCGCACGAGAAAGGAAGGATCCCGGGCATGGCTCTCGTCGATTACAAGATTGTAATATAATATCGAGGGAAGGAAACACCCTTGGGAGCACCCATATTTCGCCCCTTTCCGGTCCAGAGAATGTATCCTTTTTTCGACACGCATTTTTGACAGTGGTCCTGCCACTCTCCCCTCGTAATTTGGTTACTAGGTCGTGGTTGAAACACAGCTATACCCTAAAAGGTAGTCACCCCAATCTCATTTGTCGAGTGTGAGATCCCCTCACTTAAGGCAGATCGTTTTCCTTCAATAATCACCCGTCGATTTTTTACTCAGAACAGTATCATGAGGACCTTCTCATCTCCTGGATCTCGTGTACGATATTCTCTACTATTCTCTCAAAATGTTCATCGGAACAATCCACTCTTATTTCAGCATATTTTTCGTACAATGGGATCCTCTGATCATACATCTCACGAAGACTCTGGCCTGGATTAAGAACAATACCCCGTGTCGTGATGTTGTTCAGTCTGTGGAGCATCTCCTCGTAAGATATCTCCAGGTAAATGACAATTCCTCCGGATTTCAGGTGGGCCATCGCTTTCTCGCTGAAAACAACACTTCCCCCCGTAGCGATCACGGTATTATATGCATCAAGGGAGCATATCGTCTCTTCCTCGATCTTCAGGAATGCAGCAGGCCCCTCCTTGTTAATGATCTCCTGCAGGAGCCTTCCGGTATTCTCCTGCATCAGGATATCGGTATCAATAAAATTCATCCCCAGGATTTTTGCAAGGATTACTCCGATGGTGCTCTTGCCGGCACCGGGTAGACCGATAAGGATAATGTTTCGCACGAAAGTCGATTCGTGGTGTCCCTTTTTTCTGGTTGCCTGTCTGGATCGGGCTGAACGGGTCGTTTTCATGGCACTTTCCTGTCTTGTTCATTATTGTGGAGCGGACGATTCTTTAAGATGGGAGTCATATCTTGTCAGAGGACATTATCTTTTTTCACCGGGGGCTTCATCATCCCGAATGCAATCAGGAATCCAATTACCGCAAGGAGCAGGACGGCCGGAAAGATCCCGAGGTAGCTCCCGGTGGTCGTCTCGACATATCCTGCAAGCTGGGGACCTGCGATCGCCCCTGCCCCGTAAGCGAGGAAGACGACCCCGTAACACCGGGGATAATCCACGGTTCCGAAATACGTTGCGGTGACGGTCGGTGCAATGGCGAGCCATCCGCCAAGGCACCCCCAGAGCAGGGCGAAGGCAACGATATACCCTGCAGTTGAAGGCCACTGCCACATCACGAAACCGGCCAGTCCGATCAGGAGAAATGAGAGCATGGCGGTGTTCCGGGGATTAATCCGATCGGTTAGAATCCCGAATATCGGCCGCCCTCCGCCATTGAAGAGGGCAAAGAACGCCACAAGGGTGGTGGCAAGCCCGGTCTCAAGGTGTACCAGTTCGGTCCCCACTGGTTTGGCGATCGAGACCGCCATCAGGCCGGCAACACTCCCGATAAAGTAGCAGAGCCAGAGGCCGTAAAAGGCCGGGGTCCTGACCATCTCCGCTCTGTTACAGTCGCACACTACATGCCCTCTTTCACCGTGAACCGGCGTTTTCCAGTCTCGCGGTCTCCAGCCGGGCGGGGGAAAGGTGAGCGGGAGCGCCATCGGGATCGTAATCAGGAGAATTCCTATACCAAAGAAGAGAAAGGTGGTCATGACATCGTAGGCATCGATGAGGTACCCTGCCAGGTTTGCGGTCAGGACCGCAGAGAAGCCGACCCCAAGCACTGTCATCCCGACTGCAAGGCCTCTCCTGTCCGGGAACCACCGTGCGGCCACAGCAATCGTTGCTCCATAGGCGATGCCGACACCGATACCGCCGATCACCCCGAATACGAGCGTGAGCATCATCAGGGAGGTTGCAGTCGACGCCAGAAGCCAGCCGAGCCCACAGAAGATCCCCCCGATCATGGTAAACATCCGTGGCTGGAGTTTCTCAACGTATCTGCCGGTGATGAGCATGGTGATTGCAAAAACCGCGATGAATACCGAGAATGGCATCAGCACATCGTTGACCGTTACTGCCTGCCCGAGTCCCAGGGAAAAATAAGCGATGAGGGGCTCGACAAAGACACTCCACGAGTAAAGGGTGCCGAGGCAGAGGTTGATGAACATGCCGAGGATCACAAGCACCCATCTCCCTTTTTCCGGGGCCATATCGAACGGGAACCGGGGTTCGCCGGGGTTTCCTCGTTCTTTTGTATGGAGTGCCATACAGGAGAGCCGTTGGTGACGGGACCAGATAACGATATCCCTGGAATGTTTTTTCCTGTGATCCCAGGCCGTTCTTCCTGCAATGCCATGCCATACCCAAGAGAAGGGATCATTCAGTGGTAAGAAGGGATCATCCGGTTTTCAGGATCCAGTCCCTCCCTCAAAGAAGGTTCGAGGCAGAAGTGAGTATCCCGAACTAAACCAGGAGCCTGTTGTTCCGCAAAAATAAAGGTCGTTTTCCAGCATCGTCCAGCACTACCCCATAAAGGTACTGAAAGACGAAAGCCCGCACAACCTTCCTCAACCTGACTGCCTTGTTCAGGACAGAACGTCCTCTTTTGGAACAGCCTGTGGATGATGCCAGACATTATCCCTGTGATTGTTCCGGGGATCTCCCGGAGGAGTCCTTGCAGGAAAAAAATGAGACGGTCCCTTTTCAGCTCGAATACCGGATGAGCGGGGTGGAGTGTTCATCCTTCAGATAAAGGATACCATCGCTCGTTACCTCGTAATATGCCACTGAAGGCAGGAGAGCAAGGTAGTCCTCCTCCTGCTCCATTACACCGTATGCAATGCAATACCTCTCTGTCGTAACAAAGGGTTCGCTGATCGAGATCATATTCCCCCCACTGGTGGTGTACGTGCCGTTATATGCGTTGCAGCCACCCGACCCTGAGAGGGTTCCATCAGCGCCAAAGAGGGCAGTTACTTCGGAGTCCAGATTGGCAGGCATGTTTGCTCCTGATTCCATCCGGTACAGCTCGAGGATCCAGGGAATGCCTGTGATGGGGGAAGATTGTTCCGTAGCCCCTGCCCGGTCATAGATGAGAAGGATGTTTCCTCTCAGATCATAGAAGGTGAGACGTTCGCCGTCGATGGTGAACCGTTCTGCTGCCTTGAGATTTGACAGGTAGATCGTCTCCTGGTCCGATACTCCGATGGGACTGGTGCATTCGTTCTTCGCGACCGCAGGTTTACCTACCGCGATCCTGTCACCGCTGACCTGGTATGTGGCGACATAACGGTTGCAGCCAGCAGATCCAAAAGCCAGGCCTGATTCGGTGAAGGTTGTCGTAATGGTGGTCAGGGGGACCATGCTCGTCCCCCTCCCCTGGGCAAGGATTGAGACAAGCGTCCAGGTCCCGGTAAGGGTGGGCTCCTCTGGCGTGGTTACCGGCATTGCTGTAGTGGGCAACGGGGTGACCGGTACTGTCTGCGGAGATTGTGTTGTACAGCCTGCAACAAGTAATCCAACAATGAGAGCACCAATAACAACGATGGCAGCATTATCGTTCATGGGTAACAGCTCATCATCGTCTCTTAATAGTATTTCTCTCTTTGACGGCCAATTTCCCGAAATATCACTCTGGATAAAGGTCCAGGCAGCGGATAGCCGTTGTTCCTGACCCAGGAAAATTCTAGTGGGTCAGATTTTTTTAGCGGGTGACAATAATCTGATAGTGACGGTTCCTATTACGGCAGTAGTGTTCTGAAACCATGAAGCGACGGAAGATGGCAGTGAGCAGCCTTGACAAACCTATTGAAGATCTTGCTATTGGAGTTGACCATAGGATCCTTGCGATCTGGGCTGCTGATTGTGCAGAGCGTGCCCTTCCCCTCTTTGAGGAACTGCGTCCTGGAGACCCGCGTCCCCGGAGAGCGATTGAAGCACTCCGGGAATGGGTCCGAAGCGGGGTGTTCAGGATGGCGGATGTCCGGAGAACTGCCCTTGACGCACATGCCGCTGCCCGTGATGTGCAGGGGAATGATGCTGCCCGTTCCGCTGCCCGTGCTGCCGGCCAGGCGATGGCGACCGCCCATGTGCCTTCACATGCCCTGGCTGCTGCGATATACGCGGCAACCGCGTTCAGGGATGCTGCTACAACCGGGAATGAGGAGGGCGCCACTATGAGGGAACGAAAGTGGCAGTTTCGCCATCTCCTCGAAATGATCGGAGCATCAGAATCCTGATATATTTAATTCAATTTCTCCAGCAACAATTCAAAAGGGACAGAATCCGGTCTTATACCCGGGAAAAGGAATGCCTGTTTACCGTATCTCCCTCATCCTCCTGTGAATAGTAAAATAACCCCCGGTGATCCACCTGTGTATGCATTCATCAGTGGAGGGTGGTCTCCGATCATCTCCGGAATCTGGATCGGAAGGGAAAGAACGGGTCATCCCTCCCCTGCGGGAGGAATTAAGTGGCAACACAAAAAGGTTCGAAAATAGCGGTGATTGCCGCCGTTGCCGGGAACCTGATCATCGCGATCATCAAGTTTATTGCTGCAGCAATTACCGGGTCATCGGCGATGATATCTGAGGGGATCCACTCTCTTGTTGATACCGGGAACGGATTACTCGTACTGCTTGGGATGAAAAAAGCCCGTCAGCCCGCTGATCAGAGCCACCCGTTCGGCTACGGAAAATCGCTCTATTTCTGGACCCATATCGTTGCGGTCTCCATCTTCGGAATCGGTGGCGGCATGTCGCTCTATGAGGGCATTTCCCATATCCGCCATGTTGCGCCCGCAGCCGAGATGGGTGACCCTGCGGCTGCCTATATTGTCCTTGGCATATCGCTCCTCGTGGAGGGGGGATCCTTTGCCGTGGCCGTCCGGCAGTTCCTGCATGCGAAGGGGGACCTCGGCGCCTGGCAATTCATCAGGCAATCGAAGGATCCCAGTCTCTACACCATTGTCCTTGAAGACAGCGCTGCAATGCTCGGGCTGATCTTTGCCTTCCTCGGGATCTTCTTCGGCCACCTGCTGCATAATCCTTACCTTGATGGTATTGCCTCGATCGCCATCGGCCTGCTGCTGATGAGCGTCGCATGGATCCTTGCCTCCCGGACCATGGGGCTGCTGATGGGGGAGGGGGTGAACGCCGATCAGCTCGCGGACATCCGGCGGCGCGTGGAGGCGGACCCGGCGGTCGAACGGGCGGGGGATATCCTGACGATGTACATGGGGCCCCATGATCTGCTGGTGAACATGGGGGTATGTTTTGCTGAAGGTACCACGGCTGAGCAGATGCACGAGTCGATACGGCGGATCGAGGCAGATCTCCGGAGTGCCTACCCGGAGACCAACCGCGTCTACATCGAGGCCGAATCGTTGCCGGCAGGCCTCTTCCGGAAAGGAGAGGAACGCTGCAAGAATAGCGAGAGATGAATATCCTCTCCCCTTTCCAGATAGCACAGTCTTTTCTGATTCCGCCACTGAATTCTCTGGAGACACGTTGCACACTCACTGACCGGAGACCGAACCTGGTGCAACGGGGATGAAGTCAATGCAGTATCGGACAGTACCAAAGAATGGCGATCGCCTGTCCGCCCTGGGCTATGGCACGATGCGGCTTCCCACAAGGATGGGAAGGATTGGAGAGGAGCGTGCGATACGCCAGATCCGGAGTGCCATCGACCGTGGAGTGAATTACATCGACACCGCTTCCCCCTACCATGGCGGTGAGAGCGAAAGGATTGTCGGGAAAGCCCTTGCCGACGGATATAGGGAGAAGGTGTATCTTGCCACCAAGCTCTCTCCCTGGAACGTCCTGACACGCGAGGATATGGACAGGATCCTCGATGCACAACTGGAAAAAATCCGGACCGGTTTCATCGATTATTATCTCCTCCACTCGCTTGATGCCATCCAGTGGAAGAAACTCCGGGATCTCGGAGCCCTGGAGTTCCTGGACTCGGCATGTGCTTCGGGAAGGATACGGAATGCCGGGTTCTCTTTCCATGGCGATCTCGGGACATTCCGTGAGATCATTGATGCCTATCCATGGATATTCTGCCAGATCCAGTACAATTTCCTTGACGAACAGAACCAGGCCGGGACCGAAGGTCTCCAGTATGCAGCATCAAGGGGGATTGCAGTGATGGTGATGGAACCGCTCCGGGGTGGCATGCTTGCCCGCAATCTCCCCTCCAAGGTGCGGCAGGAATACGCACGGTCTCCTGAAAAGAGGTCGGCTGCTGCTTGGGCACTCCGCTGGGTCTGGAACCACCCCGAAGTGACGGTGGTCCTGTCAGGGATGAACGATGAGCGCCATATTGATGAGAATCTGCAGACCTGCAACGAGGCGCTCCCCGGATCGATGAGCGCTGAAGAGCTGGAGACGGTCAGGAACGTGGCAGGGCTGTACAACTGTCTTACAAAGGTGGCATGCACCGGCTGTTCGTACTGCATGCCCTGCCCGTTCGGAGTGAATATTCCGTACTGCCTCTCCCTGTACAATGACTACTGGAGGAGAGATTCCCGACTCATCACCCGGGGGTGGTATGGGATGCGGCTGATGGGCGGCCAGGGAGGGGGACGTGCCGATGCTTCATTCTGCCGTAACTGCGGGAAGTGCCTCCAGGTCTGCCCCCAGAAAATTCCCATCCCTGATGAGCTGAAAAAGGTCGACCGGACGCTTGGGGGAATTCGTACCAAGCTCATGCTTCCTTTCATCAGGATTTTCCTCAGGGGGGAAAAAAAGGAATGACCCGGAAGAGCCTTTGTATCCTGGAACAAAGGGACTGTATCGCGTGAAGATAGTGAGAATCGTATGATCAGGAAGGATGAGCCCGTTATACCAGCGGGGGGAGAAACCCGGGCAGTTGATGCGTATATCAGTACCTATCCTCCCGGTGTCCGCATGATCCTCGAACAATTACGGAAGGCGATCCATGAGAGTGCACCTGGTGCACAGGAAGCGATCAGATACGGTATCCCCACCTTCATGTTCCATGGCACTCTCGTGCATTTCGGAGTGTTTAAGCAACACATCGGGTTCTATCCCACCCCATCTGTAATCCGGGCTTTTAAGGATGAGTTGAGACCTTATCCCTATGCAAAGGGCTCGATCCGGTTTCCCCTTGACAAAGAGATCCCCCTTGACCTTGTCAGGAAGATGGTCCGGTTCAGGGTGGAAGAGAACCTTGCCCTGGCAAAAGCGAAGGGATGATATCATCCCCTTTTATAACCGGAAGAGTTATTGCGCGGGAAGCGGCAGAGGGATGATCGGATTGGACACCAGGGAGGGGGAACGATCGCTGATGCAGACCGGATTTGGCTGGATCGAAGTGGGAAAGAAAACCTATCCTCATGATATCATCATCCATACCGATGGTTCGGTATCGAAGAGGAAGAAGAAGGTCTCCAAGGGGATGAAAGGAGACTATGGCCATACTCCTCTATCAGAATTCGAGCTTGGCTTTCTCAGCGATGAAAAACCTGAAGTAGTATACATCGGGACCGGGCAGTTTGGCAGTCTTCCCCTCACCCCTGAAGCAGAAGAGATCCTCTCATCATTTATCACAGTGCTCCTGCCAACCAGCGAGATTATCCGTGTAATTGAGGACGAAAAGCGATCGTTTGTGGCTCTCCTCCACATCACCTGCTGAGTATTGAGTTTATCCGTATCGGGTTACAACTCCATGAAGCTCGTGCTGGTGTGGATATCGTGGGGGCTGTCACCCCTCGCTTTTTTGGATCAGGGAGGGTTCTTGGTCGCAGACAATACTCTTTTGCTTTTTTTAGGCCCTGCGGCACCTCCCGGTCTGGCAGGAAAAATCAGGAGTGACGGGGGTTGGACAGGAGCGTCCTTTTTAGGGTGTCTGCCGACGTAAATCTTCTGCCCGTCGCAGCCGATGTAAATCCAATTATTCGGGGTTCTTATGACTCAAATAAGCCTCTGAATCCCTAAATTCTCCAAAAGATTTTTATTTATTGAAATTATTACCATTGAACGATTTAAATGACGGGGAAATTACCGGTATTATTCATAGCAGTGGCAGTGCTGGGACTTTTTACCATCCCGGTACTGGCCGAGGACACAGTAACCCTTACCCTCCCTGGCGGTCATCAGTACTACCTTGGGGATGATATCCCCCTGATGGGGAGCAGCACAGCGGGCACCACAGTCTATCTCCTTTTCACGGGACCGGGTCTTCCTCCCGAGGGAGCTCCCCTGCATAATCCGAATGTCTCAGTGTTTGGCGGGGGATGGACCACGACCACGGTTCTCGCTGACAACAGCTATGGGTATCTCTGGAAGACTGATGGTCTCACGCTCTCAGAAGGAACCTACACGATCTATGCGGTGTCTGGTCCAAAGCCGATAACCAATCTTAACGGCTCATCGTATGGGAGCATAGTATTACCCCTTACATCCCCTCCCCTGACCCTTTCGGTCTCTCCCGGAATCATCAAACCGGGTCAGGAGATCGCTCTCAGTGGCGTTGTGCAGGGCACACCATCACCGGGTGTCCTGATCTGGATCATCGGTGAAGAATTCACCAGTGTGGTCTCAGCGCCGATCCATGAGAACGGAACCTATCAATACCTCATCCCTGATTCTACGACAACAGGGATGGCCACGGGAGAATACCATGTACTAGCCCAGCACCCAATGGGGAATGACGCCTTCGATGTGATCCGCCAGGGCGACTCGGTTATCGGGACTTCCCCGGTCCCGGGAACTGCCCTTTTCACCTTGCAGGGTGAAGGGAGCCTGAAAGGCGAGGAAGCAGCACAGGCACTGGCCGCTGCACTGGATAACGCGGCGATTGATGATGTCTATCGTGAGGCAGTCTTTCAGGTTACCCCGAATCCTCCGAACCTCCCCCATGCCTTCTATGGAAACGTTACCATTGATGGCTCCCCCGCTCCCCTGCAGACCACAATATCGGTACGAGTAACGGGCGGGATTGACGCGGTCAATTATCTCGTCACCACAGAGGAAGGTATCTACGGTGGACGCGATGAAGATGCACCGAAGCTGATTGTCCAGGGGATTATCGAGAATGGTGCCCCTGTATCGTTTTATATCGATGGAAGGCGTGCAGAGGTCTCTGATGGTTCCTCTGGCAGCACATGGCAGATGACGTACCCATTCATTGCCGGCGCAGTGACCGATCTCACCCTGCGAATACAGGATGAACAGCCCGACTCCTATGTGATCACCGCATCTTCAGGACCCGGTGGCATAATCTCCCCGGTCGGGCTTGTCGCGGCAGCGCCTGGAAGCTCGGTGAACTTTGCCATCATTGCAAGCGACGGATACGCGATCCAATCGGTCCTTGTAGACGGGATTGAATCGGAAACTGATGGCACGTATCTGTTCACGAACATCGCAGCGAACCACACCATCTCCGCATCATTTGAAGCCATTGATGCTGGTGAAGACCAGTATTACATCAACGCGACGTCCGGACCGGGTGGTTCGATCACACCAGCCGGGCTTGTCACGGCAGCGCCCAGAAGCTCGGTGAACTTTACCATCTTTGCAAGCGACGGATACGCGATTCAATCGGTCCTTGTAGACGGGATTGAATCGGAAACTGATGGCACGTATCAGTTCACGAACATCGCAGCGAACCACACTATCTCCGCATCGTTTGAAGCCATTGAAGAATTGCCCGATCGGTATTACATCAATGCATCGGCCGGAAATGGCGGAGTGATTGCTCCCTCCGGACAAGTTGAGGTCGTTCCGAATGAGACAATCACGTTCACCATTACCGCAAGCCCCGGATATACGGTCCAGAATATCGTTGTGGACGGAGAGAACCAGGTGGTATCTGATTCCTTTACCTTTACCAATATCTCGGGCAATCACACCATTACCGCATCGTTTGTCGCCAGTGGAGGGGATGGTGGCAGTGTTGGGAAAGGCACCCTGTATGTTACCTCCATCCCAAGAGGTGCCCTGATCACGATTGATGGGGTAGTGAAAGGGCAGACCAATGCCATCATCTCGAATGTTGCCGGGGGGATCCACAATGTCACCCTCACCAGGTCGGGATACCAGCCCGAGACAAAACTGGTCGATGTTAAGGCGGGAGGCATGAACTCGGTGGCGTTCACGCTGAAAGAAAGCGGGGAAGCCGGAACGGGAACGGGTACTCTCTATATCAGCTCGATTCCGAGCGGGGCAGTCATCATGATTGACGGGGTGGAGAGCGGGCAGACGAACCTGTATGTTCGGAACCTTGCTTCCGGAATCCACACCATCACTCTCACCAAGCCAGGATACCTGCCCCAGACGAAGCAGGTCAGCGTGAACACGGGCGGCGTGGAATGGGTCACATTCACATTCAAGAAAGGTGGGGATGCCGAACCCGGGACCGGAGATGGAACCACAACATTAACCGGCACCGGTACCCTCAATGTCAAATCGGTTCCAAAAGGTGCAGTCATCACGATTGACGGGGTGGAGAGCGGGCAGACCAATACCCTTCTATCGAAGGTTGCTGCAGGACCGCACAATGTCACGGTGTCAAAAGAGGGTTATCAGACCATGACAAAACAGGTTGACGTAAAGTTGGGGGGGAGAAATTCCGTCTCCTTCACCCTCCAGCCATTCGATGGGAGCGGAATAGTCCAGCTGAGTGACCGGTTCCCCTTCTCTCTCTGATTTTTGCCGGTCAGCCCGATTGACCCGTTCGAAAGAGGTATGTTTCCACCTCATCGATTGTATCGACGAACTCAACCCTGATCCCAATTGTTGATTCGATGTACTCTTTTGCAGGGACTGTTTCATAGACCAGCCGGGTCATGCGCAACCCTCCCCTGCTCTGGGAGGACTCGTTCAGTACGACAATGTAGGCGTTTTCACGCGGAAGAAGGAGCATATCTTTTCCTGCCTCTTTTGCAGCTCTTGCTTTCTCGATAACCCCGCCGATAGCCCCTATGCGGCCATCCGGAGTTATTGTACCGGTGAGGGTCCTGTTCTCCCAGAGTGGCTCACCCGCGGCTGCTGCACTGGTAATGACGGTCATCAGTGCGCCGGCACTCGCCCCATCCACTGCAGGGATCACCGAATCGGAGGTGATTGAGAAGATCACATCACTACCACTGAAGTCGGCAGTGGTGCGGTTCCTGGCAACAGCCACAGCAGTATTTGCAGCGTCCTGGAACACGATGCCCATGAGGGGTTTTGTCTGCACGAGCACTCTTCCTTCACCGGGAATGATATCAACCGTGACATTGATCGTTGTCCCGGTCTCATTCTTCTCCTGGTAGATGAACTGTCCCTGGCGGGAATAATTGATGGTGGTGATGATAGCCAGCCCCTGAAGGGATGCAGACCGCTTCTCCTGGCCTGATATGGTATCAAGGATATCGGCCACGGGTATCGTTCTCCCGGATTCTCCGGACGGTCCGCTGGTCCTGTCTGCACCCTTGGCAGTCTCATACTCTTCGGGGAGCATGCCAGGTCCGTAGAGGTGATCGTTTACAATATACAGGCCCATCCCAAGGTTGGCAAGGAGAGAGAGGGCAAGTATCACTGCCAGGACCTTCTCGTTCATGGGATAACGTTCAGATTCTGCCGTTTTGTATAATAGGTTTCCGAGCGGAACTCACCTCCCGGATGGTACGATGACCGGAACGGACCCCTGGGTATTTTCACGTTTGAGCAGTGGGATCCTGATCCTTCTCCGGGCACAGGGTTGATTCCTTCGGCAGGGATCCAGAAAAAAATACAACCAAAGGTTCCTCTCTTGTCAGGGAGAAAGCAGCCTGCCATAAACGATATGAGGGGGGTTCGGGAACCGGCCAGATCTCATGAACTGATGGATTCGGATCGTACCAGGATTCATCATTGATCATGATGAAAACAGAATAAGAGACTGGGAATCGGATAATTGGGTGGTCAGTGATGTGCGGCAGGTTCACGATCTCGTTTGTGATCGGGCTTTCAGAGAGGTTTCAGGCAAGGATTCCATCCTTTGACCTGATTCCCCGTTATAATATTGCTCCTTCACAGGAGGTCCCGGTGGTAGTGCGGGCTCATCCGGATGGTGCAGAAAATGAGATCAGGATGATGGGGTGGGGGCTTGTGCCATCGTGGGTGAAGGATCCCTCCCGTTCTCCAAAACCGATCAATGCACGAGCAGAGACCCTTTTTGAAAAACCGATGTTCCGGGAACTCCTCCAAAAAAGGAGATGCCTTGTCCCGGCGACCGGGTTCTTTGAATGGAAGAAGGAGGCCTGGGGGAGGACCCCATACTACATCAGGATGAGGGACAATTCCCTCTTTGCCTTTGCCGGTCTTTTTGATACTCACCGGGCTCCCGATGGCGAGGAGATCAGCACCTTCTCAATCATCACCACCGAGCCAAATTTCGTTGTCTCGCCGTACCATGACAGGATGCCTGCCATCCTCAAAGCAGAGGACGAGGAACGGTGGCTTTCACCAGGAATGCTCTGCAGCTATGAGGTCTCTGACCTGCTCCAGTCCTACCCTGCCAGCCGGATGGAGGCATATCCGGTTGGAAAAAAAGTCAACACAACCAATGCCGAGGGTGAGGAACTGATCCGACCGGTCCGTTCCCTGTATGATCGATCCTGGGGGGGAACGTAAAGGGAGTATGCCGGCACACCTTACACCCTCATATCGTATTATTGAGAGAGAATCAGTATGAATTTTCCAAAAATTCTTGCAATGATCGGGCTGGTTATCCTCCTCCTTCTTGTGGGATTGTTTGTCTCCGGATTGCTTACCGGAGGTGTCTTTTGCGGGGAGGAAAAGGATACCCTCTACCAGGTTTCGACTATCGATGCCCTCCAGCAGGGAGTCTTTGACGGGATTCAGCCGATTGGAGAGATAAAACAGCACGGAGATTTTGGTATCGGCACCTTCAATGCCCTCGATGGTGAGATGATTGTCCTGGAAGGAATTGTCTACCAGGCTGCATCTGATGGGAGTGTCGTCATCGTTCCGGATACGATCACCACCCCATATACTACTGTTACCTTTTATCACGATGATTTCTCTCTCACTACCGAAGAGGCCATGAACTTTTCGACCTTTTCGAATATGACGGGGGCTTATCTCCCTACGGATAACATGGTGTATGCGGTCAGGATCCACGGAATATTTCCTGTCATGAAGGTACGGTCGGTCCCGCCTCAGGAGAAGCCTTACCCGACCCTTTCAGAAGCAGTAGGGAACCAGTCGGTATTCGAGTATACCGATATCTCCGGATGGGTGGTCGGAACCTTCACCCCCGCATTTTTGGAAGGGATCAATATCGATGGGTACCATCTGCACTTCATCAGCGATGACCGGCAGAAAGGCGGTCATATTCTCGACTTCACCGTCCCGGCCGGAGCTGTCATCGGTTATGACATCACCCCTGACTTTACCCTGGTCCTGCCAACAAGCGGGGACTTCACCACGGTGGACCTCTCTGAGGACTTGAGCGGGCAGCTGATCGGGGTGGAGCACTGACCCTGTCAACCTCTTCAGGAACACCCGGTCCAAATCAGGAAAACAGGAAACCGTTCTTCCGGAACAAGGACGCTGGAATGGAACAAGTATGCTTCAAATAATCAATATGAGAGATGTCCCAGGCTGACGTTCCGGATTTGATGGTCAGCCCGGCACGAACCATCTCTTTGGTAAACCCCGGTCGTCTGCTGTTTTGGCTCGGGATGTTGATGCTGTTGGCGGCATCATCATCTTGTAACGGGGATATGTGCGGGATCATTCATGCCGAATCGCGCAACCTACATCATCTCTCCCCTTTACCCTGCCAGCCACCTCCTCGCGGATCCTGATAAAGTCCCGATCGGCTGGACTCCGGGGATGCGGCAGTGTTACCGTTATGATACCGGCAACTACCCCCGGCCTTTCCGAGAGGATGATGATTCGGTCGGCAATGTACACCGCCTCCTCCGGATTGTGAGTGACCATCAGGATGGTGGTCTTCAGTTCCTGCCGGATACGGAGAATTTCATCCTCAAGTTCCCTCCTGGTAAAAATATCGAGGGCCGAGAACGGCTCGTCCATCAGGAGGATTGACGGCCTGATCGCGAGCGCCCGTGCGACAGAGACCCGTTGTTTCATGCCTCCCGAGAGCTCGTGCGGGAGTGAACGGGCAAATGAGTTGAGGTGAATCAACGAAAGAAGATCATCAACCCGGCGTTGCATTTCAGTATCCGGGACCTTCTGGGCAGAGAGGCGCAGGCCGTATATGATGTTCTCTTCTACCGACAGCCAGGGGAAGAGTGCATGATCCTGGAAGATCATAGCGACTGATGGCCCCTCCCCCAAGAGCCCTGATGGGCTGTTGATGGAACCTTTATCGGCACGCTCGAGCCCACCGACAATCCGGAGCAGGGTGGATTTTCCGCAGCCCGAGGGACCCATTATGCAGACGATCTCACCAGATGCAACATCAAAACTGACCCCGGAAAGGGCAGGGCAGTCTTCCCCCTCACCGTGGAATGTCTTTTCGATCCCGGAGATGGAGAGGACAGATTCGGCCTTCAATCCTTCCCCTCCCATGAGAAAAACCTGGCCTGGCCAGCCCTGAAGAGCATGTCGGCGCCAAGGCCGATGATGCCGATCACCACCATCCCTGCCCCGATTACATCGAGCTGTCCGAGATTGTAGGCATACATGATCAGAAAACCGAGACCCGCGGTGGTACCTGGCAGCATCTCGGCTGCCACCACACACATCCAGGCGATGGCAAAAGAGACCCGCATCCCGGTCCAGATCCGGGGAAAGGCACCGGGAAGGACCACGGTCCGCAGTTTCTCGAAGGTCGTGGCGTGGAACATCTCGGCGACCTCGATCCATCGCACCCGTATTCCCCTCACCCCATCGACGGTATTAATAAGGATCGGGAAGAATGCACCAAGGGCGATGATGAACAGGATCGAGTTGATCCCGATCCCGAACCATGCGATGGCAAAGGGCATCCATGCGATCGGGGGGATCGGGCGGAGGATTTGGATGGCAGGGTTGAGGTATGCCTGAACCTCAGATGACCACCCGATGAGGAGGCCAACCGGGATTGCCAGTGCTGCCGCACAGAAAAATCCGGTAAGCACCTCCTTCAGACTTACCAGGGTATTTGCTATCAGGCTCTCCCCGCCGAGCACCGGCTGTGCCGGGTGAAGCAGCACCTCGGCTATTTCGGTGAGCGAGGGGAGGATATAGTTATTATCGATCACCAGTGCAGCACATTCCCATGCCACGAGCAGGAGTGCGATGACTGCCAGCCCTTTGCCGTATTCACGAACCTTCTGTTTTGAAATCAGTACCATAGAACATCACCGTGATATTCTCGTATGCACATGCCTCACGTACCATCTCCTCCTGGATGGAGCTCTGGACCGTAGCAATGATCACCGGCCTTCCGGCCATGGAACGAGCTTTTGTCCAAACGACGAAATCATCCCAATCCTTAAGCGAAGCACTGCTGGAAACAACGAGCCCGGAACCTCCTGTGTTGATTGACTGGATGATGACAGAAGGATTGCCCAGAGCTATCTGGAGTTCAGCAGGGACGGAACCGACGTAGGCTCCTTCCAGGGCTTTCTGGCCGATGGTCGTCATGATCCCGCCCCCTGACTGTCCCATGATGAGGTTGATGTGAGCTGCCGGTGTTCTGTTCACGAGAAGTGTACAGGATACCGGCCGCGACAGGGAGGGATCGTCCGGGACCAGACAGAATCCATACCGGTCACAGAAATACTCTGAGTCCTTGACCATGACATAGACCGGGGCATAATTGTCGCTTGAGGGAATGTAGCCGATATTGAGGGTTGGCAGAGCCGGATCTATTGTCGGTACAGCGGTGCCATTCAAAAAATATGCAGCTCTTTCAGGTACCGTGCTGTCAACCCACATCATTGGATCATAACTGCCGGTAGTTCCCGTCATTGAATTGATGGTGTACTCGACAATTGAGGCTTCCGGGGGTGCAGCTTCAGCGGTAAACACCATGTTTTCAAAGGAGTGCTGCTCAACCGTGAGGGGGTCAAGGGTTCCCTGGGGGGTGAGGATAGGGCCCTTTCCATATACCCAGTGTGCGGTGATGTTCTCTGCAAGGGAGGGATCCTCGTTGGTCCGGTCGATTGCGGCGGTGGTGAGGGCTGAGAGGAGTGCCGCGAGGTCGGGATGTGCCTGGACGGTATCCTGCCGCAGCACCAGGATATTGATGGCAGCGTTGTCCCATTTCCCCGGAGGCGGAAGATCGGAGGGAACAGCGATCCGTTTTCCGATACCTGATAATTCAGCATTTGCTACGATCGGTTCCCAGATTAGGAACGCATCGATCTGGCCGGTGTTCAGGAGCTGGGCCATGGAACCAGACGAGGCATAGAGGAGTGAAACAGAGGGCTGTGAATCACGGGACGGAAAAAGATCGGGGGCGGAAGGGTGCATCAGGAGCAGGAGAACAAGCAGAATGAACCCTGCAATGAACAGGTACCGGACTACGTGGGATTTCCCCATGAAAGGATCGCTCTCAGGGGATTTACGAGGTTCTCCTATTTATGCTGGAGGAATTTTACTCTGGAGAGCGAAACTTACTTTGGCCAGCATCGAAAAACAGGGAGAGAGGCTGTCTGCCGGAGGCTGTATCATCTCCCTCGGTTCCCGGGATTATTTCCATTGTCTTTTTGCATAGCATCTCCTTGATGACAGGAAAAAGTACCAACAGGGGCACCTATCAGATAGCACGGAGAGAGAATTCGTATTCTGGGTTTGCACAAGAACCAGAAACACTGCACCTGGACCATGAGAGCACCATAGTTTTAACGATAAAAATATTACAGCGGTTCGATCAGGATCCGGTACTCGTTCCCCAATTTCTCCCCCAGCTTTATTCTCAGGTTATTCACCTGATCGACATACTCCTCATGCTCTCCGATATCAAATGCTGCTCCCTGGAGGTAAGGAACGCCAGGATTGGCATCGATCAGTTTCACCGGCGCATTCCCGTTATGACATTCCGCTATACGGTCATCGGCAAACATGATGAGTATCCCGTGATCTGGAAGTACCTTGTCCACGCCAATCGGTGCACGATTCTCAATCAGGTAGTAGGTCGATGAAGTGATCGGAATCCTGACGGCCAGTACATCCCCTGAAGGATCCTCAAGAGGAGAGAGTACCACTTCAGTCCGGTTGTCCGGATTGACGGTCAGGATCTTCTCTTCTCCCAGCCATCCCAGCCTTATCCGGGTCCATGAGCAGATACCTGGCGGTGAAGTATCGTTCTTGTAGAAATGGCAGGACATGGGGTCCCAGTATCCCATATTGATCATGGAATTGCGGAACACCTCCAGCTCCGGCCCCGGTTTTACCTGAAGGTCATGGTCATAAAGGCAGGGAACCATCCGGTTCCCGTCTTTTACTCCGCCAAGAATATGGGCGATGTCATGGAAGTTCGTCCCGACATGGGCCTGGGCGGTGAAGATGGCCACTCCCCTGTTTACCACCTCTCCGCTGGGGGCGGTCAGGACACTGGTCTCGGTCCACCCCAGCATCCCTGGATGACCACAGAGGCCGACCATGCCATAATCAGGGGTAAGGACCCCGAGCTGGATCACCACGAAATCATAATCGGCGAAGTCGTAGTCTTGATCTGCCGCAGCAAGTACATCCCTGATAAGGTTACTCACCCTGGTCCGGTTCACCTCCAGATTTCGTGAGGATATCCGGTAAGAGGAGGTGTCATGAGGGAGCATGTACCATGTTGGCGTTACCTCGCCATTCAGGCAGACTATTCCGTACGACATGGACTGGATGTAGGAGTCAACCTGGGTATTGTACCGGTTCACAAAGAAACTCCGCTCTGCCACGTGTGTTGCATCCGGAAATTCCACGAGAATAATCAGCGGGTTCAATTCTTTACAGGGGGTTCGAGCAGCACCCTGTCCGGGAGGATTGACAACTGATCCGGCATCCTGGCCGGTGGTAGGTACTATCATCGGGGAACCGGAGTCTTTTTCACGGGATCTTGTCATACACCCGGAGGCAGCTACCAGAAGGATCAGCAGGAAGATCACGAGAATTTTTTTCATGGCGCATCAGGGATCAATACGGAAAGATAAAAAACATATCCCACAACGGGGAATTGGTACCATCTATGGTCAGAAATCACTCTCCCGGAATGGATGCCGATGCAATGGAACAATGCATGCAGGCAGCCATACAGGAAGCACGGCAGGGATTGGCCGAAGGGGGGATTCCCATTGGCTCGGTGCTGGTGATCGATGGAAAAATCGTTGGAAAAGGGCACAACCGTCGAATCCAGAAAGGAAGTGCGGTGCTTCATGCAGAAATGGACTGCCTTGAGAATGCAGGCCGGCTGGGATACCGGGACTATAACCGATCGATACTCTACTCTACCCTCTCCCCATGCGATATGTGCAGCGGCGCAGTCCTGCTCTACAAAATTCCGACTGTCGTGATTGGGGAGAATGAGACATTCCAGGGACCAGAAGACTATCTCCGTTCGCGTGGCGTGGAACTGGTGATTCTTAATGATAAGGACTGCATCAGGATGATGAAGGAATTCATCGCAAGCAATTCGGAATTATGGAATGAGGATATCGGGGAAGAGTAGCCTGGAATATTGGCAGTGGAGGATAAGGCACGGCTTCAGATTCACAGGATACACAGTCATCAGCTTGAATTTCAGTTCGTTCCCTGCCGTTGAAGTGAAATGTTCTTCATATCGGATGTCTGGTATCGCATGTCACTGGTTTCCTGCCGGAAAAGGGTTCAGATGGGGGGTATGAGAGAGCTACCGAAGTATATAAGAAAGGTAATAACCCAGACACACACCGGGAACCTCACATGCAAAAGAATCACTGCGAGATCCAGCACCTTACTGCCGCAGATTACCGGAAAGAACCTTTCGAGAAGGCGATCCTTCCGCTCGGATCGCTCGAGAGCCACGGGGACCACCTTCCATTCGGCACCGACTCGATCACCGCCTACCTGATCGCCCTCGAAGTAGCCCGACGAATTCCCGGAACCGCTGTCCTTCCGCCTCTCCCCTACGGGATGAGCGAGTCATACAAGGAATTTTCCTTCACCGTCTCCCTCAGTCCCGGGACCGAGACGGCGATCATTGGGGACATCCTCGAATCCCTGTACCGGGAAGGGATCACCAGGGTCTTCATTCTGAACGGGCATGACGGCAATATCGCCTCGATAGAGATGGCATCCCGCACGGCAAAGGCAGCACATCCGGCGATGAAGATCGTCTCGCTCGATGCCTGGTGGAATACCCTTGGCCAGCTGCTCCCTCCCGGATTTTTTGAAGTATGGAACGGCCTCGGCCACGGGGGAGAAGGCGAGTTGTCGATTGGTCTAGCCCTCTTTCCCGAGCTCTGCGAGCCTGGGCTTGCCAGGGGCGTTGTCCCCCGGCTTCCGCCCTATATCGATGTGAAGTGGATGTTTTCAGAGCTGACCAATAGTGGAGCGACTGGGGATCCCACGAAGGCCACCAAGGAGAAAGGAGACAGGATAAAGGAGGCACTGGTCGATGCCATGGTGCGAGTGATCACTGCCCTCGATGAATGCGGGTGGGACTACCGTTCACCTGAAATGAAGGGTACTGTCAATCGCGAGGGGAAATAACATGGTTTTCAGAAATCCCGGATGGGAAATTACCGGGGGAAGGCGAATTAAGGGACCAACGGTGATGCACGGCATCAGGATGACCCAATCTTTTTGATCTTCCCTCGTCTATCAAGTATCGGTACATTATCATGGATCTTTCCGAATGTATTGCGTTTGCCAACGCCAATCCGGTTACGTACATTGCCACTATTGAAGGGGATCAACCTCATGTCAGGGCATTTGCGATGTGGTTTGCGGATCAGACCGGTTTTTTACTATCACACTGGAACCCCAAAGAGCATCTATTCGCAGCTCTCAAAGAACCCGAAGACGGAGCTCTGTTTCTGTGCACCTGATTTTGAGGGGGCCGGGAGAATGATGCGGGTGGTGGGTAGTGTCGAGTTCCTCAACGATACAGCCCTTGAGGAGCGGCTCTATAGGGACCGGCCATGGGTGAAAGATCTGGTGAAAGCAGGGCCGAAGGATGTCAAAGTTGCCATCTTCAGGGTAGCCCATGGGGAGGCATATTTCTGGACAATGGAGTATAACATGCGGGAGCGGGAAGCACCCCGTGTGAGGTACTGATCTCTTTTTTTTAGCCAGTCCCTTAGGGAGAATGCAGGATACAGGGCAATGCCCTGCCTTTTCAGCGCAAGTCGAAACCCCGGACAAGCCCCCCGATCAGGATGAGCACCGGGAGAATCTCCAGCCTGCCAATCCACATCACCAGGATAAAGAGCCACTTGACCGTGACCGGGCTTGCAGCGGTCAGGTACCCAAAACTCATACCATTGTTGGCGACAGCGGAGATGACCTCGAAGGTAACCTGGTATACCTCGAACTGGGTTGGAGCAAGATGGAGAGCAAGGATGACTGCCACGATCACGGTCAGAAGGTACAGGCTGATGATCAGCATGTTCTTCGACAGTTCGAGTTCAGAGATTTTTGCGGGAATATTTCTCCCTTCATGTTTGAAGGGAACCATCACGCTTCCCCTGACAAACAGGCGTTTGAACCACCAGACCAGGCCTTCATACCCGAGGATAATACGGTTAGCCTTAATGCCCCCTGCCGTACTCCCTGAGGCACCCCCTATCAGCATCAGGAGCATGATAACCAGCAGAGGGAGGGGGAGCCAGAGGAGGGATGAGTTCTGAAATCCGGTGGTGGTTAACCCGGATACTGTGCAGAATGTCCCCATCCTGACTGCATCAAAAAGGGAGATAGTGTGGAGAATGTACAGATTGAGGACGACGATTGCTGAACCAGCAAGAGAGAGGACTACTATCAGCCGGACGACCGAATTTTTGAATATTTCTCTTGCTTTTCCCCGGTACATCAGGAAATACATCTTGAAAGGAAGCGCTCCTGCAATCATCACGGGGATCAGGAGAAATTCGAGCGAAGCACTGTTATAATAGGACATTCCGGCATCGTGAGGAGTAAAACCCCCGGTAGAGATCGCAACCATCGCAAGGTTCACGGCATCCCAGAGGTGAATGTCTGACAAGAGGATGAGCCCTGTTGAAAGGAGGGTCAGGGTGACATAAATCAGCCATATCCTTCTCCCGGTGGATACAACGTTCGGCATCAGGTCTTCGGATCTCCCCTCCGAACGGTAGAGCTGGGACTGCGAGAGACCAGACCGGTCAAGCATGGCAATCCCGAATGCGATCACCCCAATCCCTCCCAACCATTGCGTGAATGATCGCCAGAAAATAAGAGTTTTCGGCATGGTATCTATCGAATTCATGACAGTGATCCCCGTATCGGTCCAGCCTGACATGGACTCGAAGATACCATCTGTCCATGGTACCTCCAGGGCGAGCACAAAGGGAACAGCACCAATAACAGCCGCGGCAAGCCATGTCAGGGCAACCGCCACAAGGGCAATGGAGAGGGAGGGAATATAGGGCTTTCTTGGCACCTTGGAGATGAGAAACCCGGATGCGAGAAAGAGAAAGGGGACTGTGCCCATCGGGAGGATCATCTCCCACTCACGGTAGATGATGAGGACGATGAACGGGACCAGGGTGACCAGGGCGAGGAACTCGAAGATGAGCCCCATGTCATGAGCAACGATCGCCAGGTGCCCAAGTCGTTTCATGTACTATGAACGTTATGTCCACATCCACAATAGTGTTCTCTATCGGAAGCGTGAAGGCACCCCATGCTTGCTCTTCAGGGACCGAGATATGGTCTGTTCATGGTTAAAACGAAGGAGCGGGCCTTTGGGGAATTATCCGGGATATCTCACAGGAGATGCAGAGACCATGAGGGAAGGCACTGATCCCCGCGCATTGGAAAGGGAGTGGTGCATTGTATCAGCAGCAACTTCCGTATAGGCCTTCCCGGCAGCGATCAAAAGCGACAGTTCACCAGAAGCCCGCTCCCCCATGTATCAATAGTCCACGAGATCGAGTTCTTTCACCATCCTGACAAGCACAATAAATGCTGCTGCCTCAAGCGGGTCATCAAACCGCTTGATCTCCTCACCATTGTATTCCGCGAGCATCTGTACAAGCCGGTGGCCGTATCTCTGGTCCTGAATCTTCAATGGCCGGCTGGCTCTCTGCCATCGATCTGCCATGGTCCTGATATCGGCTGCAGTGATCATATGATCAGAGCAGATACCAGGATGCGTATCAGGGATCACCATGTGCAGGGTGAAAGTCTTCTTTTGCATTGCTGCAGAGGGATCCATCTGCTGTCATCCCCCGGAGCGCTTTCGGGCGCGGTAGGTCTGATCCATCAGGTGCGGGGTGTGTACGGTCAAGGTACTCCCCCTGAAGGAACTGGTGTGCAGTATGAGTACGGTGGTGATACTAGGGTAGCCCTCCCGTGTAACCATCCCCTGTAGTGATGTTACCATCGACCTGGTTGTTATCCGTTCCCGAATCAGAACGGCTCCGTAATGACTCGTCTTCGATAGCAGGAAAAGTCTAGACAGTGGCTCTTGTGGGAAAATGTTCGAGATTGATGGGTACCCTGTCTGCGAGAGCGGGCGGATTCGTGGGGTGAGCACAATATACGATCTGGCATGATCTTCTCTGTCGGATTTCCGCCAGCGGCGCAAAAGAGGGATCGAAGGAAAAGGAGCAGCACGGGATCTCATTACTGGATCCCACTGCTCCTATCCAGCACTGTTTTGTTAAGGTGGCGAAACAGGTGGACGATTGAAATTGAATTCTTCAAATATTTTAGCTTTACTCTTATGACAATCGGATACCTGGCTTTATTTCCTTGAAAAAAACGTATTCTCTCCCGCGCGTTCATACTTCCGGAACAATCGGACTCTGGGGGGGTGGCGCCGCCATGATGCACGAAGGGTTTTTAGATCCTCTCTCCTCTCTCCAAGAAATAAGGGGGAGAGGAACCAACGACTGCAGGTGCATCATGTTCTTTTTTGGGAGAAAGGATCCATATCGGTCCCGGCCGGCGGGCAGCCTGGACTAGGTGGTGTTGAATAATCCATACACAAATGTTGCAAACATAGCAAAAAGCACGATAAAGCTGAATAGGAGGAGAATGATAATCATTTTCTCGAGATCCTCGCTCATTGGTTTTCACCAGAAAAAGTTATTCCACGATCATATCTGTTTTCAAGGTAATGTATCCTGCCCCCCCGTGCTGTCAGACTTAGGAGATGGCATCATCGATATCGAAGGTAAAAGCCTCATTCAGCACCATACATCGAAATACGGTCTTTTAGTCACAGGTCTTCCATCAGCTGCTCTGACCAGTCTCTGCTGGAACCCCTGATTCCTGCTTCATTCATTGTCGATGATCTGTCGATGACGAGTGATCAGGAAACCGCTGGCCTGACAAAGAGAGAAAAATCCGACATTCCTCCCCTGAAAAAATACTTTTAAGCCGTTCTTTCTATAACACGTATGCGGAGAGAGGAATCATGGAGAAAGTAGCGCTCGGCCCGATGCCATTCATGAGTGTGATGCCCACCCTGCTGGTCGGTGCAACGGTGAAAGGAAAACCAAACTATATGACTGCTGCATGGGCAACAGTTGCCTGTATGGCCCCCCCGATGGTCTGCGTCGCGGTCAACAAGGGTCGTTTCACTGCACGAGGGATTGAAGAGAACCAGACATTCAGTCTGAACGTGCCTTCCGTGCACCAGGTGGTGGAGACCGACCACTGCGGGCTGGTTTCGGGAAATAACGAGGACAAGTCTACCGTGTTCCACTCATTTTACGGGGAATTGAAGACTGCACCCCTTGCAGAGGAGTGCCCGGTCAATATCGAGTGCAGGGTATTTCGATCGGTCGATTGCGGAAGCCATACGCTGTATATCGGCGAAGTCGTGGAGATCCATGCTGACAAGTCCTGCGTGACTGAAGGGAAGCTGGATATTGACAAGATCCGTCCTGTCGTCTATGCCCAGTATGCGTACTATGGTGTTGGTAATCAGGTTGCTAAGGCGTTCTTTACCGGCAAGAAGTATAAAAAGAAGGACTACTGATTACCTATTTTAACGGTCAAAAATTATCGTTTCATCAAAGGCACTTCTGATATCAGGCTGTTCTGAACAGCAGTGACTCCCCTCATCAGGGGAGGAGAGCCTAGGGATCAGCAGAGACTCTCTCCGTCCGCAGATTGCACCGATCCTGATTCTCTCGTTCCGTTCTTGCCGGCAAGAATGGTATAGCTGTCAATGACCCCAAAGGCGTAGAGAAATCCTGTCATGATCGATGCTGAGATATCCTGGGTGAAAAGACTGAGTGCAACAAAGCCGATAACTCCGGCTATGAGGAATATTCCCTTGTATTTCTGGTGGTTCTCTATCTGGGTCACCCCGGTGATGAACATAGCGATCCATTCCAGGCTGTGTCTGCGAGATTTCCGCTCAACAGGTAACGGGCTGAACGATTCGGATACCCTTTGAAGGATGGGGTCATCATCTTTTCGGACAGGAGCTATAGGTGCCGAATCCGGTTCTGCAGCGTTTTTCTGCTCCAGTTCCCTGATTTTTTCACTGCAGAATTCAGCGCCGTTCACATCCCCTGCATCCCGTGATGCATTCCTGAGCAATTTCCATACCACGATGTCATCAGGATCAAGATCCAGAGCATTTATCCAGCATTCTCGTGCCTCTTCGGTCCTGTCATCGTTATAAAAGTCCATTGCCCTCTGTTTCCAGTATATCGGGTCATTAGGCTCCATAATTCACAAAATCCACGAATAACCAAAGATATCGTAATTTTTCTATATATTAATCGCGAGTATGCATGTTATCGTGTCAAGTGAAGAATTCGTCAGGGCTCTATGTATCCCCCTGGGAAATGATGGCGTGAAACAGCCTGAACCGGGATGAATGCCATTTTTTTCACTCCCTATGCGCAAGAAGGTTATCGCATGAGGTTTGCATTGAAACAACTCTCTCCACAATATATTTCAATATCGGAATGATTACATCTTCAGGGATGAATATGATGAAGTGTTCTCTCCCTGCACTCCTGGCCCTGATGGCGGCAGCAATGGTGATCCTGCCGGTATCGGCGTTCGATGTGAGCGGGAATTCCGATGACCTGGTACTTTTCTCTGTCTCTGATGCAGGTCTCCATACTATCACCATGCTCTATACCGGCTCTTCACCCTTCGTGGTGACCCTTGAAGATGGCCAGGGAATTCCCCTCGAATACCTCGCTCTCGAACCCGGTTCGTTCCAGGGTCAGGTGAAGGTGGACCTTGATCCCGGGGATTATTCCCTCGTGATTACCGCTTCGGGTCCATGGTCCATTGATATTGCAGCTCCCGTCCCTGTGACGGCAATCACCACTCCCCCTACTCCGTATGTGACGACTGCGATACCCACTATAACCCCCACCCCCCCTCCAACCCCCTGTCCGAATGGGGTGTGTCCAGGCCCACTTCCTACCACTGAACCGACCGACATCCCCACTGGTTCACCCACCACGTTACCGAACTGCTGGCCAAACTGCCAGCCGACCACCATACCGACAAGCATCCCGACCACAGTGCCTGTTACCACCCCAATTACTCTCCCTACCACATCACCGACAACAGCACCGACCACCGTTCCAACGACCGGGCCGACAATTGAACCGATGCTGCCCCACCTGTTCTACGGTACCCTGACCCTCCTTGGGGAGCCGGCAGCTCCGGGGATCGTCCTCATGGCAACTGTTGAGGGCGGTGGTGGTTCCCTTACGACCACAACTGCAGGGTACTACGGCAATGGAAGCCCCCTTGGAGACAAACTCATCGTGCAGGGATCCATTTCGAATGGAGCGGCAATCTCATTCTCTGTGGACGGTCATCCGGCAGAATGCTATGATGTGAATGCCGGAGGACCATGGAAATCGACCTATCCTTTCAGTTCAGGGGCTCTTACCGAGCTCAATCTTCGTGTTCCTGAACAGGGAGCCACCTACATCATCAATGCAACTGCCGGGAATGGCGGAACCATCGTCCCGGGTGGGCTTGTTTCGGTCAGCGCCGGTGCCAATATGACATTCACCATCACGCCGTATTCAGGATATGCCATACAGAATGTGGTGGTCGACAGCGTATCGAAGGGAGTAATCTCCACGTATACTTTCACCGAGGTCTCTGCAAACCATACCATCTCCGCAAGCTTCCGGCAGACCTCCAGCGGAGGAGGAGGAGGTGGTGGCGGAGGTGGCGGCGGGGGAGGCAATGGTGTTACTCCGACACCGACCGTGACGACAACCGCAACGACAACACAGGCAGGCAAAACAATCTTCGTCAGCAGTGGGGGTTCAGGATCAGGGGTGAATTTGACGCCGAACGTCACCCCGACGGTAACGGTCACCACGCTGGAAACTACTCCCATCCCTCCCGTTACCCTCACCCCCGGCGAGAGCTTCTGGGATCGGTACCCCCAGGCATGGATGATAGCACTTGCACTGGTGATCGTCGGCCTTGCAGCATATGGTTACTATAACTATCGGAAAGAGCAGGCAGGAGCTCCCCCTGAAGAAAAATAACGAGGGATTTCCTGTCCTCTCTTTCTTCCTTATTTTAAATAACGGATCTCATGCTCACTCACTCTTCTCTCTCAATTGCCGGTGTTCCTGACTTGCCTTGTATTCCTATCCCGTCTTTTGCGAAGTTTTCATATCGTGATCTGCGTGACTGGGAAGTATTTTATAGGATTACATGAAGAATGATTTTAAAAAAAGGGATTCGTATGAAGAAACTGCAAACGTTTGCCATCATTATGCTCTTGGCTATGATAGTAGTGCCAGGCCTTGCAATGGCTGCCACGCCATATTCGTGGACGACCTATAAAAACACGTATAGCGAGATGTTTGGAAAAGCCCCCACAGGCAGTGCTTACACATGGACCGCCTATAAGGCAACGTATAATGAATTTTTTGGTGCAGCCCCTGCAGGCACTCCCTATTCCTGGACGGCTTATAAATCCACCTATGAGAACATGTTTGATAACCCTCCAGCCCTCAAGCCTTATTCCTGGACCGATTACTCGAAAGGGTATGAGGAAATGTTCGGTGATGCTCCAACCAGCACCCCTTTCAAGTGGACTGACTATTCAAAAGCATATGAAGATATGTTCGGGGTAAAACCCTAACCACTTTTCAATTGTCAAAATCGTTAAAGAATTTGACTCACAGAGGCAGATAGTATCCCAGTAACTATTCTTGATGTACAGAGGTATTGGGTCCAGCAGAATCACCTATGATCTGATTTTAAAAGAATCTGGAATCACCTTTTTGCATTCGCGTGAGGTAAGCCTCTGGGGGGGTTTAAGAGTGATAACCAGATAGCGATTGTTCCGGACTCATTCACCCTTTCTTCATCGCCTCTGAGCGGAGCTCTTTTGGCATCAGCTCGATTGCATATCGCAATGCCGTCCGGGGCATCACAGCCCTATTCTTCATGACATAGGCAAACACTTCAGGAGTATGCTTCCGGCTGGCTTCCTTCAGGAGCCAGCCGTATCCCTTCTGAACCATGTCATCCGGATCGGTCAGCACCAGGTTGGCGAGGTCAAAGACCTCGGAAAGAAACTCCCCGTGTTTTACTGGAATGATTAACGAAACGCACGCGGCCCTCCGCATCCACCTGTTTGGTGAGACCGCCCAGCGTTTCAGCACGCTGACCTGGTCAGGGTATTTTGTGATGAAATCCCCGACCGTATGATTGCAGAACCCATCGCAGGCGGCCCAGTTAGAGATCCAGCGTTCGATCCAGTGCTCGAATACCATCAGGTCTCCGGTCTCGAACCGGTCTGAGAGCAAAGGAACCCAGCTGGAGACGATAAAAGCCTCCTCCAGGTACCCGGAACCGTACAGTTCTTCACAGAGGGCAAAGATGTCAGATTTCTCACGTGACCGGACCTCTTTCCAGTATCTCTTCGCAATTGCCATGACATCCGCGGTTTTTAATCCGTAACAGGAGATCTCCTCCTTGAAGAACCGCTTGGATGACTCCCTGATAGCCGGATCAGCCTTCTCGTTCAGTTCCATTCGTATTGCAGCAATGACCTGATCCATGCGATCAGCTGGGTGACAAACAAGGATAAGCACTGTGGAATCTCATGGCAAGACCTTTCCGTAAGTCTGTCCCGGCACCTTACACCGTTGCAATACTGATACATTATTGTTTTTTTCCGGACAGGTCTTTGCGTCATAGAGAGAGAACGTTCCGTCAGGAGACAGGTGACGGGAGATTTTTCATGGTCTATGATTTCTCTCTGGCGGACAGATCATGGTTTCCTCAATAAAGGTATTATAGATCGGCATCTGCAGCAAGATGCCCTTCACCGATACGAGCGGAATGCCCCGTTTTACGGAGTGAAACCCTCTCCCCGCCATACAGGGGTATACCGCTCCTGCATGCCGCATCACGATCCTCTTTTCCGAGAGGTTCCCTGGCGGGTATCTATTTATTGGGATGAGGGTACCTTTATTCATGACATCAAGGATGAACTTTTTTTTGCTGTTCATTGCCATTTCATGTATCCTCACCGCAGCGTGTACTGCACCCCAGACACCCCCTGAGACGTCCCCTGTCACCGCTCCCACAACAGAGAGCAGCCCGATCCCGACAACTGAAACTCCAACACCTTCCGATACTGTACCAGAACCTTCCGATACTGCACCACAGGCCATCCAGTTCACCAGGGACGACGTTTACGAACTCTTCATGGACATTGCATTCGGGTGTGACAATACCGGGGTGACCATGTTCTCTCCCTCATCTGAAAACCACCTCTTCTTCTCGCTTGAAGGGCAGGTGAATCCTGCAGACATCGATGTTGTCTCCCTGTTTACCAGTGAGTTCAACCGCATCACTCCGATTGAGGTATTCACCGACGAACCCCTCAACAGCCGGGGCAGCCCCATTATCTTCTACCCGGAGGACTCCCTGGACTCTCTGGAAAAGCGCTTCGTTGCCTGCCAGGAGCTCGATCCAGAGTCCGGAAAACCCCTCTACATCATTTACAAGAGCGTGACCGAGCTTCCGAATGGGGAGAGGGTAACCACCACAAAAATATACCTCAACGCACGCCTTGCCGGCGCAGAACGGGAACATTACCTGCAGAAGGCGATGCTCTATTACCTCGGGTTACCGGGCCAGACCTATAACTATCCCGACAGTGTCTTTTACTACAACACCCGGTCGACGACCGACTTCACCCCGATCGACATCGAGGCGATGAAGACCCTGTACCATCCCGGGATTTATGAGGGGATGTCGATCCAGGAAGTGCGGTGGCTCTTCTTCAACAATTGATCCCTTTCTGTCATCTCATTTTTTTGGGGAGAAGCATACTGACCGGTCCTCTTTCTTCGAGTCTCATTGAAAATTAACAAAGTGTGAGGGAAGACTGGATCTGCGTGTATGCAATGAAACAGAATCCGGCATCCTCTTTTCCCAATCTCCTCCTCTGTCCATCCCAACCGGACGGTGCCTCCCCGGGAAAAAAAGTGAATATGGTCCCGTACCTCATCGAGGCCTGAAATTGGGCGAAGGAGAGCCGGGGATGGTGTGCAGAAAACCGATCGTTGCATTCCGACATCCGCGAGGACTTCCCCCTCTCTCCAGGCACCATCAAGGATTCAGGGTTTGACCAGGATGGTTGCGAAAAAAATCGCAGTTTACAAATTATTTATTATCTTTTATGAAAATGTTCTTGATATGACTCGTCGGATCCTCCTGGTGAGCTGCCTTCTCCTGTTTGCATTAACCTGCGCCGGGTGTCTTTCTGCGCCCTGGGACTCAGATACCGTGAAGATTGACGAACAATTTGCCCCTTCTACGTCCGGCTCAGGAATCCCTTCCCGGATTACCCCTTACCCGGTCTCCACCATCGTTCCCACGTATGCCCCCGGATATGCTGCTGACCTGGAAGCCGACCAGAAGATCATCAGGACCGGCAGTCTCAATCTCGAAGTGGAGAACGTCTCTTCCACACTTGATCCGCTGAAACAGATCGCGGCCTTGCATGGCGGGTATATTGGATCCATGTCGGTGAACACCCAGTATGGGAACCGCCTGTATGCATCCCTGATAATCAGGATCCCTGCGGGTGAATTTGATGGGACGGTAAGTGACATTAAGGCGCTCGGGACCCTCAAATCTGAATCGCTCAGTGCGGATGATGTGACCGAGGAATATGTCGATCTCCAGGCCCGGAGGAACGCCCTCGCCAGCCAGCTCGTCCAGTACAACCGGATCATGGAACGGGCAGAGAATGTCTCCGAGATCCTCGAAGTCCAGGTCCAGATCGAACGGGTGCAGGTCGAGCTGGACAGGATCGACGGCCGTCTCAAGTATTTGGACAACCGGGTTGACTATGGCACGATTACGGTAACGCTCGTGGAGCCTGAACCGGTAGGACGCGGGGAAGAATTCTCTCTTGTCTCGGTGCTCAACGAAGGGATACAGGGATTCCTTGCGGTTACCGGGGGCCTGATCATTATCCTCATCTCAATCATCCCCCTGATCCTCCTTGGGATTATTGCATACATACTCTACTGGATATGGAGAAAGCGAAAAGGAGCGAAAAAAACGACATCAGGGGAGAAGAAGCGAGAGGGCAATCCTCCGGGACCGTGAGCGGAGGATCATTTATGGGGGAAGGGAGAACCTCCCTCCTTTTTCCCACTCCTTTTATGGAGGCGTGGTTTTCGTGGGGAATCAGCATGCTGGTCCTCATCTCCGCAGATCTGGTAAATTGGCCGGGATACTGCGGAAAAGAGCCGTTTGGTCTATTGCTTTCTCCTTGCTTCGAGCAGATCGCCTACCATGACACCGATAATAAAGAAGAGAGCAAGGAGGATCACTCTGACCGAGAGGTCTATGGCACCAACCACCTGACTGCCCCCACTCTCCCACCGGGGAGAGACGAGAGAGAGGATCACAAGGATGATACCGATCACAATGCCGAGAACGAGCCCCTGCCTGATGAGGGTGACAAGATCCTCTTTTCCACTGCGGAGATACCCAAATGCGATCCCCATGAGCAGGGCTGCCAGTTCAAACCACATACCCTTTCTCCTTTTCTATCATCTGTCTCCTCTTCCTTATATCGACTGGCCCTTGTACCCGAAAGATGCCGTGCGGGTGAAGATAAGCACCTGGTTAACAAAGATGAGGAAGGAGGGAGTCTGGTGCTCTTCCCTGAAGGGAACCAAAGGATCAGGCCGGATGTGCCTTGATCTCTCCCGGAAGGATCCGCTCTATCAGGGATGAGGGAACCTGGTCAGAAGTGGATACGATAAGGTAACCTTCTGCATGGATTCCAAGACGGCCGATATATGTTGCATCAATCTTGTAGTTGGTGGAAAGTATCTCGGCACCAAGAATGCGGCAGACTGCCTTTCGTTCCGAGATGGTCCTTGTCTGGCCGGCAACAAAATTTTTCATTGGTGTCCCCTCTCTTCATAATCAGCTCATCACCAGTGCTGAGAACGATGATCGGGGTTCCTGGAATCAGGACCTGTTATCCGTGTGGAATCTGGACAGCGTAGGTCGTGGTGTATGGGTATCGGGTACCCGGTTCGGCAGGAAGGGAGGGGTCAACTGAAAGAGTGAGGAAGGCTATAACGGCAAGTACGATCAGAATGAAGAGAATGGCAAGGCCAATTTTCAGGACTGAACGACTCTTCCCTGTTTCCTGGGGAGTCCCTCCTTTCGGACCCACTTCTGCGGGTAGTTGGATTGTTCGGCCATATTGTTCACTCACACTAGAAACGTATCATCACGCATTAACCTTACCAAGGAAGAAAAGGACTCTTTCAGGCCCGCTTGATTGATGTTCGTCTATCAACGCAGAAAAGATATCTTCACCGGTAGGACTCACATGGTGGGAGGGCAGATGCCAGAATGAATCCGGGGGTATCATATCACCTCCATTAAATACTCCCAACTAGTAATCATCACTCATAATGAACGGGAGAGGATGTCGGCACTTCTGCATGGGACTGAACATTCATTATCCCTACTTTGTAGAGACTGGCACCCATGCAACCGATTGTCCCCGGGAGTGCAGCACCTGTTTTTCCCGATCACAGAAAATCCGTTTCAGGGAGTACCTCTCTCAGTCTGCTCTTCCTGCCATGGCGATGAGCCTCTCCTGGCTGGATGCAGGGGAATCCCTCTCGATCAATGTTTCAGGTGTAGCAATCGAGCAGTTTCTTGGAGATGAGAACGACGCGGCTGATATCCTGGTGCAACTGCTCCGCCACAAGGCAGTCGAGATCCTCGGGCAGACCTACTACCGGAGCGTTGCCGGCCTCTTTTCGGAAACCGACGAATTCACAAGCCAGGTCAGCAGGCATGCAGAATTGATGGAGGGGCTTTCTGGGAAGAGGCCGGAGGTCTTTGAAAATACGGAATTCGTATTCAAGTCTGAACTTGCCAACGCTATCAGGGCACTCGGTTTTGCCGCCCTCTATTCCGAGGCGGATGAATCGATCCTCCCTGTCCTGAATCCGAACTATGTCTATTCCTGCGATGATCTACCCGTCCTGATCAGGAATTGTCGTCTCTCTGATGATATCGCCCACCGGTTCGGGGACGTCATGTGGGACCGGTATCCATTGACCCCCGAGAAATATGCCGGGTGGATCGCAGAAACCCCGGGCGACTGCATTCACGTCCGTGTAGATGCCGGAATATTTTCGGGAGCAGCTGGTGGAGCCCGGGCACTGGGGCAGTTCTTCCATGATCTGCCGGAAGCCCTCCGTTCACGGGAGATTACCGCCATCCTCCCTTCATCGGCAGCCCGGAACCAGCCCAGGGCAGAGATCCGGCTGGAAGATCTCGGGCTCGTCTCCTCCCACCGTGCGTATGCCCTGACAGGTATCCGGACCATCCTCCAGCAGTCAGCGTTCTGGTGCCTCGAGGATGCCCGCTACCTGATCCCTGATCAGGAATCCTGGCGGAGATTCCAGAGCACCGACCATTTCTCGCGAATGGACACTGTTTCAGGTTCATGCGGGCGAGTCGCGATCCGGTCCACAAACCAGGAGGCGTATGACTACTTTTCGGCATACCTGATTGCTCTTGCCCGCTGTGAGGCTTCCTGCAGGGATGATCTCTGGTCCCCGGCCGCAGCGCGGGTTCTCCGTTGCCTGCCGCCCGAGAAGGCCTTCCACTTCCACTCGGGCCACCGGTTCATCGGGTATTCGGCCCACAGCCTGAAAGAGTTCTCACGCCTCCTCGAATTTATCCCTGAAGAGGTGTTTTCGTTTCACCAAGGGCGGGGTGATTTTTCCCGCTGGATCGATGAGGTCCTCGGAGACAGCATGCTTGCCGAGCGCTTCATGCATTGTGCAACACCCCATGAAGCGGCAGAACTAGCCAGGGAGAGGGGAAGGGAGCTATGCCACGACTTAAAGTAGCCCATCTCTGCTGGGAGTCCCTGCATGCTGTCCGTGAGGGAGGACTCTCCCCCGCCGCGACCCACCTTGCAGAGGTGCTCTCAGGAAAGCATGAAGTGCATTTCTTCACCAGGGGAGACGGGCCTGACCGGAACATCGGGGGGGTATTCTATCACTTCTGCCAGCCTGCAGGGGAGGGTATCCTCCAGTACTGCTTTGACATGAGCAGGCAGATCCTCGACAAGTTCCGTGCCGCGGACAATCCCCCGTTCGATGTCATCCATTTCCATGACTGGCATTGTATCGATGCACTCGAAGAATTAAAGGAGAGGACCACGGTGATGAGCTACCACTCCACCGAGTACGGTCGGAGCGGGAACAATTTTGGGAACAGTCCCGAGTTCCTTGCCATTGCGGCAAAGGAGTGGAGGGCAGGCCATATGGCACGTCACGTGACCACGGTCTCGAACCATACCAAGACCGAGATCATGTGGCTATATGGGATCCCGGAACGGAACATCACGGTGATTCCAAACGGCATATACCCTGATACCTATTTCCTCCCGCTTGATGCCGGCCAGGTGAAAAAACGGTATGGTATCCATCCGCTCGCCCCCCTCGTACTCTTCATCGGCCGACTGGTCTACCAGAAGGGTGCCGACCTCCTGGTGGAAGCCATTCCCCAGGTCCTGAAACGACGCTGGGATGTCCAGTTCATCATTGCCGGAAAAGGGGATATGCGGCAGGAACTCGAGGAACGCTGCAGGACGCTCCCCGTCCGCTTCACGGGATACATCTCTGATGAGGAATACCGCGAGCTCCTGAATGCGTGTGACCTTGTCGTGATCCCCAGCCGGAACGAACCCTTCGGGCTGGTGCTCACCGAGGCATGGAGTGCCGAGCGATGCGTGGTGGCAACTGATGTGGGGGGACTCTCGGAGAACATCGATGATTTCATTGATGGTATCAAGGTCCCCGTCAGGGCTGATTCGCTTGCCTGGGCGATCAGTTATATCATTGAAGATCCGGTTCGGATCCGGGCTATGGGACTTGCCGGAAAACGAAAGGTCCTCTCGCAGTTCAACTGGGGAGAGATCGGCACCATGATGGAGCGGGTCTACATAAACCTGATAACGGACCGGCAGAAGGAGGCACGACTGTGACAGGGGTGGGCACCGCAGGAGAGCCGGAATCACCGTTCCTCTCTGACTATGACATCTTCCTCTTCCGGCAGGGAAGGCATCATCGGCTCTATCAGAAGATGGGCAGCCATCCTCTTGTCACGGAAGAGGGAGCGGGCACCTGGTTTGCTGTCTGGGCCCCCAATGCCCAGAGGGTGACCGTGATTGGGGATTTCAACGGGTGGGACCCTGCCTCCCACCCGCTCAGGGAACGACCTGACGGATCAGGGATTTGGGAGGGTTTCATTGCCGGGGCGGCTGAAGGGATGCGGTACAAGTACCACCTCATCTCCCGTTACTACGATTATACGGCAGACCGAGGTGATCCGTTCGCATTCGCCTGGGAGCTTCCCCCCGCGACCGCCTCTCTCATCGCAGAACCATGCATCGGATGGCAGGACCGGGTATGGATGGAGGAGCGGAAGAACCGGCAGGATATCACCTCGCCGCTCTCCATCTACGAGATGCATCTTGGATCATGGCGGCATGTCCCGTCTGACGGAGGGCGGGCACCGACATACCGGGAACTTGCACCCATGCTTGCCGGGTATCTTGCAGAGATGGAATTTACGCACGTGGAGTTCCTCCCGGTCATGGAACATCCCTTCTACGGATCCTGGGGATACCAGACCATCGGGTATTTTGCCCCGACCAGCAGGTACGGCACCCCGGGCGATTTCATGTACCTGATCGATCACCTCCACAGAAACGGCATCGGCGTCATCCTGGACTGGGTCCCCTCCCATTTTCCCTCTGACCCGCACGGACTGGGATTCTATGACGGGACCCACCTGTACGAGCATGCCTCTCCCCAGCGGGGATTTCACCCCGAATGGAAGAGCCTGATCTTCAATTACGGCCGGTATGAGGTGCAGTCGTTCCTCATCAGCAGCGCTCTCTTCTGGCTGGATCGGTACCACGCAGACGGTCTCCGGGTGGATGGGGTGGCCTCCATGCTCTACCTCGATTATGCCAGGAGAGAGGGGGAATGGATCCCCAACCAGTACGGGGGGAAGGAGAACCTCGAGGCGCTTTCCTTCCTCCAGAATCTCAACGAGGCGGTATACGGAACCTTCCCCGATGTCCAGACCTTTGCCGAGGAATCGACCGCCTGGCCGATGGTGACTCGCCCGAAATATACTGGGGGGGTCGGCTTCGGGCTGAAATGGAACCTTGGATGGATGCATGATACCCTCCTGTTCTTCTCGCGTGACAGCCTGTACCGCTCGTTTCACCTCCCTGAGCTGACATTCTCGATCTGCTATGCATTCTCTGAACATTACGTGCTCTGCCTCTCGCACGACGAGGTAGTCCATGGGAAGGGATCACTGTTTGACCGGATGCCAGGCGACGACTGGCAGAAACGGGCCAACCTGCGGCTGCTCTTCGGATATCTCTATACCCATCCGGGAAAGAAACTGCTCTTCATGGGGGACGAGTTTGGGCAGCGATCAGAATGGGATCACCAGGCCAGCCTCTCCTGGCAGCTCCTCGAATCGGCAGAACACAGGGGAATCCGGTCCTGGATCAGGGACCTGAACAGGGTATATCGCGAGGAGAACGCCCTTCACAGGACTGATAGTGATCCCCGGGGATTTGAATGGGTCGATTTTGGTGATACCAGGAATGTCGCATTCAGTTACCTCAGGAAAGACGTGGAATCCGGCGAGATCCTCCTCGCCATCTGCAATTTTACTCCCATTCCACGGCAGGACTACCGGATCGGCCTTCCTGCCGGCGGAGAGTGGACCGAGCTTCTGAACAGTGATGCAGGACATTACGGAGGATCAGGGATAGGGAATCTTGGATCGGTGAAAGCCGATCCTGTCCCCTTCCATGACAGACCGTTTTCTGCGGCATTCACCCTCCCGCCACTTGCGTTCCTGCTCCTTAAACACAGGGGAGGTGAATAACATGGGAAAGAAGATCTGTATCCATGGACACTTTTACCAGCCTTCCAGGGAAAACCCGTGGACCGGGATCGTTGAAAAAGAGCGTTCAGCCGCACCCTGGCAGAACTGGAACGAACGAATTACCGAGGAATGTTACCTGCCCAATTCGGCTGCCCGGATCCTGGACAGCAACGGCAGTATACGGGCAGTCTGCAACAATTATGCCCGTATCAGCGGCGATTTTGGCCCGACGCTGCTCGCATGGATGGAACGGGCACACCCTGGTGTATATGACTCGATCATTGGTGCAGACTCCCAGGCACAGGACCGGTTCTCTGGGCATGGGAGTGCGATTGCCCATCCTTATCATCATGTCATCCTGCCACTCCTCCCGCTTGAAGACAAGGAGACTGAGGTGCGGTGGGGTATTCGCGACTTCGAAGATCGCTTCGGCCGGTATCCGGAGGGGATGTGGCTCCCTGAGATGGCTGTTGACCGGGAGACCCTCACCATCCTCGCCGATCACGGCATCGCATATACCATCCTCTCGCCCCGCCAGGGATGCCTGCCCCGCAGTTCGTCGGATGACATCACAACCCCTGGCCAGGGCATCGATACGACATCACCTTATTTCTGCAGTCTGCCCGGTGAGAGCGATATCGCAATCTTCTTTCACGATGCTTCCATAGGGCTGCAGGTGGCCTTCGGTGACCTGCTTGAGAATGGTGACCATTTTGCCGATCGACTCCTTTCTGCCTCGCCCGGGGGGAATCTTGTCCACTTTGCGACAGATGGAGAGACCTTTGGCCATCATCACCGCTTCGGCGAGATGGCGCTTGCCTGGTGCCTGGACCGCCTCGAAACATCCACTCCGGGCACCCTTACGGTATACGGAGAGTACCTTGCAGGTCATCCTCCGGAACGCGAGGCTGAAATTATCGGGTGCACTTCATGGAGTTGTCCCCATGGCATCAGCCGCTGGCATGAGGGGTGCTCCTGCAATTCGGGGAGGCATGAAGGATGGAGCCATGAATGGAGGGGTCCTCTGCACACGGCCATCCGGGACCTTTCATCCCTTATCCATGATATCTATTCCCGGGAGGCGGCCCTCCTCTTCAGCGAACCCAGTGAGGCCCGGGATGCCAGTATCCGGTTGTTCAGAACCCGGTCGGATGGATTTGTCGCGGCCTTCTTCCGTGACCATGCGACAAGGCCGCTTTCCCGCGAGGAACAGGACCGGGCACTTGCACTGCTGGAGCTGTCACGACAGGGCCTTGCCATGCAGACCAGCTGTGCCTGGTTCTTTGATGACATCGCCGACCGCGAAGCCGTCCAGGCTTTCCGCTTCGCTGCACGGGCCCTGCAGATTGCCAGCGACCTGACAGGGACCCCAATCGAGGAAGAATTCCTGGCCCGGCTTGCGGCAATTCCAGGGAACCGGGGGAGCTATCCCGATGGAGGGGTCGTCTACCGGGAGTGTGTCCTTCCGCTGGTAATGACAAGGGAACAGCAGGCAGCCTGCCTTGCCCTTGGTGACAGCGTCGGGGCGGGAACAACCCTGCTCTCTGCCAATCCAGTCACCGGAGAATACCTCTCCTGCGGTGAACTCCGGCCGGATCACGATCTCTCGCTCATGGGAGGCCCGATACGGTATTGCTACCTCTCCCGTGATGCGACCACGGCACTGCTCGGGCTTTCGTTCCATCCCGGGGTTGCTCCCATCGAACTGAGCACGACCCTTAGGAAAGAGGGGTATGATGCAACGGCAGAACGGCTCTCGGCTCTCTTCTCCCCGGTCATCCCCTTTTCTGAATTTCCTCCGGCCGGGCAGCGGCTGGTTGCCCGTGCCCATCTTGACAGAACCATGAGGGCATTCAATGACATCGCCGGAGTCCTCTTTGCTCACTCCCAGTGCAGAGCATCAGATGATCCCAAAACGGGTTCCTCCACCCTCACCCACCTTGCCTGGTATGTCCTCTCCTGCCGTCTCGATGAGTTGCTCTCCTCTCCCGTATCAACGACAGAGGAATTGTTCCATTTGGTTGCGGAGTTCAAGGAATGGGGATTTAAAGAAGTTCCCTTGAACCAGCATCCGGGTGCCGGGCGTTTCCTGCTTCGCAGGATGAGAGATTGGGCATCGAGACCAGAAGAGCGTGACCAGCTAGATTCGGTGATTGCTACATTTACCCTGTTTTGCAGGAACGGGGCTGCCTGCCCAACCTGGGAGCTCCAGAACCTCTTCATCGGGATACGTGACGGTCCTGCCCGGGCATGGGAGGCGGGTATGCGGCTGGGAGACGATGCAGCAATTGCATGGTGGGAGAGATTCAGGCACCTCGGGACGATGCTTGGAGTAAGTGTCGCGGGAGGGACAGGTAGTTCCTTGCCCTGAAGTACATGCCTGTATCTGTGCGATATGCCTCCATCAGCATGGCGGATATGATGAAAGGAGGGACATCCCATTCCCTGCTTTGAGACCGGAAGCCGGTGTGCAGGGATGCTCCTGCATATCACCTCCCTCCCTTCCCGCTTCGGGATTGGTGATCTTGGACCTGAGGCAATCCGGTTTGTGGCTGGGCTCTCGGAAGCACACCAGCGCTACTGGCAGGTGCTCCCCCTCCACCCGACTGAAAAGAGCCACCAGTACTCCCCCTATCACGCAACCTCCCTATTTGCCCTCAATCCACTCCTGATCAGCCCCGAGCTAATGGTATCCGAAGGGAAGGCTGATCAATCGCTGGTAAAACGCCTCCTTTCTGGTGAACACCACGTTCTGGGTTCTCCGCGCGAGGCCCGCCGGAAGATGGAATTTTTGCGTACTGCAGCGCGGCAGAACGATTACGGGAGCGACGATCCGGGGTTCGCACGCTTCCGGTCGGAACACCGCTGCTGGCTTGATGATTACGCACTCTTCTCTGCCATTTCAGAAAGCAGGGGTACCGTCTGGTCAGACTGGCCGGATCCACTCAGGGACCGGGAACCTGCTGCCATAGAGGAAGAGCGCAGGAAGCTCGGCACTTCTCTTGAAGAAGAGCAGTTTATCCAGTTTCTCGCGTTCTCGCAATGGAACAATCTCCATGAATTTGCACAGGATCATGGGATCTGCATCATTGGGGATCTTCCGCTGTACCCGGCGTATGAAAGTGCTGACGTCTGGTCTCACAGAGGATTGTTCCGTCTTGACGGGAAAGGAAGACCCCTTGCAGTGGCAGGAGTACCGCCCGATTACTTCAGCGCCACCGGACAGTGGTGGGGGAATCCCGTCTATTGCTGGGAGGAGATAGCGGCCTCGGAATTCTCCTGGTGGGTGCACCGGGTGGGGCACCTGCTCTCGATGGTTGACTGTCTCAGGATCGACCATTTTCGGGGATTTTCTGCCTGCTGGGAGATCCCTGCCAGTGCTGCGACTGCCGGGGAGGGTCACTGGGTCCCGGTACCCGGGTACGCCCTCCTCTCCTGCCTGGCAGCCCGGTTCCCTTCACTCCCTTTCATCGCCGAGGACCTTGGCACGATCACACAAGACGTGAGGAATCTCATGGCTGCCTTTGGAATTCCCGGGATACGGGTCCTCCAGTTCGGATTCAACCGCGATCCCAACAACCCGCATGCCCCGGAGGCGATCGGGGAGGACGTGGTGCTCTACACCGGTACCCATGACAACAATACCGTGAGAGGATGGTTTGAAGAGGAGGCTTCGCTGGAAGAGAGGGAACGGATAACAGCGGTTCTCGGGAGGCTTCCGGAATCCGGGAAGATTTCAATCGACCTTATCGATTGTGCCTTCCACACGAAAGCACCTGTTGTGATCATTCCGGTGCAGGATCTCCTCGGTCTTGGCAGCGGGGCGCGGATGAACCGGCCGGCAACTACCGAAGGGAACTGGCAATGGAGACTGCAGCCAGGGGAACCCCGTACAGAGAACTGGGCATGGCTGCGGGAGCTGACATTCCGGGCAGACCGGCAATTTCCTGCAGCGGAATAGAAAGGAGAGGTGATAACGATGAGGGTGAGAGCAGCATGGTCTCGTTTTCTGCCGGCCGGAGGGTCACTCTTTTATTATCCCCTCGCGATTCACCATGAAATGGTTCTGATATAATGCATCCTCATGGGACTGCATGAGAAAGATATACCTCTTTTAACACTGATATCGCTATGACTATTTGTGCAGGATGAACTGATACACCGGCAAGGCGGATCCCCTATTCCCGATCGGATACGCGGACTGGCTGATCTCTCCTACAATCTCTGGTGGAGCTGGCACCCGGAAGCCCGCGTCCTCTTCAAGCAGGTCAATCCGCATGCCTGGAGGGAGAGCATCCATAACCCGGTGAAGATGCTCCGGGACATTCCCGACCAGTTCCTGAACCGGGTTGTCGGAAATCCCGAATATCTTCGCCGTTACGATATCATCATGGACCGTTTCTCCCGGTACATGGAGAACCATAACGGATGGTTCTCTGAGACACACCCGTCCTCCCGCGCTCTCACCATCGCCTATTTTTCCGCCGAGTACGGACTGCACCATTCCCTTCCCTTCTATGCAGGGGGTCTTGGATTCCTCGCCGGGGACCACCTCAAGGAGTGCAGTGATCTCGGGGTCCCGCTGGTAGGCGTGGGATTCATGTACTCGCAGGGGTATCTCCACCAGCGAATCCTGCCCGATGGGTGGCAGGAGAATATCCGCGAGTTTCTTGACCGCGAAGCTGCCCCGGTAAGGAAGGTTACCGACCAGGCGGGAGGGCAGCTCGTTCTCGAGGTGCCCGGAATAAACCCGCCGATCAAGGTCGCCGTGTGGCGGGTGGATGTCGGCAAAGTGCCCCTGTACCTCCTTGATACCGATATCCCTGAAAATACTCCCCAGGCCCGGGCGATTTCCTCCCGGCTCTACACCGGAGACAAGGAACAGCGCCTGGTCCAGGAGATCGTCCTTGGGATTGGCGGAAGGAAGGTGCTTTCTGAACTTGGGATCGATTTTTCGGCAGTACACCTGAACGAGGGGCACCCCTCGTTTGCCCTCCTGGAACGAACACGTGAGTTTATCGAGGACGGCCTCTCCTTCCCGGATGCCCTGGCCCGCGTCAGGGGAACTTCGGTATTCACAACCCACACCCCGGTTGCTGCCGGCCATGATGTCTTTCCTGCCTCGCTTATCGACAAGTACTTGTCAGGATACTACCCTGCGCTTGGCATCGACAGGGATACCTTTCTCGACCTTGGCAGGAATCCGGGCGATCCGGCGGGGGTGTTCAATATGGCGGCGTTTGCGCTCAAGTTCACCGCGTACCACAATGCCGTCTCCCGGAATCACGGGATTGTCTCCCGAAGGATGTGGAATCACCTGTGGCCTGATCTCGCGCTTGAGAAAGTCCCGATCGATGTGATCACGAACGGGGTGCATCTCCCGACCTGGATGAACCAACGGATGGAAGGGCTCTTTTCGAAATACATCGGTCCAGTGTGCCCTCATTGGCAGCAGGAACATGACAACCCCGCCCTCTGGGAACTGATTGACGAGATCCCGGACAAGGAACTCTGGAGCCTCCACGTCTGGCTCAAGGCAAAGCTGTTCAACCGCATCAGGGAGCGAAAACGGCAGAGATGGGCCTCTCACCTGAAAGAACCGCTGAACCTTGTAGCTGATGGCCTTATGCTCAATCCGACCGTGCTTACGATCGGTTTTGCACGCCGGTTTTCGAGCTACAAGCGCGCTGACCTGATCTTCCATGATCCCGACCGTCTGAAACGGATCGTGACGAACCGGTGGCTGCCGGTCCAGATCATCTTTGCCGGGAAGGCCCATCCGGATGACACCGAGGGGAAACAGATCCTGCAGCGGATATACCGGTATGCGCTTACCCCGGAATTTGCAGGAAGGATCGCATTTGTCGAGGACTATGGTGAGCAGACTGCCCAGTATCTTGTCCATGGGGTCGATGTCTGGCTGAATAATCCCCTCCCGCCCATGGAGGCCTGCGGGACCAGTGGCATGAAGGCTGCCCTGAACGGGGTCCTGAACTGCAGCATCCGTGACGGGTGGTGGCTCGAAGGGTATAACGGCAAGAACGGCTGGGCTTTTGGCGGTGAAGAATGGAGCCCTGAGCGGGATGCCATGGACGCAGCAGAGCTCTATACCCTGCTCGAAAAGGAGATCATCCCGCTCTACTACAATACCTCCCTTGACGGGATCCCCCACGGATGGGTGAAGATGATGAAAGAGTCGATCAGGAGCATCGCGCCCGTGTTTTCATCCCGTCGGATGGTGAAGGAGTATGTCCGGCGGTATTACCCCTCCCTCCTGAAATGTGCAGAGACCGGGTTTGAGACATGCCCTGTCTGATCCCGGGTTGCAGGCGATTTCTGGGTGATGGCGGGCTCGTGGTCGAGAAAGAATATTTCAGGTAAATACCCCGTCTTCCCGGTAGGTAAGGAGCGTTCTATTATTTTCGTCCATGAGGAGGAGGGACTGATCCCGGATCGCAAATGAACGGGTATCGCGGAGAGTTGAGAGATACTGGTTTTCGGTATCCTTTAGCTCGTTGCTGCCCGATCGGGTCGTTGCTTCAACCCATGTGAAAGTTATGGCCTGTCCGCCAATGGTATACCTTCCCGCATACGGGTTTGCGGGTCCCATCCCGTAAAAGGTCCCGTTTTGGCAGAGGATCAGGGTGACTCGGCCTCCCGTGTGGGGAGATGAAAAGGAATCACTTGCCTTCGGGGAATCGAGAATCCACCGGGTGTCGGTGAGAGAGAAGTCATCAGAGGCAGGGGTGGTAAGCCGGATTATCCTGATCGGGATCCCCGATGTCCTGATGATGGAGAGATCTGCCACAACTGCGGTCACATCCACCCGTTGCCCGGAAAAGAGCACCACCCCCGGGGGGAGGTTGAGAGGCAGGTACTGGATCCCGTCATCAGCTATAAATCCCCAGATGTCTCCTCCCGGATCGATTCTCATGGCACTCCCGGAGAAGGAAATGACCTCTTCCGTAACTGCCGCCCTGTTACGTTGAGGGATGAACACTTCCAGAAGGAGAAGTGCCACCACACCAGACTGGATTATAATCAGGACGGTAAGGATGAGCATCAGGAATGAGAGCGAGTCCTTCTTTTCAGCCATTGCACTCCATTGGTCCCGATTGACAGATAATACCTCTCCACTGATCCCGATTCTCGGATATCCGGCCTGGGCGAATCAGGAGTATCTCTGAAGGGAGCGTCTCCAGGAACTATCATGGGGAGGTGGCCTTCCGCACCTGGCCGTCTCCAGGATAAAATATACGCCATCGGTCTGGGATTCAGGGGGCAGTAATGAATATACCCTGCTCCCTTATCGCCCTTAATCGATTTTTCAGTCTTCTCCCATGGAAGTGTCCGACGCCCACTGAAGGTCGTCTCCAGCTGCGCAGAAGAATGGTCCTCCTCTCTGATGCCGACCAGGATTGATCCTCCGCGTTCTATCCGTTTGCTTTCATATTTGTCTTTACCGACCTCCAGAGCCAGAAGAACGCCGCGAGTGCAGCCCCCTGCATGACAACAGTATACCCGACGAGGATCCGGATGTCCGTCTCGTACAGGATCCCAAGCACGATGCTCCCTGCAAACCAGGCGCCCCCATAGAGGGTGTTGAAGACACCATATGCCCACCCTCGTTTCTTAATCGAGGTAAGGTCAGCAAGTGCTGCCCGGAGCACGGTCTCCTGTCCTCCCATAGAAATTCCCCAGAGGACTGCTGCCGCGAGCGCGTGATAATATCCCCCGGAAAAAGCGAGAGCGGCAATCGGGATGCTGGCCAGGGGAACAGCTACAAGGACGGTGATCCCGGACCGGTCATAGCACTTCCCGATAACGAGGGCAAACAAGGCATCGGCTGCCATGGCGATGGCGTAAAATATCGGTATCTGGGCGGTTGGGACCACGGAAGCAGCACTGAAATGGTAGGCCATCAGGGGGAATACCGCAAATCCTGCCATCGTCAGGAAGGTGAAGGTGCCATAGCGGAGGAGAATTCGGGAGGAATACAACGGTGCCTGAACCGGAACCCTTTCGTTTTCAAACGCTGCCGGGTCAGGAGATCTTATCCTCGCATATATCAGAGCGGCAACCAGGAGGGCAAACGGGAGTGCGAGGATGGCAAATCCTGTTTGATATCCACCAAACAGCGCGAGAGAAACTGCAAACACCAGCGGACCGATTATCGCCCCCACCTGGTCGAGAGCTTCATGGATCCCAAAGCCCCAGCCTCTTCCGACCTGGTGTGCAGCATGGGAGAGTATCGTGTCCTTGGCTGGCGATCGGATCCCTTTTCCCAGCCGTTCGATCAGGATAAGAACGGCAGCTGCCTCCCATGCCTGCACAAAGACAAGGAGGGGGATCGCCCCGATCATCAGATAGCCGACTATGGCAAAGGTCCAGTAATCTCCGGTTCGATCGGAAAGGTACCCGGATATCAGCCTCGCAGCGTAGCCGATGAACTCACCAAATCCTGCCACAAAGGCGACCGTCAGTGCAGATGCACCAAGCAGGAGCAGGTATGGCCCTGTGACACTCCTGCTTCCTTCGTAGATAATATCCCCGAAGAGACTCACGATCCCAAGGATTAAGATTAGGCGGAGTGCGGTAGACCGGTTCAGGGTTCCAGCAGGAATCATCGGGTAGTCAGGGATTTACTCTGAAGCACCATGTAATCGTTTCGGAATGATACCGGGAGGATATATCCTCACTCTTTGAACGCATGAAGTATCCCATAACATTTATCGAATTAGCAGGAAAGACAGATGGCTGTAGGAGAACGGTCCAGTTATGGTATCAACACTGATGGAGTATTTCAACAAGCAGCCCAGGATCGGAACGATCAGTACCTGCAGCAAGGATGGCAAGGTCGATTCAGCTGTTTTCGGGTCCCCACATATGACCGATGAAAAGACAGTGATTCTTGGATCAGGGGGTAACAGGACCCTTGCCAACCTCCGAGAGAATCCCCACGCTGTCTATCTCATCATGGAACCAGGGAAGAGCATTATGGACTGGAAAGGGATACGGGTCTACTTGCGGGTGAAAGAAATCGCCTCATCCGGGCCGTTGCTGGAGACTTTCAAGAAGAACATGGCAAAAGTTGCCGGGGATCAGGCAGCTGCCATGATCCATGCCGTGGTGAGCTTTGAGATCATCGAGGTCCGCCCGCTTATCGACATGGGGCAGGGTTGGGAGAGATCGATTTAATCCTTTTTTTATATGAAAATGCCTCCGGCATTTTCATCTCGTATGCATGTGTCCCTCGAAGGAATTATGTAATTTTCTTCTTCTAATCCCCCAGGGGATTTTTGCCGGGGGGTTATGGAGTGAATCTGACGATCCCCGCATGGATGTCTCTGATCTCTCTCTGTTTGCCTTCCCCCTCTCCTCCCAGGTATAGGTAGTACTCTCACTCTTAGATCGAACCTGAACCTGGATATCTCATCATGGTTGGTGGCGATACCATACCTATACATATTTTACGACGTCATCCCCGTTCCGGTTTTTCGGTTTGCGAATCCGGAAAAAGGATTGGGAGAAAAAGGAACGCTTGCATCTCACGGATGACGCATCCTGGTTTCATCTGAAGGATAGTAGGGGAACTCACCTCTCTCTTTTATCTGTCCAGCGTTCTGTCACCTCCTTCTCCAGGACTTCTGGCAGACCTGGCTAAAGCAGAGACCTTCAGTCAGTATCCGGATGGATAGCTGATAGGGGAATATATTTCCCTTAAGGAGGAATGGTCCCTGAAAGAAAGGAAAAAGAAGGACCTCCTCTGGAGCATCTATGGAACCTCACTGTCTATTCCTGTTGCCTTCCGGCAGTGAACTACCAGCTCATTTCTGGCCGGGGCAGGGTCATCCACCAGAATCATAGGAATCCCTCTAGATGAACCGGATGTCGATGGTGACGCGTTCTGATTGGAAGGATCTGGTCCAAATTATGCTCCCGTGGCCGGGAGTTCTCCCTCTTTTGTCATGAACAGCCAGTACCCGATCCCCGGCTCCATTTTTCGTTCATCACTGTGTATCCCATCCGATCCCTGTATGATGGAAGTATCGTATCCCTGTGTGGTTCTATTGAAGGGTATCAGTATGGTCCAGGAATCCTCAACTGCCTGGAGCGCCAGTGATGCAGCGAGCGGTTCGCTCTCACCTAGCCCGATTGCGTTCCATCCCCGGGCGAGGTGAATTACAGGAGGCACATTTGCCGGGTTCTTATCGAATATGAGAGGAAGAGTGGTAGCCTGCCCCGATTTAAGCCAGAATCCAGTCTGTGGAATGACAATCGATTCCGCACCAATATTCTCCCACATAGCAGACGAAGCATTATAGGTCAGGATTGCCCGTATGGTGGTCTCCACCGGTCTGAAAGCGATCCCTGCAGAGGCGCAACCGGGATCAAGCCGCTTTGGTATTGAGATAAAGTTCCAGCCGGGAGCAAGGGGGATGGCATATTCCGATACCACAACCGTAGCAAGCTGTTCCATGGAATATCCGCTTCCATCTGTCACCTCCAACCCGACCTGGTATTCTCCTGGGTGATCAAAAGTATGAACCGGATCTGCCAGTGAGTAATCCTCAATCCCATCACTATTCACATCCCATGAATAGGTAAGAGGATCTGTTCCCAAAACAATGGCAGTGAGCCTGATGGTGAGGGGATCTCTCTCGTCTGGCAGGGTATATCCGATCTCGCTGATCGTTGGCGGTTTATATTCTGCGATCGCAAATACACCGGTATAGTTGGTCAGCCCCCAGATGGTTTGGTTTTGGTAGTCAATGCCTCCGGGAGTGAGGGGATTCCATGTTCCGTTGTAGGTGAACAGCCTGAGACTGTCCATGTCAATTGTGGTACCAAGATCCTGATAGTGGGCTCTGATCTCCATCCCGGTTATCTCAGCATCAGGGATATTGGATGAGATCTCGTAGTAAGGGCCAATTGGAGAGAGAGGCTGAGTGAAGTTCCGGGGCGGGTGATCCGGCTCAAACGTCAGGATAGTCACCCGATGGTGTTCCCGTTTTTCGGTACCATAGATGGTCAGATCGATCCCGATGGCGGATTCATGTACCGTGGCAGGGATACCCGGGCTGACATTTACAACATGCATATATGCTGATCCGAGAATTCTTCCTCCGCAGAATGTGATCAAATAACTGGTCAGCTGCTTCGTGGATTTCTCTCCCTTGCAGGGGATATTGGCCTGATCATCGCCATACTGGTAGGTATACGTGTGGTCATAAAAGGTCCCAAAGAACTGGCTTGTCCGGTGATCCTCGGGGAGGGTATCAATGGGACATGTCTTCTCGGTTCCGCAGGCTCCCTTGCAGCAGGAGAGGTTCCAGATCGGCTCTCCCTCTCCAGGGGTCGTGGTGGCATTTGCCTGGCCTGGCCCCGTCTTGTTCACCTGGGTCTCGTAGCTGCATGAGCTCCAGAGGGCGACCGGCCGGTTATTCCGTAGAACAAGCATCGTTGCACTCAGATTGCGATATTCCGGGTGCTGGATCTTTTCGAGAAGGTCCGTTGTGCCTCCTGCTCTGATACACCAGTTGTGTGCAGTTCCGCCAGTCCAGTAGGTCCCTGGCACCGGCTCGATCTGCACAGGAATGTTGTACCCGTCGGCAAGACTCACATCGTAATAATCACTGTCAGTCTGGCTCCAGTTGGAGGGGGCAAAAAAAATCTCCATCTTTGTTGTTGGGAGCTGGGGACTCTGGTCTGGAGGCCCGTTGGGCGGCACCCCGCCACACCTGACTATTCCCTCGGGAGGTGTTCCCGGGGTGCCCTGGACGTAACAGGTACCGGTATCACATTGCAGGTACATCCCGTCGGGAGAAAGAGAACAGCCATACCTTGGAAAGAGAGCCGCATTGCCCCCGTACTGCGGATCAGCCTGCACGGTATAGTTCACCGGCACCCCGGGAGGCACTTCAAATCCCCCCCCATTTGGCAGATCGACCCCGCAGCTGCAGCTCGAATTCGGGCAGGACTGGTGCGTGCAGTTGATCGAGGGGCAGCAGGTCAGGTTTTCCTTCCAGCCGTCCTTTGCTGCACCCGAACAACTGCAACCAGTGCAGCCCCGCCCCTGTGACACATTATTCAGGACAAATGGGGGGCCATTGGGTCCCATGTTTGCAGCGATCCAAACCGATTCTGAACAGTTATTCCGGAACGAGATGGTGTGGTTTTCATACGCTATGGCAGGGGGTGCTGCCATCCCCTCAAAATCATTGTCTGCCGTCGTACCAATCGGTGAGCTGCATGCGCAATCTGCCGCGCTAATACTCCCGAATATACCTCCAAAAAAAAGACTTCCCAGGATAAACCCCATGGCGATGTGTGCGGATAATTTCAAGTGAATCCCTCCTTCATACGTGCCTCTCTCATTTTCGTATGATACAGGATGAGCAGGGCGGCAAGGAAGAGGGGGTAGAAGAGATCCATATACATCACCGCACCTGCATTGTTCACCGCAGTGTTACCATGGAATATGAGTTCATACAGGTGGCCGATGCCGGCAGAAATTGAGAATATTCCTGTCCCGATGATAGTAGCAGTCCAGAACCCTTCATCACGAAACAGGAGGCAGAGGATTCCAACGATTCCAAGCGAGAGATCCCACATCCCGACTTCGCGCTGGAACGGGCTGCCAGCAGGCCATCCGATGGACCCGGCAACGCTTTCAGGTGTCAGGAGGTGGCCCAGGCCTGCCCAGAGATACCCGAGCCCGAGGCCTATGGCCAGCTGCCACATCAGTACTGCGCCGATTGCCCGATAACCCGTGCACTGTTTCCAGCGGATGTGGACAAGTGCAATGAGAAATCCAGTAAGAGGGAAAAAAAAAGGCCAGACTTCTGCCATGATGTCCATGTGGGTGATTTCTGCCAGGATATGATAAATGAGAATGGTTTTATCCGATTACTTTTCCCCCGACAGATGAATAGTAATCCTTGCCAGGAAATTAATCCGGATACTCTCCCCTCCTTGAGGTCTGATTCCTGGAGATTCGCGGGAGGGAAGGTCACCCTGATCGATAAAAGGGATCAATCCTGAAAGAGTCCCTGGTCTATGATAGTCTGTTTGGTTCAGCAAACCCCCTTATACCGGATTTTCCCACTTCAACCTGGATTTTTCAAAACAAGTGAATGATTTGTGCCCTGATTCGTGATGTCCGGATTTTGTATCAGAAGAGGGTTGAGGGAATTTCCCCACCTGGCAGCATCCCGGAATTCCATGGGGTGATCTATTTCCCGCGTCTCCGAACCCTCACGGAGTCTGCATGGGCATGCAGGCCTTCGGCATCGGCGATAGTCTCGACCGTGTCGCCTATCGCTTCGAGACCTTCACGGGAGATCATCTCAACGGAGGCAGTCTTGCAGAAATGCTGGACGTCGAGCCCCGAGTACGTTTTTGCATACCCCGCTGTCGGAAGCACATGGTTGGTCCCGACGGCATAATCCCCGCAGGCGACGGCAGAATACCGCCCGACAAAGATAGCCCCGGCATTCTGCACACGCATCACGACCGGCAGTGGATCAGCAACCTGGATGGAGAGGTGTTCGGGGGCGACGGCATCGGAAGCGGCAATCGCCTCTGCAAGGTCACGTACCACGATATATCCTGAATTGTTCAGCGCCTGCTCAATGATCTCTCTCCGGGGGGCTTTTGCGGTCATATCTATCACCTCACGGCCAACCCTTTCTGGAAGCTTTGAATCGGTGGTGATCAGGATACAGGCAGCATTCGGATCATGCTCGGCCTGGGCAAGGACATCGGCAGCGACAATCCGTGGATCGGCAGTGTGGTCCGCAATAATCCCGATCTCGCTTGGACCGGCCGGAAAGTCGATTTCAACATGCTCCCGGAGCATCATCTTTGCAAGGGTAACGTAGATATTTCCCGGTCCGACAATCTTCTGCACCGGTGGAATAGTCCCGGTACCAAGTGCCATCGCCGCGATGGCCTGTGCACCTCCTGACCGGTAGATCTCGGTCACTCCGGCAAGGTCAAGGGCAACAAGGGTCATCGGGCTGATCGGGGGTGGAGAGCAGGCGCAGATCTCGGGCACCCCCGCCACCCGTGCGGGTATGGCACACATCAGTGCAGATGAAGGATACGCAGCCCTGCCCCCGGGAATATAAAGCCCGACACGGTGGAGGGGCGTCGTCTTGATCCCGAGCACGATACCGGGTTCGACCTCCTCCAGCCAGAGATCTCTTGACCGCTGCAGCTCATGGAAGTGCCCTATCCTGTCTTTTGCATCGGCAAGGCTGGTAATGATCTTCTCATCCACAGCGTCATATGCAGCTTCCCGTTCTTCATCAGATACCGCGATCTCATTGAGTTCGACGTGGCGGGAGAGCTGCCGGAGGGCTGTATCGCCATCCCTCCTGACTCTCTCAATGATCTCGGTCACGGTTACCCGGGCTTCTTCGAGGCTTGATTTCCGACCTGCTACCCAGGTCTCCACCTCCACTGCCTTCCACATAGTGCCAAATACATCAGTCAGGAATGATGTTAATGTTTCGAAGCCCGGAACCTTGGTATTCCTGTCATGTCGGAAACCTTCATGTCAGGTCTTTGGTTTCTGTCCAGTTCTCTGAACACACTTTGAGCTAATGAATCCCAATGAAAAGAGAATCGTATTGGTACGTCTCGAATGATGTTCTATTGAGATGTCTCAACAAGATTTTATATATGATCTCTGATTCAGATGTATGGAACAGGGCAGCACTATCATAGGCTTCCTCCGAAGATTCTTCCGGATTCTTGTCTCCATTGTTGGTATCGGGGTCATTCTTCCCGTTATCATCGCTGTCATTGCAGGATTCCCTGCCGGGATTGCACTGAGTTTTATTCTCTCGGCCTTTGCCCTGCAGGCAGCAGTGCCCCCGGTTGGGGTGGCGCTGGGACTTCCTGTCTGGCTGGTTCTTGTAATCCTTGCCTGTTTTGCTGCCGGGGTTGTACTCGGGATTTACGAGATCTGTATCACGCTTGGGGCCAGTTCAAAGAGGGTATCTTCCTTCATCTGGAAAGTGGAGCAGAAGACAGCGAGGTATCCTATCATCAGGAAATACGGGCCGATAACCTGTATCCTGATTGCATGGATCCCGGGAATCGGCCTGTATGGCACTCCGGTCATCGCCTGGATGCTCGGCTGGAAGCGGATTCCGTCAGTGATATGTACTACTGCCGGATTTCTTATTGCCGCAGTTTTTGTCCTGTTCTTTGCAAGCCGAATCAATGCGATGCTCCACCTCGCAGCGGTTGCCGGGGTGATCATCTATGCTGTCACCGTCTCGCTTGTAATGGGGCTGTCTCTTCCGGTTTCCCTCTTCAGGGTATCCCTCCAAAAGCCAATCCTGCTACTCTCCCTGCTTATCGTCAATTTCATCCTGGTGCCCATTGCTGCCTCTCTCATCGTTTCATATCTCTCCCTTCCCTCCGGCGCCTCCACTGGACTCGTCCTGCTCTCCCTCTCGGCAGGAGCCCCACCACTCTATTCCTGGCTCCGGCAACAAGGGGGAGACGGGGCATTACTTGTACCACCTCTTGCCATCCTCTGCCTCATTTCCATTTTTTTTATTCCCCTCATGCTGCCCCTCCTCCTCCCAGCAGGGTGGAACTATCTAGTGATGGCATTCTTTTATCTCGGTATCTTTATGCTGGTTCCCCTTCTCGCCGCACTCTATTTCAGCCGCAGGTACGAAGCAGCAGCATCACGGTGGAGACCGGCTATCGATAAGGTCTCATGGATTGCCTTCGGAGTGACCGTCATCACCATGCTCATCCTCTTCACCACCGCTTTCTTCGAAGTCCCGGGAACAATCAGCCTTATTGCGGCTGTCCTATTCGCACTGGTGGGATACCTGGCTGGGTATGCTGCTGGGGGGAGTGATCCTGGGGTGCGAAGAATTCTTGCGATGGTCACCGCACCAAGAAACCTGGCTGCTGCCCTGATCGTGGCATTCCTTGTGTTCAGGGAAGGTCCGGTCATGGCGATGGCATTGGTTGCCGGCCTCATCGGCCTTGTTCCCTTCCTGTTTCACTGGTGGCACATGCGCAAACAGCGGAAATTCCTGCCAACGTCGCTCTAGCCATACCTCGGGTATGGTGCATTCAAAATGCTAATCAGGGCACTCATCATCATTGTGATCACCTATGTCTGATAAGAAATGGACCCTGATGCTCGCAATAGGCCTTATCGCCCTAACAGCAGTACTTTACATTCTTCATTTTTTCATCTTTCATGATCCCCACCACATCGGGATGTTTCTCCTGGGTGATCTTGCCTTCCTGCCGATTGAAGTCCTTCTGGTGACCCTTATTCTTCACCAGCTGCTTGAGAACCGTGATCGGGAAATGAGGCTTGAGAAACTGAACATGGTGATCGGTACCTTTTTCTCCGCTGTGGGAAGCAGCCTCCTTGCCTATTTCTCGGATCGCGATCCGCAGATGGATTCGGTACGAAAGAGCCTACGGATATCAGAGAGCTGGAGCGAGGAGGATTTTACACGGATGGGTGCTGAACTGTCCAAATACCCCTGCATGGTGACGATCGAGGATATCGATCTGTCGGGACTGCGGAATTTCCTCTCCGAAAAGGAGGATTTTCTGATGCGCCTGCTGGAAAATCCCCTCCTTATCGAGCACGAATCATTTACAGATATGCTCCAGGCGGTCTTTCACCTTACCAGCGAACTCACCCACAGAAAAGATCTCACTGGTCTTCCCGCAAACGACCAGCAGCATCTCACAAGAGACATCTGCAGGGCATATCATCTCCTGATCATCCAGTGGCTTGAATACATGCGTTATCAGAAACAACACTACCCGTACCTCTTCTCCCTTGCACTGAGGACGAACCCTTTCGATCAGGAAGCAAGCGTGATCATCCGCTGAACTTTTTTTCAATTATGAGTCAGGACAAATTTTAAGTAGGAGGATGAAGGGTAAACCCCTGCTATGAGTACTTGCCAAGTTACCCTGAAAGACGGGGAAGCTGTGTCTACGTTCGATATCACCCCTGAAGAGGTAAGAATATTGAAGGATTTTTTCCAGCAGTATCATGCACGCCCACTCCAGAGAAGATCCAAGTTAAAAAATTTGAAAAGTTATATCTAGCGTTTCTTTCCGGATATCTCCTAATGAGACTCAGATTTTTCTGAGAAGGAATGCATGGTACCCGTAATAATCAGAATACTTCCGGAATTGTGCTATCTCCCTCCGGGTCATATCAATTAGGGCGAGGGCATCCTGATTTTGAGCACACTCTTCCTCCATCCCATCAAGCTTGATCTGGAGCGGAGTGTAATACTCGCTCCACCACATCTCGGAAGGGAGGCTGAAACTTCCGACGAGATCGTATCCGGATTTCTCTATCATCTGTTTGCATCCGGCGATAGAGGTGATGACGGGATACGCCTCCTCCATGAATGCTGCTATCTCCTCAGGCGGATTGTCCGTAAACCAGACCATTTCGGTGAGCGCAAGTGAGCCTCCTGTCTTCAGGAACTTTTTCCAGTACGACAGCCCCCTTTCAAATCCTATCACAAAGATCGATCCTTCAGCCCAGACAACATCGAAATGTTCCAGAGAGAAGGGGAGATCGTCCATCGATCTGCAAACGGTGACTATCCGCGCACCGGTCCCTTCCGCATAAGCCCTTTTCCGGAGTGTATCAAGGTATGGCTGGTGGATATCAACAGCCGTGATATGGCAGTTCCTGCACCGTCGGGCAAGGGCAAGTGTCTGGCTGCCGGCACCGCAACCGATATCAAGAATCAGGGCCTCATCAGGAGGGGACAGGATATCGAACATCCGGTTCGTGCAGGCGTCACTTCCCGGTCCCTGGCGGTCAAGCCCTTCAAAGAGCCTGAATGTAAACGGTGTATCCATATGGTGCTTTCTCAATAAGAGGTCATATCCGTTCCGGATATCTCATGTCCATGAAAAAGCGACAATCCAAGGTCACGAAACATTATGGAGACGATCCATGAAAGAGACTCCGGTCCGGAGAGGGGCAGGCACAAGTTTTTTTTTTTGAGAATATCCCTCATATGGGCACTAATTAGGAAATAAAAATCTTTATGTTGTTATTTTCCCAATAATTGCAAACTTTCATGCCTGCTGCATCAGATACCACGTCACTCTATGCCCTTGTGTCACACCTTTCCCGCCACCCGGCATTCCTTGGTGCCCTTATTGGAATCGTGGCGGCGTTCTCCCAGGCGCTCCTTATCAGTGCCGGAGGGCCCGAAGCGTATGGCTTCTGCGTTGCCTGCCATACCCGTGATCTCGTGAACGGGCTGAGCAATATCATCGCAGGCACCAGTCTGGCTCTGGCTCCCTTGTCGAAAAATGCCATCCTCCCGGTGATGAGCGTGGTTGGCGTTATGATCGGGGCATTCCTCTCGGCAAAGGTCCACAAGGAGCATAAAATCAGGAAGACTGACTATCAGGAATACCTCATCTATTTCATCGGTGGATTTGTCGTCCTCCAGCTTGCCATGATCTTTGGGGGGTGCCCGTATAGAGCCGCTCTCCGGACGGGATACGGGGATATCACTGCCCTCCTTTTCATAATCACAATGGCACTCGGGGTCATTGTGGGGACTCTCCTCATGCTCCGCCAGGCCGAGAAGGAGATCAACTGATGGCGACCGGCATTCTCACAAAAGAGGTGGCCATCTATGCGGTTCCCCTCGTCACCCTGCTCATCGGAATCCTGATCGGGTACCTTGCGCAGCGGTCAGGGTACTGTTCTATTGGAGGATTCCGGGATTATGTCCTCTTCCGCCACACCCGGCTTTTATCAGGGTATGTCACTCTCATTATCGCGTCATTTTTTGGGTACCTCCTCTTCTGGTTCCTGACACCTGCGGCTATGGAGCATTTCTTCTGGGCGTTTACCAGCGATCCCCTCACCCCAGTCCCTGGAGCGCCTGCCGGGCTTTTACCGGGGGCATACCTGATCTTTGCCGCAATTCCGGGATTTTTTGTCGGGCTCATCTGTGTCCTTCTCGGCGGGTGTCCCATCCGCCAGACGGTGATGGCATCAGAAGGGAGCTACAAGGCAGCATTTTTCTTTGTTGGGATGTGTGTCGGATCAGTGATCTTTGCGGCCTTCGTCTCCGGATGGGTGGTCGTTCTGATGCGGGCAATCGGGCTTGGTGCGTGAAGGCATGGAGCACTCAGCATCCGAGTCATCAACATTTTTTTTCTGCACTCCCCTCTCCCATGAGCGGATCAACTGGTATACCGAGTGCGTTGCATGCGGTGCCGGGATCGGATCAGAACAGAAAAGGACTTTCACGGTATTCATCACCGGGGATGCGCTCTTCAGTTTTGTTGATGCCCAGAGCCGTGAAGCGTGGAATGCCCTCTCGGAACTCCCATCCGTACAGATCGTTGTCGATGGAGACGAGCTGCGGTTGCACGGACTGGGTGACTCTGTTGGCGCAGCCTCCCCCGGTATCACCATTACGGAACGGGGAGGCGGGACGCTGTTCTGGGAACAGCTGGTGTTTCACCTTGCTGGGGAGTGGAAGGGCTCAAAAAAGGCGGGATTTCTCCTCTGCCACCCCCCCTATATGAGCCGGATCCCCGTCCATATGCTCCGGTTCCTGTCAGGAGCTTTTAATGCAGGGCTCTCCCCCGAGCTGTATGCCTATCTCGATGGAGTACATAACATCCATAACGGCCAGCGCCCATCTGAATTTGAGAATATCGGAAGGACGATTGCTACCCTCTCCAGGACTGCAGGGGAGTCTGGAAAGGATCCCTGGTTTGCAGCCTGTTCCCGGTGTGCAACAGCCCGGGGATATTTCCAGATGAATCCGGGGACAGGGTATTGCGAACCTGCATCCAGCATCGAGGAGATCACGATTCGACCGCTGAAGGAGATCCTCACGCGGTTCACCGGATATTATCCCATCCTGTCGCACACGAGCGGGGGGATAGTCCCCCGTGATGTATCCGGGCAACAGGAAACTCCTCCACGACTCGTTATTTTCATCACCAATCCCCCGTATGGCACCGAATGGACCTTCGGGGGGCTTTCCCTTGCGCTTGCGACCGCGATGGATGGCATACCCACTACTGTCGTCTTCGTTGAACATGGCGTGTACTCCCTCTATGGAACGCATGAGGTCCCTCCCAACGATAAAGTGTTCAATGTCCAGGAGATGGTTGCTGCAACGGGGGATGTCCCTTCGCTCTGCTACCTGGTTCATGCTCCTTCCCTGGAACGAAGAGGCATTGACGTGGAAGAACACCTCTCAGGGATCCGGCAAGTACAAAATGATGAGCTTGCACGTATCCTCTGGGATCAGGCCAGCCCTGCAACAAGGATATTATTTTTCTGATGCTATAGATTTACAGCGAGGTGATGGTAAGGTGAATGATTTTACCGAGTTGACTTGCACAAACCTGATGATCAAATTAAAAATTCTCTTGAAAAAGCTTGCCCCGGGTGAAACGCTCTCCTTTTTTGCGACAAGGGAGCAGGTGGACAATACCTGTGCCCCCTTCTCCAGCAACGGATACCAGGTTGTGTGGGACCAGGAAGCAGAGAACCGCTATTTGGTCAGGATTGGAAAGTAAACAGGAAAGGAACGGATAATCACTGCGCCATCAGGATTTCTTCTCCCTCTGCACCTTATTTATAGGGAGGGAAAGAGAGATGAGGCAATGGCCTCAATACTCCGCCAGGGAACATGAGTACTCGGGACCTCTGGTGGTTACGCGACGGGAGGGAGATCCCGAAGCATTCCATGTACCTTCGCCTTGTCATCCCTCCTCTCCTTGCAATTCTCTTCTTTCTGCTCTGCTTCTTTATTCTTCCCCGGGAAAGGATCCTTATTCTCGGCGGGCTGATGCTGGCCTACTACGTCCCCCCTGCTGGCAAGGAATCGATCATCCCGATTGGGATCGGACTCGGAATACCCTGGTGGCTCATGGCGATTACCGTGACCCTGCTCGATGTCATCACCTCACTGTTCATGATCATGAACTTCGTCCTTATCCTCCAGGTACCCCGGCTGGGCCCCTGGATAGAACAGCTCACGATGGCGGGGAGGGACTTTATGGCAGGGCATCCCTGGATGGCCAGGTGGCGGATCCCAGGGGTAGCCTTTTTCGTCATGCTTCCCCTCCAGGGTACCGGCGGCGTTGGCGCAACGGTGGTGGGACTGATGGCAGGACTCTCCCCTGGTGAGATCCTTCTTGCGGTGGGAATAGGAGCAGCGGTAGAGAGCCTTCTATTTGCCCTCGGGTCTGAACTGATCTGGAGGCTCCTGATGGCACATTTTATTGCGGGTATCGTTGTGGCTATCGGATTGGTTCTTGTCGTAATCCTCATCTTTGTCCATTTCAACCGGCAGATGACGGGAAAAGAAGAGTTGTAGCCGAGGCTCCAGGCCATTATCCTGCAGCAGCCTTTCTCAGAAGTTTCGGATAATAATTGACCTGGGTAGGGAGGACATCTAATTGGATGGTGACCGGGTAGCCGAGAGCGTCTTCTATATTTTTAGCAAGTTCATCGATACTGTCAAGTTCTCCACTACCAGCAATGTAAATCGTGACATGTGCCGGTCCATTCAGCAGGATGTCGCGAGGCTGAAAAGTCAAGGTCAGTCTGGTGATGGTATAAGACGTCCCCTCAAGCCAGGTTGTGACTTCGGTGTTAGCAAGTGCGATATCTCTCTCCTGTTCAAGAGTCCGGTATCCGTTGAAACCAAGGATGACCGCAACGATGATGGTAGCAAGAATGGCCAACTCGAACGCACGTTTGCGGTTGGTATCCCTTTGCGGAGTAATCCTGCTGATGCTCACTCCAGAGAGCCACAGGACAGCTCCTCCTGCCAGGATGATTGCGAGAAAGTTTGTGAGGAAAAGAATAAAGGCCCCGCTGGCATCTCCCCAGTGAAGTTTGGAAAGAGAGATACCAACAACTGACAGAGGGGGTACGAGTGAGATAGCTATTGCCACTCCAGGGAGGGTATCCCCCACATCCTCCCGGGAGATTGCAAAGGCACCAGCTGCCCCTGAAGCAAGGGCAACGAAGAGAGCCAGCAGATTGGGGGAGACTCTTGAGATAATTTCAGGATTTGAGCCGAAACCTATGACAATCGGCGAGATGAAGAGAGAGAGGAGCATGGCCAGCCCGATCACATAGAGAACACTGAACGTGACAACCAGGATCGATCTTTTCATGCGAGCCCCCCTGCCAAGTACCATCGCAAGGGTTACCGCCATTATGGGAGTCATCAGGGGTGCAATAATCATTGCCCCGATAACCGTTGCCGTTGATCCGGATATTACCCCATAGGTGGCAATGATTGTTGCCAGCGTCAGAAGGATAACATAGTTGGTTATCGAACGTTTCTTCTCCTCGCCTTCGAAGAAAAGCTTCTTTTCTATCACCGGAAGGTATTCCGGATCAAAACGGTTTTTTGTCACCCATTCAGATACCATATCCATTCTCCAGTACTCTACAACAGGATGCGGTTTTGATCATTTATTAAAAATAAGTCTTTTATTGTTCATGTTCTCACTTCTTCAGCTCTCTTAACAGGACGCAACCAGTCAGGTTCCACAATGGTTAAATCCGGGAATCATCACACTACAACGTATGAAGAAGGTTGCTTTACCCCTTGCTCTCTCGTTTCTTATCCTGTTCCTTGTTATTTCCGGATGTACACAGGCACCGGTTACACCTCCTGTTACTACTCCTCCGACCACAGCCATCCCCACTACTCCTGCTCCCGTGACTACCAATCCCCCTGTTGGCATGGGGACACCGGGACCGACTCAGTCCCTGCCCCCTCAGTACTCCCTTACGTTCCAGGTCACGACGAATGGGAGGACCACTGACCCCATCACCTACGTGGCTCTCAATGGGGGCAATGGTATGAATTTTGTGGGGCTGATCGAGGTGAGCCTGACAAAGCCGGATGGAGCAGTCCAGTCTCAGACGATGAATTCACCCCATTTTATGGGCCAGAACGTGGCCTTCCCCTGCAGTACCTTCCAGAACCGGGTGGAGATCTGGACTACTGCCCCGGAGGTCGGAAGGATCAAAGTCTATGATGAAATTGTACCGTTCAAATCTCTCAATCCCTGAAATCTTCTCCCTTTTTTCCCGAATATATCATTTCAGTTCGGATGAATGAGCGGTCGCTGTGATGCCACCGTATGGCTGTAGGGTTGGTGTTTTGTCTCGTCGGTGTCCTTTGAGGGAAGAATTGACGGAACAGGTATATTTTTTGACTGCTGTCCGGCTTCACACCCTTATATACGATGCGAGGTCCTCATCCTGAAGGGTTGGCCGGCAACGGTCCCTTGGTTTAGGTATCGAGATAAACCTCGACTCAGTTTTCTCGTAAAAGCAGCAAAGATGCGATATTCAGTTGATCTCTCTCAAAATTCACGTAAAATTTTTATGACTAAATGTCCGAATTAACTTACATCTGCGATCCCATGAAGCAAAATACGTTCTATATCCTTGCCGGCATTATCGGCCTTCTCGAAGTCGGCGTGTTCTGGGTCTCCGTCCGGTACATGATACCCTACCTCATCACGGGAGCCTTTCTTGTGGGGGTGCTGATCCTCTATCTGGCATGGCAGAGTATCACTGATCGCCAGACGGACGAGCGGGCGGTCCTGATCAACCAGAAGGCAGGGATGGCGACGTTCATGGTGTTCTGGGTGATTTTTTTTGCAACCAGCCTGGGGAGTGCCGTCATCGGTCTTGGGGCTCCCCCCTTTCCGCACTTTCCACGACCACCTGACCAGGGACCGGGCAGAATCAATGAGAGTATCAGATCGCTTGGAGCTGATCCGGGAATTCCGGACGCGAGCATGCGACCTCCTGATGACGGCCTCACCCGGCTTGGTCATTTCGGGTACCTGCAACTGGCGCTGCTCTTCGTGATGTTCTTCCTCTATGTCGGGTTCAGGATCTATTATGCCCGGAAATACGGGGAGTGGGAGAGCGATGAAGAACAGGATTAAAGTCTTGCGGGCCATGAATGACCTCACCCAGGACGCCCTTGCACAGCAGCTTGGGGTCACCCGCCAGACTATCCTTGCCATCGAAAAGGGCAAGTATGATCCCTCCCTTGATCTTGCCTTCAAAATTGCCCGCTACTTCAACGTGAGCATCGAAGAAGTATTCACCTATGCAGAGACTCCATAACTTTTCAATACATCGGTATCGTGTCTCCCATCTGCCGATGTATTTCATCGAGCTTCTGTAACGGATTGTTCTCTTCTAGTAAATTTTATATAACTTAATGTAAAACATGCTATACGTTTCGGCCAAGCGGGATCAATTATCGCGTGATCCTGGTGTGTCGAAGAAGTGACAGAGAAACAACCTTGACCCCCGGCTCAACAGATTTCGTCAGAAATCCCCGCAAGATATCGGATCAATGAACCTCTGAATCTGGAGGGATTGTGCCACCTTTCCCTCCCTGTTCCGGAATGGACAGATATCCGATCCTCTCTAATAAACGCCGCTCTTGAGATAGACCCTAACCACGCATATGAGGCAGAACCATCATGATGAAATGGAAAAGAACCGCCACCGGAAGATATCTGATTCTCTCTCTGCTTGTAATATTTCTCACGCTGGGAAGCATCTGCACTCTTGTCTCGGCTGCAGATTCTACGACTGAGACATCGTCAGAAGCATATGTCGCAATCACGAATGTCACCCTTGATCCCTCGATCCTGATGCAGTATGACCAGGGGACCCTGGCGGTACGGATAACCAATTCAGGATCATCCCCGGTGAAGATCAACCGTGTTGAGCTCCTCTCCGAAGAACTCGATGTAGTCAACTACCAGACCTACGATAAAGTGGGAGTCCTCGGGGCGTCAAACTCCCTCTTCTTCACGTTCCTGGTCGAGGCTGACGTCAAGGATGGGACCTATTTCCCGATATTCTATGTTGACTTCACCGATTCGGGGAGTATGCGCTACCCTATCGCGGTAAAAGTTGACAATACTGCCCTTATGGTCTCGGTTGTCAAATCGCCGGACACCTTTACCTCCGGCGAGGAGGATAAAATCACCCTCTCGATAAGCAATCCTCGTGATAATGAGGTGAATAGCGTGACGGTCGTCCCGGGCGGGGACGGAATCAGCCCTTCGCAAAGTGCCGTATTTGTCGGTACTCTCAAACCTGACGAAGAAAGACAGGTCACATTCGGGATCACCCCCGAGAAGGCTACCATACTCGCCCTGGATGTCCTCTACCGGAACGGGCCAAACCAGCATAACGAGACCATCACCTTGCCGGTGACGCTTGGAAACAGGAAGGTTGCTGCCGAACTCGTGGTGAACAACATAGAAGTGACAGGAGGAGGGGCGAGCCTGACCATCTCAGGGGACGTCACCAATGCCGGACTGAAAGATGCAAAATCAGTTATGGTAACGGTTGGAGACCCTGCCCGGGCAATTGATCCTGACCCGGTCTATGTGGTGGGGGCTCTTGAGCCGGATGACTTTTCCAGTTTTGAGATCACCTGTATGGCCCCGGGACTGTCCCAGATCCCCCTTGTCGTATCGTACAGGGATGATGAAGGAGAGACCTATAAAGAGACGTTCGATGTTTCGGCACATATCTTTGGGAACTCAACTACTGGGGGGTCAGCAGCCGGGGGCTCCCAAAGCCCCTCTTCCTTGCAGGGTCGCCCAAATGGTGAAGGTATGGGGATGATGGGATTTGGCAGTGGAATCAGTAAGATCCCGGTCATCCCGATCTTCATTGTCCTTATTGCTCTCATCGGTGTTCTTGTTGCATGGCGAAGGGGATACCTGGAAAAGATCCGGGAACGGTTCAGCAAATGATTCCTGGAGTGAGGTGAATGGATGACCAGCCGTTGATCGAGTTACGGGATGTCACCAAGGTATACCCGCTGAAATCCGGCGATGTTACTGCCCTCGACAGTATCTCACTCTCGATCCAGAAGGGGGATTTCGTGGCTATCATGGGCCCTTCCGGGTCAGGAAAATCCACCCTCCTGAACCAGCTCGGATGTCTTGATCGCCCTACTTCTGGCGATCTTCTGATTGCAGGGAGGAATACCCGTGAGATGGATGATCATGAACTCACAGGACTCCGCTTGAACACCATCGGGTACATCTTCCAGAAGTTCAACCTTATCCCACTCCTTTCTGCTTACGAGAACGTCGAATATCCCTATTTGATGAAACATCGGCAGGAGGATGAAAATGGTCACATATCCCGGTTACTCAGCAAGGTCGGGATTGACGCCGCACTTGCCCAACACAAACCCCCGGAACTCTCGGGGGGTCAGCAGCAGCGGGTTGCCATAGCACGGGCCCTTGTCAACGACCCCCAGATCCTTCTCTGCGATGAACCCACCGGCAACCTGGACTCGGTGACCGGGCGACAGATCATGGAGATGATACGGACGCTGAACGAACAGGGACGGACCGTGCTGATGGTAACCCATGATCCGACCGTTGCAGCATGTGCAAAAAGGAACGTTTTCATAAAGGACGGCAGGATCACATGAGGGGCAAGGACATCATTTTCCGGCTTGCCCTTCGGAGTATCAGGCTTCACTTTCTCAGATCCACGCTGGCTGTTCTCGGGATCGTTATCGGGGTCGTAGCCATTGCCACAATGGGGATGATGGGGGCAAACATGACGCTCTCGGTTACCGAACAGCTCTCGGAAATGGGAAATGTTCTGGTTGTCACCGAATCCCGGGAAGGTGGTGGGGGCGGGATGTCCGGGCCAGGGGGGCCGGGTGGAGGATCTGATGATGATGATTTCATTCCCGAGGAGCAGTTCAAGGATATTGGGAGGATAGCCTCGAAATATGGGACGGTATATGCCCTCTATTCTGAATCCGATACCATCGAAGTAGGAGCTGAGGAGCGGAGGGCAACCATTTATGGTCTTGACCAGGATGTCATCCCGGAGATACTGACTCTTTCCTCGGGAGCATTCCCCAAGAGCACCAGCTCCGTTATTATCGGCCCCTCCCTTGCCGGACGCCTCGACCTGACACTCGGAAGTAAGATTGATATCGGCGATCCTGACGAAGGCGCCACCACCACAGTACGAGTGGTCGGTATCATCGAGGAGAGGGGGATGTCCATGGACCTGAACACCGATTCGGCCATTATCGGAAGCGAGAAGCTGTTTACCGGAATCTATGGTGGAGAAGGTGAGTATCGCCAGGTCAATATCATCCTCGATGATATCAATGAAGCCGGGAATGTCAGCGATGAGATCGAGGAGCAGCTGAACAAGAAAGAGGAGCAGGTCTCGGTCCAGGACAGCAGCCGCATGCTCGAGAACATCACCGAGACGCTTGGAACGATGACCACCTTTGTGATGGCTATTGCCGGGATCTCCCTGCTCGTCGCAGCAGTCTCCATCTTCAACGTGATGATGATGTCGGTCACCGAGCGGATCAGGGAGATAGGGATTCTTCGAAGCATTGGGACCCAGAAGGGCGAGGTGCGGAAGATGTTCATTCACGAATCTGCCATTCTCGGGGGTCTTGGGGCAGTAATCGGGGCTGTGGCAAGTCTTACTATTGGATGGGTAGTGGTCCTTGCAATGGTCGGCAGCACTGACTATTTCTTTACCCCCTCAAGCCTCATATATGTCCCGTTTGGTATGGCTATCGGATTCATCACGTGCGTCCTCTCGGGGGTGTATCCGGCATGGAGTGCATCGAATCTCGACCCGATAGAAGCGCTCCGTGCGGAGTGATAACCTGTGATCAGGGATTCTCCGAGAAATCACAGGAAAACGATCAGAGGGGTCGATTTGTCTTTGTTTTTGAGGACTCCACCACCGTTCCAGGAATTGATCGATGAAGCATCAATCATGAAACAGAGGGTCATAATTTTTTAGTGTCATCGCAGACTGTCGTCCAGGTTGTACTCCCAATGAATCGAAAACAACCGTTCCTGAACAATAAAATGCATCCCATTCTTTCCCTTCGAGTCAACTTTCCCTTGGAGTCAATGATGATCATTTCTGAGCGCCGTGGGCCCTCCCTGAGATCTTGATAAAGAGCGAGGGAGCAAGGGGTCTGGATTCCCCTCTGCTGGAATTCCGGAGTAATCCTTCGTCCCTCGTAGCTAAAAGACTGGAATGGAACGAAAATTTCTCAGACGCTATATGCCCGGGTAATGCCCCCGCGATCACCCCATGCCTCTTAAGGGCTGGAATGGAACAATGGATAATCTCAATATTCAGGGATATGTGACAGGATCCGAGCCTCTTCATCGTGAGGGAGAGGGGCCCTCCTCCCTGAAAGGTACGTATTTGTCTTCTGCCACCAGGAAGGTTACCGATGTCTGAATGAGCGAAAGATCACACCCTTTCAGGTCACCCGTTGATACAGGATATGGGAAAAAAAGATCAGGGGTTGATATTCTGGAACGGGACGATCTCGTCCTTTACGGTATACGTCATCCCGTCGGTATAGGTGACATTCACGACAGCCCTGTCGTCCCGGGTGGTGCCGGCAAACTTTAGTGTTGTTCCGATTCCTGGGGACTGGGCAATCTCAGTCTCGATTCCTCCATCAGATCGTATGACCGTCGCCTGCATGCTGACAACATAAGACTGGCCGCCGCCACCGGCAAAGACCACCGAGATCCACGGTTCAGTGGCAACGGTGTTCTTGGAGATCTGGATGAAGACCTGCTGGTAAGGAGGAACGACATCGGTTGGTTCCGGCCGGAGATCAGGGAGCACAGTTGGAGTTGCAGTCGGAATAGTCGTGTCTGGCGTGGCATCAGGTTTCACGGGGTTTGTACAGCCTGCGATGATGAGAAGTGCCATGCAGAAGACGGCGAGGATTGGTATCACCTGTTTCATACAGGATCCCATGGAAGACTACCAATAAATGTTTTCTGAACCGCTTTGTTCAATGCATTACCTCTTTTCGGATTGGCGGACTTTAATTTCACTTTCACCCCCAGCCCGGTTGGTCTATCAGGTACTTCATCGTAGTACTGTGAAGATGGGAATATTCCGGTTTGAGAATAAGTATGCAGCACCTTCCCGGCAGCAGAGGGACCATTACATGAAAGGAGAGGCTGAAGAGCACCATTTCGGCCCGGAGGGGGCGGTCACCCTTATCCTCTATAAGCATGCAGCGTATCTCAAGGACGATATCGATGGGACCAGGATCCTTTATACCGGAGACCGAGACAAGAGCAGGTCGGTGGAGGATGCGGCCGCGATGGTGGAATACCACCTGAACAGGGCAGATTCAAAAGAGTCCTTTCACCATAGCGAAAGAGACTGAATAGATCTTTGACGGCCATTCCTTTGCGAATCCGGAACGCATGAAATAATGAAGTGTTCACCATCCATCTATCGGAATGGTCAGGATATCCTTTTGGTTTCTGTAATAGCGGTGGTAGGTTTTATAAAAAAAACACACATGCTTCAATCGGTGAACGGGCATACAGAAGGAGAATGCCGGAGGCATTTTCATATAATAGATGGAATCGTGATATAGAGTATACCTATCAGAAAAACAAACAGGATGACATGTAATGACCGCCCCCCTTTCCAGGGTCTATCCCATCAAAATACCGTTTTCATTACTTACTCCATTAGGTCCTGTCCAGCGCTTCGTCTTCTCGTTTCTGATCGCTACAGGAAAGTCATTGGTTCTGATCGACGCCGGGGTGTCTGGGTCCGAGGAGAGAATATTCGGGAAGATCCAGGAAATTGGCAGAAAACCGGAAGCGATCAGATTGCTGATCCTGACACATTCCCATCCGGATCATATCGGGGGAGCAAGATCAATCCAGGAGGCGACGGGATGCGTAGTTGCTGCCCATCCGTTCGAACAACGATGGATTGAAGATACGAAATGCCAGGAACGGGAGCGGCCGGTTCCCGGTTTTTCAGGACTTGTCGGTGGTCCGGTTGCGGTCACCAGGCTCATCCATGATGGGGAATTGATCGGACTTGGTGAGGGGCGGGCTCTCGAAGTTCTGCATACCCCAGGCCATTCAGCAGGATCGATTTCGCTCATGTTACATCCGGAAATGGTGGTGTTCTCCGGGGATACCATTCCCGTTCCGGATACTGCTCCGATCTATGACGATCAAAAAGCGACCCTCTTGTCAATACAGCGCCTGATGAATATCGATCAAGTCACGTATCTCCTCCCATCATGGGATGAGCCGCATGAGGGTAAAGAAGCCTACCGGGTGATGCAGGAAGGGTATGTTTGGGTAGAGCGGGTATCAAAAGCGGTCAGGGATATGAGTGAAGCTTATCCCGGGATTGAACCCTTACGCCTCACCCAAATCGTAGTAAAGGAGCTCGGATTGCCACCGGACGCAGCAAATCCTATGGTGACGCGGACGATCATTGGATTATTGCCAGAAGGTTTGAAAGATTTTCGGAAGAACACCTCGTAACACCCGCATGAAACAGTCGGACAACTATGAAACTGATTAGGAGTGGGGAATTCTGTTTCCTGATTGTGGGCATTTAATATAAATTTTGAGAGGAGAGGAAACTGCTATCTCTCTGTGGGTGAATCCGGACCCTGTATGACCGTTACACGGCTGGGAAATCTTGCTCTTGGCTGTATCGCATTCCTTATCATCATATGCGGTGCGGTGGTTATGAACAATCCTTCGCCATCTCCCCTCACGAGCGGGATCCGGTTTGCAGGGCTCGCGGGTTTCGTGCTGCTCGTTGTGGCCGCCATCATGACCCCATGGTCCAGAGAGATCTACCATACCTTCGGAACATCATTTACCCGATTCCATCACATTTTTGCCCTTGGCGGGCTCCTTGCGATCACGCTTCACCCTTCCTTTCTTGCAATCCGCCTTCTCAACGCAGCAGTATTCGTTCCCCGCTTCGGGGCGGGTCTGACCAGTCTTGCAAATATCGGCAGGCTTTCCCTTATCCTCATCTACCTATCCGTTGCAGTACTATTCCTTCGTCGTTACATCCCGAAGTATTGGAGATTGTTTCATGCCTTGATCTGGGGTGCTCTCGCGCTCGGGATCATACATGGAACGCTCATCGGCACTGATATGAAAAATCCCGTGGTGTTCGTCCTTATCAACGGCCTTGCGATTGTGGCAATAGGGGCCTTCATTGTGAAGAGGCTGAAGGGAAGGGCGGTCCCAGTATGATTCAGGAGAAGGAGGAAGAATTACCAGAACAGGGTTTTCCCTGTCAGCGGGTTTTCCGGGAGGAGAAAAAATGAACGTTCCGGTTCAGGTTACAATGAACAGGCCGTCCATATCGGGGTGCGGATCGCAATGGAAGTAATACGTGCCAGGGGTGGCAGGTGCAGTAAAGGTATAGGTAATCGTTCGGGGACCGCTGATGATCTCTCCCTTGTAGATGGTCGTTGCGAGCGAGGGAGAGGTGTAAAATGCCACATTGTGCCCAAACCGGTCCTCGTTTCGGAACTCCACGATAACCCGGGTTCCCGCAGGGACCGTTATCGATGAACGGTCGAATGCGAAGTTCTTTGCTGTGATGTTCACCCTCTCTCCGGGTAACCCTGGAGCGGTTGTGGGGGTAATCATCTCACCCGATGGAGCAGAACCGGGCATCAGAATGGTGGAGGGGATGTCGGTGGTCATAATCGTGGTGGGGATTTGCACGGTTGTGCCGGTGGGGGCGGGAACGGTTGTCGGGACCGTGGTCGGAATGAGAGTCACTTCCCCACCTGGCTGGTCGGTGCATCCAGCCGAAAAAATGGTAATTCCGATGAGGCATGCCATGAACATGGTGCATGTTCTGTTCATGAAGGGACTCTCTCTCCTATGGTACTTGAGGGTTGCTGTAAATAACAGGATTTTAAAAAAAAGAATCAGATAAGGGCCGAGGTGATCCCGATAACCCCGGACTGGATGATCACTGCAGTAGCAACAATCACTCCGGCCATCATCAGCGCAACAGCAACGTTGCCCTTCTTCAGTTCTTCGAATTCATTGATCCCTTTTGTCAGGCGGTCAAGGATATTCAGGGCAAGATAAATCGTGGCAATGGCAAGGATGATCCCGAGGATCAGCTGGATGAAGGCTGCAATAAGCGACCACCAATCACCAGCGAGGGCGTTGGTGATACCGACCGAGATTCCGGCAACTCCGGACTGGATCACGATGGCGATTGCAAAGAAGATGGCTGCAATGATGATTCCCACCGCAACATTTCCTTTCTTGAGTTCCTGGATCTCATCGATTCCTTTTGTGATCTTTGAGAAGGTTGAATAACCGATGTAAAGAGCGACTACTGCCAGAAGGATAGCTATGACCAGCTGGATCAGTCCGACAAAGGCGGTAACAATATCCATACTTTCTTCACCTCTTTATGGTTACAATGGTATAGTACTACCCAAAATAAAGATTTCCCCAAAATAGTGGTTTTACGGGCAGGAAATTCCAAGCAGATTTTAAATAAAGGTATATGAGCGCCTCTTTTTAGATCCGGGCCAGACATTTTAGGTAGTAAACAGAGCAATTAAGTCGGACTATTGTTTATGATCGGATAACGATGGAACCTGCCGGTCATGGGCGGATGATCCCGATTGCATGGAACGTTGTTACTGACCGGTGTGAACGGTGTGGACGTGTTCTCCTCCTGAGCATGATAAGAGACGGGACAGGCAGGACGATGCTCTGGTGCAAACGATGCATATCGGAAGCAGGCGTTGAGGGATTAGTTGATCCATTACAACATGCCAGATTGCTAAAGAGCGATCAAAATTGTGGAAAAGATAATTGGTGAAAAAGATCTCCTTTTCCGTTTTTTCTCCTGTTTAACCGGGCTCCGGCTTTCCCGTCTGCCTGGTTTGAAACGTCCCGGGGTGCCAAAAACCAAAAAAAGGGTGAAGTAATCCGGATCTATCGTTCTACGTCGAAAGCAACCTTCACGACTGCCCGGTACTCTACAATTTTGCTGTTTTCAACCGTGGCGGAGCAGCGTTTCAACTCCATCCCCGTGATATTTCTCACGGTTTTTCCCGCTGCCTTGATAGCATTTGCTGCAGCATCTTCCCAGCTCTTCGTGGATGTGCCGATCAGTTCGATGACTTTTACTACCGTGGCTTCATTTACTTTTGGCATTTTCTGTTGCTCCATTTTAATCGATCGGTATCCCTTCTACATGAGGTTTACGCTCTCGTTCTTTAAAGATGGATTACTCTCTTATCAGCAAAGGCGATTGTTCATGGATAAATAAAGGTATTCCCATAGAGACCTGACAGGACAACTATAACAGTATAAAAAGAAGATGGAACCAATAACAGAGACCTTATCTTCAGGTCTTTGATCCCATCTACTTTTTCTTCATTCCCTCAAGCATGTCGCCAATGAAAACGCCTATAATGAAAACTATTACGTAGAGCACAATCGAGATGAATACTCCCCATGCTTCACCTAAACCTGCGAGAATCCCCCCGGTGAAGAGAGAAATGAGCCCGAAGATGATCCCAAGGATAATCCCCATGATCAATCCCCACTTGAGGAGCCCCCACTTGTCCTCTTTTCCACTCCGCATATAGCCGAAAGCTATCCCAATGATTAAGATCAGTAGATAATAGTACCACATATAAATTCTCCGGTTGAAAACCATTATCCATTGTCATTTACCATATAACTATGGGCTTCATGCCGGGCTACATGGATTTTTTGGACCGCTTTCCCATTTGTGTTTATTTTAAACACTTAACAAAGAGGGAAGGATCACAATTATTATGCCCTTGAGGTTCCAGCCTCAATCATGAAACTGTCTGACATTGAAGGTATTGGACCTGTAATTGAGGCAAAATTTGAAAAAATCGGGATCAAGACCGTTGAAGGACTGCTTGAAAAAGGTGCTTCGGCAAAGGGTAGGAAGGAGATTGTCGAGACGACCGGTATCGATTCCTCCAAGGTTCTCAAGTGGGTCAACCACGCTGAGTTATACCGGATAAAGGGTATCGGTTCAGAATACTCGGATCTCCTTGAGGCAGCCGGGGTGGACAGTGTACCTGAACTGGCTACCCGGAAACCGGACAACCTGGTGAAGAAGCTTGAAGAGGCCAATGCTGCAAAGAAACTGGTTCGGCGGGTTCCCACCCAGAAAATGGTCGAGGGCTGGGTGAACCAGGCAAAGAGTTTACCGAAACTTGTCACTCATTAATCCGAAATCCATCCTCTCTTTTTCGGAACCAGTGGTGATTTACTCTGCGTGCAATGGGATCGCCATGGTGATTTCCATTACCAGAGATCCCCGCATTTTCCCGTGAGGAGGAATTTCCCTTCGATGACGAGCGCCTTGAGATGGTGACAGATACGGAGGGCATGCTCCCGGGATGACTGCCTGCAGGTGATGGGAACAGGCCTGCCGTCTACTGTAATAGTCCCTAGATTACCGGAAAAAGCATCTCCTATACATTCCCGGAGGCAGGTGCCACAATGGACACAGCGAAGGGGATCTATTTTCTCCCCGGGAATGATTGCCCGGGTAGGGCAGATGGCAGCAGCCTGGCAGGGTTCGCATTGGAGGCAGGCTTCCGGGGAATAGGTGATCACAAGGTCAGTATGATCCCATACTTCGCCGTAGTGTGATGAGGTGAAGGCCGTCCGGTCCTCTATATCAGCGACGGGCAGCGGAATGCCTGCATTGGTGATTCGGATACTATCGAGAATAGTGTCGTCAAGCACCGGGTTTGCTACGCCAATAGAGGTGATACATTCAGGTCCATCGGAGGTGACAAATCCTCCCATCATCTCCGGGGCCATCTCTTTCATGTCAGCAAATGCAGCAATGTTGGGGTGTTTTCGGGTACTCCTGGTCCCCGTTCCCATGATATACCCCATTCCGCCATTGAGGAGCACCCGGCTGCCAACACCGATCACCCTCCCTTGCGGATCGTTCTGGAGCGGATTGATATCTCCGCATCCGCTTACGGTAACCTCGCGGAACGGCCCTGAAATCCCCTGGACCGAGAAGATGGTCCTCTCCGTACCCTCCTTCCGGTTGACAAGTGCCTGGTAGTTCATAAATGCACTCCGTGTGGTTACGATCCGGGCAAGATCCATCTCAGCGAGTGTCACATTCCGTGAAATCTGACGTCCGCCCGTCTCAACCGTGACTTCCACTTCCCTCCCTTCTACCAGATCCCGGAAGAGATGGCCTCCGCCATAGGACTGGTTTGCCCTGGCTGTCCCAAAAACCACAAGGTCGACGACACCGAGCCGTTCATTCGGACAGGGTCCGGGTATTGCTGGGACCCCGTTAAGCCAGGCCTTTTCTGCATGGTGAAAGGTACCGGGAGCCGAGACCGGGATGTGCATCAGGGCGAGTGTTCCTGACATGATGCCAAACGTCGCGGTAGTGACCACATCCACGTCAGCCACTGAGAGGTGCTCTCCGTCAGCGACCTGTCGCTTGAGTTCAGCAGCCGTGAGAACAGCAGCCTCCCCCCGTGATATCTTATGGTTGATTTCATCGATTGTCTTCATGGTGCCGGGATACCTTAAAGTGAGTCTCTCTCAGAACGTGTATTCTTTTTCATTTTCATGGAATTGATGAGGTTGTATCGGTTCCTTCCCACAGTTCCAATGGTTGTGACCCTGGTGGACTTCTTTTTGGTTCCTGACGGAAAGTGTGGAATCCCTCTCAAAGCTACCAAATCTGTATCGTTATAAGTATCTGAAACAGTCTCCAGGATTTGGCAGGATGTTTCATTGCTTAACATTCAAACAGAGAGGCATCATCAGAACTTTTTCAGAGCGAATGTCTGGACGATTGTAGGGGCATTTTTTTAGGGTAGAAAAACGTTGTTCCGGAGTAAGAATCTATTTATCATCCCATGGTCTATGTGATAGATGCCAAGAACTGCAGTAATTCTTAGCCGTTACCTTTTCATTGTGTTGGTGGGGAATTTCTGCTGGTATATGAAAATCCGGGAGATCTATCGTTATGGTACGGTGGGCAAAGGACAGGGGATTGCAGGTGCGGATGATCGGAACAATGTTCCTGATCGCCCTGGTGTATTTCATCTTCATCGCGGTGCTGGCATATATCGGAATTGATTCTCTCCTGCTTCTCGTTATTGTGATGGGTGCAATGCTGCTCCAGTATTTTTTCTCTGACCGCATGGTCCTCCTCTCCATGGGTGCCCGAGTCGTCTCCGAACAGGAAGAGCCACGCCTCTATGAAACCCTCACCCGGCTCTGCTCCATTGCCGGGATTCCGCGTCCGAAGCTCGCGATCGTGAACAGTCCTGTTCCGAATGCTTTTGCCACCGGCAGGAATGCCAAAAATTCTGTCGTGGCTGTTACCACCGGGCTTCGCTCAACGCTCAACCAGGAAGAAATTGAAGCGGTCCTTGCCCATGAACTGAGCCATGTGAAGAACCGGGATGTCATGGTGATGACGCTCGCAAGCCTGATCTCTACCGCCGCGTTCTTCATCTTCAGGAATTCCATTTCGGCATCCAGGGTATCATCGGGAAGAGGGGGGAAGCAGAATCTCTGGTTCATTATCCCGGTCTTTGCGGCGGCCGTCTGGGTTATCAGCTATCTCCTGATCAAAGCACTCTCACGGTATCGCGAGTTCTCTGCTGACCGGGGCTCTGCAGTCCTGACGGGCCGGCCATCCCAGCTCGCATCTGCCCTGATGAAGATCAGTGGCATGATGGACCGGGTACCAAAAGATGATCTGCGAAAGGTGGAAGGGATGAATGCGTTCTTCATCATCCCTGCTCTCTCGGGATCATCAATCATGGCGCTGTTCGCGACACATCCGTCAGTTGAGCAGCGGATCGCAGCCCTTGATCGGATCGAAAAGGAGCTGGCCAGCCGTGGGGATTAGGGAAGCGCTGGAAGCATTGCTGGGAACCACGGCTCTCCCCAAGGCAAACCTCGATAAGTTATTTGCCATCTCGTCAGCCAGCGTGACCATGCAGAGCGAGTTTGACCTCGTTCCTGCCCCTCGTGCCGGTATTTGTTTTAAACCCATTGAGTCCTCACAATATGACGAGGCCAAAACGGAGATCGAGGAACTGCTCCAGTTCAGCTCCCGGGAAACAGGGAGCTCTTTTAAAGTAGTGACCGATGAGTACCGGTTTACCTGGGTGATCCTGGAGGATCCTGACTTTGACGATCTCGTTGGTGGGATCCACCTGGTAAGCCAGACGTTGATCGAGAAGGGATTCGGTGACTACCTTCTCTGTGCAATCTTCCGGTTCGAGAAAGGAAAACCGGTCTTTTGGGTATATCATTTCAAGCTGGGACGATTTTATCCATTCATACCCCTTGACGGCAAGACCCGGGATAGTGCCATGGAATTCAGGATCCGGTCGCTGCTTGAAAAAGATCTTCCTATCGAAAAAGAGATGGCAAAGTGGTATCCTCTCTGGGGTATTCCACTCTAAATTTTTCTGTTATTAAAATAGTGAATGGGAAGGGCTCTCCGGCTACCCTTCAAAGATCCCCGTGCCCTTGAAGACCTGCCGGGCCTCTTCGAGTGTCATATCTGATGGGGGAACGATGACATCGGACTCGACGATCTCCTTGTGATCGACAATATCCCCCTCCTTGACTATCTTTCCGATCAGCTCGGCGAGACTTTTCTTGTATGCCTTCTCATTTCCTTTCTGGACATGTTCGACAATCTTGTTGTCTATCTTGTTCAGCTCATCGAAGAGACTGCTCTTGACGTTATACTGCCCCTGGCCTATGATTCGGATAATCATTTTTTGCCCACCTCTGATTTCAGTTTGGCTAGTTCTGTTTCGATGCTGCCCTGTTTGCCGATTTTTGCCAGCTCCCGCTCGATATCATCCTCACCGGCAGTAAAATCAACGAGCGTGCCTTCTGCGAGCAGCTCATCCAGAGCTGCCGAGCGTGCCTTCATCTCTTCCGTTTTGCTCTCTGCGCGCTCGATCGACATCCCTACATCGGCCATCTCTTCACTGATGCCGGAGACCGATTCACTGATCTTGACCTGTGCTTCTGCCGCAGAATACTGAGCCTTGATGGTCTCTTTTTTGGAACGAAACACTTCAATCTTTGTGGAGAGCCGTTTTTCAGCCTCAACAAGCTTCTCCTGCTCGGCCTCGAGGGTGGCAATCTCCTTGTCAAGGCCGACTATCTGGGAGGTCATGGCTTGTTTTCGTTCGAGTGCGAGGCGTGCGAGGTCTTCCCGGTTCACTGCCACTGCCTCCCTTGCTTGGGCCTCGAGCTTTTCACTGCTCTCCAACAGTTTTGCTCTCTGCAACTGGAGCCGTTTCTTAGAAGTGGCAACCTCCGCGACCCCCCGTTTTACATTCTGCAGGAGATCGAGCTGCTTTTCATACGAGTAATCAAGCGTCTCCCGGGGATCTTCCATCCGTCCGATCAACTTGTTCATCTTCGCCTTGATTACGGTACCCATGCGGTTTAAAAGACCCATTGTATCATCTCCCTGTCTTCATTGCGGTGAAGACGGTTACTTGTTATGAGCAACAGATGCAAGATATAACTTTTGACCTGGGAATCCCCAATAAAAGAGAAATGATTACCTGACCACCTTATTCTATCCATAGCTTTAATCCCAACCCCTGCCATCCCTATGTGTTATGGACATTGTTGCAGATTTGATGAAACAGGTGGCGACGGGAGACAACCTCTCCCAGATCACCAAAGCTGTTGGCGGCGATGAAAAAGGAGTCTCATCGGCCCTTGGCATGGCGCTTCCGATGATCCTCGGTTCTATGTCGAATACTGCATCGAAACAAGGTGGAGCGGATATGATCACCGGGATGCTCGGACAGATGGGCGGGCAGAACCCGATGGACAACCTGGGAGGCTTTCTCGGAGGTTCTGCTGCAGCGGGTGGATCGAGCATGGTCAGCAGCCTTCTTGGAAGCCAGATGGGGACAATCCAGAATGCAATTGCCAAGAAGACCGGGCTCCCGCCGGAGATTGTCGGCAAGGTTCTGGCCATTGCAGCCCCGATGGTCCTTGGCTATATCGGCAAGATGTTTGCCGGAAAGAAAGTTGAGCCTCAGGCACTCACGAGCATGCTCGGTGAACAGTCAAAGCTCGCCATGCAGGCTTCGCCCGAAGTTGCAAGTATGGCCCAGGAGCTGATGGGTGCACCAAAAGAAGCAACCGGTATCTCGGGCTTTTTCAAAAAGTTGTTTGGGAAATAAACCCGTTCCTGTCTTCTCCCTTTTTTATTCCAGCTTTGCCCTAACTGACAGGATGTCTGTCAGAGATGAGATCCGGGATCTATGACACTGCTCTTAAAAGGAGTAATATTTTCATTGGATCCTCCCCAGATTGAATAAGCGCCAATTGTTATAGAGAAGATATATATAGCAAGAATTTTCAGGAGATACTGAGGTCATCATATGACTGATATTATTGTATATGAAGAACGGATTTGTACCGTGAAGTGGGGGACCTTCGTCATTCTCGGGATTCTCTCACTCATCTTCGGAATCCTGATCTTTTTCTATCCGGGCGTTACCGCTGCAGTCCTTGTGATGCTCTTTGGTGTACTCATCATCGTCCTTGCACTTCTCGCCCTTGTGGCAGCCCTGATGAGTCCAGGGGGATCAGGTCATCCATCGCTGTTGCTGTTTGCGGCAATTCTTGGGTTCATAGTAGGAGCAGCCGCTCTGGTTGCACCCCAGATCTTTGGGGCGATCCTTACCATCATTATCGCAGTGGTCCTGTTCGTTATCGGTATCATGAACGTGACGCTCGCACTCTCAGAAAAGGATTACCCTCATCGCTGGCTGGTGTTCCTCCTTGGGATCCTCTCAATCATCTTCGCAATCCTGATCATGATCTATCCGTTGATAGGTTCGATCATCATCTTCGGCTATCTTGTGGGCTTGTATTTCGTTATTTACGGGATACTTTCGCTCATTGCCGGATTTGCTCTGAGGAGTGTGCAGAAAGAGTACTGCAAAGCATAACTCCATCACCTTTTTCTCCTGCCAAAAAATCGCATTTTCCACGAAGGAGTTGCTGAAAAGTAATTCAGTATGAATCTTGTTTACCAGGGTACTCCAACGGTTCAAACAGAATTCTGCTCCCAGAAGGTAAGGTAATGCGGGGAGGATCACCCCAGCGGAGAGAAGAGCCTTGATACCGACTCCTTTGCCTTGATCCAGCGTGAACGGCTCTTATACTTCTCCAGAGTTAATTCAGTGCATTTCGGGAGATCATCCAGGAATGCCTTCTTCATCTGATTCCCATATTCCTGATCGTAGAAGAAGGCATTTGCTTCGAAGTTCAGCCTGAAGCTCCGGACATCGAAATTGGCGCTCCCCACCGAGGCAGCGACACCATCCACAACGATCGTCTTTGCATGGATAAACCCATTGTCATAGGTATATGCTCTAACTCCTGACTCCAGCAGCTCACCGATAAAGGAGAGGGTTGACCAGTATACGAATGGATGATCAGGTTTACAGGGTATCATGATTCTGACATCCACACCGGAATGCGCCGCTATTCGGAGGGCGTCAGATATGCTCTCATCGGGGATAAAATAGGGGGTCTGGATGTATACTGATTCCATGGCGCTCTGGATCAGTTTCACGTACCCTTCCTTGATCTGGTTCCAGCGGCCATCCGGGCCGCTCGAGACGATCTGGAGCGGACAGGCCCCGTGTCCTGTCTTTTCAGGGAAATAAACAGGATCGTAGGTGAGGTCTTGGTTTGCTGCGTAGTTCCAGTCCATGAAGAATCGGAGCTGCAGGCCGATTACCCCTGTCCCTTCAATCCGTATCGCTGCATCACGCCAGTATCCGAGCGGCCCTTTCCCAAGATACTCCTCACCGATATTGTATCCCCCGATAAATCCGGTAGTGCCATCGATCACTGCTATCTTCCGGTGATTCCGGTAATTCAGGGTGTATAAGCGGGGGAAAAATGCCGCATATGTTCCGCCTGCCTGGAGGAACTCCTCCAAGCCCTTCTTCTTCACTTTCATCCCCAGTGAATCGGCAAGCAGCCTGACTTCCACCCCTTCCCGAGCTTTCGCCGCGAGGGCAGAGATCAGGTCCCGTGAGAGCGGGTCATCCCGTATGATGTAATATTGGAGATGGATATGATGCCTGGCCCCCCGGATGGCATCAAAGAGGGCATTGAACTTCTCTTTTCCGTCAGTGTAAATAGTGAGCGTGTTGTCATTCGTGATGATTGCCTGGTTGCTCTCCAGGAGCATTCTGGCGATACTCACAAGCCGTTCGTGAGCGCTACCCCGCTGTTCCATCCCGATACGCTTGAGCTCCTTCTTCTGGGATGTTACTGTCTCTCTGATACTCTGGTCAACCTCTGCCTTTCTCGAGAACAGGCGGCGTCTTGTCCAGTCCTGGCCGAGAAAAAGGTAAGCGAAAAAGCCGAGTCCTGGGAGGAGAATCAGGACAAGGATCCAACCTACCGTTGCAGTGGGATTCTTTCTCTTATCAAAAATGATGACCAGGATCAATATGATATCAAGGATGAGGAAAATCTCGCGGATCGTAAGAAGGAGAGCCAATAGTGATACCTCTATCCTGTTCTCACGGGCAGAGATGATAAGAGTTACCGGTCGGTCGTGGGCTTCCCGGGGATATCATCTTCGAGTGCGCGAAGGATTGCCTTCCGGAAGAGGATCTCGGGGGCTTCACCACAGAGGATCCCGTCAGGTCCCGGCAGTGAAAGGTAGAGGTTCCGGATCGGTATACATCGGGAGGCATGACAGTATTCCTCCCCTTCAGCGGCAGCAGAGAGAAGAGATGAGAGCGGGATGCCATTGAGCGTTACCCTATTTACCCTGGCTCCCTTCTCCTGATCCACCCTCTCCTCCTGGAATGCGAACTGGATCCCCTCGTCCTGGAACGTGGGGAGAAGTTCTTCCAGCAATTCCATGAAGGTTTTCCTGGTATCCGTGCAGAAGAGACAGGGCTCAATCTGGTCTGCCGAGTGCTTCCAGAGCACCGTCAGTGACCTTTTCATGGGGATCACTGTAATGATAGGAAAGGGAGGGGATAAGGAATTCGGCCATATCCAACTATTGTTCGATCAACCCGATATGCTCTATCGCGGATTGCTCAAGCTCGGTCCTCTTCATGAGTGTAGCAACATCCCGTATCGCTTCAAGCACATGAACGGATTCCTCAAGAAAACTGAGGATATCTGCAGGATAGAGGTCGATCCCATACTCATCCTGGATAACAAGGGCGATCTGCCGGTGATCCAGCCCAGTCTCCCGAAGTTCTATGATCTCGCGGGCAAATTTCTTCTCAGGGCAGCCGCAGTGGGGATTGTCCCGGCAGTTGCACCGGAGAAACGTGTTGAAGAAGGAGAGGATTTGTTCTTTGAGGACATGATCAAGGCGTTCGGTGTTGAGACGGGAAGAGAGGGCGTCTAGCGTCGCCCCGTGAAATGCAAGATCTGGAATCCGATACCCTACCGCCCGTTCGATCTTCCGTGCATGCCTGAACCGGGCCCTGCCGGCAATCACGACGCCTCTCCAGCCTCCTCGTCGAAATTCTTGAGTGAGCCCATGGCTTCGTGCATGCTCTCGATCTCGATCAGCCACTCATCGAATAGTCCCGGCTGCTCGATGTCATCCTTGATATACCTGCTGCAGCAGGCTGCGCCGTTGATAACATTGGCAGCTATCTCAGCGGCGATACCAAGTGCGGTCTCGAGATCCTCCTCACCTGCCTTCTTTCCATCCTTGACAAGGGTTTTGATGTCAGTGGAGTACTGGCCTTCAAGGAACCGCTTGCACCCTGCGAAGAGGACGAGCATGGAAAGCTGGAGCGATTCCACATACTCCTCGATATTCTCATCTTTGACATCTGACATCACGATGGCCTCGACATGGTTCAGCTTCTGGAGGGCCTCCTCCTTGGTGAACCTGTCATTCTGGAAGAGCCGGATGATCTTCAGGACCTCGATCGTCACGTCCATGGAAAAATTATAGAGGGTGGTATAGCCTTCGGGCAGCTCCTCGGAATCGTCTTTAGGGGTGAAATCCGACTCCCCGAGTGTATTGATCCAGTTGTCCCAGCGCTCCTGGTTGTAAAAAATATAGAACAATTTGAGGGGTTCTTCCTCTTTGACTCCCTTTTCCTTCTTTTTTGCCATCAGTACCTGATGCATTCTTAAATCTTAAAGATTTTTGGTTTTCATACCGAAAGGAGCCCGGATATGGGTTAGTTTTATATATATCGTGAGGAACGCATACAAAAGGATTATTCTGGGTTCGCCACTGGTCTCATGCTTTGAGATTCTTTTAAGAGTCTCTCAGACATTTCACGACACCGCTATATGTGTGAATTTTCAGGGTGAGCGTATCAGTTACGACAAATATGCCATGATAATTTAGCTCTCGCCGGGTCATCCCCCTAAAAGACCGAGACTCGCTGAATGAGCCTGAAACAAACCGATGAAATTTAATACTCCATGGTTTTTCACACTGTGAAGGATGAGCAATGCCAGAAGATGTGAGCAGTACACGGATTGACGAGGCCACCGAATCGTTAAACACCAAAAAATTCTACCTTCTCCTTCTTTTCGTCTCAATAGTCGGTATCATAGGTGCTCTGATGATGATCGTGTTCTTTTTCCTGGAGGATCTTTTTACTGCGTTGCTATGGAACGATATTCCGATAGAGTCACTCACTCCCGTTTTTAATCCCTGGATCCTTGTCATCTGCATCCTTGGCGGGCTCATTGTCGGGATCATACGCTGGTATTTCAAAGGTGAGATCGCCATCATGGCAGAGGATCTTCTCGAGTTCGAAAAGGAAGGAAGGTTTGGTCTCAAGAGGGGGATTGAGCTCTTTTTCCGGGGCCTCGTCTCCCTCGTGTGTGGAGCGCCCCTTGGCCCGGAGGCCCCCCTGACCGTCTCCTCGGGGGCTGTGGGAACACTGGTTGCTGAGAAAGCCCGCATGCCACCGCCTCTGGTCACGCTCTCTTCCCTCTCTGCATTCAGTGGTTTCTTTGGAGCATTCCTCACATCTCCGTTTGGCGGGGCACTCATCCTCATAGAAATTACTCTTGAAAAGGGCAGGATGACCTGGAAGGCTATACTCCCCTCAATTGTTGCTGCTACGGCAGGATTTGCGGTCTATTTCCTGTTAACAAATTCGTTCCTTGGTGGCATGTTCACCCTGCCTGTGTATGAGGAGTTCAGGAACATCGATCTCCTGTATGCAATCTTCCTTGGCCTCATTGGCGGGGCTTGCGGGATTTTTTTTATTGTCCTTTATAAGAAAATGCGGGAAGTATTCGAGCCATGGGAGAACCGGCCCGTGCTTCTTGGCTTGCTTGGGGGTCTTGGATTGGGAATTGCCGGAATACTCCTTCCCCTCACTCTGTTCATGGGGAGCGAAGAGCTCCAGTTCCTTATCAACAATTACCTTGAGGTCAGCCTCATCCTTCTGGCCGTTCTTGTCGTAGTGAAGATTATCCTGATTACCTTTTCATTCTCAACGGGGTTTGCCGGCGGGTATATTTTCCCTGGCTTCTTCATCGGGGGGACCCTCGGGATACTGGTATTCCGGCTCTTTCCGTTCATTCCCCTTGCGGTATGCCTCGTTTGTGTCATCTCCGGGGTTAGTGTTGCACTGCTCAGAAGCCCCATCGCACTTGCTATGATAATTGCCATGGTCTTTGTTCCCGAGCTTATTCCGGCAATGGCCATAGCCCTGGTGATGGGCTTTGTCGTGAGCTACCGGTATTCTCTTCCTTACACGAGAAAGATAAGCCGGACAGAGAGGGATGCCAATTCTACCAAAGACGCAATATAACCTGTACAAAGAAGACTGCCCTTTGGATTTGGTACGAATAAAATAATCCCTTTCAATTAAGGATAGGACGTAAAAAAATGATGATGGATCTCTTCTCCTTACATTTTATGTGGACAATCACCTAAAACCTATTGAAACGTATATGTCCTTCTCTCCCCGTTGGAGAAAATCCTGGTACCCTGTGATTATTCTGTTCTTTATTCCGCTTATTCTGCTCCCTGGCTATATGGCATGGGAGGCGGGCAATCCAACAATAACACCCCTGCACATACGTGGTGCGCCGGATGGAATCGTGTTTATCGCAGATCCCCATATTAAAAATGAAAATAAAGAAACGGTTCGTGAAGTGATCAGAATGATCAATGAGATGCAGCCCAGCATTGTTCTAATCGGGGGGGATTTTACCGGCCAGGGTGAAGAAACGCTCTCGTTCCAGGAGATCTGGAAAGGTATTGATGCTCCTGTCTATGCGGTGCTCGGAAACCATGACTATAAGGTCGGGATCCAGGGATCAGGGGCCGAAGGGAGGATGGCATGGGTGATCGAATCGATCCTCCGCTCACAGGGATATAATACAAGTCCTCTCTATTCGGATCCTGATATTGCTTCTGCGGATATTCTTGAAGATGTGCTCGAAAGGAACGGTGTAACGGTTCTCCGGAATGAATGGATATCACTGGACATGAACGGACAACGCCTCATCCTGTGCGGATTAGATGATATCTGGGCTGGAAAGGCAGATCCACCAGATCTCCCTGATAATGGAGCATATCGAATCTACCTTCTCCATGAGCCGTATTACCAGGAGGAATGGGATGCCGACCTTATCCTGTCAGGTCATACCCATGGTGGGCAGATAGGGAATGGTATATTCATGGTTCTTGATACTGCCGGGATTGTTGATATTCGGGGACGTTCAATGAAGGATGATACCATCATGTACGTTACTCGTGGTATTGGAACCTCGAAGGATGACAATGATTACCGCCTCTTTAGCTCACCGGAGATTGTAGTGATCAACTAAAGTGAGGAGCAAAAATACGAAATATTTGAAAGATCCGGAAAAAATAGGTTATTAGATATTCGGGGGTCCTACACCCGGTCAGTTGAGAAGGTACAATCTCCTATTATTTCATGCCTGCCTGTTTTTCCAGTGTTTCCAGCCGGGTCTCCAACTCCTTCAGATTCTGATCCATCGTCTCTGAGAAGCTCTTGAGCGATGCCACTTTTGCCTCATCTGCTTCAAGAGTCTGGTCCTTGGAGTTCCTGAAAGACTGAAGCCTGGCCCGGCTGACGAGCGACCATTCATCGATCATCAGCTCGAACCTGCGGTCGAGATACTCGTCAACCCTGCTCTCCATGGGTCGTGTGAGCGACAATCCTCCTTTCGTCCCTTTCCAGTAATAATAAATCACGAATGCCACAATGGCAATGATAATGATGATCAGGGCAGCTTCGAGAGGAGTCATCGCTTCACCTCCCTTAAATGGAGGAGACGGTGTTCGAGTTCTTCCAGCTTGATCTCTGCGCTCGTCTCAAATGAGGCAATATCCCTTGAGGTTTCTTCGATGGCCTGGAGCCGTGTCTCAAAATCACCCAGGTCATTCCGGGTAGCGAGGTCCCAGTCCTGGATCAGGTTCTTCATCCTCCGGTCAAGGTAGGCATTCATGTAGCTGTCCATGCCAACCATCATTGCGCCTCCAGCTCACGGATGCCAGCATCAAGGGCAGCTGCCCGCTTCTCGATCTCGTCCCTTCCTCTCTCAAGGTTCCGGATCTCAGTCGTTACCATCTCCAGACGGTCATCAAGATCATCGAGCGTATGCATTGTGATGAGCCCCCACTCGCTGATGACAGCGGACATGTGGGCGTCGAAGTACCGGTCGAGGCTCTTGTCCATGGTGGGCATCTTCGAATCGATGGTCCCGGGAATCGCAATCAGTGATTCTTTAAACGAGGATTTCTTGGCCGTCTCTGCAGGTGCGTTCTCATACATCATGATCATCCCAGTTTCTTCTCTTCATCTTTGATCTTATCCACCATGCGGTCGAGTTTGGTAAGGGTCACCTTGTTCTCGAGCCGCTCTATCCGTTTGTCGATAGCGCTGTGTTTCGCGAAGATATCGGTCGAGAGTGCAGTATTATCCTCGTCGAGCTTACGGATCTCTTCCATCTTGTCCGGTGCAACCCGGAAGAACGGGGTCCCCCGCTGGACCATCTCAGCTTGCATCAGGCCGAGTTTCTCCTTCTCAAGATCGATCTCTGCAAGGCGCCGGGTGTTTCTCATCAACCGTATCTCCTTGATGATGAAATAGGCAATGATGAGGATGATGACTAGGATAATGATCCAGAAGACCGACTCGAACCATGCCCAGTAGGGAGAAACCGGGTCAACAACGATCAGTGTTTCACTTGCCACAAATCATCTCCCCCGGATTATAACTCCTTATCTTCTTTTTTCGGGGTGACTCTTCCCACAACATCCTTTGCTCCCTTCTCAACGGTCTTCCCTGCTTTTGTTGCGCCTTCCTTTACTGTTCCCCCGGCCTTGACGGCACCTTCTTTTACTGCACCACCGGCTTTTGCAGCACCCTTCGTGACCATCTCAGTCCAGGTGACTTTCCGAATCACTGAGATGGTGTCTCCTTCGGCCACGCCAAGCGCTGCAATATCTTCCGGAGAGAGCATGATGAGCGATTTATCCACCATCGTGTCTCCGTACCCGGTGACAGCGACCGTTTTGGTCTTCTTGTCCCATTCGGTCGGGTATTGTGCAAGGAGTAGAGCCTCTCCCTCCTTTGCACCGATCATCGGCAGGACTGTTTCATGAACCCTGGCCCGGCCCTTGCTTGGAAACGTCCGTACTTTCACCTTTAATGTAACTGTTCCTTCCATAGCAAATACACATATTTTCTTCTCCTATTAATCACTTGTTCACGAAAAAATCAGAATCCTTGAAGTGGTTAAAGCAAACAGAATGAACATCCTTGGCATTGTATAACACAGAGGAGTATCCCGACCTTTTAAGGCAGGTGTCGCAAAACCGTTGGAAATCAGCCTGTTTATTCTGGTTCTGACGGGATCCTGATCATTATAGTGGGTGCTTTCATTGTCCTTCAGCCTGAAGGTGTGTCATAATCAGTGAATATCCAGTTTGCTGGAGATGTCGTCTGGTTGGCGTTTTGTTCCAATCACCTCGTGCTAAATTCGGTTCCCTATACCCGCCTGGGGCAGGCTATCTTGCTGAGCTGAAACAACTGATGCACGAAAGGGAGATGATCGAGACAGAGATCACCTGCCGCTATAAAAAGTTCGAACACCTCCCAATTAGAATATCTATAAATACGAATTAAAGTGCAGCAAATAGTATGACATCTCGGTTTCGCTCGCCTGGCATGTATCTTGCCTATCTCCTTCAGGCTGCTGTTGCTTTCAATGTTCTTCTCGCTGTGATTTTCAAGCCCCAGGACGTGCTAATTGGGTTAGTTCTCTTCCTGATAGGACTGCTTATCTACCTGTTCTCATGGAAGACGAAGATCATGTTCCCCTGGTTTGTTTATGCCCTTGTTTCCCTGGCAGTGCTTATCCATATCTCAGGCTATATCCAGGGGAGATACCTTGCCTTCGTAAACTGGGATGTGCTCGCCCATACGGTCTCGGGAACTATTGTAGCCCTGATTGGTTTCCTTGTCATCCTCTTCTGGGACAAGATTAAAAATTACAATCTTGATGCTGCGTTCATCGGGATCTTCATCGTCTTCTTCGGATGTGTCTTTGAATATTTCTGGGAGATCTGGGAGTTTTGCGTCGACACATTCCTGGGGGGATCTGCTGCCGGACTAATGCAGGCGAACAATGCCGATACCATGACCGACATGATCTTTGTCCTGATCGCTTCCCTCATCGTGGGGATTGGATGCTATTACTACCTGAAACACTATGGAAAGGAAACGATCTTCCAAAATATGGTGAAGGACAGCACCTACCTGAAAAAATTTAATTTATAATTATCCTTTTCCAGAAAGACTTGAGAATGATCCATAATTACTCTTTTTTCTGCAATCCCCTGATCGATGCCACCAATTCTGGGAATAGGGATAGTAATGTCATCAAAGGGGAGATGTTATAACGAGCAAGAAGGGGGTCAGAGTCCTGCATGGATCTCTTCATCACTACACCTAATTTTCTCCTTTCTGCCCTTCACCCAGCTTTTTAATTTTTATCTCTCGATGTTTGGCCGGAAGCGACACTCCAAACATGGTATCAGTATGAATTTACTGCAATAGGGATAGTGGTGATCTTCCGATATATTCTCCGTTTCCTGGCAAGATTTCGGTAATCGTACAGGAAATGTTCGTAGGTATCCCATATGGTTGCCCAGTTCATGATGGTGAGAAATGCCAGGATAATACCTGCTTTCAATGACTGGGGCGGGATTTCGCTGACCCCGACATAAGCGATGAAGAGCAACAGAAGTCCAATATTGACGAGCATAAGGATGAGACTGTATATCCCTTCTCTCAATGCAATCTTGAGGTCGTGGGTCAGGTCGTCCTGCCGGAACCCGAAGTGATGGCGTATGGATTCGGCGATATGTGGAATGATACCGTCTGTAAGATCTTTCCCCGGCAATTCAATGACCAGACGAGCTGGCTTGCTGACCCAATATTCATCGAGGTGCCCAGAAATTGCATCCTCAGCCTCTGCGGTCAGCTCCTTTTCGGGAAGCGAGGAAGGATCGTCCTCCTCAAGGAGCTGCCCAAGCGACTTGAATCTGAAGGTAATCTGAACGCTTTTATCTTGCTCTTCCTTCTTTACGACAATTTTTTTCATTTCACTATCCTACTAGGGATTGATCTGCCGGGATATAACCCTGCTTTTTATATCGAATGCCTGGGGGGGGGTTGCCCGGCGGTGAATTATTACCAATTATCCTCTGGAAACGCTATTTCAATCCCTCACTGTCACCTGCATACGTGTTGGTGATTCCACGACTTCCTTTAACTCCGATGCATCTGAAGGCAGCGAAGCAATTTTTTTTGCATACCAGGTGATAGCCGGATTTGCCGAAATGCCGTGCGCAAAGACACTTATCAGAACGGTAGTACTCACTGCTACCGCAATTGTCTGCAGACCAGGCAAGTCTGGCGCTTCGTTGAGGGTAATAAGCAAAAGAACAATCGAGGCAAGCCCTCGTGGACCAAACCATCCGATGAAGAGGATTGAATTCGGTTTCAATCCTGTTTTAATCAAAGACAGAGCGACCGGTAGTATTCGTATGAGGGTAAGACTCAGTACAGCATAAACGATTATCGCAGCGGTGACCCCGGACAGGAGACTCGCTGCGATCATCCCAAAAACGAAGAATACGACAAGACTGAACACTTCTCCCCAGGTTGAGGTAAATTCGATGATCGATTCCCCTATTCCCCCGGCAGTGAGAGTGGTTGCTAATCCCCCTACAAATGCTGCAATAAAACCGCTCCCCCCAACAGCAATAGCCGTAACATATGAGATCACGGCAAGTGCCAGAAAACCAATCCACTGATATCTCCCTCTCATCAATCCCCGATCTATTGCTTTATTGACAAGATATGCCCCCACCAGCCCCACGATTAATCCCACAAGAACCCCGTATCCAATCTGCTCTAACGCAAAGATGACCCATTGACTGGCGGGAATATGCGCCTCCTCCGCTGCTGAAAGGACCAGGAAGAAGGCAAAGAAAGGGATTGCACCTCCATCGTTGAGTCCGCTTTCCACATTCAGAGCCTGTCGTATTCTTGCCGGTACTTTTGGACTATTGACAATCACCTGGCCAAGTCCAGCATCTGTCGGTGAAAGGATTACTCCTATCAGGGCTGCTTCTGGTAAGGAAAGATCGGTGAAAAACAGTATTGCAATCACAGCCCCCAAAAAAATTGTGAGGGGAAGACCTATTCCGAGCAATCGGGAAGGGAAATTCCGGTTTCCTTTCAACGTAGAGACATCAATACGTGCTGCATCGGAGAAAAGGATTAATACCAGGGCAATTTCTGCAAATACCAATATTAATTCATTGTCTGCACCGAGCGGTATAATATCAAATCCTTCAGGGCTGACAAGCATCCCAATCGCGACAAAGATCATCGGGGCGGTGATCATTGAGCTTTCAATACGATGCGACACAAGAGAATACACAAACAGGATTATGGAAAAAATTATGATGCCGACAAGGATTAACGATACCATCACAACTTACTACTAGCAATGAAATCTATTTAAAAAAAAGTGTCTATCATTTTCTCTGAGGTGGTGATTACCTCTTTTTCTTTGTTCTAAAAAAAATCTTCGTAGTTCCATCAGCGTGTAGAGTCAAAGATACAATAACGTGGAATTGAAAAATGTATTTTTACAATCCCAAGAGCTTCTTTTTCATTGCAGCAAATTCTTCGTCCGTGAGAACTCCCTGTTTGTGGAGATCTGCCAGTTTCTGAAGTTCGGCCGTGATATCCTTCTGGGCTGCCGCAGGAGCTGCCGCAGGGGCTGCCGCAGCCTGTGCCTGGGCTGCACCCTCCGCTCTTGCCTGTTCTACTTCTGCCTGATGCTGGGCCTGCGCGGCGTACTGCTGTTGGGCCCGTGCTTCACCAGCCTTCATTCCTGCGACGAGCATTAATCCTCTTCCTCTCATGTTCACGCGCCTCCTTTTACCTTCAGGTGTTTTTCTGCTTTTGCGATGGTTTCCGGTGGGATGCGACCCATGTCGATCAGTTCGGCATCGGCCTCAAGCAGGGCTGCCTTAAACTTGATCGCCCAGACATTCTCGAAGAGAAGTAGGGCGGCCGATGTGTTGTTTGCCAGAGACATTGCCAACGCCTCAATGTCCCCTTGCGAGAACCACTCATCGGTGCGTTTTGCCAGTTCCCTGTACGCTGCACCCGCCTCTCCTTCCAGGTTCTTCGCCTCAACGATCATCAGTTTCCCGTTCGCATCCTTCAGGATCATAACCAGATCGATGATCCGGATTATACCTTTCTTTTCCAGATCAATCAGTTCGGGTGCGATCTTCCCGGTGAACTTGTTCCCAGGGAACCTGATCATCAGGTAATCCACCGGGCCCATGATTTTTTCATGGCTGGTCATAATACCAACAATTGATACGTCATACCGAGATTAAAAAAGGGTATAGTACCATTTTAACCACTACCTCGTAACAAATATACGAGGGAGAAATGGCAAAAATTCAATGCCCAAAATGTCAGGAAAAAAAGTT